>Ga0315291_10005851_pt1 | contig 15364 bp, 15 predicted proteins | sample YL17G12_20_MG_FD_203070 | JGI IMG/M metagenome (GOLD analysis project Ga0315291, IMG submission 203070) | Sediment microbial communities from Yellowstone Lake, YNP, Wyoming, USA - YL17G12_20 | ecosystem: Environmental > Aquatic > Freshwater > Lake > Sediment | place: USA: Wyoming | collected...
TCCGCCCATGAAGGCGAAATCCATGGCGGCAATGATGACCTTGATGCCGCCCATCGTTCCCACGGCATTGACCACGGCCTCTGGAAGCATCGTTTTCTTCTGACTTTCTTCGAGCCGCTGGCCGTAAGTCTGGCTGTCGACGAATTTCAGGGGATCGAGGGGGCAGACGCCGTGGTCCACGACATCGAAACGGCCGTCATCGAAGAGCATCGCCAGGCGTTCCGAGGCGGACAGCCGGAAGTGGAAGCCGCAGGCGGGGCAAACAGAGTGGTTCTCGAGGATATCCTCTTTGTAGAGGATCCTCTGACAGTTATTACAGCGCGTCCAAAGGTTTTCGCTCATGGCCGTTCAAAAAGTCTATCAGCTTATCTGCTATGATGTCAATTCTCGGCCTGGCCTCCTGGGGCGCCGCCCTGTTTTTTGAGCCATTCCGCGAGGTATGAGATCACGGAATCCGGATGAGGCAGGTCCAGCTCGATCTCGATCTTCTCCTTCAGGAGGCTCAAGACCGAGCGGACCAGCTTCTCGGCCACATAAGGTTTTTCGAAATAGTCTGACGCCCCGAACGATGTCAGAGCTTCGTGCCGGTAGTGGGGCCCCCGGTAGAGTCCCGTCACAATCACCACGGGCACGGTCCCCTTGGATTCCTGGTGGATCCGCCTCGTCAGATCAAACCCGTGGAACTTGGGCAGGATGGCTTCGAGCAGGACAAGGTCGGGATGATCCGACTTGAATTTTTCAAAGGCCGTGAGTCCGTCCGTGGCCTCGATGATCTCGAACCCGTAAGGCTCGAAAAGCCTGGCGAGGGCGGCCAAGCTTTGGATGTCATAATCAACGATGAGGATCTTTTTGGCGGGCATCAGCGGCCGCTCTATATGCTCTTCTCCACCGTGGTGATGGCGGCTTCTCCTTCTCGGTTGCGACTGTTGACAGCGGTAACAGCAAACCTGTAGCTCTTATCCTTACGGGCCTGGCGATACTTATACGTGAGCGTCCGGGAGTCGGTCTCCCCGAGCAGCGTTTTGTCTCCGCCGTCATTGCAAAGATACAGGCGGTACTTTTGCACGTTCGAGTTGAGGCTGTTCTCCTGCCAGGTCAGGATGATCGTATCCTCCCTCGACGTGGAAAACGCGGCGGCCATTCTCGTCCCCGTGAAATTCAGGGGGGCAAACAACGGGGCTTCTTTGATTACCATTCGAACACCGATCCGGAGGGGATTATTGACAGCCTCAGCGCTTTCGATGCTGAACGTGCCATCGTAAATGCCGGGAGCCAGGTTTCCGGCCGATAAGGTTAAGACCACGTCCGTCCAAGCTCCCCGCGAATTCCCGCGCTCCGGGGAGACCTTGATCCAGTCCTGGCCAGGCTTGGTCATATAATTCAAGTCCCGGCCTCCGCCGTTCCGGATCTTCAGGTTTGAGCAAGGAGGAGGCAGCGAACTTCTCTCGTCCAGTTCAAAGGTAAAAGATTTTTTATCGACGAGAATGAACGGGTCGGGATTGAGCGTGACCTGAATGTTCAGAGGATTATTGCTGGCTTCGGGACATTCCAAGACGATGGCCCCTTCATAATAGCCGATATCAAATTTTTCGGCTGAAAGCGACAAGGAGACATCTCTCCATAATCCCCAGACGCTCGCCCGGCCAGGAGTTACATTCAGCCAGGCCGGTTTCGACTTGACGGCATAATTCAAGGATCGGCCCCCTCCATTCCGGATTTTCAGAATTTGGGGAGGAAGACCCGGGTTATCATTCGTCATCTGAAAGACAAACGACGTCTTATCGACGTCCATGGACGGCACCGGGCTGCTAATAACGTAGCTGGAGTAAACGGTGCCTTCGATGCCTCCGGACGGGACGTTCGTGCAAGGAGTCCGCGCCGTACAAACGTAATCAACCTTGGCCTGGTCGCTTTTAATGGTCAGCCGGGTGATCCCCGAGGGACCCCAAAAATCCGGGTTGGACTTGAACCCGTTGCCGTAATGTTTTTTCCAATAGGCGCCCTGCCACCACGGCGTTTCTCCGATATACTTCGTCGAGCCGCAGACGATGCCGTGGAGCTCCTTCCTATTTGCACCGTCTCCGATCTTCTGGACCCTGAATATATGGTCATGCCCGAAAATGAAGCCCCGGAGTCCGTGTCTCTTGCCGAGATCCGTCAATTTAACCTGCTCGACCTTATTGGGATCGGCATAGCCAGCATAATCATTGACCGTGAACAGCGGTCCCCATCCATAGGAGTAACTTTTTTCCTCCTCGGTCGAACCCGCCGGCCAGCCGCCGAGCACATGATGGAAGCAGGCAAAGCTCAACTCGTGGTCATTCTTGCTCAAGACATCTTCGAACCATCTCAGTTGTTCAGCACCCAGTGTCCACTCCTCGACCTTTTTCGGCACATTCCCGCAGAAACCGGTGACGTCGAGCATGATGAACTGAGCTCCGCCCCGATTGTCCTGATCGGCCCCCCAGGAGAACGCGTAATAGTTGCCGTCGGGATGGCCGCCCTCGGGATGGGTGGTTTGGGTCGGGAACGTGAAAAGTTTTTGTCTCCAGTATTTCGCCCGGAACCGGGCCCCATTCCAGCTCTCATCGCCGTCGTGATTCCCAAGGGTCCAAAAGACGGGCATGTTGGGCGTGACGGCAGAGAAAGCGGTCCGGTGGCCGGCGGCCTTAAGCGCGGAAGCGATATAGAGGATGTTCAGGGGCTGCTCGCGGACGATGTAACCCGGATAGACGAGGAGAACGTTCTTCATCCGCTTCCCCGCAGAGGCGGAGGTCCATAGATCTTCCGGAACTTCAAGGCCATGAGGAGCGTTTTGATGAGTGTCCATCCGCTCAGTTTCGTCTGTCCCTTCCGCCGATCGACAAAGACGATGGGCACCTCGCGGATTGACGCGCCCATGAGGATAAGCTTATAGAGGATTTCGAGCACGATCGAAGGGCCCACCGAAACAAGGTCATCGAGATCCAGCTTCTCCAGGATCTGCCGTTTGAAGCAGCGGAAACCGGATGACACATCGCGGATCGATGTCCGAAACCGGCGGCGGATGAATTGGCGCACAAACCAGGTGATCATCCGCCGGGCGACACTCCGGTTGAAGTCCGCGGCGCCAATGATGAATCGCGAGCCGATGGCTACATCGCACCGTTCCATTTCGGCAAGGAGCGCGGGAATGAAGCGGGGCTGATGGGAGAAGTCGCCGTCCATCTCGATGACGAGGTCGGCCCCGAGCGCGAGCGCAGCCTTGAAGCCGTCGATCCCGGCCGCGCCTCGCCCTCGCCTCTTCTTGCGAATGAGGACATGCGCGCGCGGGTCGTCCCCGGCCATGGCCTGGACAAGTCCCGCTGTCCCGTCCGGCGAATCGTCATCCACGACGAGGACGTGAAGATCATCGGCGACCGGCAGGGCCAGGATTTCGCGGACCAGGGCCTGAATGTCCTCGGCCTCGTTATACGTCGGAATCGTGACAACGATTTTTCGTTTGTGTTCGGGCATAGAAACGTTTATAGGACTTTCCGGATCTCCTCGAAGACCTGTTCGGGAGAGATCTCATCCATGCAGGTCATGTCCGGGCAGGTGAATCGATAGCAGGGCGAGCAGGGCACGCCGGCGAAGAGCTTGGCCCCCCGGCCGTAGAGCGAGATCTCCTGGGGGCAGGTCGGGCCGAACAGGGCTACAACCTTTTTCCCGAGGGCGATGGCGAGATGCATTCCCAGCGAATCCGAGCTGACCACGACGTCCATGGCCTCGATGAAACCCGCGAATTCGAGCAGCGAATGGTCGTTCCCCGTGTTGTAGACGTTCTTCGGCGCCGCCCGCTCGAGCGACCTGTTCATCGCTCTTTCCCGAGCACCGCCGAGGAGAAACACATTGACCTTGAGCTTGGCCGTCAGCAGCCGGATGAGCTTCTGATAATGCGCCGGCGGCCACTGTTTGGTTTCGAACTTCGTCCCCGCTCCCGTATTCAGCCCGACGGCGGGCCGCGACGGTGCTATCCGGCGGCGCCTTGAAAATTCCTGCGCTTTGCGGCGGTCGTCCCCGGTCAGAGAAAAGACATACGGATCATCCCGATAGCTGATCCCGGCCATCTTATAGATGATCTCCTGGTAGGTTTTCCGGTTTTTGAAGAATTTCAGGTCGTTGTCCACTCCCAGACGATAAGCGTAGGCGGACGCGGCGTTGAAGACCGTAAGGTTCCCGTGTTCGTTCATGCCGAAGCCGATTTTTTTCGGGCTGGAGACGTTCATTGCCAGGGCCGTGGCTCCCGGGTCCTTGTCCAGGCAGATCAGAACATCGAACTTTTCGACAAGGAGCGACAGCCAATGTTCCGCCGTGAACGGGATGACGCGGTCCACATAGGGATTGTTCTTCAGAAGCTCGACGCTCTCCTCGTCCACGACCCAGAAGATGGAGCTTCGAGGATACATCCTCTTCAGGCCGGGAAGGAGAGAAGTCGTCCTGAGGACGTCCCCCATGGCCGCCCGTTTGATGAGAAGGATCTTTTCGTGGAACGGCTTGTAATCCGGGCAGTCTTCACAGAGGCGGCCGTAGCAACAGGGCGTCTCGCCTTTGAAATGGAGGCAATCATTACGGATCATCGGCGGCTCGAGGGAAAAAATGAGCCCTATTTATGCCACAAATCCGGGATAAAGGCAAACGGGCTCGCTGGGAAAGCCTTGCTCCCGTGGAGGCTTTTTACGCTGCGCGCTTTCCCAGCTCGCCATGGGAAAAAGGCTGAGAACATTCTCTTGAGTATTTGATGTCATTGAGGATTTCGGGATTCTCCAGGAATTCTATTCTCTGGCCGCGTTCGACCGCGCGCTTTCATACCCGCCCGTATCAACGGTCGTTATCACATAGTGATATTTTTCGTTGAAAGAGAGCTTCCGGTCTTGATATTCAAGGGCGTAGCCCGCGACGGCAGCGATCCGCTGATATTGAGAATCCTCCTGGCCGGCTTTCTTCCGGTAGATATTGTACTGGATGACCGTGATGGCCTGGTTCAGCGGATTCTTTTTCCACGAGACCACGTTGATCTTTTCTCGGCGGAACAAAGAATTGTTCGTCACGGTCCGGCACGCCGCATCCAGGGGCGGGAAGGTGACGATTTCGGTCACGAATTCCGATTCTGTGCTCTCCAGTCCGTTTGGGTCTTTGGGGATCGTCGTCAAGCCGTATGTGTATTTTTGATTGAAGGGCAGGCCTCCGTCCACGTTCTGAAAGGTCGTCGCCGGGACCGAGGCGATCACACGGAAATCGTCGTCGGGCAAGTTTGCCCTTTTGCGCCAGACCGAATAATCCTTCAGCTCAAGGCCGTCGTTCGCGGGATTTCTCTCCCAGGTGAGCGTGTTGATTTTATTTGTTTGAGAGCCGTTCATCTGGGTGCTCAGGGCTGGGTTCAGCGGCGGCTTGGGGTGGACGGGTATCGTCGTCGTAGTGCTGGTCGTGGTACTCGTCGTCGTGCTTGTGCTCGTACTTGTCGAGCTGGTCGAAGTCGAGGGAACGCTCGTCGTACTCGTACTGGTGGTCGTTGGTCCCTGGGATACCGTCTGGTAGAAGATCTCCCAGTTTCCGCTCACAGATTCAGCGTAAACGATATGAAGCAGGCCCGCCGGATCTACGGCGAGGCTCGGCATGTTCGAATCGGCTGTGTTGTTCGTGAGGTTTATCAATCCGCTCCAAGTGCCCGTGAAAACCATGAGAAAGATCTCTCCACCTTCGGCCCAGCTTATATAGATATTGCCGTTCGCTTTATTGACGGCCACGGCCAGAGCGTTCTCCAGCGAATTCCCTGAGGTCTGGGAAACGTTGACTTCCTCGCTCAGGGTGCCGTTGCTAAACACCTTCCGGAGAAAGATCTCATCGTTTCCCTGATTCCCGTCCATCCAGATGACGTACGCGTTCCCCGCATTATCACAAGCGATCCTGGGATAGCTCCATTCTCTGCCCGTGCTCCATTTGATAGGGATCGGCTGCATCCATGTGCTAAAATTTTGGGGAGTCCTGTTCTTCGAATACCATACGGCCCATCCGTGCCCCGTACTCCAAACAAGATGGGCCGTGCCCAAAGAATCAATGGCGATCTGCGGCATGTAGCCATCGCCGACCGGAAGGACCTGGGCCGATCCCCAGGAGCCGGACGGGCTCCGGAAGCTCATCCTGATATCCCAGGAACCAGGGGGGTCGTTATCGTGACCGGTGCCGTCCTGCCATACGGCATAGAGATAATTATCGACGGGACTTACAGCGCATCCGGAATAGCATAAGCCGCCGTCGTTGCTGCTAACATTTGTGGTTGAACCCCATCCGTTGTTATAAGCGAGATGAAAAATATCAGAAGAGGATGGCCGGGCGTCCTGGAACGTCAGATGGCAAATGCCTGACCCGGATACGGAGAACCACGGCCACCCTGATTCCCCGCTAGGGTCCCAATAGATTTGCTCGAACTGGAGGGGCGTCGACCATTGCCCGCTTCTGTTCGTCGAAAAATAGAAATTCCTCTTTCCCAGATATTCAAACCAGACGACATAAGCGGCTCCGCTGTCGTCCACGCCCAGGAGCGGCCAGTCGGAGTCAGACGAGGAATTCGAGATATTGACCCTTGCGGCCATTTCGAACGGCGCCGTGGCCTGTCTCGGCTCCCCGTCCTGCGGTTTAACCAAAGCGAAAACGGAAATGAGCAGCACGGAGCATATAAGAAGGATCAGGGAAATCGTCGTTCTTTTCATCGGGCGTTTTCTCATTCTCGTTTTTATTATCCGGGGACGGGAAGGAATTGTCAATAAAAGGAAGCCTGATCGGAGCTTTATCGACAAGCTATGGAAACCGATTTGACGTAGTCCGTTTGTCCCGGGGACGTTAAGATCCTTCCTTGGCCGTATTCGATCTCCGGCTTTCGTTTCCGTCCGCGTCCACGGACATCACGATATAATAATATCTCTCGTTGAAAGGTATCTTCCGGTCCTGATACTCAAAGACACGGCCGCCGACTGAGCCGATCATCTGGAACTGGGAATCCTCCTGATCGGACCTCTTCCGGTAGATCCGGTATTGGGCGACGGCCGCGTCCTCGTTCAACGGATTCTCCTGCCAAGAGATCACGTTAATCTTCTCCCGGCGGAATAGGGAGTTATTGATGGCGGTCCTGCATCCGACATTCAAAGGAGGGAACAGGCTGGCTTCAGTCACAGACTCCGACGCCTCGCTCTCCTCTCCGTTCAAGGGCATTGTCGTCATCCTGTATGCGTACCTTTGAGCGAGCGGAAGCCCGGCGTCTTCATAGCCAAAGGTTTCCTTCGAGACCAAAGAGATGAACGCGAAATCGCTGTCCGGCATTCCGGCCCGCTTGCGATATATCTTATAACTGTCGATCTCGATGCTCCCGTTCGCGGGATTCCGATGCCAAGCGAGCGTATTGATCTTTGCGGTCTGGACGCTGCCAAGCCGCGTGTCTACGAATAAGTCGAGTGGAGGATAGGGCCGGGGGAAAACGGTCGTCGTAGTGCTCGTCGTACTCGTGGTCGGAGAGACCATGGTCGTCAGATACATGATCTCCCAATTGCCGCCCGAGACTTCGGCATAAACCAGGTGAAGCACGTCTGACGAATCCACGGCAAAGCTCGGCGATTTTGAAGAAGCGGCGCTGTTCGAGAGGTTCGTTCGGCCGGTCCAGCCGTCCTCTTTTAAGGCGTTGACATAGATCTCTCCGCCTTCCGCCCACCCCACGTAAACGTGGCCATTCTGGCGATTGACAGCAATGACCCCTTCCTGCGAAGCTCCGGGAGTCTGGGAGACGTTGACTTCTTCGCCCAACGTGCCATCGCCGTTCACTTTCCTAAAAAAAATCTCATCGTTTCCTGTGGTCCGATCCAGCCAAATGATATAGGCGTTTCCTTCATTATCGCAGCCGATCTTCGGACGACAGAAATCCTCTCCCGTGTTGCCCTTGATCAATACCGGTTGGGTCCAGGACGTGGAAACCTGCGGAGTGGCATTCTTCGAATACCAGACCGAGGAATTTCCGTCTCCGCGCGTGGACCAGGCGAGATGGGCCCTCCCCTCCGAGTCGAGGTCGATCTCGGGCGTATATCCCCTGCCCAGAAGAAGGATTTGTGTATCCACCCATATTTCCTGGGCACTCCTCTGTCTTAACTGGGCACTCCTCTGTCTTAAGTAGATCTCCCATTCCCGAAAAGAGCCGTCCATCCAGACGGCAAAGAGGCCGTTATCGACGGGATTGACGGCAGAGGAGACATAGGCTGATCCTCCGGCGTTACTCGACACGTTGAAGGCCCTGCTCCACACGCCGCTATAACCCAGATGATAAATATCGTAAGAGGCCCCCCGGATGTCGTGAAACATCAAGTGACAGGCGCCGGAAGGAGCAACGGCAATAGCCGGGAATCCAGCCTCTTCGACGCTGGAATAGATTCGCTCGACATTTTCGGGAGCTGACCAAGAACCGCTCTTGTTCGTGGCAAAGGTGAAATTACGACTTACCGTACGCTCGATCCAGATGGCATAGGCCGCGCCGTCGCTGTCCAGACCGATAAGAGGGAAGCTGGACTCGGATGCGGAATTGGAAATGTTAATGGGAACGCCGGCCTCGAATGACGCCGCCGCCCTGCCCAGCGAACCGGCCTCCGGCTTCACCAGGGCGTAAAGGGAGATGAGGAACATCGAAGACAAGAGAAGGATCACGGAAATGGTCGTTCGCTTCATGCCAGGCTCTCCTGCCCTCATGTTTATTATCCAGGGAACGGGAGAAATTGTCAATAAAACAAATCTGGAACTGGGGACTCCCGCGGCTGTTTGTCTTTTCCGTCCCCCCTCTCGTATATTACTTCGAACTAAAAATGGCAAAAAATCATCCATTCATATGGGGCGCCCTGGTTTTGGGATTGACCCTCGGCTCCTTGAGCGCCTACGAAAACCGCCCCGGGCCGGCCGGACGCTCCGCGCCCAGCACGCCTTTTTCCGATGCCTCCATGGCGTATTCGTAGGCGTTGGGGATGACGGGATAGATTGCGAGGTCCTTCGTCCTCGGAAATTTCTGGAAGGCCGCCATGACGTTGGCCGTGTTCGAGCAGGTGACGGCCCGGACGCCCGCGTTGTACGCAGCGTCGAGGACGGCCGCGACATTCTCTTCCTTGGCAAAATATTCCAGATAATGAACGGACTGGGAACGGGATATGTAGCTTACGCCCTCGAACGGGTTCGCCCCGAGGATCAATCTGTCGAGTTTGACGGTCACTGAATCTCTCCTATTGAGATGGCTTTCCTCTGGGCTGCCGAGCGGTAGATCGCCTCGATCATCCGCTGGATCTCGAAGCCGTCGTTCCACGTGACGGCCGGGTTCTTCCGCTCGAGGCAGCAATTGATGAAATCCTGGTCCTCCTCGTAGAGCCCTTCGGCGCCGATCTCGAACCGGGAGCCCGAAGGCAGATCGATCCTGTGGACCGTCGTCCATTCCCTGGGATAGCCCCTGTGCGCTTTGTAGAGATAGAGCTTGATATAGTCGTTGGTCAACTCCATCGTTCCGTTCTCGCCTTCGATATGGATCTCCGTGTACGGCAGGCGGTATCCCGGGACACTCCACGAGACATCCATCACGGTCTGGAGACCGTCCGGGAACTCAAGGAGGGCGGTCGCCGCATCCTCGACGTCCGAATGGATATGCCGAGTCTGGGCAAAGACGCTCTCCGCCGTGCCGAAATACCACTAGAGGACGTAAAGAAGATGGGAGGCGATGTTGATCACCGCTCCCCCTCCGGATTTTTCGGGGTCGTAATACCAGCCCTTTTTCTTGCCGAACACCTCGCTCGTGTACACGGAAGAGCGGAGGCGATACAAGCGGCCGAGCACGCCTTCGGCGAGCACGCTCTTGGCCTTCTTGTAAAGGGACATATGGGCGAACAGATATCCCGTGGCATGGACGATCTTCCGTCCGGAAACGAGGCGGGTCAATTTTTTCGCGGCATCAAACGTGTGGGCCAAAGGCTTTTCGAGGAAAAGGTCCATATCCCAGACGAGGCACGGCTCGGCCACGGACAGATTCGCGAACGCCGGCGTGCAGATGACAGCCGCGTCCGGTTTGATCTCAGCCAGCATCTGGTCCGTATCCGAAAAGAACGGTGCCCGGAGGCCCGACTGCAGGACGTATGTGGATAATTGTTTGTTGGTGTCCGCGATAGCGACGAGCTCAGCCTGGGGGATCATGTTCATAACCGCCATATGGAGAATCCCCAACTTGCCCAAGCCGATAACCGCGACCCTGATCTTCTTTTGTTCTTGCACTTGAAATCTCTCTTCCATCCTTCGATGCGAATCGCGTTTCCCGGTCTCTCACTCCCCTTTGTAATACAAAGGAACACACCAGTGGTTCTTGGCTACCCAGTCGGTGTTCGGCAGATCATCGTCCCTGTTCATTATCTTATGGCACGGCTGGTCATAGACCTTTCCAGTGGATTTTTCGACCGGATCGAAAATGATGTATTTGTAGTATCCGGAGATCATGCCCTCCGGGAACTTCATCCGGTTCGGGAACTTCGGGTCCAGGTGCTTTTCGGCATAAGCCTTCTTCCAGGCGACGATATCGGCCATCCGGTCGACCTGGGCGACGCCGAGCGCCGCGGCGAACTCGTTGATCCGGTAGTTCAGTCCTTCGACCGTGAAGTCCGGTTTTCCGTAGTTCCGGCTCCGTTTGGAAAATTCCTGGAGATCCTTATTGGCCGAGACCAGAATCCCGCCCTCGCCCGTCGTGATCGTTTTCGTGGCATAGAACGAATAGATGCCGGCCTCGCCCCAGGTTCCCGGCTTCCGGCCGTTCCAAGAAGCGCCGTGGGCATGGGCGCAATCCTCTAAAAGAACGATGCGCCGTTCTTTACAGAAGCGGCTGATCTCCTCGATCTCGAAAGCGATGTGGCCTCCGATGTGGACGACCCAGACCGCGGCCGGTTTGAACCGCTCAACCTTGCGCTTCAGGTCTTCGAACGACAGGCAGAGGTCCTCTCTGTTGCAGTCCACGAACTCGACGCGGGCTCCGGCTTTGACGACGCTCAGGGGCGTGGCCATGAACGTGTTCGAAGGACAAAGGACTATCTTTCCTTTGACCTTGAAGAACTCCAAGGCCGTAAGGGCCGCCCCGCTCCAGCTCCCAAAGCTGAGCGCGGGCAGCCCGTTCCAAGCCGCCCATTTCTCCTCGAACATCGCCGTGAATTTTCCTTCCGTCCACTGCTGGGTCGTGAAGATCTCGTCCCAGTATTCATGCACCTTTTTTCTGTCGTCCGGGTCGAACCCGATCCTGAATCTCATTTGATTCTCCCTTGAGATAAACTCATCGCCCTGGCTGGCCGAGTCATGCTGCCTCCGAAAAGCGGCCGCCTATTTCCCCGCCAGCAGCACGGCGATGCCTGCCGCAATAAGAAGGAGGGCCAGGATTTTGGACAGCGTGACCGCCTCCTTGAACAGCAGCGCCGCGAAAAAGACTGTCGAAACAAACAATACGGCCTGGATGATGAGCGTCGTAGAAATGATCTCGGCCTTGCGGACGATGAACAGGTAAATGAGATAGCCCGTCCCGCTGAAGCCGAGAGAGAGCAGGACGTATTTGGCTGTGAGCACCTCTTTCAAGATCGCGAAGACGTTCCCGGAGAGTTTCAGGTCGACCGCGCTCTTTTTCAGGATATTGCCGGCGAACCCGTAAGCGATGCCGCTGAGAACGGCCAGGAGCAGGTATCCAAGGCTGTAATAGTTGATCTTCAAAATCTTGTGCTTAGCGAAAAATATTCCGGAACATGGTCCGGAAAAAAAGCACCGGCCAGGAGAGGACGTAGATAACGTCTTTGATCTTGATCGCGCCTCCCGATAGGCCGTAATTCCCATAGATCCGCGAGACATCATCCGCCCGCTTATAGAAACGCCCGGGAACCTCGATGACCGAAAATCTTTTTCTGGACATGAGGAAAAGCTCCTCGAGGTCGTTGATGCGGTCGTCGTGGAGCCTGTTCGAGGTCTTAAAGATCTCGGACAGGACCTCTATGACCCGTTTGTTCCAGCCTTTGAAACCCGAGCTCGAATCTGTGATCTTCGTCCGGAACCTCGGGTAAAAGAGCATGCTCACGATTAAGGAGTAAAGCCGCCGACCATACTTGTGGATGAACGGGTCGCCGTGGGCCGCGCTCCCGAGCACTCGCGAAGCGATGACATAGTCTTTCTTATTTTCGACCAGAGCTTCGATAATCTTGCCGATGTCCTGGGGCTCATGCTGTCCGTCTGCGTCGCAAAGGACAAGCTATTCATATCCGCGGCTAAGGGCGAATTCCCGGGCAGACTGCAGGGCCCGCGCGTATCCGTAGTTCCGGTCATGCTTGAATAGGAGGATGCCTTTTTCCAGGGCGATCTCGGCTGTCCGGTCCGAGCTTCCGTCGTCGATGATGAGGATATCGACGCCCGGAAAATAACGCCGGATCCTGCCGAGGACAGGACCGAGCTTTTTTTCCTTGTCTTTGGCGGGCAGAGCAATCAAAACGTTGTTTTTCATCTCGCGCTTAAACGATTGAAAGCGTATAATATAAATCCGGATGCCAGAAAAGTCAAATAACCTAATTTGAGCGATATGAACAAGTTCGAACGGAAGAAAAGGCGTCTTCTCGGACAGCATTTCCTGAAGAGTCCGGGTGTCCTGGAAAAGATCGTCCGGGTGATCGATCCCCGCCCGGATGACCTTATCATCGAAATCGGAGCAGGCCGAGGGGCCCTGACGTTCCCGCTGGCCGAAAAAGCCGGGACGGTCGTGGCCGTCGAAAAAGACCTCCGGCTCATCCCGGCGCTTGAAGAAAAGGCCCTTCCCAATGTCAAGGTCGTGGCCGGAGACGTTTTGGCGCTTGATTTCCGAGAGCTCGTTGAGGCCTATGGGACCGGAACAAAAAACGTCAAGCTCGCCGGTAACCTGCCCTATTCAATCTCTTCGCCCCTTCTCTTCAAAGTGATCGAGGAAAAAGAGGCTTTTCAAAAGTGCGTCTTTCTCGTCCAGAAAGAGGTGGCCGAGCGGGCCTGCACCGGTCCCGGACCCAAGAATTACGCGCCGGTTTCCATTTTGATACAGCTCTATTTCTCGGCGCATCTGCATTTTGCCGTTCACCCCGGCTCGTTCTCTCCTCCGCCGAAGGTCGAATCTGCTTTGATCTCGCTTGACAAAAGACCGTCCCCGCTTTTTCCTGTCTTCGATGAACACCGGTTCCTCCGTTTTCTGCAGGACTGCTTCAGGCAGAGAAGAAAAACCTTGTTTAACAACCTGATCGCCTCCGGCAGGCCATCCGCTTCCGTCGAGCGGGCTTGGGCGAAATTCGGACTTGACCGGAATACGCGCCCCGAGCAGGTGACCGTCGCCAAGTTCACCGGTCTCTTCGATGTATTCCGTCAGATTAGGGCCGGCCCTCGGGCCGGCCGCTCTGATCCGGATAAAGAGCCTCAACCCGGACGATCGGCTTGACAGAAAAAGGCCTCTTTTGAGGCGAAAAAAATGGCGAAATCGCTGCGCGCTGCGCGAAATCCGGAATCGGCCTCACCTTCGGCTACCCCAACTCCAACTCCCACGGCGCCTGCCTGCGCCACCTGAACTACCGCGAAATCGGCGATCTGCCCCTCTGGATCCTGCCCTTCGATCTTCCCCACGTCCTCGCCACGCAGAAACCCAAAAAAGGAATCCTCTGGCGCGCCGGCGCCCGCCTCGGGGACCCATTCCTGCGCCTGGCAGTTTCCGTCATCCGTCTGCGCCGGAAATCCCGGTCGATGACGATCGAAAAGACAACGGAGTTCGGCGCTGAATTCGATGCTTTTTGGGAAAGCGTCAAAGATGATTTCACCCATATCCTCGTCCGCGAATCTCGACATCAAGACGAACTATTCCTACCGGGTGACGGCCATGTCCCAGTACGATATCGAAAGCGACCCGTCGGGGACCGTAACCGACAGCAAGAAGTTTGAGTTCCCTCCCTTAAATCCGACGATCACGACGACCGTCAACAGGATCCTTTTCTACCGGGAAAAGAACAACACAATCGGATTCAATAAAAATGACCTGAATATCGAGACCGACGTCTCCGGCTACGAGCTCTATCGCAAGAAAACCGGTGAAAGCGACGATCAGTTCGTTTTGGTCGCGTCCCTGAACACTTCGACATTCACCTACAAGGACGGCAGGCTTTCTCTCAAACAGAAATACGCCTATGCCTTGAAGACCGTGTTCACGGACGGCCGGAAGAGCAGGTTCTCGACCGTCGTGACGGAGAATTAGCCGGAAAATCACTTTTCAACGGCCTCCGTCTCCCTCTGAGCAAGAGGAGCCGGAGGCCGTTTTGTCATTAGGGGAAAAGAATCTGGGGGAGGAGATCTCCTAGAAGGAGATGGCGATCCCGGCGCCATATTCGAACCCGCCGAGCTCGATGGCGATGCCGTCCTCCGTCGTCTTGACCCGCGTGTACTTGACCCTGCCGCTCAAGCGGAGGGGCGAATTCTTTCCGAACTGGAGAAAGATGCCGGCCAGGAGATGATAGCCCTTGGCAATGTTCAGCGTCGTCGCGATAGGATTGTTCTCATAATAGAAATAAAAGTCGGCGCCTCCGCCAGCGTAGGGAAGGACATAGTTTCCCGGAAGGACATAGCGGACGCCCCAAGAGAGCGGCACCAACAAGAGCGTCGTCTTTTCCTTGGTAAAGGTCAAAGTGCCGGTCTTATAGAAGGCCTTGATCTCGGCATAGAAATCAAAGCCGAAGGCCAGCGACGACGAGAGGATAAGGCCCTGGATGGAGCCGCCTTTCTTGTAGACTTCGTCGAACCTCTCATCCGCGATCTGGTACTTGCCGTAGGAAAACTCGAATGTTCCTTGCTTTTTGGAGGTTGCGTCCGCGAACGAGGAGGCCATGAGCGCAAAGACCATCACTGCCGTCAAGATCAATCTTCGCGCGTATGGGCACATGAGGCTCTCTTTTTTTTATACCATTGCTTTCCGGTGAAGTCAAACATCATTTTGACCGGCCCGGCCGCGGTTCTGGAAATCGCCTCAAATATGTTATAATTTTCCGAAATGAGGAAGACGAAAAGAAAGGCCGCGGCCCAGGGGCGAAAACCGAAGGCCAAGGGCGGCGTCATCGCCTCGGAAATCGCGGGCATCCTTCTGCTCGCCCTGGCCGCCTATCTGCTCCTCAGCCTGACGAGCTACGACGCCAGGGACCCGTCGCCCTTCAGCACCGTGTCCGCCGAGCACAAAGTCCACAATTACGGCGGAAAAGTGGGGGCCTGGCTGGCCGACGTCGTCCTCCAGGTCTTCGGGTTCACGGCGTTCCTTCTGCCGTTCATGATCGCC
>Ga0315291_10005852_pt1 | contig 15364 bp, 15 predicted proteins | sample YL17G12_20_MG_FD_203070 | JGI IMG/M metagenome (GOLD analysis project Ga0315291, IMG submission 203070) | Sediment microbial communities from Yellowstone Lake, YNP, Wyoming, USA - YL17G12_20 | ecosystem: Environmental > Aquatic > Freshwater > Lake > Sediment | place: USA: Wyoming | collected...
TACAAGCAGCGGTGTCCGAATGGGTGTTTGTATTGCTACGCAAACCCTGTTGTTGCGGGTTTGTAGCAAAGGGGCGTGGATCGTACGGAGTCCGTGTCATAGAGTTCAATGCGCCAAACTGGGAATGGAAGCAAAGGGTTCGGGCGCAGTCCGTTTCCAACGGACTTTTTGTGTTAGCCGCCGAATTCACTCGGCGGGCTGCCGCGGCAAGACGCTGCGGATGAATCGCAGCCTAGTGAAAGAAACGCGCTGGAAGCGCGTTTGGGCAGTTACGCCGCCAGAATCACTCGTCAATGTCGGCGGTTGCGCCTTGCGAAATCCAGACTCCAGGTGAGTGCATGAAAATCTCTCTCATCATTCCAACTTACAACGGCGGGACGACCCTGCGGCAATGCCTGGAGGCCGCCTTCCGCTCTGAGTACCCCGACTACGAGGTCATCGTCGTGGACGATTGCTCCACAGACGAAACCTCGCAGATCGCCGGCGAATTCCCGTGCCACGTCATCTGCCACGAGCGGAATCGAGGGGCGGCAGTCGCCAAGAACACGGGCGCGGCGGCTGCTGCGGGAGAAGTCCTCTTCTTCATAGACTCGGACGTGATAATTCGCCCGGACGCCCTCTCCCTGGTGGCCGAGGACCTGCAAGACCCATCGGTAGACGCGGTGGTGGGGCTGCTGGACAAGGAGATGCCCTACCCGGAGTTCGGCTCCCAGTTCAAGAACTTGTGGATGCACTACACCTACGCCCGCCTCCCCGAGTACGTGGGTGTGTTCTACACCAGCGCGGCGGCGGCGCGGAAAGAAGTGTTCCAGCGCTTGGGCGGCTTTGACGAGCACTACGCCGGGGCCAGCATCACCGAGGACATAGAACTGGGGATGCGGCTGCTCAGCGAAGGCCGCCGCGTGAAACTGGACAAGCGGCTGACGGTGGTTCACCTGAAGAAGTACACTCTCCTGAGCCTCATTCGCACGGACATCGCCAGGTCTGCGGGTTTGACCAAAACGCTGATTCGCAATAAACTGGAGCGCACTGGGCGGAAGTACTATGCCTCTGTGCCGTGGTTCTTCCAGGCATCCGTGCCCCTTTCGGCGCTGATTTTGCTGGGGGTGTTGGCTCTTCCGGTTTGGCCCGTTCCTGGCGGCGCTCTCGCAGCGGGCGCGCTGACCGCCGTATGGGGCCTCAACGCGCCGTTCCTGGCCTTCCTGGGCCGCGAGCGGGGGCCGAAGTTCCTGCTCCAGAGCCTGCTATTCCTGCCGGTGAATCTATGGGTTTCAGGGCTGGGCGCGGTTAAGGGTACACTGGACTTCGCTCGCGGCCAACGATATTGAAAACCGAAACCACAGATGAACACAGGTAAACACTGACTCTTCACTTTTCTATCTGTGTCCATCCGTGTTCATCTGTGGTTCCAATAGAAGGGGATACGAATGAGCGTTTGGAATTACATGAAGTACACCCCGCGGATGCTGGTCAAGCGGGGGGCGATGCCGCTGTATTTCGTTTTCTTCGTGACCGAGAACTGCAACGCGCATTGCAGCCACTGTCTGCTCGGCCAGCGCACCGAGTGGGTGAAGGATGAACTCACGGTGGACGAGATTGAGAAAGTCTCGGCGTCCATGAGCGACATGCTCTTCTTCACCCCCACGGGCGGCGAGCCGTTCATCCGCCAAGACCTGCCGGAAATCGTGCGCATCTTCAAGGTCAACAACCACGCCGCCAACGTGGGCATACCCACCAACGGCAGCCTGACGGGCCGCGTTGTGGAAGGCACCGAGACAATGCTCAAGCAGAACCCCAACATTGACCTGCACATTGACGTGTCCATAGACGGCATCGGTGAGGATCACGACCGCATCCGCAACACTCCTGGCTTGTTTGACCGCGCCGTGCGGACGTATCACGAACTGCGCAAGTTGGAGAAACACTATCCCAACTTCAGCACGTGCGTCCAGATCACCGTGTCCGCGCTGAACCAGGACAAACTGCTGCCCCTGTACGACTACCTGGGCAAGGAATTGGGCGTCAATACGGTGTTCACCCTCCTAACGCGGGGCGAGCCGGCGGACCCGACGACAAAAAACTTTGACATTAGGAAGTATGAAGAACTGCACCGCACTCTGGAGCGGGACAACAAGGCGCTCATGCTGTCGGGCTACTACAAGATGCCCTTCTCTGACGTTCTGAACGCCAAGCGGATTGTGCGCCCGCGCATCATCGCCAATACCGTGCGGCAGAACCGCTACCAGATCCCCTGTTTCGCGGGCACGCTGGGCGGGGCCATGTTCAGCCGGGGGCAGGTGCTCCCGTGCGAGGTGCGCCCCGACCGGATGATTGCAAACGTGCGCGATTACGACTACGACTTCCGCAAAGTCTGGTACAGTCAGCGGGCCGACGAAATGCGCCGCGACATCCGGGACACCAAGTGTTTCTGCACCTACGAATGCTTCCTCACGGTGAACATTCTCTTCAATCCATTGGTATTGCCGAGCGTGTTCAAGGAATGGCTCGCCCTCAAAGCGGCCAAAGTCCAGCACCGGATTTCTCCACAGGAATCGGGAAAGCCTCACGAGGCTCCGGCCTCCAAACCCGGCGAATAGGAGCAGCGCATGTTCAAGGGCCATCGCATTTCCGTCGTGACCCCGTGCTACAACGAGGAAAAGGGCGTTGCCACCATCCTCAGTGACATGCCGTCCTGCGTGGATGAGGTGGTCGTCGTGGACAACAACTCCAAAGACCGCACTGGGGAGGTGGCCCGGAAACTGGGGGCCAGGGTGGCGCTGGAAACCAAACAGGGCTACGGCGCGGCCTACAAGCGGGGGTTTCGTGAGGTCACCGGCGACATCATCGTGACGATGGACGGTGACGGGACATACCCGCGCAGTTTCATCCCCGCCCTGCTGGATGTGATGATGGAAGAGCGGCTGGATTTCGTCACGTGCGACCGCACCGGCTACAAGAGCCGCGGCTCCGGCACGCCCCTGCGGGTGTTCGGGAACTGGGTCTTGAGCGTCGTGGAGACCGTGTTGTTCTGGTTCCACGTCCACGATTCTCAATCGGGCATGTGGGTCTTCCACCGCGACATCCTGCCGCTCCTGGACTTGACCAGCGACGGTATGGCCCTGTCGGAGGAACTCAAGATAGAAGCCTTCACCCGCAGAGAACTCCGGTGCAAGGAACTGCCCATCTACTATCGCGCGCGCGTCGGCGAAAGCAAACTGAACGTCTGGAAGGATGGGTTTCGGAATCTGCTCTTCCTGTTCCAGAAGAAGGCCGCGCACCTTTCGCGCGGACGCAGACCCGCGCCCGCCGGATGGAGGACTGCGGCAGTCGCTGAGCCTGCGGACCCGCCAGAGAATCCGAGCCAATGAGCCGATGCTGAACCTGAAGCACCGCCTGGGAGATACGATTCGCCGCCACGGGCTTGTCATGGCCCTCTTTGCAGTCCTGCCCGTGGCGATGACCTATCCCCTGGTCACCTTTCTGGGCCGAGGAGTTCCAGGGTCGCCCTGGGATAACTTGGTTTGGCTGTACGATACCTGGTGGCTGCGCCAGGCTCTGTTTGGGAAGGCGTCCCTCCTGTTCAACTCCAACATCTTCCACCCCTTCGGCTACAATCTGACCCTTTCGGAGACCATGCTTGCCAACAAACTGTTCCTGGCTCCGCTTCTTTTTGTTTTCAGCCCGACCGTAGCCTACAACCTGTTCCTCCTGCTGACTTTCTTCCTGACCAGCGCGGCGACCTATGCGTTCGTGCTCTACCTCACGCGGAGCCGCGCGGCGGGCGTGCTGGCTGCTGTGGCGTTTGCCTACGCGCCCTATCGGATGGGAGTGATGGCGGCGGGCTGGCTCCCTCTGATTGCGACCCAATGGCTGCCGTTATTGTTTCTTTTTCTGGAGATGTGGGTGCGCGAGCGGAAGACGCGGCAGGCAATTCTGGCGGGGGTATTCTTGGCGCTCAATGCCCTGTCCTCCTGGTACTACGCCTACATTGTCGGGCTTTCGGCAGCGCTCTACGTCCTGTGGCGGCTGTGGCCGTGGAAGGCGAACCTCCTCCGCTGGCGGGTCTGGGCGCACCTGGCGCTGATGGTGGCGGTGACGGCTGCACTCGTCCTGCCGATCGCGCTCCCCGCCATCCGCGCGGGACAGAACAGCGTCGGCTGGTCGCTGGGCGATGTGGAGAGATGGTCAGCCAGCCTGGAGGACTTCTTCTACCCCAGCATCTATCACCCGCTATGGGGTCAGTGGTTCTTGCAGCAGCGGGCGGATGTCCCGACGTATCCCTGGTATTCGCCGGGGTTTGTATTCGTAGGATTTGTGCCGCTGGCGTTGGCTGTGATTGCCTGGCGCAAGCGCTCCAGCCGCGCGGCCTCCGGAATCGCCCTCATCGCCCTGATCGCATTCGTTATGGCATTGGGGACCACACTGCACGTGGGGGGCGAGCGGGTGTACATCCCTGTGCCGGGCGCGGTGGAGCAGTTGTTTGCAAAGGGAATGCACTTCCTGACCGAGCGTCTGGCGATCAACCGCGTGTCCTATTACCCCTTGCAGCGCCCTGGCGCGATTCCGATTCCACTGCCCGCGCTTCTTGTCTACTTGTTCCTGCCCTTCGGCAGCGCTATGCGCACGCTGTATCGTTTCGGGCTGATCAGCACCTTCAGCGTGGCAGTGCTGGCGGGGATGGGTCTGGCGTGGCTCCTTCAGCGGAGAATTCGCTGGCGCAAGGTCCTTGCGGCGAGCTTGACACTGGTCGTCCTGTTTGAGTTTCTCGTCGTGCCTCTGCCTTTCGGCTACGCGGACACCCGGCCTGGGCCGCTGGATGAGTGGGCGGCGAATCTGCCCAATGGCACGGTGCTGATGCGGTTCCCGATGGTCGCGGCATGGAACGGCGACGCGCTGTACCGCTCCGCGCTCCACGGGCGCAAGATTGCCTACGGCCATGGAACGTTCTATCCGACTGAGTACATGGTCTACAAGTACATACTGGATTCTTTTCCATCGCCGGAGTGCATCAGCCTGCTCCAGGAGTGGGGGGTGACGCATGTCCTGGTGGGCGAGCGTAGTTATGACGAAGGGTGGGGCGACCAGCCTGGGCAGACCTGGGCTGACGTGCAAGCGAGCATCCAGGCAGACGGACGCCTGCGGGAGGCCGCCGTAATTGAGGAGTCTCCCAAGTGGCTGGGGGAAAGCGTGAGCGGGGTCGTTCGCGGGGCGCTGGCAGTGAATCCTATACTTCAAGACAGGGTGCACGTCTATGAACTGCGCGCCCGCCCATAATTGCTATCGTGCGCCCAGGTAGCGGATTTCACCGGAGGTCTTCGGCATCCAGGCGAGCAATTGGCCCGCAAACTCAGAAAGGGAACGGGCGTGAATGCCCGATAGAGTCTCTGCTTCCTCCGGAGCCAAGCCGAAACGCCTTGCCGTTCCAGCGGGGTTACTCAGCAGTGCTTGGCAGAATCCCTTGTCGGTCAGGGCCGCTCCCACGAGTACGTTGAGCAGTTCTGCTGTCATGTCCTCTCTCCTCCTCGGAGGTTGATTTGTAATAGAACGGGGGCAGGAAGAAATCTGTGTGCGACAGATTCGGTTGCTCATGGCCCCGCACCCTGTCAAGAAGCCGTCGCGAAACCCCTCACGAGGCTTGTAAGGATCGCTACAAGACCGATGCGATGTGGGTGGGTGCAATGGTCGCAACCACTATCTGCGCGGCTGTTCTAAGGATGTTCCCTGGACATCCCGCCCAGCCTTTTTGCGGTGCTCAGATTCCTCTTGCCCCCGATTCACAACGAAGGAAGTGGTTCGCCGTCTTGCAGACAGCGGGACTATCTGGGTATTCGCTTGCTCAGCGGATCATCCGCCTGGGCCGGCAGGCCCGGTCGGGGCGCCACCCGCCAGAATGAGCGCGACAAGTCCCATCAGAACCCAGGCAATCTTCAGGTATTTCTGGTCTGCGTAGATTCCGTAGCGGTTGAACAGGTTCTTCATAGCGATTTCCTCCAATGCGATTTTCAATTACATTTTATCAAACGCTACTTATCTGGCACTGATATGGGGGCGTACGCAGCGGCCCAAATGTTAAGGTTTCTCAATCCAAAATGAAAAACCGCCCTTTCAGGCGGCTGATTGTCGCCGCCCAGACTTCCGAAGTCTCCGAGACTTCGGAAGTCTGGGCGGGTCTGGCTCCGAAACCACAATCTACCGGGCGTCGCTTAGTAGTTTCGCGTACAAGTCGCGAGTCTCCTCATCTGGTTCAACTTCAAGCTCGCGACGGAGAGTCTCCTCGCATTGCACGAACTGACGCTTCACGGCTGAGAGATTGCCCTGCGCGGCGAAGCACCGCAACAGCAGGCGGTGCGCCGCCTCATCAGCGGGATCTTCGTCCAGCCATCTTCGCGCCACGGCGATTGCCATGTCAGTCTTCCCAATCTGCCAGAAGTGGCCCGCGACTCTGGATATGGCGAGCAGGAACATGTCTCGCAGCGTCTGCTGGAGCGGGAAGCTCCATTCCGCGAGCAGATCTCTCAGGAACTCGCCATGGTAAAGCGCGATGGCCTTCTGGTACAGGCCGATGCTCTCTTCTTCGCTCCCGGCCATTTGGGCTTTTGTGATGTGCATCTGGAACTCAGTGACATCGTAGGTGAACCCGTGGGGCGGGGCGAACTGGTACACATTGTCTTCAAAATGCAGGCTACCTTGCATGGCTTTGCGCACGCGGTACGTGAGCGCGTGGAAGTTGCTGAAGGCCTTTGCCTCAGGCACGCCAGGCCACAGCGCCTCACATGCCGCCTCGCGCTGCAAGCCTCTCCCCTGGTTCTGCGTGGCGAATAGGAACAGGAGTTCCCTGACTTTGCCCCAGCGTCCGAAGACGACCTCTCCATCCACCTCCACGCGGCTCATCCCCAATCCCTGGAGCCGTATGGAGCGGACGGGCATGGGGGCGGGCTGCATCTGGGGCGGGGCAGCCTGGGCTGGCACACCTTCAATCGCCAGACCGGCGGTGTCAATTCCCGCTTCGGCTGCGGCGGCCAGCAAGGGCTTCCCCCATCGGCTGAGAGCCTTCAGCGCATTCTCGTATCGCAGTTTTCCGGCCAGTGATAGGGCTTCTTGGAGCCTGGCAAAGGCGTGGTCGCGCGCGCCAGCGCCGTAGAGTGCCGATGCGAGGAGGAACACCGAGCGCGCCAGATCCCGTGCCGCACCGCTGCGCCTGAATTGCTCCGCCGCCGACTCAAGGGTCTGCACGGCTCTGTCTGGCTCTGTGGTCAGCCACGTCAGCCCCAGCGCTGTGTTCGCGAGCGCCTCTTCGTAAGAGGAATGGTGAGAAGCCGCCAGATCCAGGGCCTGCCGTCCAAGGTCGCGCGCTTGGAGCGGCTCGCCCTGGGCCGCGTAGACTTCCGCCTGGGCGGCGCGGATGTACACAGACAGGAAACCCTCGCGCTTCTCATCCAGGAGCGAAAGAGCCTTTTCGTAGTGGTCCAGGGCTTCGGCCATCCGTCCTGCATCGCGCTCTATGTCGCCCAATCCAGCCAGGATGTACCCCGTCCACCGCCCGCTGCCCGCCTCGTGCGCTGCCAGCAAAGCCTCGTGGAGCGTCTCCCGCGCGCGGTCGTACTCGCCTCTATAGTAGTAAATGACGCCCACGGAATTGAGCGCGTTCGCTAGTTCGGCGGGATTCCTGAAGCGGCGGAAGGTCTCCACGGCCTTCTCAAAATGCGCCAGCGCATCCTCCATGTTGCCCATGCGTTCCAGGAATGAACCCAGATCGGTTCGCACTTGCGCTACGTTGAATTCCCTTCCGTCATCTTCATATCGCTTCAGGGCTTCTTTCAGACGCTCCACGGCGTCGGTGAACTTCCCTGACTGGCCCAGGCTGGTACCCCAGCAACGGTAGATTTCCGCAGCAGTCGCGGGATCTATTTCCGGCATGAGCGACTCGGCCTGGCTGCATATGCCCTCTGCTTCCGCATAGTGCCCGGTGATGCGAAGGACGGTAGCCTTTTGCACTGCGGCTTGAGCCATTCCGGGGGCATTCTTTGCGGCGCTGAACAATTCCTGCGCCTTATTGAGCAGGGAAAGGGCGAATTCGTGTTGGCCCTGCGTCGCATTCGCCTTGCCAAACTGGACAAGCAGCCGGGGGTGCCCTTCGGTGACTTCTGGTGGCAGCGCCTCGTGCCACTGGGTGAGGAGGAGATGCTGCCCGGAAACGAAGGCCTTGGCGGCGACCTGCTCCATCCGTTCTGCGGCCCGCGAATAGTCGCCTGCCAGAAGCAGGTGGGAGATGGCCTGGTGCAAGTCGCCCTTCGCCTCCCAGAAGGCCGCCGCCCGCTGGTGCAGCGTCACGAACCGTTTGGGGTTCTCTCGCTGGAGTCTGGAGACGAGGTATCCCTGGAACAGGCGGTGATACCGGTACCACAGGGTTTCGCCCTCCAGCCTGTTGAGGAAAAGATTGCGTTCCTCCAGTAGATTCAGCATCGCCCAGGAGTTGTTGGTCTCCAGAACGGCGTCGCACAATTCGGGAGTCATATCTTCCAGAATAGATGTGCCCAACAGAAAATCCTGCACCTGGGGATCCTGTTGGGCAAAGACCTCGCTCGCCAGGTAGTCATACACCGTCATGGTTCCCCTGGCGAGGATCATGCCCTTGATAAGCCCTTGCCACAGGCTGTGGGTTGAGAGCAGGATTCCGGTAATCCAGCCCTCGGAATCCTGCGCCAGGGCCTCCGCCTCTTCGGGCCTCAACTCCAGGCCGTACATCTGTCTCACCAGAAGTACCGTTTCTTCGGGCGTGAAGCGGAGGTCATTGCTGCCCAGACCGGCGACTTGCTGTTTACTCGCCAGTGCGACGATGGGCAGGCGACCCGGCACGGTGCGTCCCGCAACGATGAGACAGCAATTCTCCGGCGCGTCTTGCAGAAAGCGGGTGACAAACCGGGTGACGGTCTGACTTTGCTCAATCAGGTGGAAATCATCCAGAATCAGCGCGAAGTACTCGGGGACTTCGTCCACAATGTCGTTGACCAGACTGACCAATACGGGATTCAGTCCGTCTTCAGTGAAGTCGTTGGTGCTGTCCAGGGTTTGGATCGTTCGCTGGCCGAAGCTGGGGAACCGCTGCTGGATGGCTGCGATGATGTGTTCCAGAAACACCCTCGGCTCCTGCGCTGTGCTGTCCAGGGAATACCAGCACGCGAGCAGGTCAGTATCCGTCGCAAAATCCACGAGAAGGGTGGTCTTGCCGTAGCCTGCGGGAGCGGAGACCAGGAGGAGCCGCCGGTCTATGTGGGAATGCAGAAAATCTATCAGGCGCTGACGGCGCAGGACCTCAGGGCGTCGCCTGGGGATGAGGATTTTTGTCTTTTTGACAAGGGCGAGACCCGGCATAATCGCTCCCACAAGTCCAGGAGGTCTCCCATTAGGAGGCTCTTGAGCGCGAACTGAATACCATTATACCACGCCGGGGCAAAATGCCCAAAGGGGCGGTTGCATGAATAGAGGGCGCGCAAAACCGCGCAGGGCATACCGCCGCCGCGCGCATCGCGCGTGTCATCGGCTTTGCGGAGAGGAACGTACGAGAGGGGGCTGCTACCAACCTGCCCCCTCTCGCCTCAACGGGCGTCTGAACCTACTCCACGACTTTCTCGAACATATCTTTTGTCGCGCCGCATTGGGGGCACACCCAGTCGTCTGGCAAGTTCTCAAAAGCCGTGCCGGGCGGGATGTCCGAATCTGGGTCTCCCCCCGCCGGGTCATAAACGTATCCGCACACCATGCATTCCCATTTTTCCATTCTATGCACCTCCGTGGATTCGTTCGCTAGAAACCCTTGAATTGTTCCCGGCGCGCGCCGCAGATGGGGCACTTGTCAGGCGGCCCGCCTTCCACCGTCCAGCCGCACGTGCCGCAAATCCAGATTTCACCCAACTCCGCGTCGGCGCCACGGTCAACAGCTTGCTTGGCCTCGGCGTACAAGGCTTGGTGAACCTTCTCCGCGGCAAACGCCCAGTTCATGCTGCGCTCCGCGCTCTTTTCGGCCTGGTCATTGGCCACAGCGAGGTAGGCCGGGTACATCTCGTTGACCTCAAACGTCTCGCCGTCGATGGCCGCGGCCAGGTTGTCCTTCGTTGCCCCCAGCCCGACGAACGTGCGCAGGTGATTGGTGGCATGAACCTGCTCCGCAAATGAGACGGCGCGGAATAGCCGCGCCACGTTGGCAAGCCCTTCCTTCTCGGCCTTGTCGGCGAAAGCGAGGTATTTCATGTGCGCCTGGCTTTCGCCGGCGAATGCAGCCTTCAGGTTTCCCTCCGTCATTTCTTTCATGTCATAACCTCCTAGAATCGGTGGATTTGTGTTGTCTCGCTTTGTGCCGCTCTACCCCTCAAACATTGGCTTTTCTTCGTCCTGGAAGTACCAAAAGCCCTTGTCCTTGAGGTAGTGATGGGTGTTCTGAAGCAACTCGTAGTGGCGGCCCTCCTCCTGGACGAGGAATTCGTACATGGCCTTGGCCGTCAGGTCGGCGGACGTCGCGGCGGCGCTCTTGTACAGATCGTAACCCCGCTTCTCAAACCCCATCGCCAGTTCCAGCGCCTTCAGGTCATCGGCACCGGCAGGCAGCAGGTTCTTTGCCTTTTCGGGGAACAAACTCAACTTCGGCGGTGGTTCGGTAGCCTTCTTGGCGTCCTCAAGCGTCAGCCACTGGCCCTTCTTGGTGATGGCCTGATACTGCTGCTGCAATACTTGCAAATGAGTCTCCTCGTCGTGCGCGAGAGACTGAAACATCTTCGCTCCGGCGGCGTCCTTGCTGCGTTGGGCGGCCTCCAGGTAGAAGGCGTGGCCTCGTATCTCGTTGATCATCCCCTGCCGCAGGGGCTCCAGCACTTTCTCATCAATCGGACTCATCATAACCTCCTCTTTCGTCTAGAAGGGCGCAAACCCCATGAATGACTGGAATTGCTCGGAGATGAGCTTGTACTCCGTCTCCAGGGCCGTCTGGTGGGTGTTCTCCATCTCCACCAGTGCCCGATACATCTTCTTGCCCTCTGCGTCGTTCGTCTGGGCGGCGGCGCGGGCGTAGAACTCCACGGCGTCCCGCTCCAGCAGGTAGGCCATGCGCAGCGCAGAGAGGTCAGACGTGTGAGCGTTCAGTTCAGCCTCGGTCATGGATTTGGCGAAGATGGGCGTGGATGGCACGGACGCTTTCAATTCGGCCTTGAAGGGTGCCCACTTCCCTTCGGCCAACAACAGTTCTTTGCGTTCTTCCAGCATCGCCAGGTGGCCCATTTCGTCGTTGGCGATGCGCGAGAACAGTTCTCGCCCTCGGGGATCCTGGGTCGTGGCTGCGGCCCTCAGGTAGAAGGCCCGCCCGTCCTTTTCCGTCTGGATCGCCATGTCCAGGGCGAACAGTGCCGGTTGCAGTTGCGCTTTCATACTGGCCTCACTTGCACTCCCGCTTGCCCAACCCCAGGAAGCCACCCGTGGTCGTCAAGTGCTCATAGTTGAGCATCAGGATGTCAAAGTGCCTGCGCTCGGCATGGGCCAGGTAGCGGTACATCTGCTTGCCTGCCTCGCTTTTCACGCGCTTGGCCTGCTCCGTGTACAGGTCAAAGCTGTCGTTCTCCATCTGGATTGCCAGGAGCAAGGCGTCTGCCTCCGTCGTTCCAGCGGCTACCAGCTTCTTCAGGCTTTTGCGGCCCTTGAGCGGCTTGAGGTTTGCGGCCGCGGCGGCTTCCGCAAACTCCACCCAGCCATTGCCGCCGACCAGAGACTCGTATTGCCTCTGCACCATTTTCAGGTGATTCAGCTCCTCATCTGCCAGCGACACGAACATCTCACGCCCGCAGGCATCTTCGACCCGTTTCGCCGACTTCACGTAGAACTCGTGCGCGTCCTGTTCTTTGTGGGCCGCCAGTTTCAGGGCTTCCAGAAGTGTCTTGTCTTCCATGTTCCTCTTCTCCCTTGAAGCAATGTTCGGATTGTTTGGTCTCTCACGACCAGTATACCGTGTTCTTTATCCGCGCGCAAGGGTTGTTGTTGGGCGAGTTTCAAATTCGCCCTACGAGCCGCTTCCGCGCAGGGTCTTATTGCCCCGCACCCAGACTATGGCGATCTCCCTTGCGCTCTGAATCCGCGCCATCACGTCGGTCACGTCCTGTGCCGTGCGGATTGGATAGCCGTCGATTTCGATGATGACGTCACCCGCGCGCAGGCACACCCGCTCGGCTAAGGAGCCAGGCTTGACCGAGCCGACTAGCGCGCCCTGGTCTACCGTCAGGCGGTATTCTTCCCGCACTTTTGCGGCATCGGCCACCGAGACGCCAAGCCCTGGCCGCCTGCGGCTCAAAGCCTGTTCAAGCAGGGGGCGGTTGAAGCCGACGATGACCTGGTCATCCACCAGGATCACCGGCACGCCGCGCTGTCCCGAACGCTTGACCATCTCCTGAGCCGCCGCTGGGTCGCGACTGACGTCCTTCTCCGTGAATGATATACCCTTCTGCGAAAGAAACTCCTTCGCTGTATAACAATACCCTCAGGTGGGCGTGGTGTATATGACGACGCTCATAGTTCCCCTCATCCTACCACAAAGACACGAAGATAAAGAGAGAAGCAGCCCCCCAATCCTCTTTGTCTCTTCGTGATGTGTTCTTACATATACGCCTCTTTCAGCGTCTTCACCTTGTCCGGCGGGAGCGGAAGGAGGGGCCGCGTTCCCACAGGCCCAGCCTTGAGCGCGGGTACCTGCTCCTCGTAGGACGGAAGGCTCTCCACCTGATACAGAATGCCGACAGGGATGCGGTCGCCCCATATCTGCGCGGTCTTCACCGCCCAGTCAAAACTCGCGGGGTCATAGCCCGCTTCGCCTTTCGCCGGGTACACCCGCTCGCTGTACCATTCGTAAGTGTTCACGCGGTTGAACGTCACGCACGGCTGCAAGATATCCACCAGCGCGTACCCCCGGTGCTGAATGGCGGCCATGAGGATTTCGCTGAGTTCCTTTGCGTTCTTGGAGAAGGCGCGGGCGACGAAGGTGGCCCCCGCAGCCAGCGCCAGCATCAGCGGGTTCACGGGCCGGTCAATGGAGCCTTCGGGCGAAGTCTTGGAATGAGTCCCCGAGGCGCTGGTGGGCGAGTACTGACCTTTGGTCAGGCCGTAGATTTGATTGTTGTGGGCCACATGGACGATGCCGATGTTGCGCCGCGCGGCGTGCATCATGTGGCTCAAGCCTTCAGCGTAGCCGTCGCCGTCGCCAGAGTGGACAATCACTTTCAGGTCGGGACGCGCGAGTTTTACGCCGGTGGCGACGGGTATGGCCCGCCCGTGGAGCGTCATGTACCCGTTGGCGCGGACGTAGTCGGGCACTTTGCTGCTCTGGCCGATGCCAGAAACGAGCATGACTTTGTGAGGCTCCAGGCCTAATCCGGCGAGCGCCATCTTGAGCGCCCTCCAAATCCCGAAGTTGCCGCAGCCGGGGCACCAGGTTGGCGTCACGGAGTTTTGGTAGTCTTTCACTGTGACCATCTCACGCCTCCTTCAGCCCGCGCAGGATGTATTCCGGCGAAAACGGCCTGCCGTCATACCTGTGAATCTGCTGGTCCACCTGTATCCCTGTCTCCCTGCGGATGAGAGCGGCCATCTGGCCGGTGTAGTTGCCCTCCACGGACACCGTCCGTTTTGCCTTCTGCAGAACCTTCGCCACGGCGTCCGCCGGGAAAGGCCACACGTCGGTGATGTGCAGGAAGTTGCTGGCGACGCCTTTTTCCTTCAACATTGCCATCGCCTCGCGCACGGGGCCATAACTGGAACCCCACGCGACGAAGATTATCTCCGCATCCGTCGGGCCGTATACCTTCGGTGGGATCATGTCCTGCCGCGCCGTCTCCAATTTCCGCATCCGCTTTTCCATCATCCGGCTGCGGTTGTCCGCGTCTTCCTCAATGTTGCCGTATTCGTTGTGCTCGTCGCTGGACGAGGCGTAGACCGCCTTCGGGTGGCCGGGCGGTGCCCACGGTGAAATGCCCGATTCGGTGAAAGCGAACCGCTTGTAGTCGCCCTCCAGCGCGTCCAGTTGCTCTGGCGTCAGCATTGCGCCTCGGTCAATAACCACCCGGTCAAAGTCCAGGGCTTCGGGCGCAACGGTCTGGAGCGAATTCGCCAGGAAGTGGTCGGACAGAACGAACACCGGGCATTGGTACTTCTCGGCCAGGTTGAACGCGCGCCAGCCGTCGCGGAAGCACTCCTCAATCGTGCCAGGGGCCAGTACTATGCGCGGGAAGTCGCCCTGCGAAGCATGGAGGACGAACATCAAGTCGCCCTGTTCCGTGCGCGTGGCGAGGCCGGTGGATGGGCCTGGCCGCTGCACCTCAAAGATGACCACGGGGACTTCGGTCATCCCGGCCAGACCCAGCGTTTCCACCATGAGTGAGAAGCCGCCGCCGGAGGTTGGCACGCCCGCCCGTACCCCTGCGCGCCCCGCGCCGATCGCCGTGCAGATGGCCGCGATCTCATCCTCGGTGTGCTTGGTGACGACGCCATATTCGGCGGCCAGCCCGCTCATCATCTCCAAAATCGGCGAGCCGGGTGTCATGGGATAGCCCGACATGAAGCGGCATCCCCCGGCCAGCGCGCCCAGGGTCATCGCCGGGTTGCCGCCGATGAGCATCCGCTTGGGTGCGTCCACCGCCCGCAACTTGAAGGGAAAGCGCTCGGCGAAGTGGTCGCGAGCGTAGTCGTGGGCGGCGCGCGCCACCTTGAGATTGGCCTCCGCCATCTTGCCGCCCCGCTTGCGCCCGAAGTTGTCCCAGATGACGCCTTCCACAAAGCCCAGGTCAAGCCCGGTCAGGCCAGCGGCAATCCCCGTCATAGCGGTATTCAGCATCAGATCGGTCCCACCAGCCCCCTTGACAATTTCCTTGAGCGGCATGCCGAAATCCTGGACCCCCTCCGGCAGCAGGGATTTGTCCAGATTGAGTGCAGTGTCGTACACCACGCCCCCGCCACGGACTACCTGGCCTGCGTGCCGCTTCACGGCCTCGCGCGTCAGGGCCAGCACGAGATGCACCGTCTCGTTGTGCGAGAAAATCGGCGAGCCTGTGGCGCGAATGTGATAGAAGTTGTGCCCCCCTCGGATTCGGGAGTAGTAGTCGGGCACGGCGAATACATAGAGGCCCGCCCGCGCCAGGGCCTGGGCGAAACCCGCGCCGGTAGATTCCACACCTTGCCCGGCTTCCCCGCCGAGGATCTGCGTGAAGTCGTTTGTCATCCGTCCCTCCTGATTGATTCACCGCGGAGACGCAGAGAACACAGAGGAATCAAAAGGATCACATCCATTCTTCTCTGCGGTCTCTGTGGTGAAAGTACTCCTCGCTCTATCCGGCCGATT
>Ga0315291_10005853_pt1 | contig 15361 bp, 14 predicted proteins | sample YL17G12_20_MG_FD_203070 | JGI IMG/M metagenome (GOLD analysis project Ga0315291, IMG submission 203070) | Sediment microbial communities from Yellowstone Lake, YNP, Wyoming, USA - YL17G12_20 | ecosystem: Environmental > Aquatic > Freshwater > Lake > Sediment | place: USA: Wyoming | collected...
TTTCGATGAGCACATCCGGAAGACACACGACGAAGGGCTCGTTGCCGACTTCTCCCTTTGTCTTAAGGATCGCGTGCCCAAGGCCCAGGGGCTTGTCCTGGATTACATGGACAAGCGTGATTCTGTCGGTCAGCCTTCTGAATTCATGCAGCAGCGTCTCCTTTTTTTGGGCCGCCAGTGCCTTGTCGTACGGGGTTTCCCGCTTGAAATAATTTTCAATCTCGCGCTTATGCGGGGATGTCACAAGGATGATCTCATTTATTCCGGACGCCTCCGTCTCTTCGATCACCCACTGGAGCGTCGGTTTCGTGCCGATAGGCAAAAGCTCTTTGGGAATTGCCTTTGTCACCGGCAAAAACCTCGTCCCCAAACCGGCAACCGGAATCACAGCTTTTCGAACCTGAACCATAGAATCTTACCTTATATTTTGGAGGATATACTGTAAAGTGTGTTTTCACTAGTATGACAAGGCTCGGCGACTAAAGCTGCCGCAGAGACACAGAGAAAACCTATAATCAAAGAAGGCCACAGAGGCACAGAGACACAGAGATTTAACTAAAAATTTTGGTATTTCTCTGCGCCTCTGCGTCTCTGTGGCAGAATTTGTTTTAAATATTGCCACCGAGATGCGCCGCTTCGTGTTCGATCTTTTCTTCCGGCTCTTCAGGCGTCGGTTCGAACATTTGCGTAGATACGCGGCGGAGAAGAATCGTCCCCGTGATCACCTTTAATAGATAGTTTGCAAACATCCAGAGGAGTGTCGCGGCGAAGAGCATCTCCTGCGGGGTGACGGCACCGCTTGCGAATATCGGCCCGGACACGTGGCGGTAAAGAAGCTCGACCATCGCGGCGTTTGTGGTCCCTAAGCCCCCGGGGGTGATGGGCAAGGTGCCCAGGAAAAACACGAGCGGGACATTGCCCAAAATCCGCGTGAACGGAATCGATACGTTGAACGTCTTGAGAACCACATACATCGAGATGATGATGGTGAAGTGGATCGGGATCCGCATGACCGCGACTTTGATGTAGTCGAACACCTTCGCCTGCTCGAAAATATGGAACGCCTTGCGCTTGCGCTGTCGTTCTATAAATTTAAAATTGAGCGGAATCCATCTCCGCCAGAACACCAGCCACAAAATCAGGAAGGCATAAGCGCATATGGAAAATATTTTTACCGTGCGCCCGAGGTCCACGCCGCCTATTGTGTAATCCTGAAAAAACGATCCCGCAAATGCGAGCGTGATGATCCACATGAGATCGATGAAGACGATAAAAAAGAAGACTCCCAGCGCCTGAAATATGGGGATCTTGTATCTTCTCTTGAGATAGTATGCGAACGCCGCCTGGCTGGCGGGGTAATTCAGGATCATGATGAGATATGTGAATCCCCGCGCATAAACTATGTCTTTGAAGCTCACCTTGTGGGAAAAGTCCGAGATGACCCTCGTTGTGACCCACGAATCCACGATATAGATGAAGACAAAGTAGCCTATGGCGAAGGCCGAAAAAGCCCAAAGATTCACATAACTTAGCGCCTTGAAGACCTTGGAGGGCGGATATAAATGGAAGAGATAGGCGAATATCAAAGCCGCCATAATCCACGGCCCTATGCGCTTCGCGTAATGGAAAAATTTTTTCATAAAAAAGTAAGCAACTTTTTTTTGAATACCGCGATAAGATAGATGAGAAACCAAGGTAACAAAGCCTTGGCGAAGGCAGGGGGAAGGAGACAGCCTTCGCCGCCTAAATCCCCCATCTCCTTTCCCCGTTAAAAGCCCCTTGCTCTGAAAATCGGAGCAGGGGGTTTTTATTTATATTTTTTTATGTCCCAGGCCCACCAGATACAATTCCGACGATGTCTTGCGTGTCGCCGGAGGAATTATCGTCTCGATTTTCTTGAACGCCTTTTGCAAAGATTTTTTGAAAATGTTCAGCTCTTTTCCGGGAAAAACCTTCACTATGAAATGGCCGCCCTCTTTCAGTATGCCGCGGCATATCTCAAGTGCGCGCGACGCAAGCTCGTATGAGTGATATGCGTCTCTGAAACTGATGCCCGAAAGGTTGGGCGCCATATCAGACACGATCACGTCCGCATCTCTCGTAAGGCGAAGGCATATCTGGTTGATCGCGTCGGGGCTCATTATATCGCCCAATATGAAGGCGCCGTTTTTAGGTATCTCCACGCGGAGCGCTTCCACATCTACGCCGATAACGGTCCCCATGTGGCCCACCATTTTGGCGATCTCGAGCAGCCACCCGCCTGGCGAGCATCCGATGTCGATTACGATATCGCCCTTATTTATGAGCTTTAATTTTTTCTGGATCTGCTCGATCTTGTAGGCGGCCCTCGACGGTTTCCCCTCTTTTTTCGCCTTTTTGTAGTAGTGATCTTTTCGTTGATATGCCATAGAACTAAATTCCATACGACTTGATCAGACAAAATGCAACCCTTCATGAAGTAAGAGGCCCTATCCGCAGGTAAAAAACTTAGCAACAAAATTACAAAACTGCCGAACAAATAATGGCAAAATCAGGAGCACATCCAGATGTCGATTTTCATAAGACTGCCGGAAAGAACCGGCCTGATAGACCTGATAGACAAAATGCAGGGCAATCCGGATGTTGAACCCCTGGATTGGAACGGTCTGAAAGAGAGGGTGAGAGGCGGCGAGATAACCGTTTCAGACTGGGTCCAGCTATATGCACGCATCCTTTCTCTTACTACCCCTCCCCGTTCGGATGCCGAAGCATTGCTTCACCGGGCCAGATGGTATGAGCCACGCTTATCTTCAAACAGCTTTATGCGTGGCGCCGCTGGAACACGCCTCAATTCCGAAGTCGTGCGCTTCGAGAAATTTCTCATAGATTCCCGGGACGATTTGTACGAGTGGCACGAGATCAGACAGGGATTTCAAAGGCTTCAAATCGGGCTTGCCGCGGTGCGCGCCATTCTAAATTCGAACTCGGAAGCTGTAAACCATGGCAATTTTGAAAAAATCGTCTCCGCAATTTACAGCATTGAAATTTCAGAGGGCACGTTTGCAAACGAATACCGCTGGTCGGAAGCCAGAAAGATTTTGGACCTTTATGCCCTTTTCCGTTATTCATCGACATTCGCGCACACGTTTTCCGGAGGAGAATTTTCATCGCAGTTGTTGCCTTACATGCGTTTAATTTTGGAAAATCATCCCGACGCATTTGCAAGATATTACATACTTAAACTGGTTCTTGACGAAATATTTCAGTTTCACTTCGGTGTGAAGAGCGAGCAGACGATAGAGATTCTTAGAATCGCATTGAGGGATAGAGAACCGTTGATTGCTCTCACTGCGTGGCTGGCGATCCACAAATCCGATCCGGTGCAGGCGGAGGGGTTTTCGGCGGACGCATTTTCCTTCGGTCCGCCGCTCCCGACAATTGAAGACCCGGGATCGGAATTCAGAATGCACCCCGATTTTAGCGGCCCCATTCGTTATGAGTTGGCCGAGATCATGTTTTCCCAAATCAGGGCAAGAGTGAACTGGCCGTCAAACAGTGAAACGACACTGCTTTCAATTGCCGGATTTTTACCGTCCCACTATATCCGGGATTTTTCATCCTATCGGGGTATTCGCCAACCCGTCATGGCCAGAAAATTGGAATATCTTGAGAACCTTGTTCGGGAGTTCGGTCTTCATCGGCAGGAATTGATAATGAAATTATTTTTTCAAACTCCGCTCAAAGAAGGCGACATAGATGAAACCGCATTTGTGTTGGAGTTTCAATCAGGCAAACGAATATTAAGGCAGGGCCACCACCGCGTCGCGGCCCTCATAATGGCTGTGGCCAACGGATTGGTGCCTGAAAACTGGTTGGAAAAGATACCGGTTGTTGTCAGCAGGTATCTGGGTCCTGTGCCTCAAGCGTTGGTGGATCGCGTGATTGGGCGGGGCAGATGGGAGGATATATTTCCTGATGATCTGAAATCAAGGCTCCCGCAGATCATATTTAGAAGGCCCGAAAGCAGCGAAACGGGGAGCTCGCCGCCGGCCACTCCGGCAGCCCAGGCGCCTGCCGCACCCGCTGCCCCTTCTGCGCCGGCAACACCGGTCCCGGCCGGCGGGGCTTCAGCTGCTATTGGTCAAGAAGAGATCACCGGTTATGATGATTACCGATCCACAGAAATTGCGGATGGTTCGGAAGACGTTTTACCGGAGGATGGTTTTTCTTTGCTTGAGGAGGGCGCCGACCTTTTCCTGTTTCAAGATATCACGACAGCCGGAGCTGCCATGGAAATCGGCATGCCCCTATAATATCTTAAATATCTTAGCAACTTTTTTGGGGACCTGCCGATAATATATGTGGGGAGCGTGTGTGTTCTTTTGAAATCTGCTGGGGTTTCAAGGGGTTAAGTGGGGAGCGGGGACCCCAAAAAAAGCCGTGACTCGTGATTCGTGATTCGTGATTAGTAAGGAATATCAATGGTTTACAAAAGGGTCACAATGGCAGGCGGATTGCATAAGTAAAGGGGCGAGAGGGGGCTTGTTTATATGGCAAAAATATCTCCAGTTGATGCAAGAGCGGCAGAATTAATCAGAGAAGCGTCTTCCGTTCCGTCACAGCCGGCGGAAGCTGCAGCACCGCAAGTTGACAGCGTTGTGCCTAATCCCGCAACGGGTTTCGAAAAATATAAGGCGACTGCCGGTCAAGGCGCCGCGGGCCTTTTCGCCGACCACGCCCCGCAGTTTGATCGTGTTAAAGTCATCCTTCTGGCGATGCATGACGAGCCGATGGACGTTCAGGCGGCTGTCCTTGATCAGTTGGTCAAACAAGTTTTCGCAGCGCAGGCTTAAAAGGGGGATATTATGGCAAGAAAATGGACTAAAGAAGAGCTGACCAGATTGTTTGAATTGATGATCGAAGCGTCAATGCCTGTCGTCAGCCATCATACTTTCAGGAACCGTTTGAGTCGTGACGAGAATCTTTTCACGAACCAGATCGTCCGTGTAGCCAACGGCAATATCGCCTATCGTTCAGTCGATTGCGATTTGCTCAACATGAGTGATGAGGACTTCTGGGGGTTCATCGACGGTTCGAATTATAATGATCTGATCGAAGACAATGCGGCGGTTGCGATTTTGAAGATGGCTGAAAAGCTAAATCTGATCAATTAAAGCGGGCGATTAAGTTGCTAACTTTATTTTAGGAGAAATAAAAAAAACACACAACAAATTGCAAGGCGTGCCGATACTAATAATGTGAGGCATGAAACGAAAATAGAACCGGGGGAGCAAGAAAGCTTTCCCGGTTTTTTTTCACGCGAAATTTGAAGGACAAGGGAGATAAATAGGGAAGGAAGGGCTTGAGGAGGGAGGGGTAAGGGATTTAGGAAACCTTCCAAAAAAGCCAATCAAAATCAGCGGGGAGATCATGGGGGAGACCTTTCGGGGAATAGGAAAGGTCCATGATGAACCGATCTGTAGCCGAATATCAGAAATGTTGGAATTTCTCTGTGTCTCTGTGCCTCTGTGGCTGTCTTTTGTGGGCAGGGACGGAATTGAACCGCCGACACGTAGATTTTCAGTCTACTGCTCTACCGACTGAGCTACCTGCCCCTAAAAATCGGCGGGACAATAAAGTATTAAAAAGAGAGTGTCAAGTTTAGGATTACGATAATAAGCGCTTCTTATTGAAAACTATAGGAGAAAAATCTTTTTAAAAAACAGGGTGTTGTCCGTTGACTGGTAGTCTTGCGTATGTTATACATGCGCATCTTGCTTGAGGAATCAGGCAAGCTAACTCTTTGAAATAATTGAGATATCCGATCGTTGGCCGGGGAGTGCTAACGTTCAGGAGTTGATATAAAAAGGAGGGGTTGTCATGACAGAGAAAAGGTCGATGCTAAATCCGGAATTTAAAGTGGGCGATGTGGCGGTCTATCCGGCCCACGGGGTGGGCAAGGTCCACTCGATAGAAGAGAGGGAAATCGCCGGCAGCACGCAGAAATTCTACATTTTAAAGATTCTGGACAGCGGCATGACGATCATGGTCCCGACGTCAAACGTAAGGAACGTGGGCCTCCGGGAGGTGATTCAGGAGGGCGAGGTAGAGGCGGTCTATTCAATCCTCCGCGAGAGGGACATTTCAATCAATGAGCAGACGTGGAACCGCCGCTATCGCGAATATATGGACAAGATCAAGACCGGTTCGGTCTATGAGATAGCGGAGGTCTTGAGGGATCTGATGCTCCTCCGCTATGAAAAGGAGCTCTCATTCGGCGAGAGAAAGATGCTCGACACCGCCAGAAGCCTTATTATAAAGGAACTGGCCATTGCGCAGGATGAAGAGGAAGAAAACGTGGCGGACGATATAGACAAGATATTTGAAGCCTAAAAGGGGCCCCTGAAAAGGGGGGTATACGGGGTGTTCGGTTCTGCCGAACACCCTTTTTATTTATTCAAAACGGTGCGAGCGGGCGTGGCGTGTGGGCGCTTTCTCGCTACGGCTCCTCGTCTCAAACGCCGCCTCGTCGCCTGCGCCTCTTGCGCCGCGGCGTCATATGGCTACTGAAAGCGGCGCAATTCACACGCCGCTCGAAAGCGCCCACACGCCACGCCCGCTCGCAATATTATGCTCAATATAACGAGCCACCCAACACCCACAGTTTGCTCTCTGGTTGCATTTTTTGGGGATATATGGTCCTAGATTGCCTCTAATATATGAAGGTAGCCGTTATCATAGCCGGAGGCGGGGTGGGCAAAAGGATGGGCGCCGACAGGCCCAAACAGTATTTGGAGCTGTCTGGCAGGCCCATGATCTGCCATACGCTGGACAGGTTCATGGGGATAGAAAATATCGGGAAAATTGTGGTGGTCCTCCCCTCTGATTTTGTCTCCTCATTTCAAGAGGACATTCTTAAACCTTACGATTATGACTTGAGTTTCATTGAAATTTTGGAGGGCGGGGTGAAGCGCCAGGATTCCGTCAGAAACGGCCTGAAGGCAGTGCCCGATGATTTTGACGTCGTCCTTGTCCACGACGCCTGCAGGCCCTTTGTGGGAAGGACGGTAATCGAAAAATCGATTGAGGTTGCCTATAAAGACGGCGCGGCAATTGTGGCAGCCCCCATAAAAGAGACGATAAAAAAGGTTTCAGCCGGCAACATAAATGAAACGGTGGACCGTCAAAACCTTTGGGGTGCGCAAACGCCACAGGCATTTCGCCTGAACGTTTTGAAGGAGGCGATCGAAAAGGCATACAAAGACGGTTTTTACGGGACCGACGATGCAGTCCTTGTCGAACGCATTGGCGGCAGTGTCCAAATTATCGAAGGGGATTACCGGAATATAAAGATCACGGTACCTGAAGATTTGATAATAGCAGAGGCAATTGCCAAAACTTTTAAAGATTAACTTAACCGCAGAGGTCGCAGAGCACGCAGAGAAAACAAAATTTTCGTTTTTCTCTGCGAACTCCGCGTTCTCTGCGGTGAATAACTAAGGATGCATATGCAGCGTATCGGAATCGGCTACGATATTCATAAATTGGTAGAAGGCCGGAAGCTGATGCTGGGCGGGGTCGAGATCCCCTTCGAGAAGGGCCTTTTGGGCCACTCTGACGGCGACGCGCTCCTGCATGCAATCGCGGACGCTATGCTCGGCGCCATGGCCCACGGGGACATCGGCCGGCATTTTCCCGACACCGATCCCAAATACAAAGGTTACGACAGTGCAAAAATTCTGGAGAGCGTATCGAAGATGGTTTCGGATGCCGGCTATCGCATCGTAAACGTGGACGCCAACGTCATTTTGCAGCAGCCGAAGCTCGCCCCCCACATAAAAAAGATGCGCGAGCGCGTCGCCGGCATTTTGGGGGTGGATCTCAACCATGTGAGCTTGAAGGCCAGATCCAACGAGGGCCTGGACTCAATCGGCAAAGGCGAAGCAATTGCGGTGCAGGCGATAGTTTCACTTAGTTCAGAGAGGAAATAAATGGCACTCGTTCTCTATAATACTTTGAGCCGCAAAAAAGAGGAATTCGTCCCGCTAAAACCCGGCAAGATCGGCATGTACGTGTGCGGGATCACCGCATACGATTCCTGCCATCTGGGACACGCGCGCGCGGCAATAGTCTTCGATGTCATCGTCCGCTATCTTCGCTATCGCGGCTACGATGTCACCTATGTCAGAAACTACACCGATGTGGACGACAAGATAATCAACCGCGCGAACAAAGACGGCGTTTCCTGCCAGGTCATTTCGGAGAGATATATAAAGGAATACGAAGATGATATGGGCGCCCTTGGCGTCGTCATGCCCGACATCGCCCCCAAGGCGACAGAGCACATCCCCGAAATGATTGAAGCGGTAAAAAAGCTTATCGACCGCGGCCTTGCGTATGAGTCAAACGGGTCCGTCTACTTCAGCGTCCGCAAATTTGAAGGTTACGGAAAACTCTCCGGAAAAAATATCGAGGAGCTTGAGGCGGGTGCGCGTGTCGAAGTGGACGAGACAAAAAAGGATCCGCTCGATTTTGCCCTCTGGAAGGCATCGAAGCCCGGTGAGCCGAAATGGCCCTCTCCGTGGGGTGAGGGGCGTCCCGGCTGGCACATCGAATGCTCGGCAATGAGCGCAAAATATCTGGGACAACCCTTCGACATCCACGGCGGCGGGCGCGATCTCGTCTTCCCGCATCATGAAAATGAGATTGCGCAGGCCGAAGGCGCATTCGGCTGCCAGTTCGTGCGCTACTGGCTCCACAACGGATTCATAAACATCAACGCCGAGAAGATGAGCAAGTCCCTTGGCAACATCAAGGCGATCGGCGAGATCAGGTCCGTGTTTGATCCGGAGGTTATCCGCTATTTCATATTGTCCAACCACTACAGGTCGCCCATCGATTACACGGAGGAAAATATAAACAACGCGGAACGCGCGCTTGTCGGGTTCTATGCGTCATATGAACAGATTGTCATTGCGAGCGCAGCGAAGCAATCTGCGGATCACGAAAAAGATCTGCTCAACAAAGTCCAAGCCCTCAAAAAGAATTTTGAAGAGGCCATGGACGACGACTTCAACACCGCCTCCGCAGTCGGCGCGGTATTCGAAGTGATGAATGAAATTTCAGGCTATGTTGCGGCAAAGAAGAAAAATGTGACCGAAACGGCAAAAAATATTTGCGCCGCATTCGCGGGCGCGATCGGCGCAATAAGCGGCGTGCTGGGCTTTTTCGGATCCGATCCCAAAGAATTTCGCGAAAGACACAAGCAGTTCGGGATCAGGCGCTACAAGCTGGATCCTGCGAGGATCGACGCGCTCGTCGCGGAGCGCGCTGACGCCAGAAAATCCAAAAACTTCGCCCGCGCCGACGAGATCAGAAACGATCTCAATGCGCTGAAGGTCGAGCTGAACGACCGCCCCGACGGAACCACGGAGTGGTTCGTAAAATCATAATCACACCAGCATTCATGGAAGATAGCGGGATTAAGGAGGGCACATGGAAGCGGGTCAAAAAACTGGAAGACGGTGGTATCTTTATGTGCTGTCCATGATTCCGTTTCTTGCAGGGCTCGCCGTATGTGTACTGCTCGGGGTGCGGGTGTGGCAGGGTCTCGTTCAATTCGACAAATCCCTCCTGCGCGTTGTCGTGCCCGGGGAGAAGGCGGTCGCTCTTCCCAATTCGGGGGATTACACGATCTTTCACGAGCACAAAACCATCGTGGACGGCATTGTCTATTCATCTTCTGAAGATTCCATCTCCGGTTTGAGCTGCACGATGAAGGACAGCCGCACAGGTGAGAACGTCCCGCTTAGGCCCTCCTCGTCGAACATGAATTATTCATTCGGAAGCACGGAAGGGAGATCACTTTTTGATTTTAGCTTAGGCGGGGCCGGTGTGTTCCGCTTGAGCTGCCTTTTCCCCGGGGCGGAGTCAGGCGGGGCAAAGACCGTGCTTGCGATAGGTCAGGGTTTCGGGAGGGAAATCTTTAACACGATATCTTTCGTATTCATGATCATTGCGATTTTTGTAATATCTTTCGGCGCGAGCGCTGCCGCGATCGTTTATCTCATAGTCAAAAAACCCAAAGTGTAAGCCATCGGATTATGTTCAAACTCGTCACGGAATTTGAGCCCAAGGGCGATCAACCCCAAGCGATCGAAAAACTCACGGAAGGTGTCCTCAAAGGCAAGAAGCATCAGGTCCTGATGGGGGTGACGGGTTCGGGCAAAACCTTCACGATGGCAAACGTCATCGCAAACGCCGGCAGGCCCGCCCTCGTGATGGCGCCCAACAAAACTCTCGCCGCGCAGTTGTTTGCTGAATTCAGGGAGCTCTTTCCCGAAAATGCGGTCGAATATTTCATAAGCTACTACGACTACTATCAGCCCGAAGCGTATATGCCCGCGCAGGATCTCTATATTGAAAAAGACTCCGCAATAAATGAGCAGATAGATAAATTGAGACACGCGGCAACGCACAGCCTTCTCACGAGGCGCGATGTCATAATTGTTGCGTCCGTTTCGTGCATTTACGGTTTGGGTTCGCCTGAAGCGTATCAGGGGATGCTTGTCCGCATGGAAGCCGGAAAGGCCGCGGACCGTCAGGAACTTTTATCAAAACTCGTCGAAATACAATATGAACGGAACGATTACGATTTCCACCGCGGGACGTTCAGGGTCCGCGGCGATGTCGTTGAAATTATTCCTGCATATGAAGACGCGAAGGCGGTGAGGTTCGAATTCTTCGGCGACGAACTCCAGAAAATTATCGAGATAGATCCACTGACTGCAAACAAGATCGGAGAGCTCAAGGAGGTTGCGATTTATCCGGGAAGCCACTTCGTCACGCCGCAGGAACGTTTGAAACAGGCGGTGGAGGGCATAAAGCGGGAACTTGCAGAGAGGTTAAAATATTTTCACGAGAACAATAAGGTCCTGGAAAAGGCGCGCATCGAGCAGCGCACGAAATACGATATCGAGATGATAGAGGAGATGGGCTACTGCAAGGGGATCGAAAATTATTCGCGCTATCTCACGGGGCGCAAACCAGGCGAGCCGCCGCCGACGCTCATCGAATATTTCCCAAAAGATTTTTTGCTCTTCATAGACGAGAGCCACATATCCGTTCCGCAAATAGGCGGGATGTATCACGGCGACCGCTCGCGCAAAGAAACGCTGGTCGAATACGGCTTCAGGCTCCCGTCTGCGCTGGACAACCGCCCGCTCCGGTTCGACGAGTTCGAGGCGCACACGAATCAGGTCATCTATGTCTCCGCAACGCCCGCCGATTTCGAAATGAAAAAGGTCAAAAATAAAGTGGTCGAACAAGTCGTGAGACCCACCGGCCTTATGGATCCCACAGTTGAGGTGAGAAAGACGGAAGGGCAGATAGAAGATCTTTTGAAGGAGATCGAAAAACGCGTGGGCGCCGGCGAGCGTGTGCTCGTTACGACGCTTACAAAACGGATGGCGGAGGAGTTGGCGGTTTTCTTGCGCGAGCACGGGGCGAAGGTCAGATATCTCCACTCCGATATCGAATCGCTTGAGCGGATCGAAATCATACGCGCGCTGCGCAAAGGTGAATTCGACGTTCTGGTCGGCATCAACCTTTTGCGCGAGGGTCTGGATCTTCCGGAGGTTTCGCTCGTTGCGATACTCGATGCCGACAAAGAGGGTTTCTTGAGATCGGCGCGCTCGCTCATCCAGACGTTCGGCCGCGCATCCCGAAACGTGAACGGCGCCGTGATCTGCTATGCCGATACGGTTACCGAATCGATGAAAAAGGCGATCGGCGAGACAGAAAGGCGCAGAAAACTCCAAAACGCCTACAACGTCAAAAACGGGATCACCCCCGAGACCATAAAAAAGAAGATAAGCGACGTCCTCCACTCGATCTACGAGGCCGATTATCCCGCGCTTCCTTCCACAGAGGCGGAAGAAGAAATGCCTCTTGAAGAGGTTCCAAAGGCCGTGGAGAGGCTTCGCCGCGAGATGATCTCCGCCGCCAAGCGCCTTGAATTCGAGCGCGCCGCTGAAATTCGCGACCGCATAGCCGCCCTCGAAAAGCGGTCTCTAGGCCTCTAGCCGTTAGAAATACTTGATATTCTTTTAAAAAACGGTTAAAAATGGCGGAAATACAGTTATGAAAGGAGATCGTATGAAGAAACTCCTGTTGGTGCTTGTCCTCACCCTCATTATTCCGGTGACTGCAAAGGCGCAGAATACCGGCTATGACGGCGGCTTTTTCATCAAGAATGATGAAGGGTCCTTCAAGTTGAAATTCGTAGGCCGCATCCAGCCGAAGTTCGAATATATTTGGAAGACAGTTCCCACACCCCAAGACGTCGCAAACGGCTGGAATAAGAACCGCTTGTCATTTTCTATAAGACGTGCCGAGCTGGGATTTGCGGCGACTATTGAGGAAAACCTGACGGTGAGCGCGGTCTTCAAACATTCCACAAATTCAACTAATTTCAGCGCCGTGAACATAGGAAGCGCGGTCGGAACATATGTGGTTATGCCGGAATTTGTCGTCACGGTTGGCATGGTCGGTTTGCCTTTGAGTATGATGTCGGAAGTCAGTTCCAGATGGTTCCTCCTCCCCGAACCGCCGATCACAGAATTGCAGGATGACGGCATTGCAAACTTCACGATTGCAAGGGCAAGCTTTTCAACGCCTGACGGTTTGGGCGTCAACTTCGCAGGCGATATTTCAAAGTTCTTCTATTCTGCAAGCGTTATAAACGGAGCGGAGAGCAATTACGCCTTCAACCCCAACAGGAGGATTTCGGCCGGATTGCGCGTCGGAATGAACATTTTGGACCCCGTTCCCGGCTCGATGACCGACTTTGAATGTTCAAGTGAGCCGAAATTGACGGTGAGCGCCGGCACAGATTATCAGGCAAAACGGATCGATCCGAATACGGGCGCTGAAATCGGATATATGTGGACTTCAAGTATGGGCGTCGGATTGAGGTGGGCCGGATTCGCGTTCACCACGGAAGGTTATTTCCGCCGGACAAAGGTCAATAATCCCGGAACCGCCGTGTTCGCGCGTCCCCATCTTGACGACTTCGGCTATTACGCCGCAGCCGGCTATTATGTGATCCCGAAGAAGCTGGAAATCGCGGGCCAGGCGGCGCAGATTTTCCGTCAGGGGCCTGATAATAATGCGAACTCATTTGGAGGCGGGATAAACTACTATGCGTACGGAAACAACCTGAAGCTCCAGCTGGCCTACACGTGGACGATGGATTACGACGATTATTGGGGCGCAGGAGCCGACAACCACATCCACAACATCGCCCTCATGGCCAGCGCGATGTTTTAGACGGCTATTCCCCTCCTTTGTAAGGAGGGGTTAGGGGAGGTAGATCGTGATCTACCCCACCTAGCCTCCCCTTACAAAGGGGAGGAGATGTTTGCCAATCTTCATGAAACTCACCGAGAAAATAAAGAAGTTCCCCGCGAAGCCAGGCGTGTATCTCTTCAAAAATGAAAAGGGCGAGGTGCTCTATGTCGGAAAGGCGAAATCCCTGCGCTCACGCGTCGGAAGTTATTTCAAAAGGCCTAGGGAGGCTGGATCGAAGACCGATTTTTTACTCCGCCGCGCCCGGGATATAGATTTCATAGTCACCGACAGCGAGAAGGAGGCCCTCCTTTTAGAGAACACACTGATCAAAAAGCATAATCCGCGCTACAACATCATGCTCAAGGACGACAAAACGTATGTGAGCATACGCCTGGGTTTGGACCACCGATTTCCGGGTATCGGTGTTTTGCGACGTGTTTTGAAAGACGGCGCCGCTTACTTCGGGCCTTTCGCATCATCGATAGCGGCGCGTGAAACCGTGGATCAGGTGATCAAATCCTTCAGGATCCGCACCTGTTCCGACCGCGAATTTGCCAACCGCGTGAGGCCGTGCCTTGAATTTGATCTCGGCCGCTGCAGCGCGTCGTGCGTGGGCAAAATTTCGGAAGGCAGCTACTGCGAGTGTGTAAATGAGGCGCTTCTTTTCCTTAAGGGATCTAAAAAAGAGCTGGTGGAAAAATTGAAGGAGAAAATGGACAAGGCCTCCGCCTTGATGAACTACGAAGAGGCGGCAAGGCTTCGTGACGCGGTATCGATGATAAAAGAAACGCTTGAACGGCAAAAGGTGGTGGTTCACGGCGGGGGCGACCGCGATGTCATAGGGCTCGCGCGTGAAGGTAACAGTGTTGCCGTTTGCATACTCATGGTCCGCGGCGGCATCCTTTTGGATCGCCGCATGAAAACCGGAGAAAGTTTCGGGGTAGAGGACGGAAGGATCCTCGAATCGTTCATACTCGAACATTACGTTTCCGGAAGCGAGATACCATCTCAAATTTGTATATCTCACCAGCTTGAGGGGATGGCGGCGGTCCAATCGATCCTTAGCGAAAGGCGGCACGGCGCCGTCCGCATTGCGGTCCCCATGCGCGGGCTGTCGCTCGATATGGCTAAGCTCGCAGTGAAAAATGCGCACGAGACGCTCAAGGTGCGCGTCGCCGTAAAATGGGATGTAGAAGAGAGGCTTAAAAGGCTTCAAAGAAAGCTGGGCCTTGGGCGAATTCCGGAAACCATTGAGTGTCTGGATATTTCAAACCTCATGGGGCGCGAGGCGTACGGCTCGCTTGTGACCTTTGTCCGCGGCGAGCCCCTAAAATCCTTGTATCGTTTATATACGATAAGAACCCTTGCGACGCCTGACGATTACGGGATGATGCGGGAGGTCTTATCAAGGCGCTTCAGGCCGGATACGACAAAACCGGAACCCGACCTTCTTCTTATCGACGGCGGCAAGGGGCAGCTGAACGTTGCAAAGAGGGTTCTGGGAGAGCTTAGTCTCGACGCGTTGCCTGTCGCCGCGATTGCAAAGACACCCGATGCCCCGCACGACAGAATATTTCTGCCGGGCAGAAAGAATCCTTTAAAGTTCAAACGCGGCTCGGCAGAAATTCTTTTGCTCGAACGAATTCGCGACGAGGCCCACAGATTCGGCATCACCGCCCACCGCAAAAAACGCATAAAACAGACAATCAAGTCGCTGTGAAGAGTTTCAATCCCGATGGGCAAATTTGTGGAGGGGAGGCGGGGTTTTGAGCTGCGCGCCTCCCCTCCACAAATTTGCCCGCCAAATTGTTAATCAAGACAAGAAGCGGTATGCGAACCACGAATATTTTATTCAATATATTGCGAAGTGGCGTGATGCGGGGGTGTTTTCGAGCGGCGTCGAGGACGCTGGTAACTAAGCCATATAATGCCCAGCGCCCGCAGTCGCAGGCGATTTTCCGGCGTATGAGGAAAATTGCCGTAAGCGAGAAAGCACCCACGCATCACGCCACTTCACAGCCTGTTGAAGATT
>Ga0315291_10005854_pt1 | contig 15361 bp, 18 predicted proteins | sample YL17G12_20_MG_FD_203070 | JGI IMG/M metagenome (GOLD analysis project Ga0315291, IMG submission 203070) | Sediment microbial communities from Yellowstone Lake, YNP, Wyoming, USA - YL17G12_20 | ecosystem: Environmental > Aquatic > Freshwater > Lake > Sediment | place: USA: Wyoming | collected...
ATCACCGTCGTCGCCAACAACATAGCCAAGGGCCTCAACGCCAACATCCCGCCAGAAGCCGACGACATCAAAAGGAAGGATCCCCCCGATCCGACCATGATCGCATACCTCGTCTGCGACATCCTCAGGAGGAGTATGGACGAGAAGGGGATACCCATCGGGGACATGCATGTGATGGCTTCCATCTACAAGGGAGACGGCGGGGTGGATTCCCTCAACACCTCAATCCAGACGATGATGGCCTCACGCAACGGAAATCCCGCGAGCGTTAATGTCGACGGCAAGCGGTTCTTCATCGGCGACAAGGCCATGCAGATCGAGAACAACTATGAGAAGAACGTGTTCAACGGAGACGTTGGCTTCGTCGTTGACGCTGGTTGCAAGGCTCTTGAGGAGGGGTCAACGGTGAAGGAGACCTTCGTGGTCGTTAAATTCGACGACGAGGAGGTCCTGTACAAAGGAGCCGATTTCGACGAACTGAAGCTGGCTTGGTGCACGACAGTTCACAAGTTCCAGGGATCCCAGTGCAAATATGTCATATTTGTGGCTCAGGGCCCACACCTTTATGCTTTCCAAGGAGCTTGTGTACACCGCCGTCACAAGAGCCGAAAAGAAGGTCATCGTAATGGCCGAACAGCACGTCCTGGACGGCGTCCCGAGGAGGGTCTCGTCAGGATCGAGGTATACAGGTCTTGTCAGGCGCATCGCAGGGATGAGGAGTTTGCCTCCTGATTGCGGAATAATAAGTCAGGAGAACACAGATGCCAGTGGAAAAGATACAAAGTCCGGATGTGATGAGCCTGTTTGACGCCTTTGAATGGCCTGAGTCCGTCCCGCAAGTTCCAATGGAAGATTTGACTCCCGAACAGCAAAAAATCGTTTTGGACGCCTATAGGTTCAGCGGATATAGGCCCGGCATCTATCAGGGCATAACGTCCGACCGCGGCGTCGAATAACCAGGAGGGGAGCCATGTCTGAGGAACCTGAAGTCACTGATCTCGGTTTCAAGCTTGGCTGGGTGAAGGATCTTCCCGACAGGAGGGACTATACGCTTTCGACTCCGGAGGTGAAGCCCTTCGTCCTGAAGGATGTCCCTGAGTCCCCGTCGAAGTTTCTGATCTCCGATTCCGTAGCCATGCCGACGATCATGGATCAGGGCAAGCAGGGCTCGTGTACTGCAAACGCCGGCGTTTATCTTTGCGGCGTTCACGAGGTCGTTGCCCAGTTTGACCCCGAATTGTTGAGCAGGGCCTTCCTCTACAAGGTGACGCGCAACCTTCTGGGGTGGTCTGGGGACACCGGAGCCCACCTCAGGAACACGATGCAGGCGATGGCGATGTTCGGCGTCCCGCCCGAACGGTATTTCCCATACGACGATTCGAAGTTCGACGTGGAACCGTCCGCCTTCCTGTATTCCATGGCGTCAAACTACCAGGCGTTGACGTACTACAGGTTGGATCCGCAGGGAAAGCCGGCCGACAAGGTTCTTGAGAACATCAAGATCAACATCGCGGCGAAACGCGCCTGTATGTTCGGGTTCATGGTATACGACTTTTCCCCGAAGGGCGATGTCATGTTGCCGCTGCCAGGAGAAAGGCAGAAGGGCGGACATGCTGTGTGTGCGGTGGGTTACGACGACGACAAGGTAATAGTCCACCGCGATCAGTCGGAGACGAAGGGAGCCATCCAATTTGCGAACTCGTGGTCTGCTGGATGGGGGGAGAACGGGTTCGGATGGATACCCTATGCGTTCGTCATGGGCGGCGTCGCCACGGACTGGTGGACCATGATGTCGGCCGAATGGGTCGGCCTCACTCAGTTCAAATGAGCATCAAGATGGGCGTCAACAAGAAAACATCTGTTCGCCGGCTGCCGAAGGGTATTTGCGACTTCTGCGGCGACGGAGAGGTTCCCGTTGTTGACCTCGGTAAAATGGGTCCCAGAGCCTGTGGACTTTCCGCATGCGAACGATGTTGCAAGGCCATGAGCCACCCTTGGCCGGAAGCCGCGGCTAAGAGAACATGACCCTGGTCTTGTTCCTTCCCTCAAGTTGCGGTGTCTGCGGATACTGCTGATTCGGAAGCTTCCCCATGAGCTTCTGGTAAAATTGTTCGTAGGTCAGGCCAGTCTCCTGCCAGAGTATCTGTGTGGCGTAGTATGAGAACGCTCCCATTGGCTTGTCAAACGAGGCGTCATAAGAATATTCCGTGTTTTTGCAGCCCGCTAGAAGAATTTCTTTCATGTCGTCCTCGGAGAACGCCCTACCTTTGACGGGTAGGCTGGACATGATGGTGGCCTCATGGACATCGACGGGGGGCATATACCTCGGCTTGGGGCCCTGTGCCATTTCCTCCGCGGTGAGTCTCGTTACCGTTCCACTGTGACACGAATCGCATATGATTGTGAGATTGACCGCCGCTGGGATTCCGGAGAGTATCGCCTTGATGTCGTCGTCAACGAGATTCCCGTCATAGAGGTACAGCGTCTCATCTCGGCCGTCCGGTTCGTCGCCGTTGTAGTCGGCGACAGATGATCCGTGGCCAGAATAGGTGATGGCGAGGATGTCTCCGGCCTTGGCGGATGAGATTAGTTTGCTCATTGCCGCCTTGACGTTGGCGATCGTCGCCCCGCTGTTGACGATCCTGCGGACATAGCCGAAGCCGAACTTCTGCTGCAGGATCTTGGACCACTCGTCACAGTCGTTGACGCATCCCTGGAGGTCGTTTTGCGTCCCAGGGTAGTCGTTTATGCCGATGCAGAGAGCCTTTTTTGTGGAGTTGGGATCGCCTGTGTTTGTGTCGTCCATAGATGAGCCTCCTCCTGAAGATCCACCAAACAGCCACTTGAATAGTTCAGACAGCCAAGATTTTGGTTCCATTGTAACTCCTTTGTGTTCCCTTTTCTTTCTCAGGCGACGAACTGTTCTCCTATGAAGCCCTCCCAGTTCGAGAAATGTTCCGCAACGTCCTCCATGTCGCAGAGACGGCAGCACTTGATACCCTGTTCCCTGTAGAAGCATGGAGCCGGAGCCCCGCGTCGCCTGCATCTCGTCTCAAGCGCCCTGATAAACAGGCTGAGGGAGACAAGACAGCGCGAGCTGAGTTCAATGCCGCTGTGAACGGTCACAAGCGGCAGGACGTCCGTTTTCCGGATGACGTGCATGAACATCCTGGCAACGCAGGCGCATTCGTCCTCTGAGGCCGCAAAAGCAGCTCTTGAAAGCAGGCAGAGAACTTGTTCGAAAGGCATATCTTCAACGATTTGGTCGGATCGGGCAATGGCGTTGCCGATGTGTTTGGCGACTGCCAGGCCGCATTCGGGGTCGTGGCGGAGCTCCGAAAGGGTGTCCCATCTCTCCGTTGTGAGGTCGCTCAGTTTCATGAAGAACCCCTTAGGTGTTTATTCTGTTGAAAAACCGCCAGCTCCTCCTGTATAATCAAACCCAAAGTAAAGAAAGGAGATTCACAATGGCAAGTCAGGAACAAGGATCGGGGCATTTCGAGTCGCGTGATCTGAACCTCGGCGAAGAGATGGCACAGCACGTCAAATATGACACGCCGTATGTCGTGGTGACGCTGCAGGGCAAGGAATTCAACATGGTCGTCAAGGGGGCGTCTTCGCACTGCCTGTTCGGGCATGTCGCCATGAACCGGCATTTCGTTCTGTATGCCTACGGCAACAGGCCCGACATGCAGCCAGCCATAGTCGACAAGCCCGAGAACGTCGCCGACGACAAGACGAGACTGGCGGTCTACGAGGAGCCGTGCGTCGTGGAATCGACTCAGGATCTGATTTTCAACGCCAACGCGATTGCCATTTTGGAGAGGCCGTGGAGGCGCTTCATACCGCTTGACGTCTATGACGCATCGTCGAGGGGCCCGCTCGACGCCAAGAAGGTCATCACGGTGTTCCCAGAGTTGGCTCGGTATTACAAGGATGGGATCGGGTTCGTCAAGCCGCAGCTTCCGCAAAGCAAGTTCCAACCACAGCCCCCGCCTCCTCCCCCTCAGCCTGGTCAGCCCCCCACGTTGAGAATGGTTGACAACTCCGATCGAAATATGTCAAAATCGCAGCCAGTGGTTTTGGAAGGCGAAGTGGTGAGCGAGGTGGTGGGCAAAGACCCAGCCTCGTCAGAATCCGAAGATTAAGTTTCCCCACGCGAGTGGGATGATCCGGAGAACGACAATGACAGCAAGCAAAGACTTCAGCGTGAGGTTCCCAGAGATCAGGGAAAAGGTTGCCACCAAGCACGCCGAGTTCCTCGGCAAGTACAAGCAGGTCTTCCTCAAGAAGGTCGCTGAGCGGGAGATGTCGCGCGACCTGATATACGCGAAGATCCTTCTGGTAGCCAAGGTGTTCGTCGACTCTGGGGTTGTTGATTCGTCGAAGGAGGTTGACATTGGGGCACCCAACGGGAACTATGCGAGGTCGGTGGCGCTTGTCTCCAAGCTTTCGCCGTTCTGCATCTACATCTTGAATGACGGGAAGAACGTCACCATCACTGACTCGGTTGCCATTCCAGCCCAGAACAACATCGAGAACCGCCTCGTACTCGTATCCAGCAGCCGGATGGCACATGCGGAGTGCAGGGACGTTCTTGAACCAGGATTCAGCTGGGAAGATCTCTGCATGACGTTGCTGGACTGCATACATATGGTGATCTACAACCGCTCCGAGGTCATCAAGGAGCATTTTCTCAACAGCGTCGAGGGCTCCAATGGGTAGCACTGACCAACCCGCCGTGACCCCGCAGCCGTTTGTCCCGCTGCACTGTCACAGCTACTATTCGCTGCTTGACGGACTGGCTTCACCCGAAGCGCTTGTGGCCAGGGCGGCGGAGCTCGGATGCAAGGCCATGGCGTTGACCGATCACGGGACATGTGGAGGACTCTACGATTTCCAACTGGCGGCCGCAAAGGCTGGCATCAAGCCCATCCTCGGAACAGAGGCTTATATTGTCGATAACATGACCGCCAGGAACAAGGACGATAGGCGTCACCATATCACCCTTTGGGCAAAGGACGCCGAAGGGTACAGGAACCTCATAGGTCTGAGCACACTCAGTTACGTCAAGGGCCACTATGTCAAGCCGCGCATCGACTTCGACACACTGAATGCGATGCGTAAGGGCCTTATGGCTGGAACTGCGTGCATGAAGGGCTTGGTCGCCGACGCCGTCCTCGCAGGAGACACTGGCAAGGCGGAGGCTATGGCCCGGCGCCTGAAGGACATATTCGGCGACGACCTCTATTGCGAAATAATGATCCACCAGTATGCCCCTGGGGCTAGGGAGAAGCAGGAAAGCTTCATCAGGGCCATGAAGGGCGTCCTTGCCATCGCCGACGCCAACGGAATCAAGTCCGTCTTCACGGACGACACCCACTACTGCCGGAAGTCGGACGCTTTCTATCATGACGTCCTGATCAGCATCCAGACCAAGGACACCATAAAGAACCCGAAGAGGTTCAGCTTCTCGTCAGCCGACTTCTACATGAAGTCTTACGAACAGATCATATCGAGGTGCTCTTCCAGAAGCGACCTCGCCGCCAACACGCTTGAGGTCGCCGAAAAGGTTTCGTCTGGCAACCTCATAGTCCCGTCCAAGGAGGTGCTTCCCAACTTCCCCCTCCAGGAGGGCGTCGAGTCCGAACAGGCCTTCCTCAAGTCTCTCATACGGGACGGCATGATGAGGCGCGGGGTCTTCAACATTCAGGAGTACCGCGACAGGATAGTCACGGAACTCGACGTCATAACGAAATGCGGCTTCACCCGCTACTTCCTGATTTTGTGGGATCTGGTGGACTACGCAAAGAGGCGCGGCATCAGGATGGGCCCCGGCCGCGGCTCTGGCGCCGCATCGCTGTGCCTTTACTGCCTTGACGTGACCATGTTGGATCCGATCAAACACGACCTGATGTTCGAAAGGTTCCTCAACCCCGACAGAGTCAGCCCTCCAGACGTCGACTTGGACTTCGACGACTCGAAGCGCGACGAGATGTTCAGGTACGTCTCCCAAAAATACGGCCAGCAGTCCGTGACGAGGATCGGGACATACGGTTCCCTGAAGGCCAAGGACGCTGTCAAGAGGGTCGGAAAAGCTCTGGACATCGGCGGCGATTGGGAACTTGTCGGCGACGGGGAGAAGAAGGGGCCGTGGAAGTCCGGCAAGAACACGCTGGAACTTGTGAACATCATGTCGAAGGCCATATCTGATGAGCCTGATGTGAAACTGCACGAGGCTATGTCGGAAAACGAGGTTAAACAGTATGTCGAGAAATACCCCCAGGTGTTCGAGATTGCACAGAAGATAGAGGGATCCCTGTCGAACGCCGGAGTCCATCCCGCTGGCGTCATTATATGCAACGGAAGCGTCTCCGACACAATCCCCCTGAGAGTTACAAATGAGGTGCTCTGCACACAGTTCGATATGAAGGAGGTCGAGGCTCTCGGCTTGCTCAAGTTCGACTTCCTCGGTCTCAAAACAATCCGTGTCATTGACAAGTGCGTTGCCCTGATCAAGGAGAGGACGGGGACGGAGATAAACGTGAACACTTTGGAGCCTGATGACGCCGCCACGTTCAGGATAATGAACGACGGAAAGGTGGACGGCATCTTCCAATTTGAGGGCGGCTTCGGAAAGGGGGGAATCAGCAAGTTGCTGAGGGACATCCATGTTGACGCCTTTGGCGACATGGTGGTCGCCTGCTCGTTGTTCCGGCCTGGCACGAGGAGAGCGAAGGTCGATCAGGATTATGTGAGCTACAAGCACAAGAGGAAGACTGTTGAATACGTCCATCCCATGATGAAGGAACTGCTCGGATCCACATTCGGCATGATGGTGTATCAGGAACAGGTTCTGCTTGTCGCGATGAAGATGGCTCTTTTCACCCCCGTCGAGGCCGACTATATGCGGAAGGGTATGGGCAAAAAGGACGAGGTTCTCCTCAACAAGCTCAAGGACAAGTTCGTCAACGGATGCGTCAAGAACGGGATCACCCAGGCTATCGGGGAAAAGGTCTTTCAGCTCTGTCTCAACTTCAGCAAGTACGGTTTCAACAAGGCGCACTCGGCGGCCTACGCCTATCTGGCATACCAGACAGCATGGCTGAAGACTCACTATCCTGTGGAGTTCATGACATCCCTGCTTTCCTCGGTGATCGGCGACGAGGACAAGGTTCTGCAGTATGAGAGGGCGTGCAGGAGCCTTGGCATAGAGGTCTTGCCGCACAACATCAACAAGAGCGGAGTCTCCTACTCCATTGACAACGGATGCATTAGGAAGCCCCTGACGTCCATCAAGGGCATCGGTGAGAAGGCGGTGGAGGCGATAGCCGTCCAACAGCCGTTCTCCAGCCTTAACGAATTTGTGACGAAACTCAGCGGCCATGCCGTGAACAGGTCTGTATTTGCAGCCCTCGTAGAATCTGGAGCGATGGAGTCCTTTGGCATGACGAAACAGCAGCTTCTGGCCAATTATGACCAGGCGAAGGACTTTGCCAAGAAGAAGATCAAGCAGGATCAGAAGCTTGCCACGTTCGGATCCGCTGACCTGTTTGATTGTGAAGTTTGACGGGCGTTTTAAGCGTTTCGGGTGTATAATGGCGATGTTAAGGACAAGGTGTCGAAACGGGTAATGAAAGGAGATAGGATGAGCACTACACAAGAAGCAGTAAGGGCGAAGGTTTCCAGGATGTCTGACGAATCGCTGTCGGACCTGTTCACGGCCTCTTTTGAGGGAGCCGTCTCAAGCAGGAGTTCGACGGTCAGCATCTCCAACTTCGAATGCGAGGTGAAGCGCACGGCGGCCGACGTTCGTCCGTCGATCGAAGTTTCGGTTTTCGAGATGGCCGACACGTCGCCCAAGGACAAGGTCTGCAAAAAGGACGAAAAGGGCAAGGTCGTGTCAACGGCGAAGGAAGTCTCCAAGATCAGCGTGAAGCTGCCGGACGACAAGGTTGCCGAGTTCGACCTTGAGGACTGCCTGAACCTGAGCGCGACCAGCTACATGCTGGTATACAGGCTGGCGTGATTGTCGGCAAATGGCGATACGGACTATGGTGATCTTCAATGAAATGCAAAATGGCATTTGAGGATTGGCGCCAAGTCGGTCGGGCGGACAGCGTTTACGCCACGAGCCTTGGGATTGAGCTTTCCATGGGAGACTTGCACAGCGGGGCTACATTTGTCGCCGACGTTACGTTGCCGGCACATATCGAGCTCGAAATACTGAAGGCGATGTCGGATTCTAAGGCGTATCCGGTGTTTCGAGTCATCCCAAATGTGGAAAAGGAGTTGCCGTAAGTGAAGGTTCATATCATCATCGGATCAACCGGGGCGTATGAGGAGAGTGCTGAATGGAGTGTTGTCGGCTCTCTCAACCATAACGACGCCTGTGCGCACGCCGATGTGCTGGCGGGATGGATTGCCGACAACGGCATTCCTGGTGACTCCACGACTCCATCGCCTGTTCGCGAACTGCCGTCTGGTTCCCCCGATCCGAAGCTGCAGGAATATTGGAGGCGTTACGGTGTCGAATATTCGGTCGAAACGGTTGACTTGTTGGAGAACTGATTGCCATGAGCGATGTCCCAAAGATAGAAAATGTTTCAACGCCAGACGACTATGCCCGCATAGCCGCCGCCATGTCGGAACGCATTGCAGCCCTTCCTACCCTAGATTACGACAAGCTGTATCTGGAACTGTCGCAGCTCAATGTGAAGGTCTCTGATGATCCCAGCCTTCAGGTTCTGAGCAAGGAACTACAAAGGATACAGGGGGCCAAGGATCGCGTGGCTGAGATTGTGAAGGACTCTGTGAAGAACTTTCTTGTCAGGAAACGCATAGGTGAGGTTCTCCAGAGGGGCTGGATACGCTTTTCCGAGGCGGGATCCACCGACAAACGCGAGGGCGAGGCTATGCTCAAGCTTTCACAGTTCACGGAGACTGCGTCGGAGGCGGAGTCCTTCTACCGCGCCGCCCTCCAGATACTCAAGAACCTCGACAGCCAGCATGAGATTGTGTCACGGCGCATCAGCTGTTACAACATTGCCATCAAGCTCCGCGACCTCAAGGGATATGGTTCCGACGTTGACGCCATCGTCAGTACAGTGTCCCCAGCCCAACCGGGCTTCGCGGATAGCAATGCGTACGATGAGAGCCTCTCCAACTGGGACAAGTTGGAGGATTGATTCACTTCACAAGACGCATGAACTTTTTTGAAAAAAGTTGATGCGCTTTCCCCGTCTATCCACTATAATAGGCACCAGTTTACACTAGTGTGTTTTTAGTGTAAAGCTAGTGCAGAGTTGGCAGAGCCGTTACTCTGTAATGCGAGCAGGGCGCTCGCGTCGGAGCGGCCGCCAGTAAACCTCAACGCACCAATGGTGCAAGGAGACGGGTAGATGGATATCGAGTCAGATAGTATCGTTAACTCCGGTTACACGGACGTCAATATTGACGCCTCGACCGGGGGAGGCTTCAAGGGGAAGGACGGGGATAAAATCTCGCTCTTCATGAAGCTGGAGATCAGAACGGAGCCCTACAGGGTTCGACTGGTTTCGCCGGTGCTCAACTTCAGGAAACATTGGGACGCCTTCAAATCCCTCAAACAGTACCCGATCAGTCCGGCGTACAAGAAGGAGGAGAAGGATCTCGACGTTGCATGGAGCACGGGCAGATGGTGCCCGCGGAAGAGGCACGTGGCCATAGTCATCGACAGGGAAAACCCGAAGATGCTCCGCATCTTGGAACAAGGACCGCAGACATTCCAGGCATTCGGAAACTTCGGCACGATGACGAAGAAGAATCCGGCGGGCCCGTCGGGCCCCGATTGGCTGATTTCGGCTCAGAAGGTCGACGGCCAGGTGAAGTATTCCGTCTTGGCAGATCCCTCCGGCCCGAAGCCGTTTACGGCCGAGGAAATCGAGCTGATCCACACATCGAAGGTGAGCCTGAAGTGGGTGGAGGAAAAGTTCTATTCCAAGGCGTCCCCTGAATACATCAAGGAACTTTGGGAGCAGCTCCCGGAGGACAAGAAGTATTCCAAGAAGGGTGACGATGACGAAAAGGACGACGGTAAGGATGGCGGCCATGCGACAACGCAAGCCCAGCCTCCTGCTCCGGTTGCGACTTCCGCCGCCGCTCCAGCCGCACAGCCTGCGGCTCCCGTCAAGGATGACGGCTTCTTGAAGGACAAACCTGCCGCACCAGCCGCCACGGTGGCGGCAGTGGCTCCGGCCGCACCAGCCCCTGCCCCAGCGGCAGCTCCGGCTCCGGCGGCCGCTCCGGCTCCGAAAGCCGAACAGAAACCGGTTGAGGAATCGGAATCAGTTTCCCTGTTCTAAGGGAGGAACACAACGGTGCCGTGGTCTGATCTTATGGGTCGGCCACGGCACCTTCCCGATTCAATTTCATCAGGAGAACTACAATGTCAAAGAAGGGCAGCGACCTAAGCGCGGTGCTTGCGAACATCGAGAAGTCCCTCGGCAACAAGGGTGAGCCGAAGCTTCACATTTTCAGCGAGATGAAACAGGGGCCAGTGGAGGTCATCTCATGGGGCATCAAGGAGCTTGACGAGGCCAGCGGCCTCGGCGGCATCCCCCGCGGAAGGCTGATCGAGCTGTTCGGCCCCGAGTCGAGCGGCAAGAGCTACATCACCCTGAAGGCCATGGCGTCATTCCAGAAGGCTGGGCTCAAGGCCGGCCTGATCGACTTGGAAAAAACGCTAACCGAGAAGTGGGCCAAACTCCATGGCGTTGACACGACCAGCCTGGTCTACGGCGACGCATTCTCTGGGGAGGAAGCCCTGAACTACATCAAAACGATGTGCGTCAGCAAGGCTTTGGACCTGATCGTCTTGGATTCGACGGCGGCTCTTATCCCACAGTCGGAGATAGACGGACAGATAGGCGAGGGCCGAATGGCGGCTCTTGCGGCCCTGATGTCAGGAGCCATTAAGCAGATCCTGCAGGCCGCAGGCGATTCTGGAACGACAGTCATATTCATCAACCAGATCCGCATGAAGCCAGGGGTCGTGTACGGGAATCCGGAGGACACGCCTGGTGGAAAGGCACTCAAGTTCTACGCCCATCAGCGTCTACGAGTCCACAGAATCGGCCTCATCAAGAGGAAGGGCGAGGGTGAAAAGGAGGACATCATCGGGATCAAGTCTCGGGTGAAGTTCGAGAAGAACAAGCTTGCGCCGCCGTTCGTGGAGGCAGAGTATGAGATGTACTTCTCGGAGGACGGGAACGATCCGATCGTCAACCTTGTTCAGATCGCGTCCAAGAAGCCCTACCTGATCCTCAAGCGGAAAAAGGTTGGCGAGGACATGCGGTATTTCTGGGAGGACGAGGACACGGAGTGCGTCAACATCCCAGACGTCGCCGAGTGGCTTGACGCGAACGAGAAGGTCGGTGCCCTCCTCGACGCCGTTGAAGCCAAAACGACAGACCTCAAGCTCAAGCTACCCGAGGAGGTCACAGCCATCAGGACGAAGCTGCAAACCCCGCCCGCCGAGACCCAGGTCGTTCAGGACAATGGCTGATGAATTGGGATTGTTTCGCCAGGGAATGCCACGAAGCATTGTTCCGCCAGGATGACCAGAGCCAAAGGGCTCTGGCCTACCTGACGGCAACTCGGGGGCTCAGTGTCGAAACGATCAAGAGGCATCTCATAGGCTTCTGCCCCTCGTCGCAGGAGCTGCCGGACGATCCGTCAAACGAAAAGTGGAACGTCAACGAGAAGCTGAGGAAGAGGGTTGTGGTTCCAGTGTTTTCGGAGTTCGGCGTGGTTGTCGGAGCGGCTGGAAGGTCTCCCGACCCGTCAGAATCCGGCTGGTGGAACTCGAAGTTCAACAAGGCGAAGTTCATCTTCATGTTCGACAAGGCGAGGAGGCACATCTTTGAGCGCAACAAGGCTTACGTTTTCGAGGGTTATGTCGATTCCCTGTTCTCCGAACAGGCCGGCCTGCCGAACTCCACCGGTGCCATGGGGACCAGCGTCGCATATAGGAAGATCGGCCTCTATGCCAGATATTGCGACAGGGTCTGCATCTGCTTCGACAGCGACGTCAACGAGGCTGGGCGCATGGGTCAGTTGAAAACGGTGGCCGATTTGGGGATGTTCGGCTTCGGAGAGGTGTCGAAAATCGAGGTGCCAGGTAAGAAGGAGGATCCGGATGAATTCATCCGCCGTGAGGGCCTGGACAAGTTCCTGGCTCTCGAAAAAGTGCTAACCGACAAGGAAATCGGCATGGCTCTTAAGGAATATGAGAGGCTCAGAGAGCTTACAAGATCCGCAAAGGCAGCATAATAGACAAACTGGAGAACAAAACATGAGGTATGCCGAGGCATTGCGCGGGAGACGTGAGGAAGTGGCCGTTGGGTTCGGGGTTGAGCCCAATATGGGGTTGGACAACAGTTTTCGCCTGAACGCGAACGAGAAGAAGATATGCAAGTCCGTCAACCGCAAGAAGGAGGATGAGCTGGTTCGCGAGTACGTTCAAACTCGCAACATGTCCATTCTGGAGGAGCTTTATGTGATGCGGGAGCCGACATTGCACGTCATGGCGAGGAAGTGGGCTTGGCTGGAAACGCCCGCGAACGAGGACGATATGTTCACGGTCTTCAAGACGGTCTGGCGCAAGTGCGTCGAGGGATACAACTACGAGGCGAAACTCAGGGCTGTCAGGAACAAGGACGGCAGCATCGCTAAGAACCCAGACGGCACCGTCAAGATGAGCTTCAGGCGAACCCAATTCAACACCTATTTCTTCTCCAGCATGCTCTATATCATCCGCAACATGAGAAAACGCAAGAACAGGCCGAGTGCCCTGGATGCGGAGGGGCATCCAATTTGTGACACAATGATCAGGCTTGACGCTCCGCTCAGCGACGGCGATGATTCCGGCACCTTTTACGACGTCATAGCCGCCAAGGACGAACCTCTGTCCAACACCATTGATTCCGAACACATCATCAAAAAGGTGGCGGGGCAGGACGGGGAGCTGAGAAGCGTACTCAGGACGTTCCTTGACCAGAGGCACATCAGGAAGGTCTCGTTGGCCTGCAAGCTCAAGCGCCACGTCCTCCACCTCGACTCTGACGATTACAGGAGGCTCCGCAACGGCGACGAGGCCGCCACCGCCCATCTGCAAAGGATGGTTCTGGAGTCCGACGTCTACAAGAAGCCGTTCAGGGTCCTGAATTACGCCGTCTATCCTGGGAGAGTGGAAGTTGAGATCTACGTCGAGGATTCGGGGATTCAGCGGAGGCTTGCCAAGGCCATAGACGGATGCCGAGACGTCTTAGTGGAAGACGAAGAAAGTGAATAGTGGATTCCTGGGCTGTTTCGTTGTATAATCCCACCAAGCGAAGGATCCGGATTTCGGAGCAACGCCAAGGAGAAATATGATGCAAGACAGCGCTGGTGACGTAAGGAAACTCGACGCCCAGGACGAGGACATTGGGAGCAACAAGACATTCAGCAACATCCTCAGGGTCAAGGCTGACCCTCCTGGGATTTCAGAGGATGAGAAATCCAAAAAGCTCAAGTGCCTGGCGGGAGCCATAGCACACGGCATCAGGCAGTACGGCGAGGTGCAGGCCAGATGCATCGGCGACGCCGCGACAGCCAAGGGTGCGAAGGCCGTGGCTGTCGCATCCGGGATGGTGGCTGTGACCGGAATTGACCTATACTGCCGTCCGACGTTCATGACCGTCGAAATGCAGGACAAGGACATGACCGGCATTTGCTTCGTCATCAAGCACCAATCCGTTCCCAAACCTCAGTCATGACGGCCGACTTCACCAGATGATCTCCGAACAGGCAGCTTATCTGTTGTCCCCCGCCGTCGCAGTAGCACATGACGGCGAAGTTGTTGACTTCATAAGGCGCTGTTGCGGCTTCGACCGTGTGGAATCCAACCGCTGGCAGACGAGGGTTGACAGGAAGGGCCATCGGCCCGATGTGGCTCTCGACCTGTGGCAGGCCATGGACATCAAGGACTTTTCGTCGGCTAGGTTTTTCCTTGCACCCCTCTCCGAACTTGTGATATTGTTCGAGGTGGACTTTTTCAGCCGTCACGAGATGGCTCCCCGTCTGGCGGGGGCTTTGCCGAACGGCTGGGAACGGTGGGGCGTTGTCAGGGGCAACTGTATGCTGGTGTCGGACAAGAAGGAGTTCATGAAGTCCATCTTGACCGCCGATGCGTTCATAGCCATACCGCCGTACCGATTTGAACAGTTGGCGGACGACATTGAATGTGCTGGACAGGAAAACAACGAGAACGCTGCTTTTGCAGCCTGCAGGGTGCTGACGAGGCCGAACTTGGGATATTCCTTCCGCATGTATGTCGGTCATAAAGACGGAAAAACGACGGAGTCTATAGTTGAACATTCGATATTGACGGAGGCAAACGATGCGAGCCTTGATTTGTGCAGATCCGCACTTGAACAACACAACTTACGGGAAGATCGATGCTGAAGGACTCTCTTTCAGGACAAGGGATTTCTGTAACGCCTTTGAGAAGGCCGTTGACAGGGCCGTCGGCGGGGCCGACAAAATTGACACGATAGTCGCCCTCGGCGACATCTTCGAAAATCCTCATCCGCCGAGCAACGTCAGGTCGTTTCTGCAAGCCCAGGTAAGGAAACTTTCCGACGCCCGCATAGAGACGATCCTCCTTGTCGGCAACCACGACGCGTGCCAGCACCATCAGGCCCTCCAGGTTGTAACCGGAACGGAATTCGAGCACGTCCAAGTCCATTACGCCCCAAAGATAGTCGAAAACGCCTCCACGATGATGCTCATCTTCCCGCATTCCGAGGCCATCGAGAAGCAGGAAACCACATTCCGTGAGTCGTTCCTCCGGTTCGCCAAGGATTCAGTGGATGAGGTTGCCAGAGCCAAAAAAGAAGGGAAGGATGTCATCCTTCTTGGCCATTTCCCCGTCTTCGGAGCCAAAAGGAATGACAGGTCGATGAACTCGGACGCCGGATCCATTACTGTGGCCGACATATCGTCAATCGGCGCCGACTTCGCCTTCTTGGGCGACTACCATGCCTCCCAGATATTCGAGGGTAAGACCAACGTCATGTATGTCGGGAGTTTGGAGCGCACTTCTTTCGGCGACACCATGTCGAAAAAGGGCTGGATAATATATGACAGCTCCGCCAAGGCAAACGGGAAGATGTGGAAGACGGTCTTTGAGGAATCCCTAGGCCGTCTGTTCGTGGACATCGATATCACACCGGAAAGGATGGATGCCGTTCTGGCGGAGGCGTCTGGCAAGGTGAACGAGGCCGTTGTCAGGGTTACTTTCTGCGGAACGACGGAGGAATACAAGGCTTTTTGCTCCAAG
>Ga0315291_10005856_pt1 | contig 15358 bp, 13 predicted proteins | sample YL17G12_20_MG_FD_203070 | JGI IMG/M metagenome (GOLD analysis project Ga0315291, IMG submission 203070) | Sediment microbial communities from Yellowstone Lake, YNP, Wyoming, USA - YL17G12_20 | ecosystem: Environmental > Aquatic > Freshwater > Lake > Sediment | place: USA: Wyoming | collected...
AGGGTGGCGGCTGAGCTTTGAGGATCTTACACGGATTCACCTCCCTGCCATCCTGTTCATTGAGAACCATCATTTTATAGTGGTCGATAGTGTTGACGGAAGCGGGGTTCTCTTTGTGCGGGATCCGGCCGTAGGGAGATTAAGGATTCCGCGTAGAAGAGTGATTGATATCTGGAATGGAGAAACGCTTGTGGTCACCCGAGCAAGCCGGTGATTCTGCAACTGAGCAAAGAAAAGACTTAGAGTTGCTCGCTGGTCTGTTGAATGTGAACAAAGATGAGGCGCCTGGCCGGCCCCCGGGCACTACGTCGGCGTTTGCGTTTGACAGGCGGGCCGCAGCGAGCAGTTAGATCAAACCAACTTTTACCCGAAGGAGATAGCCATGAAAACAACAATAATCACAACCCTCCTCGCGGTTGGCATGCTTCTGCGGCCCCAACCGATGCCGTTTGCCGACAACGGGGCAATCCCGGACAATCCGGTGGTGATCAGCGCAACGCAACAGACGGCTCCACAGGTTCTGACTGCGGCGGATATGAATACCGCAGTTGGAAACGGACTCACCGGCTGCTACCAGACAAAAGCCGAGAATGGCGACATCTATGTTACCTGCTGTCTGGATCTGTGGATTTTCGCAATCTGCGTAGCTGTCAACTATAGCGCTGTCTCGAGGATTATACCTTTCCTGTAGATTCAACGCCGAATTCACGGGGGCCATGGCCGAAAGACCTTCGGCCCTCGTTTTTGACACAAGGAGAAATACAATGAGACGACACCATGGCATGTGCGGCATGATTGCAGTCCTCGCCTTTGTGACGGTTGCGAATGGACAGATGCTCAACGGCGACACAAACTTCCCTATCATTAGTGAACTGCGATGGGAGTTGACTATGAACGAGGCGCGGAGTCTTTGTGAACGGCATCATGTTGCGGTGACCTCTACGGACAGCGCAATCGTCGTTACCATCCCGGTCCTCGGATTTGCGTCGCGCACCGAACTACAGTTTGACCAATACTCGAAGATACTCAAGAGTGTCCAGGCAAAATTCAACGAGCCGACAAAACTCCTTGCAGATTCAATCACCAGCTATCTTACCCGAATGTTGGGACGAGGCCCCGTGCGCACGGTGAAAGAAAAGAGCCTGCTCATCATAACGATCCGCATGGAGATGGCGCTGTGGAAATCGTCCACAGGGCTAGTGAACCTTGTAACGGCTATGCGGGGAGAGTCCCTGTTTGATGCCAGCCTGGTTCTCTTTCCCCCCACGACACAACTAAACATTGGGAAGCCGAAATAGAGGGAAAATGATCCTGCATAAGAGAGGAACTGTAAACGGGCCTCCGAACACCATAGCAGCCCCGACAGAAGCGTTCGAGAAAATTAAGAATCACCAACGTTGGGTTTTCTCAACACTGCTTTGCATGGTCGTCTTCTTTATCATCATCTGGCTTGGAGGTTGCTGGCACAACATCGCGGATGCCCTCACTTGGTCATATCTCCTTGGTCCCGCCTTGATTTCTCCCCTGATTGTTGGTATTGTTTCAGTCGGAAGCACCATGTTCCTCTATCTCATGAACATGGTTGTCGGCGGACGGACAGGGGACACGCAAAGGTTCAAAACACTATTCTCGCTTAACATTCACTGTGCGGCGATCATTCTCCTGGGCGAGGTGGTTAATTTTCTGCTTGTGCGTGCGAATATTCTGGGGGAATCGAATTTTCCGCTGCCGAACCGATTCCCGGTTGGACTCGATCTCGTGCTGCTTGCTGTTCATGAGCCCAGTATCTACACTGCAATACTCCTTCATAGCACAAGCTGTTTCGTTGTGTGGTATCTGGTCGTGCTGGCAAAAGGAATTACCTCCATCACGGGTTCAAGTCGATGGCGGTCGGTCCTTGTCGTGCTGAGCCTCTGGTTCGCGGTTGTGGCAGTAGCGTTAGGTCTTGCGTATGCGGCTGGCGGCGGGATGACGATAAGAATAAGAATGTCATAATCCAGAATGGTAGGGAGAACCAAATGAGTCGTGACCGACACCTGAAACTCACACACCGCAGAATGAAAACACTGACTGTAGCGGCAATACTCATCGTCACACTGTTATGTACCGGCTGCAGTTCAAGCAGCCGGCTTGGCTCGGGCGGTGACGAAGCGAAAAAGACAATTGTGGTTTACCAACCGTCGCATCAAGGCGACACCGGGGTGAATTTCAACGAAGCTCTTGTGTGTAACGGTATCGTGGAGGCGGCGCTCGCAGCGTCAACGGGGGTTGTGCAGGTTCACAAGGTGTGGAGCTACAATGCCGACGGTTTACACCACGCCCGCGAAGGGAGTAACACGAAAATCGATCACACAACCATGATCGACTCTCTGGGAAGAATCTCCGGGTATGCCTACGAGCTTAAGGAGACCAACAGAATTCACCCGGATGGTTTCATCGCTATTCACAACAATGGTGCAACGAATCGTAATGCCTGCTGGGGCTATGTGCACGAGGGAGACGCCGGCGAGCAACGAAACCGGGAGCTTGCGGGAGAGCTCGTTGAGGCAATTTGTCGGATTTCGGGTCTCGAAAATGGGGGCGTGCTTGGTGACAGCTCACCGAATCGTAACGACTACAGATGCAGGAATACCGGCAAGCTCTCGTTTTACAGCCTGGATGAAAACATCAACTCATCGCCCGTGCGCGTGCTTCTAGAGATTGGGGATAACAAAATAAGCTATGAGCTGTTGATGGATCCGTTGGTGCAGAAGAAGATCGCCAAGGCGATTCAGGGGGTTGTTGAACTTCGTTTTGGTAAGAGAGGAACGTAGGTACACAGAGCTCACCCCGGCCCAACGACACAATCAGGTTGAACAATGCGTCTGGCTATCGTCCAAACAAGCCCGGAATTCGGGCACATCGATTCTAATGTTCGGGCTGCCATCAAACTTATGGAAAGCACGAACGCAGACCTCTACGTCTTGCCGGAGCTTTTCAACACAGGATACAATTTCATAGACAATGGGGAAGTGGAGACACTGGCTGAGAGGCCAGATGGTGTGACATTTAAAGCTCTCTATGCGTTCACTCAACAACACTCGTGCTACGTCGCTTATGGATTTGCAGAAAAAGCCGATGATCTTTATAACTCGGCATCGCTTATTGGTCCATCGGGGCTCGTGGGGCTATATCGAAAAATCCACTTATTTGACAGGGAAACACTCTTTTTCAAGCCCGGAAACCTTGGATTTCCGGTATTCGACCTCCCGTTTGGTAAAGTTGGGATGATAATCTGCTTCGACTGGATCTATCCGGAGTCGGCAAGATCGCTGGCAATCAGGGGTGCACAACTGATTATCCACCCGTCAAACCTCGTTTTGCCGTACTGCCCGGACGCCATGATTACGCGGTGCCTTGAAAATCGGGTCTTTGCTGCAACGGCTGACAGGGTGGGGAAAGAGGACCGGGGCTCGTTCGATCTCCGCTTCATTGGTACGAGCGAAATTGTGTCACCGCGTGGAGAAATATTAGCTCGATTGGGAACGAGCGAGCCGGGAATTGTAACGGTAAGCGTCGATCTTCATGAAGCTGAACAGAAGAAAATTAATCAACACAACGATCTGTTTGCAGATCGAAAACCGGAACAGTACGAACGGTAGAATGGAAAAGCCCGGCGAAAAAGAACCGGGCCTCAATAATCCTGCTCGTGACTGGATCACTCGTCAAGTGCGAATCCCGCCTTCAGCGTAACCTGCCACTGAACAACCTTCCCTTCATCAACCTGCCCGCGTGTCTCGGTGATTTGCATCCACCGAATATTGCGCACGGTCTTCGAAGCTCGTGCAATCGCGCTCTGGACGGCGTCCTCGATGGAGGTGCTTGACGTCCCAGTCAGTTCAAGGTGCTTGAAAACCTTGTTGGGCATGCGACCGCTCCTTTCAGAGATCCTCTTTTAAATTGACGATCCAATCATCCGGTTTAAACTTTGTGATTTCCACTTCCGGTACCACCGTGTGCGGAAGAGGATCCCCATCCTTGATGATCCTTACATGCGTGGCCTGGACGTCCTCGGCGCAGGTATCACAGTGCAGGGGAAGGGGTTGAAAGGAGCTGTTCGAGCTCATATCCTGTGACCACGCGAACAGATCGTGCTTGGTGACAACGCGAAAATCTGTCCGCTCAACAAACCGACCACAGCGTTGGTGACAAGCCGAGTAGAGAACAAAGAAGGAAGATTCGTGTGTTTTGTCCATGACGGTTCTTTCTGAGGATTTCCGAGGAATCTCTACACTCGCTCCGGTGACATCACCTAATCAGATAGAGCTTAAGAATTTTTGCCAATAAATTCAACAACATGTGCGCCATAGCGAGATGAGTGAAGATGGTTGCTTGACAATCTACACCTTTTTCTGTTATCTTGATATCGGAAAGGGCAGAAGAATATCGACAATTGTTAGAGCTTGGGGTATCGCGATACACGTTCCAACGTGAACCACTCTAACAATGCATGCAGGCCGAATTCATTGCGTTAGGGTGAGTTCGGTTTTTTGTTTTATGTCCTTTCAGCTCGAGGAGAAGGGATCACCATGCGGACCTATCGGAACATTGCAGCGCTTATCGTTCTGTTTCACACCGTTGCGGGGGCACAGACGATTGCCAAGTATGCTGGAGAGTTTATGGCAATCGGTGTTGGCGGCCGGGCTCTTGGTCTTGGCAGCGCACATGTTGCCCTGGCGAACGATGCAACGGCCGGTTACTGGAACCCGGCCGCGCTCGCGCGCATAGACTATCCCGAGGGCATCATCATGCACGACGAACGCTTCGGAAGCCTCATCAATTATGATTTTGCGTCCGTGGCCATTCCGTATGGTCCCGATGCAAGCGTTGGGTTGGGTGTCCTGAGGCTTGGAGTCGACGGGATCCCGGACACCAGAAACGCGTGGATCGACAATAACAACAACGGCATTTTCGACAACGCTGACCGGCTCGACTATGACAAAATCAGCTATTTCAACGCAACAGACTGGGCGCTCTATTTTACATATGCAAAACGATCTTCTTCCGGTTTCATGTACGGAGCGAACGTGAAGATTATCCGGCGAGGCCTGGCGGATCAGTCAGCGACGGGAATTGGATTTGATGTTGGAGCCCTTTATTCACCCATCGAGGATCTCTCCCTTGGTGTGAACGCGCAGGATATTACTACAACCCTCGTGGCGTGGAGCACGGGACGAAGCGAGCTCGTGTCTCCGACGCTGAAAATAGGAGCAGCGTACAGCATCAACGCCCTCGGTGGACGGTTCACTCCAGTGGTTGATGTCGACGTCCGTTTTGAGAACCGCCGCTTTTCTTCGATAGCGAATCTCGGTCCGGTCAGCTTCGATCCACATGCCGGGCTGGAGTTTGACTACAAGAAGACCCTGGCATTGCGTGTGGGATACAACGACGTCAAGCAATTGACGCTTGGGGCGGGCCTCCATCTGCGTATGCTCGATGTCGATTATTCGTTTGCGAAGTTTGCTGCGGATGAGACACTGGGGAACACGCATCGAATCTCATTGCGGTTTGTGTTGCAGGATCAAAAGTTCGGGAGGGGGGCAACGCAGCAGAAAGAATAGAGGATGTCTATGGAAAAGGCAAAGCCGGAACGAACCACATTCCGGCTTCTTTCCTGAAGAGTCCAGGGCTACAATAGTTATTTTGTTGTCATCACGAAGACACCGGTCCAGTCCGCCGGCGGCGGATTAAGCTGATAGAGATTTGCCCGTTGTTCATAGATTTCCGACACACGGCAAGTCGGATCGAGCTGCTTCGCTTGCTGGAAGTATGCAATCGCCTCCTGCCAGTTCCGTTCCCGGTAGAGCCGCAGCCCCTCATGATAGATCTCAAGTGATTGCTTTTGGTTCTCGGACATCTGCATGTCCGTCGTACCAAGAAGCTCCCACACCTTCACCGGTGCCGTCTTGCCTTTTACCTGGATGAGGTCAAGCTCACGCACCATTACCCGTCCCTTGACATGCTGGTAGGTGAAGTCGCTGATCATGATGTTGGATCCGTACTGTTTGTTAGCCCCCTCCAGTCGTGATGCAAGATTGACGCTGTCGCCGATGACGGTATAATCAAAGCGGTCCCGTCCTCCCATATTCCCGACGATCATCGTTCCCGTGTTAACACCAATTCGTACCTCTAATGCGGGCCGCCCCTCTTTCTTCCACTTTGGCCGCAAGGCTGCGAGGCGATTCTGCATATCAAGGGACGCGAGGCATGTACGGATGGCGTGATCCTTCTGCGAGATTGGCGCTCCCCAGAACGCCATAATGGCATCCCCTTCGTATTTATCAAGCGTCCCCTCATGCTTGAGAACGATGCTCGTCATTTCGTCGAGATACTCATTGAGCAAGTCCACCAGACCTTCCGGCTTCGTGTAGAATTGCTCCGAGATCGTTGTGAAGCCGGCGATGTCAGAGAAGAAAACCGTCAGCTCACGTCGATCGCCGCCAAGTTTTGCCTTCTCCGGGTTTGCAACCAGCTCGTTGACAACCGCAGCACTGATGTATTTACTGAACACGTTCTTGATCAATGCTTTCTGTTGCCGCTCGGCGAGGTACTGATAGACCGCGGCTCCAAGATAGGCGAGGACAACGGCAAGGCTGGGATACACGATGTTCACAAGCGTGCTGTCGTTCATGAAGGAACGAACGGCAATCTCGAATACCGCAAATACCAGGAGCGCCACAATCGCGAGAGAAGCAACCTCAAGAAGGGCAACAAATCTGACCTTGACCTGTCTGATCCTGAGAATGACGAGGAACGAAACAAGGGAGAGAAAAACAATCAGGCCCAGTTCAAGGTTCGGGTCGGCGCGGCGAATGTAATTCTGGTCAATAACATTCTGTATCGCCGTTGCGTGGATCTCCACTCCATACATGAGAGAGGTTCCATCGGCATTCAGGATGGGAATAGCGTGGTAGTCACGCTCTTCCGGCATGGTAGAACCGATGATGACAATCTTCCCCTTCAGAGCGCTGCGTACTTCATCGTCGATATCAAACTGGTTGATATCTGCTTCGACTTGCAGCTCATCCTTCGTTTTGAAGGTGGAGTCATCAATAACTTCCTGAAACTTTAGATAGGGGAAGGTACCGCTCGGGCCGTAGTAATTGAGCATGAACGAGCGGCCGTCAATCGTCGGAATAACCCGATCGCCCAAGACGAGGTTTCGACCCTGGATATCTACGACAGCCGTATCAGGGAGATTAAATGCAATGTTGAGCGCTGCAAAACCGAGGGTTGGGGTAAGGAAATTCCCGACCGCCATCATAGGGTAATAGCGCCGGGCCACATCGTCGCGGTCCTTCCCCGCGATATTGGTGATGCCAACCCGCCGACCTGCTTTGTAGAAGTAGTTGCCGTATGCCCGCTCCAGAGTACTCAGCGTATACTTCCCGCCGCCGGTGGATTCTTCGCTCTTTGCGGCCAGAACGATATTGTTATACTTGATCATCACGTTCTCGAACGCCGCATCGGTGGCACTATCGCGCTTTGAATCAAAAGTCACATCAAGCACGACCCCGAGAACGCCGGCATGTTCAAGATTTTCGATGACGTGCGCGTAATACGACCGCGGAAAGGGAAATGTCTCTGGGAGCGCAGTCAGATCCTTGTCGTCGATGCCGATGATGATGATATTGGCAAGTTTCGGATCCCATTGCTCGCCGCTGCTCTTCTGGCGATCATATCGCTGCTGGTAGCGATAGTCCGTTGTGAGGTGGTCGACATTTTGAATAAACCCGGGATCTCCAACGCGGATGAGGGCTACAAGAATGCCAATCCCCAACCCGATTCCGGCTTTCACCAGAACGGGGAGGATGTTCTTCTTGAATGAGTATGAGGCCATGGACGCCTTTCTGAAATCGAGCTCAGAAGTTGAAGCGGTAGACGAGGCTCATAATATTGTCGTCTTTGTATCCCGAGTTCTGGATGTAGTCATACTGCAGCGCCAGGGCATGACTGTTTGTAATGGAATAGTCGAGCCCCCCCTGAACCAGCGTTCTGTTGAGATCGCCGGTGGAAGTGCTGACCGTCGTGGCGATGCGCAGCTTATCCTCGAGGAGCCGGTACTGGGCGTTCAGAGAAAATGCCGTCAACTTGAATTCGACCAGCGGCACATTGGCAAGAGCCGTAGAAACAAGAGCGGCACTCTGGCTCATATTGGTGTTGAACGAGAGCGTTGTTTGCAGCGGTATCTGGAAGATCGTTGTCAGCGAGCCGAAGTAGCTGTTGTTCTTCTGGCCACCCCGGTTGAGCGCTCCGGGAAGATTGTCTGTCTTGTCGGAGAGGTTCGCGCCGAGCGACAGGTTGTGGCGCGCACCAGCCGTGAAATCGTAATTGAGTTGGACAGAGATGCGGTTGGTCTGGTCGTCTGCCGCAAACAGCTTCTGCAACGCATCGGTGAGATTGGCGTCGCTCTTGCGCGTCAGGATACCATAGCCGACGGTGAACGACGGCAAATCGCTTGCGGGGAACAAGGTGAGCGATCCGTTGATGTTACCGTATGTCGTCGTTGCCACCTTCGTTTTCGCCGTGTTATCCTTGCGCTGTTCGTAAGAAAGGCTTAGCAGTGCCCTGTTCTGAAACATCCGAATACGGTCAGAGAGCGCAAGACCCTGAATGTCGGCCTGGAGGAATTCGTTGCCAAACGATTGATACGCACTGCCGCGCTGGTAGTATTGTGCCCGGATGAAGTTGTTGAAATAGTTCATGGTCAGCAAGCCCTCATAGGCGACGCCCGGGAGTCCGGTACCGACAGGGTTGAGCGGGAACAAATACTGGTTGATTGTCATGAACTTGCTGGCGGCGTCGGCAATCTTTTTCAGATCATCGGCATCCTTTTTACGGTCGGCCTTCTGGCTTGCCGTCAAGGTTGGGTCATTCACTCCCGCCATGACATCGTAATCGGCCTGCTTGAAAGTTCCATTGGTAATGTCGGTGTTCGTCAGGCTCAACTCTGCCTGTCCCTCGAGGCGGAAGTGCTGGTCGTCGAAAGCAATCACCATATCGGTGCCGGCAACGAGGTTTTGCTGCGGTGTGAGGCCGTAGCGGATGGAAGAAATATCATCTTTCGAATTCATGTACGTGAGGCCGAACTGGAAATTCTCGCCGGATCCAAAACTCGGTCTGATCGCGAAGAAATTGCGGGTATAGGTACCAGCCTGGAACAGTGAATACGTGAACCCGGATTTCTGGAGGGTATTGCTTGGTCGCGACTGCAGCGCTGTCGAATCTTTGAATGTCGTGTCACGGAGGGCAAGACCCTCGATGCTGCGCATGGTCTGGCCGTATGTAACATCCACATTAAAGAACTTGAGGAACAGGTTGGCGGAAACGCCGCGTACCCGCTTTCCGCTCACCATGTTGGTCGGGAATTTTGGAAATGCATCACCTAACTGGACCTTGAAAAAGTCGAGGTCCGCATAGGCCAGGAAGCGATCCTGCGGCTGGCGCTCGGGTTTCTCTTCGTTCGTGAGGAACACATTCGAGCCAAAATTGAGCGATGATCCGTAAGACCCGAGTGCGCGCAGCTGACCGCGGATAAACGTGTTTTTTGTCAACGCAACATCTTCGTTCCGGTATTCAACCTGTCCATCGAGGCCCATCTTGAAACGCGATTCACGTGCGGCAATTGCAGCAGCCGTGGAGAGATTGAAGTTCGATTCGATCGAATGATAGAGAGAGCCCTTTGTATCATAGAGATCGACACGCAGAAACTGGACACCGAGGCTCAGGGGTCGGGGGAAATTCGCAGGGGAGTACAGGATAACGTCGTCTGAGAAAAGGGCCTGAGGCGTGACATCGACGCCGTTGAGAAACAATTTTGTTGCTTTCCGGTTAACGTTCTCGGAAGCGTAGTACATCGAGACCGCGATGACAAGATCCTCGCTTGCGACAGTCTCTCCCTGCTCGGGGCTGAGAAGCCGAACTTCAAGAGCCTTTGGATCAACGGGTTTCACCGTTGCTTTCAGCGGTGTCGTCTCGGCGTTTTCTATCGGGTAGGTTTCCATGCGCCCGCCCGACATTTGGACGAGGACATAATACTCGACATAAGGAGGAAGGATATATTGCCCCGCAATAGTCAATGACGCCGAGTTTCCCGCGAGCAGCATCTCTTGTTGCCGGTATTCGCTCTCGCCAAAGCCGCGATACCGAAGCATCACCCGTTCAACCGCACCGCTCGGTGTAAATTCAACGCTGATCGGCAAAGGCTGGTTTTGGCTCACAACCGGCGCGTTTACGCGTAACACGACAGAACTCACCTGTGCCTCGACTTCGAGGAATGCCACAAACAACAGGCAAAGAACGGTCGCAAGAGAAACATAGGCGCGATTCATGGGGAGTCTCCGTGATGTTAGAATGAGAAAAGGAAAGGCGAATTGACAGATTGATTTGAAACAGAGACGGCAGGCGATTAAACCTGCCGTCAATGTATAAAAAGCAACCCCGAGAAGCAATAAACCGCTGTGGCGATCCGGCAGACCTACTGCTCGTAGGAAATTTGCAGGAAGCGCTGTTCTCCCGTAGGAGATGTAATAGGAATCTTGAGGTACACCACTCTCGGTCTTATAGGCAAGATGTATGGAGCCGATTCGGGATTTGTATCCGGGAACGTATAGGTGGTTCCGTTTGAGCCCCGCATCGAGAAGTAATACTCGAACTTCTTGGCTGTTCCCGCGTGGATGTCGGTCGCAGGAACAGTGCCCGTGACCGTGAGCTCTTTAATGGTCATCGCGACCTGTTTGAACGACGGCTCGCCCTGGTTTCTGTAGAAGAGAGTCGCCAGCGTAATCTCGACTGGCGGGTTTGCCAATGCAACATCGAGTCTGGCTGCGACGCCGGACGTGAGTGTCGCGCCCGAAGGAATGCTCAACGTGAATTTCGTCGTTGTGACAGGTTGGCCCCCTCCTCCCTGGTTTGTGGTGTCGGGAGGTGTCCCCTGATTGACTCCGGAGTTCGGGTCGTTGTTGTTCAATTGGTGTGTCGTTGCAGTATCAGACTTACAGACGCCAGTGCTATCGATCGTTCCAGTCATGCCTGGTCGGACATCGACTTTACAGCCAGTCCTGGAGCTTGAAAATTCCGCGATGCCCGTAATAATGGTAATATCAGCGAATTCGGTGGCCGGATCGAATCCTGTTCCTCCCAATGTGCCGCGGATCGATGCAACCGAAATTGGCGAAGTAAATCTGAATTGCTCCGTCTGTTGTTTCTTGATGTCAAACGACGTCCGGCCGCGTTCGATAAAGACATCGCGACTGAGAATCTTTCCGCCCGCAACCTCACCGGAAATCGTAATAATTGACTTCTCGCGCACGGCAACCTTCGAATCGTCGGCAAACTTGATCATCGCGAACGACTTTTCCTGAGTGCGGACTTCGTATCCAGCCTTGAGCTCGGCGAGAAGCACCGCTTTGGTCCAACCCTGTGACGGGCCGCCCCGACGCTCAACATTATTCACGACCTTCATGATATAGGCCGCGATCGGCTTCTTGTCCTGGAAGTTCCATGCCGGAGCCGCGAGCAAAGCAGCAACGATGACAATGATGACAAGTGTGAATGAACGTTTCATTGGAAAATCCTCCATCCAAGAAGTTATTGGGTTACAACTCCGGCTTTGAGTTGGACGTTTCGGCCCGCAAGGCTTCTGAGGAACGAAAGCACATCGGAGACATCGATTCGTCGTTGCGTGGCGTTGTCCCCCTCTTGGAGGTAAAATGGGCTTGAAAGATCTATCGTGAATCCTGAGTTAGCGAGGTTCTGGTACGTTGAACCAACCGGATCAGGAGCGGCGGAGAGAGCGCTGATAAGCTGAGCGAATGCCGGATCGCTCGGCACAACCGAGAAGGACCAGACGGGGCTCTTTCTTGTGTCGCCGGTCCCTGCAGCGACTGAGCTTGAAGAAGCAAACGAGCCGAGAAAATACCATGAATATTTCTTTCCCGCAGTCCAGGGACGTGCGGCAACACCAGGACTCACGGCGGTTACCTGATTGCTCCCGGTGTGATCTTTTCCGAACTCCACATCAACGACCTTCAACGGTGAATTCAAGTCCCGCGTAGCATCATCGGGCGATTGAGTCAGGCTTGAATGCTCAAATACCAGGAGATGCCCGCCGATGGAATTCTCAAAACTGAACACAACGCTCGCCGACTGAGGAACCTGCTCACCATTCTGAGGGGATGTAAGGTTCAACGTGGCTTCGTTTGTAGAACTGCCTACAATTGGTATCGGGAGAGACTGAGATCCAAGCATCGCACCCGTGTTGGCGTCGTTCAGCGTTGCTGAAATCGTGTAGATGCCCGGCGGAATAAATGGGCCACCCTGACTCATTTTGTCAGCCAGAGCGTCAATGCACGATTGAGTGGTGGTCGAAGTCTGAACGCCGATTCCCGAAGATCCCGTGAAGTCGGAGGCCCCAAGATCGCGCCCGGAACCGGTAATATCAAAAGGCACGGTCACCGCAGTTGCGATTTGAAGGTTGCACTCGGTCACGCTTGAACCCTGCCCCGAGACAGCAATTGAAAGCCGGACACGCTGTGCTTTGGTCAACGGCGGGGAAACGAGGATGCGAAGAACGTGGCCTGCCACATCCGTCTTCAGCTTCCTGTCGAGGCCGATGTAGTCGGTCAACCTGACAACGCCACTCGGGAAGCCCTCGAACGAGAGACTGTAAGTTGGTGTTTGGGCGTAGGAGGAGGGGACGAAGATGCACGCAATCCCCATCACTGCAAGGATTGCACCAAAGCGCAACAAACTCTCCCCACCGGCCAACAAGAGTTTTTTCATAGAGATCCCTCCTTAATGGATAATACAGTTTGTCGTAAAAGTAAGAAACTCAAAACTCAATGGGAGTGCGCAAAGTCACACAGAGAGAGGTCAAAAGCGAATGATGTCATTATACAGAACGAAGGCCATAAAAACAAGCAAAAGGACGAAACCGACCTGTTGGAGAGCAATCTTCACTTTGGCTGGAATCTCGCGACGGAAGATGCCTTCGTAGACCAAAAACATGGCATGGCCTCCGTCCAGGGCCGGGAAAGGAAAAAGATTGAGAATGGCAAGATTCATACTCAGCAGGGCCATAAATCCGAGGAAATTAATAATGCCAACCTCCGCAGACCTGGTCGCCAACTTCGCAATCATAATCGGTCCGGCGACCGATTTTGAAAGCGAAACGCGCCCGACGAAAATCTGGTAGATACTCTTCACATTCATCCAACTCATGTTCCAGGTATCTTTGATCCCTTCGGGTAACGCAGCGAAAAGCGAATAGCGGACGTTCTCGTACGGTCCGTTGTATATAGGACTGAATCCAACGCCGATTTTGCCGTCGACCGTAGGCGTGAGCCGCGCCTCTTTTGTTTCACCATCCCGCTTCCATTTGATCGTTACTTCCTTGCTTGCGTATTGCTTGACAATCCCGGGAAGACCATAATACGAGATTCGCTGGCCGTTCATTTCAAGGATGACGTCACCAGGTTTCAGACCCGCCTGGTCGGCGGGCTTGCCGGTTTCCACGCTTCCTACGAGGGGAACAATCCCCAGCGGGTAAAAACCCAAACCGCTCTCAAGTATCTCCGAAGTCAGCGGTCGACCGATTTTCAGGCTCGTCGATTCACCGCCGCGTTTGATGTTGACGGTAAGATTTCCCGAGAGAGCGTCAGAGTAGATAAGGTTTTCGACCTCCTCCCAATGCGCGGCGGGTTCTCCGTTGACGTTGACAATGACATCGCCTACCAGAAAGCCAGCCTTTGCCGCCGGACTTTCCGCGATGACGTAACCGACTTCGGTCACGGGTTTGACCGACTTTCCCTGAATAGCAATGATCCCCCAGAAAATAAAAATTGCCAGCAAGATATTCATGATCACGCCGGCGCAGATCACAATCATTCTCTGCCAGATCGGTTTTGCCCGAAACTCCCAAGGTTTCGAATCTTCGTTTATGAATTCCGTATCAAAACTCTCGTCCACCATGCCTGCGATCTTTACATACCCGCCGATGGGAATCCAGGAAACGCAGTAATCCGTGTCACCTATCTTCTTGCCGAAGGCGCGGGGAGGAAAACCGATGCTGAAACGGTCCACACGCATACCAAAGAATTTGGCGGCCAGAAAATGACCGAGCTCGTGAACGAGCACGAGGATGCCGATCACGAGGAGGAAGTAGAAAAGGGTTGGAAAGAAATCCATGCAAGTCTCTATTAGGCAAGTACTTGGAAAACGCCGGGCGTTCAGGCCCTACTGTAATACCGAAATTACTGCAAAAGAGTTCCTACAAAATCGCGGGTTTGTTGGTCGATCTCAATAATATCCTGAAGTTCCGGATTTGGCCGGGTTTTATGCAGTGTCAACGCACGCTCGATCACCGTCGGAATCTTATCGAATGAGATCTTGTGATTCAGGAAGGAATTCACTGCGACCTCATTCGCAGCGTTGAGAACCGCTGGAGCCGTTCCCCCCAGCGCAAGGGCGTCGTATGCCAATTCCAGGCAGCGGAACTTGTCCCGGTCGGGCTCGAAGAAGGTCATAGACTGTAGCGCCGGAAAATCGATGCGCGATCCGTTCATTGGCCAACGCTCGGGATAAGAGAGTGCGTATTGGATTGGAAGCTTCATGTCGGGGATGCCGAGCTGGGCTTTCACAGAACCATCAACGAATTCAACCATGGAGTGTATAATAGACTGCGGGTGTATTACCACATGAATCTGCTCGCCGGGCAAACCGAACAGCCAATGTGCTTCAATAACCTCAAGCCCCTTGTTCATAAGGGTTGATGAATCGATCGTAATCTTGTTCCCCATTTTCCACTTAGGATGATTGAGCGCCTCCTCAACCGTCAACGTGGAAAACGACTCTGCGGGGATGTTCAGGAAGGGTCCACCCGATGCCGTCAGGAGAAGCTTCGCCACCCTGGACCGGTCTTCACCGACAAGGCACTGGAAAATTGCACTATGCTCGCTATCGACGGGGAGAAGTTCAACCCCATATTCACGAACGAGTGACGTTATGAGACTGCCCGCAACGACAAGGGTTTCCTTGTTCGCGAGAGCGATACGCTTTCGGTGCCGGATCGCCGCGATCGTCGGCTTCAACCCGGCGAATCCAACGAGAGCGCTGATAACGATGTCGACATCCTCGCGGGTGACAACTTGTTCGAGGCCCGATGTTCCGGACAGCACATCGACGGAGCCGCCAACCCGTGTTCGCAACTCGGAAGCCTTATGCTCGTCCAGCACCACAACGCCCTTCGGACGGAACAGTTTGATTTGCTCATGCAGCACATCAATGTTCCGGTTGGTTGTCAGGTATGCGGCACGGAAGT
>Ga0315291_10005859_pt1 | contig 15353 bp, 12 predicted proteins | sample YL17G12_20_MG_FD_203070 | JGI IMG/M metagenome (GOLD analysis project Ga0315291, IMG submission 203070) | Sediment microbial communities from Yellowstone Lake, YNP, Wyoming, USA - YL17G12_20 | ecosystem: Environmental > Aquatic > Freshwater > Lake > Sediment | place: USA: Wyoming | collected...
TCTGGCCGAACAGGCTGATCTCGAGGCGCTGTTCACAGCGCAGGCCGCCGGGATGCACCAGGTGGGGCGCGTTGGTCAACACCACCATGCGACCGCCCGGCGCCACGACGCGGCGCATCTCCGAGCATACGCGCTGGTAAAAGGAGGCCAGGGTGGTGTCCACCTCTACCGCACGCCCCCAGGGCAGGTTGGACACGATCCGCTCTACTGAACCATCCACCAGCGGCAACCTCTGCGCATCCCAGCGCAGGAGGAGGCGGGCGGCGACGCCCGCGGATCGTGCATTGGCCTGGGCCGCTGCCACGGCCACGGGGTCACGGTCGCCACCTAAGGCCAGCGCTCCACCCAACGCCGCCTCCACCAGGAGCGTGCCAGCCCCACAACATGGGTCGAGCACACGCGCTCCCGGCGCGACCCCTGCCAGGCGCAGCAGGGCGGCCGCCACGGGCGGCTTGAGCGATCCGGGCACGTGGACCTGCTTGTATGGGCGCCTGTGCAAGGGGTAGCGGCCCAGCCGCAGGCCCACGAACGCGGTGTCGTGCTCGATAAAGACGCGCACGTTGAGGTCGGCGGCGGCATCATCCGGCGCATAAGGCCAGTGATGGCTCGCCCCAATCCCCTCGGCGCACGCTTGCTTGATCTCGTGGGTGCTATAGTTGCGCTGGCCGACGAAATTAGCGGTGACGGAAAACACCGGCGAGCGGGGAATGGGCCGCACGCCGGCACACAGGGCGGCCGCCTCGTGCAGGTCGAGGCGGGCGCTCAGTTCCCCGAGCCTGGCCAGGGCGCTGCGCGGGCGCCCAACGTCCGACCAGGTAGCCACGTCGAGAAAGACGTCGTCCACGGTGCGCAACCCCAGGAGCGACGCAAGCGGCCCAGCGCAGGTAGCGGCGACGCGGCGATAGGCGATCTCGTCCACGGTCACGCCGGGCAGCGCGGCCATTTCCTCGGCGCTGACCGCTTCAAGGCCGCGGGTAGTTAATGCAAACACCCTCGTCACCGCTCTATCCCATCCCGCGCCACGACCCCCTGCTGATAGTAGTGCTTGATCTCCCGCATCTCCGTCACCAGGTCGGCCCGTTCAATTAACTCCTGGGGTGCACGGCGCCCGGTCAGGACGACCTCCACCCGCTCCGGCCGTTGGTCGAGGAGCGCCAGCACCTCCTCCACCGCCAGCAGCCCGAACCAGATCGCGACGTTCACCTCGTCCAGCACCACGACGTCGTACCGGCCCGAGCGCATCGCCTCCCGCGCTCGCTCCAGGCCACGGTGGGCGTGGGCCACGTGCTCTGGCGTCACCTCCTCCCGGTGAATGCAGCGCACGTCCCCATATTGCTCGATCGTGATCCAGGGGTGGTCGCGCAGCGCCTCCAGTTCCCCGTACTGCTGGCCCTTCATGAACTGGCCGACGTAAGTGCGCAGCCCGTGGCCCGACGCCCGCAGCGCCAGGCCCAGTGCGGCGGTGGTCTTGCCCTTGCCATCCCCCGTGTAGACCTGCACGTAGCCTATCGAGAGCCGCCGGTCGTTCATTTCTTGACCCATACTCCTGCTCCCTTCCCTCACCGTATCATATCCGACCCGCATTTCTGCGCAAGTGCGGCCGGCCTGCAACCTGGCGTATTTGCTCACCCGGTGGTATCCTTTGTCCACGCGTAACCTGGGTAAAGGAGCATGCAATGAAGCCTGACGAGCGCAAGCCGGAGCGCAAGCCGACCGCCAACCGGCGCCAATTTCTCAAAGGAGCGGCGACGGTGGGGATCACAGCCCTGGCCCAGTACCTCCTGGGGAGCCAGGCCATGCGAGCACAGGCCGCCGGGACGAAGGCAACACCCGAGCCGCCAGGCACACCCAGCGCAACGCTGGCAGAGGGCCTCGACTTTTACGTCTATCTCCCCTTCGTCTCCAAGCCGGAGCGCCTGGACCACGGCCTCTCCAAACTCGGCCTGCACACGCTGCGCCCCAACAACGCCGCCGGGTTCGTGCAGGGTGTACAGGAAGCCGGCGCCCACGTGGCGCTGGTGAAGGCGCTCGACAATTTCGGGTACCTGCGCCTAGTGAAGGAATCGTCGCCGGAGACCATCACCATTGGGCGCTGGAATGGGGAACCCTGGGTGGACCCCAGCGGAGACCCGGCCGCCAAGGCCAGCAAGATCATGGGCAAGCACATGCCACGCTGGGAATATGAGAAGGACGTGGTGGACTATTGGGAAGTGCTGAACGAGAACGACCCGCCCACGGTGGAAGGGCACGTCTGGCTGGCGCAGTTCTTCATCGAGGCCATGACAATAGCGGAGGAGAACGGCTATAAACTGGCCCTCTTTTCCTATAGCGTCGGCGTGCCCCAATGGCACGAGTGGGAGGCCATCGTGGAGACGGGGGTCTTTGCGCGGGCCGGGCAGGGGGGCCACGTCCTGGCCCTGCACGAGTACAACTGGCCGGTGATGAGTAGCGGGTGGGGGTACCCCCTGGAGGACCAGCCGGCCTATCCGGATCGGGGCGTCCTGACCGGGCGCTATCGCCATCTCTACCGCGATTTTCTCGTCCCGCGCGAGGAGGTGATTCCGCTGGCGCTCACCGAGTGTGGCCTCGATCCGTTGCTACGGCAGCCAGGCCAGCCCACGACGTGGAAGGAACGCTACGTAGAGGAGATGGCCTGGTACGACACCCGCTTGCGCGAGGACGATTACGTCATCGGGGCGGCCATGTTTACCATCGGCAGCGGCGGCATCGAGCCCTGGACGGACTATGACTATGAGGAGCTGCTACCCGCTTTCCACGATACCATCGTGTCGTTGAAAGATGCCTGATGCGCCGCTCACCCTCCCGCAGGTACAGTCAATCATAACCTGCGGGAGGGGTAGCTGGCGATTTTTCCTGGTCAAGTGGCCAGATAACGATCCAGCCGCTCCAGGCCATCGCGGAAGTTGCGCCGCCCGAAGCCGAAGCGCACGTGGCGGTCGTCGGAGCCGAGGCCGGTGCCAGGTAGCAGCAGCACCCCCTGTTCGGCCACCAGACTGTCGCTGAAATCTCGCGCGGACTCGTTGCGCAGGCCCACGAGCGCCACCGACCCGGCCATGGGCCGATTCCAGCGAAACACCTTTTGCCAGCGCGCAAAGAACGGCTCTGCCAGACTCAGATTGTCCTGGACGATGGTCCGGCTGCGCCCGGCCAGCACGTCGCCGACCCGCAGCGCGATTTCGGCCAGGGCCTCGCTGGGAGCGCTGGCGCAGATGGTGGTATAGTCCTTCCAGCCCAGGATTGCATCCTTGAGCGGCCGATCCTGCAACGCCAGCCAGCCGGTGCGCAGGCCGGGCAGGCCATAGGTCTTGGATAGCCCGCCCAGGGTGACCGCGTGCTCGTAGACGTCGCAACCAGAGGGGAGACGCGCCACGGGGTCGTATTCCAGGCCACGGTACATTTCGTCGGAGAAGAGCCACGCGCCGGCCAGCCCGACGATGCGGACGATCGCCCGCCATTCGTCGTGGGATGGCAGGTAGCCGGTGGGGTTGTGCGGGAAGTTGACGATGACCAGTTTGGTGCGGGGGGTGACCAGCCGCTCGAGCGCATCGAGGTCGAGCCGCCAGCCGCCAGGGCCTGCCGGCGGCTCGGTGGCCTCGACCAGCGACCAGCGGGCGATACGGCAACCCAGGTACTCGACCACGTTGGCCAACGAGTCGTAGCAGGGGGTCAACACGACCACCTCGTCCCCCGGCTCCAGGAGCGCGTGCATGGCGATAAAGATGCCTTCCTCCGGCGCTCCCAGGCCGATCACCTGGTCAGCCCCCACGCTCGTGTAAAGGGCGGCGATGCGCTCGCGGAGCGCGGGCGCGCCCTGGCTTTCGGTGTAGCCCAGCCACAACCGGCCGAGGGATGCGTAGGAGACGCCGGCCAGTTGCAGCAACTCGTCCACGGTCAACGACTCGCAATCGGACGCACACAGAAGATAAGCGGCAGTGAATTCGTGGATGGCGAAAAAACGTTCGGTTTGGAATGGCTTGATCTTCATCTAGTCCCCTCCTGGGGCACAGATATGCGTCGCGCGACCAGTCGGGCGTGCTCGTGGGTGGCCACGATGACAAAGTCGAACAGGTCACGCTGCAGGCAGTAGATGGGATCGGCGGGCGGAAAGTGTTCCTCGTCACCGCGCAGGAACTTGAGCGTGCATTCGTGCCCGACGATGCAGCGCAGTGCAGCAGCATGGTCGTAGGGCCGGCCGGTGAGCAGGTGCTCAATATAGTCGGCGCATGCCTCGTCGTCGGGGGTCACCTCCCGGCCACCACCCCCCATCGCCACCAGCGAGACAACTCCCGGAGGGGGTGACAGGCGCTGGACGTACCGGGCGACGGCCCCGGCGGTGACGTAGGAGCCCAGGATTACCAGATCGGCGTGGCCGGCAGCGGCCAGTGCGCCAGTCACACCCGCCGAGGTATGCTGGGCGATCTTGCGCCCGGCGAAAAGGTCTCGCCCCGCGGCCAGGACATGAGAAGGGGAGTTGCCCATGGCAAAGCCAGGCACCTGCCTGCCATTGACCTCGCCCACGGCCAGGTAACCTTCCTGGGCCTGGAGCCTGAGGGCGTCTTCGGGGGCGGCCAGCAGGACGATCTCTGTTGCGCCCAGGTGCAGCATGCACGCCGCCGAGGTGAAGGCACGCAGTACATCAATGACGACGGCGACGCCTTCAGCCTCACAGGCGCCGGGCAGCAGGTGCTTGCGCAGGATGCGTGGCACTGGATTGACCCCACGGACTATGACGAGGGCGTAGAAGGCGGGGTCGGCGTCGGCGGGTAGGGCGGCTCGTCGAGCAGCCTGAACAGCCCATCCAGGTCGCCGGTTGGCACCAGGTAGACCAATGGGTCCCCCACCTTTTGCACGTAGCGGGCGGTGCGGCGCGGATTCTCCGTCCCGACGTTCAGGGTGATCGTGGTTCCATCGGTCAGCACGAGCGTGGCCTGCATTTCCGGTTCTTGTAGACCGTAGGGGGCCAGGTCGGTCACGCCGGCCACGGCGCGGGAAAAGCGCACCATGGACACGGCGTACACGAACCCGTTGAGACGGGCGCTATCGGCCACCCCTTCCGCCGGTTTGAGCATGTGCCATTGCCGTTCGCCGGCCAACTCGACCGCCGTCGTCTGGCCGGCCCGGGTCACGGTGACCCCGGCCACGTCGCTGCCGTTGAACTCCCAGAGCGGGGCAGGGGTCGGCAGCGCTCCTTCTTCCGGCGGCGGCTCTCTTTTGGCCTCCACCAGGAAGATATAGGCGGCCAGGCCCCCCAGGACAACGACCAGGATGAGCGTCGCCAGCCACGGTCTGCGCTGTCTCATGCCCTTACCTCCTGCGCCACCACACGGCGACGCCGGCGGCCACGAGCGCAAGCGGGATGAGGACGACGCCGATGAATAAGATGGCGTTGGACTGTACCATAGAAAGGAACACGTTGCGCGGCTGCGTGCTCTTGGGGCCGATGGCGATCATGCTCTCTTCCTCCGCCAGCCAGTTGACGGCGTTGAGGAACAGGACACCGTTCCCCAGGCTGCCAATGAACTCGTCGGAGGCGTAATCCGCATCGCCGATCAGCACCAGGCGCATCTTCAGGTCCGTGCTCTGCTCAGCGCCTTGCGCCGTCTGCTCGCCCGGCACAGGGGGCGCCTCGAAGGTCGCCACCAGCGCGAGCGGGCCGGGGGTGTCCACCCCTTCATCGAGCCGCGCTTCGGGCGTCTGTGTATCTTGCTCCGCCCAACTCTGGGGCGAGGTCAGCGCGAGCGGCGTGAACGTGGACGTCCCGGTCGGGTCTTGCACTACCTGCTCCACCGCACGAGCCAGGGGGAAGAACGTCATGGGCAAGTCCTTGGTGATCTGGTTGAAGCGGTACGCGCTGACGACCGGGGCGGCCGGGCCGCCCATGAGCGAACTGGGCGGGTCTATCACCACGCCGTCGCCGAAGCGGAGCGACCAGCCGGAGAGAACGTCGTTCAAACCGGCCTCGTAGAGCGGGTCCTGCATGAGGAGTGCCTTGCCCCCCTGGCTCAGGTACGAGCGCAAGCGCGTCACTTCGTCCTCCAGCAGGGGCGTCTGTGGGCCGGCGACGACGACCACCGCCGCATCGCCCGGCACGGTCGTGGTGACCGCCAGGTTGAGCGTGCGCACCTCATAGTTCTGGTTGCCCAAGGCGGTAGCCGCCGTGGAGTAAGCCGCCTGGTCGTAGCCTTGCGGGTCGCGCTCCTGGTGGCCGATGAGGAAATAGACCACCTTCTTCTCCGCGCGAGTGACCTTGAGCAGCGCGCTGGTGACGTCCTGCTCGTCGGCCGTGTACACCCGTTCGATCCGCTCGCCCGCCTGGAACAGCAGGCCACCGTAGGGAGCCGGGTCGTACTGGCGCGCCTTGAGCGGCTCGCGGTCGGGGTCAATCACCGTGTAGGACAGTTTATCGCTGCGGACCAGGTACTGGTCGAGCAGTTTCTTAAAGGCATCCTGCTGTTGGTACTCGTCGGCGGTGAAGAAACCGAGGATGGTGACCGGATGGTCCACCTCGGCCAGCACCTGGACGGACTGGGGCGAGAGGGTATGCTCTTTCAACTCTGTGGCGTCGTAGCGGTAGTGATAGCGCCCGGCCAGGTAATTCACCATGATCAGGATGCCGACGAAAGCGATGCTCATCACGAGCGCGTTCGACCCGTAGCGGGTCCCACGCCTCTTCAGCGCCGCCCGTACCTGCCCCGGACGGGCCAGTAGGAACAGCAGCCCCACCACCGCCCCACCGATCAGCAATCCCTTGGCCCACGGGTCCATCACACGCCAGATCAGGTAGCGGATGGCGCCCGCCGCCAGCGCGGCCAGGGCGAGATAGCCCAGGATAAATCCGTATCGTTCGACGAAACGACGCATTACCGCCACCTCCTTGCCTCCAGCACCCGCGTGGCCAGGAACAGGCTGGCGGCCACCAGGCTGAGGTAGTACACGACGTGCTGGGTGTCCAGGATGCCATCCAGAAAGTCGGGGAAGTGGGCAAACAGGCCCAGTTGGGTCAGGAAATCGCCTGTGAAGGTACCCGTCGCCCGCGAGCCGGCGAACTCGACCAGCCAGAGGGCCACGCTGATGGCGACGGCCAGGACCGCGGCGACGACCTGGTTACGGGTGAACGTCGAGGTCAGCGTGCCGATGGCCAGCAGGGCCGCGCCGGTCAACAAGAATCCCAGGTAACCGGTAGCCGTCGCTCCCAGGTCGGGGTTGCCCAGGCGGGCCAGGACGAGCGGCTGGTAGAGGCTCAGGACGAGCAGGGCCAGGAAGAGGGCCAGGCTGGCCAGGTATTTGCCCACCACCAACTCCCAATCGCGCACAGGGGCGGTGAGCACCAGTTCGATGGTACCCGAGCGCTGCTCCTCCGCCAGCAAGCGCATGGTCACCACGGCGGCGTAGAGGATCAGGGTAAAAAAGAGCCACGGGCTGCCGAGCGTGTAGGCCATGATGGCCTGCTGAGAATAGACGATGATGAGCCAGAAGAGCAACCCCATCACGGCCAGGAAGGCCGCCATGGTCACGTAGGCGATGGGAGAACTGAAGTAGGCGTACAGTTCCCGTCGTGCGATGGTCCACACGTTACGCATCTTGGCCTCCTTCGGCTCCGCTGTCATTCCGAGCGGAGTGAAGAATCTCAGGGGCTTCGTCGGTGGTCAACTTGAGGAAGATGTCCTCCAGGCTCATACTGGCGCTGCGGAGTTCCAGCAAGCCCCAGCCGCGCTCGACGACGGCGCGGGCCAGTTCGGCCCGCCGGTCGTACCCTTGAGTGCACGAGACCTGGTAGGCTCCTTCGTCGCCAGGCTCGACGCCGACGACGCCGTCCACTCGTTTCAGCAGCTCGACCGCCTCTGGGCCGGCGTCCCGGATGCGCACGAACACGCGCTCCGCCCCCTGCACCTGGGCCGTCAGTTCCTCGGGCGTCCCTTCGGCCACGATCTCGCCGGCGTTCATGATGAGCACGCGGTTGCAGGTCTGGCTCACCTCGGGCAGGATGTGGGAACTGAGGATGACGGTGTGTTCGCGGCCGATCTCTCGCACGAGCGAACGCACCTCGGTGACCTGCCGCGGGTCGAGGCCGATGGTCGGCTCGTCCAGGATGAGCACTTCCGGCTCGTGGAGGATGGCCTGGGCCAGCCCCACGCGCTGGCGGTACCCTTTGGATAGTTTGCCGATCACCACGCCGGCGTGATCGCCGATGCCGCACGCCTCGAGCGCCCGGTCCACCGCCTGCGCGCGGTTGGGCATCTTGCGCAGGGCGGCCATAAAGTCCAGATAGTCCCGCACGGCCATCTCGGGGTAGAGGGGCACCGTCTCCGGCATGTAGCCGACGCGGCGGCGCACTTCCAGCGAATCGTAGAAGACGTCGAAGCCGGCCACGCGGGCAGTGCCGTCGCTGGCGGGCAAGAAGCCGGTGAGCATGCGCATGGTGGTCGTCTTGCCCGCCCCGTTGGGTCCCAGGAAGCCGACGATCTCGCCTTTGTCCACGTGGAAGTTGAGGTCGTAGACGGCCCGCGTGGGGCCATAGTAGCGGGTCAGGTTCTCCGCCTCGATCATCATCGTTGCACCTCCAAGGCCGCATTCACAATAAAGGCGCTCGAGACAGAGAGCGCCTGGCGCAGCAGTGACCAGACCCCCACCTGCGGTGGGGGCTTCCAGCCGAGACATACGATCCTCCGACAGGGGTTATCTTATATCACCGCCGGGGGGACTTGTCAAGAAAGACCTGTCGGGGGTTGGGGTTGATTGGCCCTCCATGTGGCCTGTGGTATAATTCCACGGGGAGCAGGTCCGGAGCCTTGACACTTGAGAACACACGAAACCGCATCCTGGAACAGGAACAACGGCTGCAAAAGTGGGAGGAGCAATACGGCTGCAGTTACGACCTGTTCGCCTATCGCACGGCTACCGACGAAGAGTACGTCAAGCAACTGGACGCCGATGCCGCTACTCAGCAATGGGAAGGGGATTTGATCTCCCGGGAGTTTGACGTCGAGGAACTGCGGGAATGGCGGCGCCGTTTGAGAGTCTATTCCAACGATACCAAGTTGTAACGGACGAGGGTCAGGCTGTGCGGCTGGAGTACGATCAGGACGGCGACATGCTGGAGATTTTCTTTGGGCAAGGGCCCGCCAGCGGCGCTGTCGAACTGGCTGATCCTGATCCTGCGGTTTGACCGTGAGACGGGCACGGCTCTGAGCCTGAGCATTCTGACCTTTTCTCAGGTCATTCAGGGAACAGAACTCGGGCCGCGTAGTTTTCGGCTGTCTGGCCTCGAATCTCTTCCTGACGCACTACAGGAGACGGTGGCAAAGATGATCACCGCTCCCCCCGTCGGTCACTTCATCAAAGTGGTAGCCTATTACCGCCGAACCAGGCGGCTTCCTATTCCCATCAGTTACGTGCAGCGGTCTGTGGCCCTACCGATAGCGGCAACCTGACGCAGACCTGGCAGGTCTAGGCCGCTTCGATCATCCGCTCCACCTCCGCCCGCGCCTCGGCCAGCAGACATTTGGCATCGTCCTGTGCTTCAAATGCTTGTTGGACCTTCCGATCAAATGCAAGTTGAATTTCCATAGGGGGAATGACCACCTGAAGGGTCTCAAGGACTTGGATCGTAAGATTTGTCTGAATGGCCCCAGTATTGGACTGCTCAACTTGAAATTGTCCAGCCAAAGAGTTCAGGTAAAGCGCCAAGTAGACTGAGTCTAGCTTGCCAGGATCGGGGCGAGTTCTAATAAAATAGCTGCCAAACACTGCGCCATCCAAATTTTGCGGAATAGCAACGGCAAGTCCAAGAGTTCCACTACGAGAAATTAATACATCTCCAGTTTTTACCTTTGCCTGTTGTTCAGCCTCTGCGGCTTCTAGCGAAATATATCTAATCTCGTCTAGATGAAAGCGATACTGTCTTACGTCGGTAATCCTCAGGAATGGCACCCCGTCGTCAAGGTACTCGAGTTTGGTAGACGTGCCATATCTAAGCGGTGCAGACAAATTCCCTAACTTATCAAGTGCCCACCCTTTGCTTTTTGCTTGCTCAAGCTGTTGCAGAAGTTGTTCATATTTCGGCTGGAAATATTCTGCGTCAATCCTCCCCGCTTGCAGCGCCTCCGAAGCCCGCCGCACGCTGTATAGCCCTTCGCTCAGGTCCAGCCGGTCCAGCCGCAGTTCGGCGGTCAGCAGGGCTTGGGCTTGGGCATAGAGGTCTTCCGAGTCGCGCTGTTTTTGGTAAGCCTGGCGGACAGTTTTACCCACCTCATTGAAGTGATCACCTGTCGGCACGAGTAATGTCTTGATCTTCTCGATGAATAGGTTGAGTTGGACATTCCCGGTTGCTTCGCGCAAGGTCTGAAAACGCCCAAATTCGCTGTTGAGGAAAGCCGCCAGATAGTACGGATCAACACTCGCATTTTTGCGAATGCGTATGATACCCAAATGCCGGTCCATGTTGGCAGGCAAAATATCTTCGTAAACCACCGCCGCGTTCCCAATCGTGCCAACGGTGGTTAACAACACATCGCTGAGGCGCGCTCGTGTTCGAGGATTTTGCTCATCCTGCTCTCTGCTGATCTGCCCTGCATCTGTCAGCACAAAGTAGTTGTCTTTGACACACTTGGCAGACAGGTAGGTCACGCCGCCTTCCTCAACCCATACGGGGGAGCCGTGAATGCCATCGGTAACATCAGCGAAACTTACTACAGGCACGGCTCCTGTCCTAGTCAGGCGAGTCATCAATTTTGTATAGCGTGGCTGATAATACTCTGGGTCTACTCGGTGATTGCCCACTAACTCAGAAACTCGAACCGCTGCTACGCTCAGACTCGCCCTCCTGACCACCTCCTCGAGCGGGAGTACCTGGTCAGAAGGGCCTAGGCGAAAAAATCCAGGCCCTCCTCGTGGGCGAAGGCTTTGAACGCCTCCGCGATCTCCTTCAAGTCGTGGTCCAGGACGATCTCTTCACCGATCTTCTTGCCCTTCGTGTCGCGCACACGCTGCCCGGTTTGCGCGTCCAGCCAGACATACTCGCCCGAGTTGTCCTTGCCCGCCCGCTGGCTGGTGGCAAAGAAGATGCGATAGTCCCCGGCCGCGGCCCGCTGCTCCTCGCTGTCCCACTTTTGCAGGAAGAGCACGCTCGTCTTGGTGCCGGTGAACGGCTTGAACATGTTGACCGGCAGCCCCACTACCGCCAGGAGGCGCGCCTGGCGCATCGCGTAATCGCGGATGAACTGCTCGGTCGTGTTGTTAAAGATACCCTGCGGCAGCACGATGGCCATGCGCCCGCCGGGCCTGAGAAAGCGCAGGCAGCGCTCGATGAACAGCACGTCTCGCTCGACCTTGGCGGAGCGCTTGTGTTGGGTCGGGTCCCCCTTGTAGGCCAGGTCGTACCCGCCCAACACCTCGGCGGCGGTGATCTCGCCGGCGAAGGGCGGGTTGGTCATCAGCACGTCGCACGTGCCGTCGTGGATAAAATCGCCCACGCGGTGCGGGTGGTTCTTCCACTCGCGTGGGTCGAGCGTGTTGACGCGGAAGACGTGCGTCTTGCCGTCGCCCATGATCAGCATCATCACCTTGGCCACTTTGGCCAACTTGTGGTCAAAGTCAATCGCGTAGAGGTAGTTCTGCGCGTACTCCTTTCTTTTGGCCCCGGCCTCGTGCCCCCAGCGGCGCTGGAAGGCCTCGCTCTCGGTGACGTATTTGAGCGTGTGGATCATAAAACCGCAAGGCCCACAGGCGGGGTCCAGGCACATCTCGTTCTCCTGAGGGTTGAGCATCTCTACGCACATGCGCACCACGTGGCGCGGGGTAAAATATTGCCCCTTGTCCCCCTTCTGTTCGGGGTTGATCAGGTGCTCGAAGGCGGCGTCCAGCACGTCCAGGTCGGAGCCGAAGAAGCGGTACGGTTCCAGCACGCTGACGCAGGCCGCCAGCGCCTGGGGGCTGAGCAGGATGCGATCGGCGGGGTCGAAAATCTCGTTCCAGCCGGGATGTTTGGTGGCCCGCACAAACATGTTTTCTATGCGCCTGTACAACTCGTCAGGCGTCTCGCTGCCGCGCCGAAAGGCCACGGCCTCGTCGTCGCCGTGGATGTGCTCGTCGTACAGTTTGGCAAAGATCAGTTTGAAGACCTCGTCGAAGGCCGAGACACCCGCGTTCGCCAGCACGCGCTCTTCCAGTAACTCGACCAGTTCTCGCAGGTTGACCAGCGGCTGCAGATCGCGTTTCTTGCGCGGTGCGCGCACATCGTCAATCGTCTCATCCGCGCGGGGCAACCGCTCGATGTTTTCGAAGATGTTCGGGTCCTCGCGGTAGCGGACGATCTGCTCCTCGCCGTTCAGCCACCAGCCGAAGGGGGCGCCGGTGGCGTTCATGTAACTTTCCAGTTGGTCCAGCCCGTCACGCCGCTGGGGGCGCTTGAGTTCAACGATGATGTAGGGCGTCAGATGGAGGAGTTCTTCCCGGTAGATCACGACGTCGGCGGCCTTGCTGTGGACGGTGCTGCCCATCTTGACCTGCACCTCGAGCACGATCTGCTCCGGGCTGTAGCCCACGTCCAGCAGCCGCCTGAGGCACACCTGGCGGATGACCTCTTCGGGCTTGGCCAGCACCTTCTTGTGGCGGGACAGGCAGTGCAGGTAGAACCGGCTCCCTTTCTGCCACAGGTCGAGCGCAGTGCGCTCGTGCGCGGCAAACAGGGACAGGCCATAGTACTTGACGTCGGGGTCCTGGAAGATGGCGTCGAGCGCGGCAGCCTTGTCGTGGACGGGGAGGTACTGTCCGGCAGTCTCGTACTCTGCGGGGTTCTCCTTCACTGCACGTGGGTCGGATTTCGTCTTGCGAGCGGGCATGGCATCTCCTTCTGGCGAGGCAACACCTGTGTCTGGTGACTACTACCCCCTGTCCGAACTGGCGTCATTGTAGCATAGCCACGTTGGGGGGCAAGCACACCGCCATCAACCTAACGTCACTTGCACCTCGACTGCGGTCTGGCCCGGCGGTGGCAGAGGGACGACGTTGCCCGCGACCGGCTGGCCGTCCACGGTGAGCGAGACGGCGTTCCCCTCGCCGGCGCGGTTCACCGTAATATGGTACGTCACGCCGCGAAAGACGCGCGTGGCCTGGAAGCCGGACCAACTGGCGGGGATGACCGGGGCGATCTGCAGCCCGTCGAACGTGGGCCGGATCCCTAAAATCCACTGGGTAATCGCCACGTAGTTCAAGGCCGCCGTGCCGGTCAGCCAGGAGTTCTTGGCCTCGCCGTGGGTGGGGGCATCGCGCCCGGCGATCATCTGGGCGTACACGTACGGCTCGCAGCGATGTATTTCGCCGATGGCCTCCCGCGCCGACGGGTTGATGCGGGTATAATAGTCGTGCGCCCGCTCGCCATGTCCCGCGATCGTTTCGGCGATCATGACCCACGGGTTGCTGTGGCAAAAGATGCCCGCGTTCTCCTTGTAACCGGGTGGGTAGGACGAGATCTCACCCAGGTGCAGGTAGTAGCGGGAGTAGGCGGGCTGCTGCAAGACGATGCCGTGGGGCGTGGCCAACAGCCGGTTGACCGACTCCAGCGCCTGCTCCGCCCGCCCATCGCCCAACCCGATGCCGGCCATAACGCAAAAGCCCTGCGGCTCGATAAAGATCTTGCCCTCCTCACACTCGCGCGATCCCACCTTGTGGCCAAAATCGTCGTAAGCGCGCAGGAACCACTCCCCGTCCCAGCCGTGCTCCAGGATCGTGGCCTCCATCTTCTCGGCCACATCCAGGTAAGATTGGGGAGTAGAGGTTGGGGGTTGGAAGTTGGAAGTTGGAGGTTGGAGGTTGGAAGTTGAAGGTTGCGATTTGCGATTTGCGATTTGCTGATCTGCTGATTTGCTGATTTGCCGACTTGCGATTTGCGCCATCTCCTTCGCCGCCAGCACGAACAGGCCGGCGATGAAGACCGACTCGGCTACCTGGCCGTCCTTGTTGGTCGTGGTCTGGAACGACTGGCCCGGCTCGTCGGAGAAGCAGTTCAGGTTCAGGCAGTCGTTCCAATCGGCGCGGCCGATGAGCGGCAGCCCGTGCGGCCCCAGCCGCTCGAGCGTGTAGCGCAGGCTGCGCTGCAGGTGTTCGTACAGTGGGGTTTCCGAACCGGGCCGGTTGTCGTAGGGCACCGGCTGGTCGAGGATGCTCCAGTCGCCGGTCTCCTTCAGGTAAGCCGCCACGCCCAGGACCAGCCACAGCGGGTCGTCGTTAAAGTTGCTGCCGACGTCGTTGTTGCCGCGCCTGGTGAGCGGCTGGTACTGGTGGTACGCGCCACCGCTCTCCAGTTGCGTGGCCGCCAGGTCGAGGATGCGCTCGCGGGCACGGGCGGGCGCCATGTGCACGAACCCCAGCAGGTCCTGGTTGGAATCGCGAAAGCCCAGCCCCCGCCCGACCCCGGATTCGAAGAACGAGGCCGAACGCGACATGTTAAAGGTGACCACGCACTGGTAGGCGTTCCAGACGTTGACCATGCGGTCGGTGTGGACGTCGGGCGTTGCCACCTGGAGGATGCCCAGCAGGCCATCCCAGTAGGTGCGCAGGGCGGCGAAAGCGGCTTCGACCTGCGCCGGATCGAGGTACCTGGCGATGGTCGGCTTGACGGTCCTTTTGTTGATCGTCTGCGAGCCCGGCGGGTCGAACTTGTGGTCCCTGGGGTTTTCGTGGTAGCCCAGCACAAAGATGACCTGGCGGGATTCGCCGGGCTGGAGCGTAACCTTGATGTGATGGGAGCCGATGGGGGCCCAGCCGTGGGCGACGGAGTTGAACGACTGGCCGCGCTCGACCGCGGCCGGGTTGTCCCAGCCCCGGTAGGGGCCCAGGAATACGTCGCGCTGCGTGTCGAATCCGGCTACCCCCCTCTGTCCCCCCTCCAGGGGGGAGATTGGAGGTCCCCCCTCCAGGGGGGAGGTTGGGGGTCCCCCCTCCAGCGGGAAGGGAGGGGAGCAGGCGAAGTAGGCAAAGTGGTTGCGTCGCTCGCGGTACTCGGTCTTGTGGTAGATCACATTGTCTACAATCTCTACCTCGCCGGTGCTAAAGTTGCGCTGGAAGTTGGTCGTGTCGTCCTGGGCATCCCACAGGCAGAACTCGACCGCCGAGAAGATCGAGAGGTCGGCGGCTTCCCCGCGCCGGTTGGTCACGGTCAACTGCCAGATCTCCAGGTTCTCGCCCAGCGGCACGAAGTAGCGGGTCTGGGCTTCGATGCCCTGGTAGGTGGAGCTGATGATCGTGTAGCCCAGGCCGTGGCGGCAAGAGTAGCCTTCCAACGGGCGGCGGGTGGGCTGCCAGGAGGGGGACCAGAACTCCCCCGTCGCGTTGTC
>Ga0315291_10005860_pt1 | contig 15349 bp, 11 predicted proteins | sample YL17G12_20_MG_FD_203070 | JGI IMG/M metagenome (GOLD analysis project Ga0315291, IMG submission 203070) | Sediment microbial communities from Yellowstone Lake, YNP, Wyoming, USA - YL17G12_20 | ecosystem: Environmental > Aquatic > Freshwater > Lake > Sediment | place: USA: Wyoming | collected...
ACCGTTCAACCCGCCGGAGACAACCTACGACCAGAAGCCCAACGGCCCGGTCTATGTCAAGCTCGAGGACGAGCACATTTTCTCCCCCGATTTTCTGCTGTCTCTTAAGCTGTCCTATCTCAACAGCCCCTTTGAGCTAAATCCCCAGGGCGGCCTTGAGGCACAGGCCGGCTATGATTTTGTCACCGGAATGTATTCAGGTACGAATTCATATGGTTTCACCAAGCGGCCCAATTACGACGCCAATTTGGACGGCAATTTCTTCAGCGACCGGCTGCTGGGCGGGAGCAACGAACTCCGGTTCGGGCTGGAGTACCGCCTTTCTAAAGTGCAGGGATACATTCGCGATCCCGGGGATGTGTGGAAATATTACCGCAACGGCAGACCGCGTCTCGGCTACGTTGAGAGGGGACAAAATAGGCAGGCGCACCTGGATCACGTCAGTTTTTATTTGAGTGACTCTTTCACCACGGGGCGATTAACCTTGAACCTGGGACTGAGAGGCGATTGGCAGAAGCCCTGGATCGACACCTCTCCGGTCGAGGCCAGTCTTTCAGCCCCCGATTTCCTGCCCGCCCTCACTTTTCCCGCCATCGACCCGGGATTCGCCTTCTTTACCCTCTCGCCAAGGATCGGGTTTACCTTTGATTTGACGAACGATAAAAAAACCATGCTCCGGGGCAACATCGCGCGCTACAGCGATCAAATGGGCACCTTTGCCGCCGACCTGATAAACCCCGCCCAATTTGCTGAAGCGGGCTATTTCTGGAAAGACCTCAACGGCGACGACAGGGTCACCACCGACGAGCTCCTGGGCTACCCGCTGGACGGGCTGCTCGATTGGTACGGGTTTGACCCCTGGAATCCCACCGCCCTCGAAACGCCCAACGCCATCGACAAAAACCTCAAGTCTCCGCTCACGGATGAAATCCTCCTGGCCGTGGAGAGGGAGATGTTCGCCGATTTCTCCCTGGCCACAACCCTGACTTTACGCCGCATGCACCGTTTCACCTGGGAAGTCATGTACGACAAGGAAACGGACACCAAGATCACCCAGGATGATTTTCTCGGGCCAGTCACCGGAACCCTCACCTACGACGGCCGGACCTACAATTATCAGTATTGGTACTTGGACCAGCTTCGACCCGCGGGCTCGCTTATGGAGAACCGGCCCGACGCCCACCGAAACTATTCCTCGGTCGAAGTGACGGCTGCGAAACGGCTGAGTCACGGTTGGATGTTGAATGCTTCTTTTACGTACCAGTGGGATAAATTCTCTTACGGAGAGAAGGGCTACATTGACCCGACGAATGTCAAAATCAACGACGCTGTCGGACAGGGCATCTGGATGGCCAAGATCAGCTTCCTGTTCGAACTGCCCTGGGACATCGCCTTCAGCGGCTTCGCCAATGCCAGACAGGGCTACAACCTCGGCGAGCAGATCGTTGTTGATACGCCGGAGAGGGCGAAGACCGGCTTGGGAGCCTATTTCTATCTGGACACGGTCAAACCCGGAGCCAAGAGGCTGCCCGGTTTCCTCAACGCCGACTTGAGCCTGTCCAAGAACGTCAGGCTAAAGGGTTACGGTTCCTTGGTCCTGGAAGTCGATGCCTTCAACATCTTCAATTTCAGTCATACCCTTGGGCGATACAAGTTGGCGAACTCGCCCGATTATGGGCAGATCACGAAAATTCTCAACCCGCGGGTTATACGGCTCGGGATAAAATACCAGTTCTGAGCTGAGGGCGCGAGGAGGCCGACAAGTTTGAAGTGCTCCAAGTGCGAGACGGTCAATCCGGCCGACTCCAAGTTTTGCAAGGAATGCGCCACGGCGCTTCCCTCATCTGAAAAGCCTCAGATATCGGTCACCCGAACACTTGAAATGCCCACCGACGAACTGGCGCGGGGGACTTTGTTCGCCGGCCGCTACGAGATTATCGAGGAGCTTGGCGCCGGGGGCATGGGCCGGGTCTATAGGGCCTTTGACAAGAAGATTGATGAGGAAGTGGCCCTCAAGCTCCTCAAACCGGAGATCGCGCTGGACAATAGGATTGTCGAGCGGTTCCGGAACGAGTTGAAGATCGCCCGCAAGATCCGGCACGCCAATGTCTGCGGTATGTTTGACCTGGGCGAAGAGGGGGAAACCCTCTTCATCTCCATGGAATATGTGCGCGGAGAGGACTTAAGGAGCCTGATCCGGCGGACGGAGAAGCTGACCTTTGGAAAAGCCGTCCTGATCGCCCGCCAGGTGGCCGAGGGGCTCGGCGAGGCACACAAACTCGGCGTCGTCCACCGCGACCTCAAGCCCGGAAACATCATGATCGATAAGGAAGGAAACGCCAAGATCATGGATTTCGGGATCGCGCGGTCGCTCCGCGCGGCGGGGACGACGGCGGAGGGCATGATCATCGGGACGCCGGAGTACATGTCGCCGGAGCAGGTCGAAGGGAAGCCGGCCGACCCGCGTTCGGATATCTATTCGCTCGGAGTCATTCTCTACGAGATGGTCACGGGCCGGCCGCCGTTTGAAGGCGATACGCCTTTCAGCGTGGCTTACAAGCACAGGCACGAAGCGCCCGAGGACCCGCGGAAATTCAACCCCCATCTTCCTGATGCCCTCAACCGCGTGATTTTGCGCTGCCTGGAGAAAGACAGAGAGACAAGATTTCAGACGGCGCAGGAATTGTTGGCGGATCTGGAGAATATTGAGAGCGAGGTTCCCGTCTCTGCAGAGACGGCGTGGACGGCAAGAAAGCCTCTCCCCTCAAAAGACATCACGGTTACGTTTTCCCTCCGGAAGTTTCTCCTCCCGGCCCTTATCGCCTTGGCCGTCGTCGTCATCGGCGCCGCTGCTTTCTTTATTTTCAGAAAATCCGCCCCCGGCCTCGACCCCGATCTCGTCGCCGTCGCCGTATTCGAAAATCAGACGGGCGATTCCTCGCTCGACCCCTTGGGACGGATGGCCTCCGACTGGATCGGCCAGGGGCTGTCTAAGATCGAAGGCCTCAAGGTCGTTCCGATGATGAGCGTGTTGCAGCTATCCCCCATGGCGAAGCCCGGTGAAAAAACGAGCTCGCCGCTCTCTCCGCTTCAATTTCTCACTGAACAGACCGGCGCGGGGAAGGTGGTCTCAGGGACATACTATCTTGACCGCGGCGAGATCCAGTTCTTATCCAGCATCACAGATACTCAGAAGAGGAAGTTCCTTCCTCTTGAGCCGGTCAAGGGAAGCCTGGACGACAAGATGGATGTCATCGAGAAGCTCCGCCAGCGCATCATGGGCGCTCTGGCCGCTGACCCCAAGTATTCGATCGGTGATTTGAAAGGCATGCATCCCCCGAGCTATGAGGCCTACCAGGAATTTGTTTTGGGGATGAATAATTACGCACGCAACGATTTAGCCAAGGCTATCAGCCATCTTGAAAAGGCCGTCGAGCTCGACCCCGGATTTATGCCCGCCTACCAATGGCTGGCTCGTATTTATTCGAATATCGACCTGTGGGACAAGGCTGTCTCGATTATCGGCTTCATGGATCAGAACCGAGACAAGCTCACGCCGGAAGGGGCGCTCTTTTTAGATCGCCTAAAGGCCCTGAGCCAGGGAAAAAATGAAGAATCTCTGCGCGCTGTCCTCCAGCTGCAAAAGCTCGCCCCGCGTGAATTTCTTTATAACTTCCTCGCGGTCGCAGAAGGGATAGGACTCAATAAGCCTCGTCAGGCTCTCGATCTTTTCGAAAAGGTCGAGCTCCCTGAAAGCTGGCTGAATCTCAATATGGGAATAAATTGGTATGCCTATTGGTGCATCGCTCATTATTTCCTGGAAAACCACAAGAAGGAGCTTGAGGTTGTCCGCAGGGCCCGGAAATATTTCCCTGATGCTTTGGCTCTGATGACCAATGAAGCGCGGGCGCTGGCGGCTCTGGGAAGGATCGAGGAGGTCAAGAAGGTCATTGACGAGAGCCTCCTCTCGAGATCTTCGATTGGAACCGCTGGACGCGTCATGCTCTCCGCCGCCCGCGAGCTGCGCCTCCGCGGTTATCAGGAGGCCTTCAGGGACATAGCCGGGCGGGCGGTGGAATGGTACCGGGGCCGGGCGGCCGGCAAGGAGGCGTCGGAGGAGCAACGATATGATCTGGCTGAGGCGCTCTATGTTTCCGAGCAATGGGAAGAAGCGGGTGCACTGATCGAAAAGCTGAGGTCGGAAAAACCCGATGATATAGATTACCTCGGGTACGGCGGGGCGCTCGCCGCCAGGAGGGGCGATAAGGAAGAGGCGCTGAGGATTTCCGAAGAGCTGAAGAGGATTGACCGTCCCTACACATTCGGCGCGCAGACGTATCGGCGGGCGAGAATCGCCGCGCTCTTGGGAATGAAAGAGGAGGCCGTGGAGCTTCTTCGCCAATCGTTCGCCCAGGGGATCTATTATGGTGTTTTAATCATCCAGGAAGCGGACCTTGATCCGCTCCGTGATTTTGCGCCGTTTAGAGAGCTGATGAAACCGAAGGGGTAGGATGCCAGGAAGAGGTTGGCGGCATTGAAGCAATAATATTTTCTGGGGTCAATTTTCTAAAATCATCGGACTTTCCATCCGTCGCTTTGTAGGAAGTTATAACTCTCATCTCATATAAGTTAGAAGATGTGGTCTTATGAAATAAGAGTCAGCTGTGACCAAATTGTGACCAATATCAGTTCTTCTATCCAGAGGGCGCGCTGGACTCAAAATCCCGTCCTCGGCAACGAGGGTGAGGGTTCAATTCCCTCCTCCGGTATATCTTAACTCCCTGGCATTCAGGTATCGGCAGAAAATTTAAATCCTTTTTTTTCTTACATTTTTAACTCCGTCCAAGGGCTGGGCGGAGATGATCCGAAAAGTTTATGAGGTCGACCCGATGGTCTGCCCCAAATGCGGGGGCCGAATGAAGGTCGTCGCCTTCCTCGCGGATTATGCTGTGGTGGACAGGATCATCTGGCATCTGAAGTTGACGCTTGTTGCCGAGACGCCGCCGCCGCTTATAAGGACGTCGACGAAGTGGTCCGGGTCTCCCACGAACTGGGGATCGGTCGCCTGGTGGCCAAGGTCGCTCCCGTCGGCGTCATGAAGGGCTGACCTCCCTCCTTTGCGTTCTCGCGGCCGTTCTGCTATCTTTATCGCCGTGAAAGTCCTTCTGGCCGGCTTCAATCTCGATAAAGAGGTTATCGACGACCTGAAGAGGCATTCGCCGCCGAGGGACGATGTCACCCCCGAAACCCTCTCCGCTTCCTACGCCAGGATTTCCCGCGACCCGAGGTCCGTGGACGAACTCCGGGCCGCCGCCCGGGCCGAGGTCGAGCGGGCCCGGCGCTCCAACCAGAGCATCATCTTCAGGATGGGGCATCATTCCGTGGCCGAACACGCCGTCTTCAACTTCGACGTCATCGGCGTCAGCCGTCTGGCCATCGAGGAGATCGAGAGGTTCCGGCTGGGCTCTTATACCGAAAAATCCCAGCGATATATCACTCTGGGCGACGATTTCATCATTCCCGAAGAGGTCCATGAGGCGGGACTCGAAGCCCTTTTCACGGGGACCGTCCGCGCCCAGAACGCCCTCTATCACAAGCTCTACGCGAGGCTCAAACCTCATGTCTTCAACAGGTTCAAAGAAGCTGCGGAGAACCCGAAAAACCATTCCGTCCTCGACGGCTGGGCCAAGGAAGACGCCCGTTACGTTGTGAGCCTGGCCACCTGCGGGCAGCTGGGAATGACCCTGAACGCCCGCAACCTGGAGCTCATGATCCGCCGCTTTGCTTCCAAAACCCTGGCCGAGCTTAGGGAATTCAACGACCGGATCTACGGGCTGGCCAAGGAAGCCGCCCCGTCCATCATCCTCTTCACAGAAGCCGGTGATTTGGACGCGAAAGCGTTCGGGGATATCAGAGATGCGTTCGCCCGCTCCGGCGCCATGAAGCCTCGACCGAAAAGCCGCCGGACCGGGAAGGACCGCGACATCACGCTCGTGGACTGGACACGTGACGCCGACGACAAGGTCCTGGCCGCGCTCGGCCATGCCACGACGGGAGAATCCTACGACACGTGCCGGGCAAGGGCCGGAACGATGACGGGCGGGCGGAAAAAATCCGTCTTTAAGGCCGCTCTCGGGCGCATGGAGTTCTACGATTTTCCTCTCAGGGAGTTCGAATACGCCGACCTGACCTTTGAACTTGTCGTTTCGGCCTCGTGCTTTGCCCAGCTCAAGCGGCACCGGATGGCCACCCTGACCTCGCAATCCTACGACCCCGGACTCGGGGTGAGCGTGCCGCCTTCCGTCAGGGAGATCGGGGCCCGTTCCGAGTTCATGGAGATCATCGAAAGAACCGAAGAGACCTATCACGCCCTGAAGAAAGCGACCGGCCCGGCCGCCGATTATGTCCTGACCAACGCCCATCGCCGGCGCGTCCTGCTCAAGGTCAACGCCCGCGAACTCTACCATATCTCCCGCCTCCGCGAGGACGCCACGGCCCAATGGGACATCCGTGACATCGCCGCCCGGATGTCGTCCCTGGCGAAAAAGGTCATGCCCTTGACATGTCTGTTGCTCGGCGGCAAGGACCTCTATCCCGAGATCTACCGGCGTGTCTTCGGCCACCCTCCCGGGATGACCCCGCCCTCGATGTTTAAATGAGCGCCCCGGGCTTGGGATGCCAAAGGAAATGCCTACTCCGTCCGATTGTCTTTGGCGGCGGGCTATGCTATAAAAAGGCTTGGATCGAGTGCGGGGCCGGAGATCCCCGCGGAAGAGGAGTTCGACGGCTTTGAGCGGCAACGTGTTCGATGAACTGAAAGAGCGCGGGTTCATTGCCCAGGTCTCCGATGAAAACGCCGTGCGGAAGATGCTCGGTGAAAAGACGATCACCTTCTACGTCGGTTTTGACAGCACGGCCGCCAGTCTCCACGCCGGGAGCCTCGTGCCGATCATGGCCATGATGCACCTCCGGCGGGCGGGCCATCGCGCCCTCGCCCTCGTCGGCGGCGGCACGACCATGGTCGGCGACCCGAGCGGCCGGACCGAGATGCGCCGGATGCTGGACGAAAGCCTGATCCGGTCCTACGGCGACTCCATCCTGGGCCAACTCGACCGATACCTCCATTTCGACGGGACGGATGCGATCGCGGCCAACAACGCCGACTGGCTTCTTCCCCTGAACTACATCCGGTTTCTCCGCGAGATCGGCCGGCATTTCAGCGTCAACCGGATGCTGGCCACCGAGGCCTGCAAGCTCCGCCTCGAGAAGGGCCTGTCCTTCATCGAGTTCAACTATCAGCTTCTCCAGGCCTATGACTACCTTCACCTTTTCCGGACCTTCGGCTGCACGCTCCAGATGGGCGGAGACGACCAGTGGGGGAACATTCTGGCGGGCGTCGACCTCATCCGCCGGGTCGAAGGGGCCGAGGCCCAGGCCATGACGTTCCCTCTCCTGACCACGAGCGCCGGGGCCAAAATGGGGAAGACGGCCAAAGGAGCCGTATGGCTGGACCCCGTGCTCTTCAGTCCCTACGACTTTTACCAGTACTGGGTCAACTGCGATGACCGGGACGTCGGCCGATTCCTCGGCCTCTACACGCTCCTGCCTCTTGATGAGATCCGCCGTCTGGAAACACTCAAGGACCAAGAGAGGAACGGGGCAAAACGGCTCCTGGCCTACGAAGCGACGAAGCTCGCCCATGGCGAAGCCGCGGCCAATGAGGCCCGGGCGGCCGCAAATGCGTTATTTGGTAAACGCCAGGACGTTCCGGGGTACACACTAGAGGTCCAGACGAGTGATCATGTCGTGATAAGCGATCATGTGACCTTGATTCCAGGAATACCCACAACAGCCGTTCCACGGGCTCGCTTGGAAGCCGGGATCAGTCCGGCCGAACTCTTTACCGATATCGGCCTGACCCCGTCGCGGGGCGAGGCGAAACGTCTGATCAAACAGGGCGGGCTCTACGTCAACGACGAAAGGATCGACAGCCTCGAGCGGCTCCTGACGATCAAGGATGTCGGCCCCGACGGCTTGGTGCTCAAGGCCGGGAAAAAGAAATTCCACCGCGTCGTACCCGGGTAACGACCGCACCTTTTCGTTTGAACGGGTTGCTTCAGCCGGCCCTTGTTCCCGTTCAGGCTTTTGAAACGAACAATCCCGTGCGGGCGTCCGCAAAGTTTTTACTAATACGAACGCAACAAAAAAATTACAATGTATGAACGGCACTGAATGCCGTCCTCAAGCCCCCGTAGCGAAGGGGGGCTCTGAAATCGTCCGCGTCGCCGCGAGAGGTGCGACGGGGGGAACCGACGGGACTGGTTCCCCGGGGGCCGGGGGAGTGAGGGCGGCTTTAGGCCGCTTAAAGTCAGATGTCAAACTATTTAATGCGTTCGTATTAGGCTTACTCCGGGATCAGGATGAACGCCGCCTGAAGCCCGCGGCTACAAGATGAAAACGCGCCGTCCCCTGACTTCGATCCGGCCTTCGAAGAACAGGCGGACGGACTCCGGGTAGATCCTATGTTCTTCAACGAGGATCCGGGCGCTCAGTGTCTCCTCAGTGTCGTCCTGGAGCACGGGGACTGCCGTCTGGAGGATGATGGGCCCCATGTCCACTTCCTCGGCCACGAAGTGGACCGTGCATCCCGAGAACCGGACGCCCCAGTCGATGGCCTTCTGCTGGACGTGGAGTCCGGGGAACGAAGGCAGCAGGGCGGGGTGGATGTTCATGATGCGGTTCTTGAACGCCCGACAGAAGACCGGGGTCAGGATGCGCATGTATCCGGCCAGACAAACGAGGTCGACGTTCCTTTTTTCGAGCTGGCTGACGATCTCAGCGTCGTAATCCTCGCGAGTCGCGAAGAGTTTAGGATTGAGGGACAGGGTCTCGAGACCCCTTTCCCGGGCCGTCTGGAGGCCCGGGGCCTCCTCTTTGTTGCTTAGGACGAGGACGATCCCGGCGTCGATCCGTCCTTCCCGGACGGCGTCATGAATGGCCCTGAAGTTCGATCCCCTGCCCGAAAGCAGGACGGCGACCCGGCCCGTCTTGCGGGGGCTTCGATAGATCTCTTCGGTCATGGAGGCATCCTGTTCGTTCAGAATTTTATGAAGAATCCCAGCTTCAGGATGAAGCCGCTTAAATCCACGACGGCCTTCCGGGCGGACCGGAAGTTCTCTCCGGCCGGCGCCATTTCCATCGTCTCGATCTTGGCCCACCAGAAGTCCAGGGGGGAGTAGTATTCCTCGAAGAAATAGAGCTCGCCGTTCTGCCCCTTTAGGGAGTTGACCTTGGCCTGCCTGAGGGACGCCTCGCAGAAAAAGCCCAGGCTCTTGTCCTGGATATATTTCACTCCCAGACCCCCCTGGACGAGGGCGCCCCGCCCGGAGGCGGATTGAAACGATGTGTAGTTAAAGTCCCGCCTCGCAGCTCTCTTCACGCCTTCCCTGTTCACGTACTTGGCCCAGAGCCATCCCATCCCGGCCCGGACATAGATCTGGAACTTTGGACCAAGGGGCAAGAAATAGTATCCGGAGATGATCAACGGCGTTGCCGCGACCTTGGTCGGCCGGACATAGGTAAAAGCGGCGGCTTTTTTTTCGACGGTGACGATGGTGGAGCGCGATTCGGTGACCTCACTGTAAGAATAGCCGGAGCCTATTCCAACGGCCCAACGCGGGGTCAGGTTAAGGAGGACTTCCCCTTCGAGATCAAAGCCGCCCCTGACCTTCTCTGCCTTCCCGCCGCTGAACGTCCAGCCTGGGACCGCGGCCACATCCTTCTTATGAAACTCCACCCAGGCCTGCAAAGAACGATTGACGTCGTTAAGGACAGGGAAGCTGTAGCTTCCGGAAAGTTTGAAACTGAGATCGAGCCCGGAGGCGGGGAGGGCCGCCGCGGGGAGGAAAACGCAGAGCAGACCGAGGCCCGCGATCCGTTTTCGTCCGACCTTCCCGTTCATTTTCGGGGAGCCCTCACTCCTTGACCTTGTAGCGCGAGGGGATGCTTTCTTTCCAGGCTTTGAACGCGTCTCCGACGGGAACACGAACGACCTCCCTCCGGCGGACGCGGACGACGATGTCACGGCCTCCGGTCCTGCCGATGAGCCTCGCTTTGACCTTCCGCTTCCTGGCCAGGGCGAGGACCTTCCCGGCCCGGCGCGGACCGGCCGTGACGACGATTCGGGATTGGGACTCTCCGAAGAGCAGGGCATCGGCCCGGATCCGGTCTCCGAGGTCGATCGAGCATCCCAGCAACTTTCCGCTGTGGAAGGCGCATTCGGCGAGGCAAACGGCCAGGCCGCCGTCCGAAACGTCGTGGGCGGACCTGAGGAGGCCCTCCGCGATCGCCTCGAGGCACAGCTCCTGGACCTTCCTCTCACCGGTCAGATCGATCCCGGGCGGGACGCCCTTTTGCAGGCCGGCGCAAACCTTTAAATACTCCGATCCGCCGAGTTCTTCTTTGTTCTCGCCGAGGAGGATGACGGCGTCCCCGGCCGTCCGGAAGCCGGGCCGCACGGCCTTGCCGATGTCCTCGATGATCCCGACGATCCCCAGGACCGGCGTCGGATGGATGGACGCGCCTTCGGTGTCGTTATAGAAACTGACGTTCCCGCCCGTCACCGGAATCTCGAACGCCCGGCAGGCCTCGGACATGCCGCCGACCGCCTCCTTGAACTGCCACATGACCTCGGGTTTCTCGGGGTTGCCGAAGTTCAGGCAGTTTGTCACTCCGATGGGCCTGGCCCCCACGCAGGCCAGGTTCCGGCAGGCCTCGGATACGGCGATCCGGGCGCCCTGCCGGGGATCGAGATAGGCGTAGAGCGAGTTTCCGTCCAGGGTCATGGCCAGGGCTTTCTTCGATCCTTTAATCCTCAGGACCGCCGCGTCCGCCCCGGGGAGGAAGGCCGTATTGACCTGGATCATGTGATCGTATTGACGGAAAACCCATTCCTTGTCCGCGATGGCGGGGGAGGAAAGGACCTTGACAAAAGCCTCATTAAAGTCTGCCGGCAGGGGGATCTCGGGAAGCTTAGAGACCTTCCGCAGGAACGCGGGCGTCCTGATCGGCCTGCGGTAAGCCGGGCAGAGGTTGACGACGGCGTCCACGGGGATGTCGACGACTTCTTCGCCTTTGGACTTGACCTTGAGCCTCCCGCCTTCCGTGACGTGTCCGATGACGACGGCATCGAGGTCCCATTTGGCGAAGATCGTCCGGACTTCCGCGACCTTCTCCTTCTTGGCGCAGATGAGCATCCGTTCCTGGGACTCGGAGAGCATGGTCTCATAGGGCGTCATGCCTTCTTCCCGCTGCGGAACGAGGTCGAGGTCGATCTCCATCCCGGCGCCGGCCTTGGCCGCCATCTCCGTCGTCGAGCATGTCAGCCCGGCCGCCCCCATATCCTGGATGCCGATGATCATATCGGTGGACATCACCTCCAGGCAGGCCTCGAGAAGGAGCTTCTCCTTGAACGGGTCCCCGACCTGGACGTTGGGCCTCTTGCGCTCCGTATCCTTGCCGAACTCGGCCGAGGCCATGGTAGCGCCATGGATCCCGTCGCGTCCGGTCTTGGCCCCGACATAAAGGACGGGATTTCCCGTGCCCTCGGCCTTGGCGTAGAAGATCTTGTCCTTTTCCGCGAGGCCAAGAGCGAAGACGTTGACCAGGGGATTAAGGGAGTATCCTTCTTCGAAGGCGATCTCCCCACCCACGGTCGGGATCCCGATCGAGTTGCCGTAACCGGCGATCCCAGAGACGACGCCTTCCATGATGACCTTGTTCCTGGGGTCGTCGAGAGGACCGAAACGAAGGGAGTCCAAAACGGCGATGGGCCGGGCGCCCATGGTGAAGATGTCCCTGAGGATGCCGCCCACTCCCGTCGCCGCGCCCTGGTAGGGCTCGATGAACGACGGATGGTTGTGGGACTCGATCTTGAAGACCACGGCCAGGCCGTCCCCGATGTCGAGGATACCGGCATTTTCCCCGGGACCTTGGATAACGTGCTTTCCTTTGGTAGGCAGGCCCTTGAGGTAGACCCGGGAGCTCTTGTAACCGCAATGCTCCGACCACATCACCGAAAAAATGCCGAGCTCGGTGAGATTGGGCTCCTTGCCGATGAGCCGGACGATGGACGCGTATTCCTCGAGCGTCAGGCCGTGGTCCTTGATGGTTTTTTCGTCGATCATGGTCATCTCGCTTTGCGGCCCTTGCGTTCGATGGCCTCGATCAGGGACCGGAAGATGACCTGCCCGTCTTCGCTGCCGAGAAGGGCCTCGGAGGCCCTCTCCGGGTGGGGCATCAGTCCCATGACGTTTCCCCTCGCATTCATGAGGCCGGCGATGCCGTCCATGGAACCGTTGACGTTGGCTTCCTCGGTGACCTTGCCGTCCGCGTTGCAGTAACGGAAGACGATCTGTTCGTTCCTCCGGATGTCCTCGATGACCTTGTCCGGAGCGTAGTAGTTCCCGTCGAAGTGGGCGATCGGAATCCTGAGGATTTGGCCCTTTTTCCCGGCCCGGGTGAAATCCGTCCGGTCGTTCTCGATGCGGACATGGACGAATTGACAGAGGAACTTGAGGTCCTTGTTCCGGAGCATGGCTCCGGGCAGCAGACCGAGTTCGAGCAGGATCTGAAACCCGTTGCAGATCCCGAGCACGTGCCCGCCGCGGCGGGCGAAGGCCCTGACTTCCTGCATCAGGGGAGAGAATCTGGCAATCGCGCCGGAACGCAGGTAATCTCCGTAGGAAAAGCCTCCCGGCAGGACGACGACGTCGACACCTTGGAGGTCATGATCCTTGTGCCAGAGGAAGACGGTGTCCCGTCCGATGACGTCCTTCAGAACATGGAAAGTGTCGCGGTCGCAATTCGACCCGGGGAACATGACGACTCCGAATTTCATGGGGGGGGGTCCTCATTCATCCTGGATGATCTGCCATGTGTATTTTTCGATGATGGGATTGGCCAGGACCTTGTGGGCGATCTCCGGAACGAGCTTCCGGGCTTCCTCCTCGGAGATCTTGTCCAGCTCAAGCTCGAAGACCTTTCCCTGGCGCGCTTCCTTGACGGACCGGTAACCCAGCGTGTGGAGGGCGTTCTTGACGGTCTGGCCCTGGGGATCGAGAACGCTGTCCTTGAACGAGACCAGGATCCTAACTTTCATCGGAAAAAACCCTTTCAAAAATGTAGTCGATCTTGCCGAGGTAGGGCTCCAGGGAGAAACACCCATCGAGCTCTTCAGGAGTGAGGACCGCGACGATCTCGGGTTCGGCCAGGACCAGGGCCTTGAAATCGAGATTTTCGTTCCAGGCCTTTAGACTGTTCCTCTGGACGATTTGGTAGGCCGACTCGCGGCTAAGACCCTTCCGGGTCAAGGCCAGGAGAACGCTTTGGGAGAAGATCAGGCCCCGGGTCGCCCCGATGTTCGCCTTCATCCGGTCCGGGTGGACGGTCCAGTTTTGCACGATGTCCGTCACGTCCGCCAGGAGAAAGTCGGTCAGGATGAAAGAATCGGGGATGATGATCCTTTCCGCGGAGGAATGGGAGATGTCCCTTTCGTGCCAGAGCGGGATGTTCTCCATGGCCACCTGCAAATTGGAGCGGACCAGCCGCGCCAGGCCGGAGACCCTTTCGCAGCGGACGGGATTCTTTTTATGGGGCATGGAGGAGGAGCCCTTCTGGCCCTTGGTGAACGGCTCATCGAGCTCGAGGACCTCGGTCCTCTGCAGATGCCGGATTTCGACGGCGAATTTCTCCAGGGACGTGGCGACGAGGGCCAGGCAGGCGACGACCTCGGCGTGCCGGTCCCTCTGCAGGACCTGCGTCGAGACTCTGGCCGGCTTCAGCTTGAGGGCCTTCAGGGCATGGACTTCGACCCGCGGGTCGAGGTGGATGAACGTGCCGACAGAGCCCGAGATCCGGCCGACCGAAATGACCTCGAGGGCCCTTGCCGCCCGGTCCAGGTGCCTCTTGACCTCCTCATACCAGACGAGGAGCTTGAAACCGAAGGTCACGGGTTCGGCATGGATGCCGTGAGTCCGGCCGATGCAGGGCGTTTTCTTGTATTTGAGGGCCTGCTTCTTGAGGACCCTTTTGAGCTCCAGGAGCCTTTTCCGGACGTTTCCCAGGGACTCCTTCATGAGGAGGGACAGGGCCGTGTCCACGACGTCATAGGAGGTCAGGCCAAGATGAATGAACCGGCCGTCCTCGCCGACCTTCTCGTTGACGGAGGTCAGGAAAGCGATGACATCGTGCTTGACGACCTTTTCGATCTCGTCGATGCGCTCCACGGAGAACCCCGCCTTCTCCTGGATGGTCTTGAGGGACTTGGGAGGGATCTTCCCCAGTTTCGCCCAGGCGGCGCAGACGGCCAGCTCCACGTCCAGCCATTTCCGGTAACGGTTCTCGTCCGTCCAAATGCCGCCCATCCCGGGCAATGTGTAGCGTTCGATCATGTCTCGGTCCCTCCGTGGTTGAGGGAAAATGATATCAATTAGGTCCGGACGTGTCAATTTAAAAGCGCTGGACAAGCCGGACGGGCGGCCAGGTTTTTCATATGATCGGAGTCTAATCGAGGGAACAGGATCATGGGTGCCTCCCATAAAGGTTACGGAGACCATGAGCGGGAGGCCGGCCCAGATCCGTCTGAACGGGGTCCGGTGGCTGCCGCCGGGAACGGAAGCAAGGAAGCCTTTTCGACCCTGGCCGGCCTCGGCCTATATCAGGAGAGGATATACCGTGGTCCAGAAAGCCAACCAGGTCATTTTTTCCGTGGATTTCTACAAAGGTCTCTGGGAGAACCTCGATAAAGCCCGCCTCATGAGAAACAAAAGAAATTCTTGACAAAAAGAGAAATTTCCATTAGTATGACCGTTGTAAATTTTTATTTTTTCAGATTATCAGTCTGAAGAAAGAAGAAGCTCGAGCTGGAATAAGAGAAGGACTATATTTTTTTTCCTATCTCTTCCCCCTATTTCTCACGGGAATTCACGCTCATCAGGCAGAAAACGAGGAAACGCCAGCGTAGCTCAGCAGGTAGAGCGGCTGATTTGTAATCAGCGGGTCAGGGGTTCGAGTCCCTTCGCTGGCTTATCAGTGGCGATGGATCGATTAATTTTTTGGGAAGGCTTTCATCGCGGCTGGGAGTGAGGAACGGCTATCCGGGTAGCCCAAAAAATTAATGAGCGAGAACTTAGAAATGTCGGGCAGGTTCCAGAGTGGCCAAACGGGGCGGGCTGTAAACCCGCTGCGGAAACGCTTCGGAGGTTCGAATCCTTCCCTGCCCATTTCCTGGGCGGGAATAGCTCAGTTGGTAGAGCGTCAGCCTTCCAAGCTGAATGTCGCGGGTTCGAGC
>Ga0315291_10005861_pt1 | contig 15349 bp, 6 predicted proteins | sample YL17G12_20_MG_FD_203070 | JGI IMG/M metagenome (GOLD analysis project Ga0315291, IMG submission 203070) | Sediment microbial communities from Yellowstone Lake, YNP, Wyoming, USA - YL17G12_20 | ecosystem: Environmental > Aquatic > Freshwater > Lake > Sediment | place: USA: Wyoming | collected...
CCGGATAGTACAGGCGGCGGACGGCCAGCTCTATCAGGTCAACTCCCAAGACGGCATCGTGCGGCTTGATGCGAATGATACCGAAATCATCGAGCCCAACGAGTGTTCGTATGCGGATGACCCCCGCTATCACAAGTCCGCCACGGTGTACATCGGGATTCAGGGAGAAGGCAAGGATGCTGTGGGCCGACCGATTCTCGATGCGGCCTTTGACGGGGACTATGTGTACATCGTGCCCGTTGTGGTCAACCCCGTCGGGGAGGAATCGTATGCAGCAGCGGCAAAGCTGCACCTTCTCGGCTCCGGGAGCCCACCGTACAGCGTTGTGAAGCTGTATGACGACCCCCCGCCGCCGGGTGACAACCAGTATCGCAACACCCTGCGGGAGATTGAAATTGACGACCTCGGCAACGTCTATGTCATCAACGCGAACAGCCTCAACGAGAGCGACCTGCTGTGGCGATACGAGCCGAACGGGACGTGCGAGCGAGTCGAGCTGGGTCAGCCGGACAGCGAGAACTATGTCCCGGACCCTGTCGCAATGTATGTGTCGAGCACGACGGATATGCTGTATCTGGCATCGGCACAGTATAACCCCGAGGACTTCAATGACAGTGTAATACATGGTTTTTCAACCGATGGGGCCTTGAGTCTCACGCGGCAGATCACAATCCACAGCATGCACCACGCAACGGGCATAACGGAAGACCCGGCAACAGGTATGCTCTATGTTATCGGCTTTAATATGGATGAGATTCCGGAATATCCCGACCCGACCCAAGCGCCCTTCTACGAGCCGCGTCTGGCGAAAGTGCCTTATGGCGGCAGCAGCGTGGATGCACAATCGCTGAACGGCTCGCACGATTTGGCGATGCCGCTATCCATCTCGTGGACCAGGGCAATTAAATGCGGGCGGGCCGATGCAGACGGCAGCGGCGCGATTGACTTTGGAGACCTTGCCACGGTGGGTGAACGGTGGCTCAATTCAGGCTGTATTCCCCCAAGCTGGTGCTCGGCGGCGGATATAGACCTCAGCGGCGCCGTCGGAATGTCCGACGTGGCCATTTTGGCCGATAACTGGCTCGAAACCGGCTGCGCCGATTAGTGATGTTTCAACGGTCAAATGAACGGTACGCCTTTGAAATTGTCATTCCCGCGCCCCTTGTGTCATTCCCGCGCAGGCGGGAATCCACTCCACCCTCCTGGATTCCGGCTCAAGGCCGGAATGACAGAACTCCTAATCACCCACTTCCAAAGGCGACCTATTTCGCCCCCAAATTCATTTTGGGGGTATCTTCTATTTGGGATTCCACTTCCTTCCACACGCAGAATCTCCTATCCGCTAAACGCTTTACGCTAAACGCTACACGCTCCACGCTACCTTCCACTCAGCCACAGTTCACAGAAGATCATCAGATCGCCGAATCCGATCCCGCCTTCTCTGTCAAGATTCACCGGCCCGGCCTCGCCGGTTCCCCACACACCGCCGAGGTAGCTAAAGTCCTCCAGACCTACGCCATCGGGACAGAGCCAGTCAGCCGCAGGAATCTGCCAGACAAACCTCGGATAATTCGTCCCCTCACAAATCGCCCATATATCCTCACTCCCATTGCCCGTCTCGCCAATAAAATCCCACACGGCTGAAGTGAAAGTGCTTTGAGTCTTCATTTCCGCCGTTGTTTTTGGCGTCCCACCTGCACTCGTTGCCCGGCGCGACGTCTTCACGTCCCAGAAACTCCCGCTGTCAGTCGCACCGCGACGATTACGTCCCAGCAGGCCACCGACATAATCCCCGGTCCCGCTGACCAAGCCGGTCGAATAGCAGTTGCTGACACTCCCACTGTAGTGATATCCCACCAAGCCACCGACCGGAGAACCCGTGCTGCTGACAGAACTCCTCGAGTAGCAGTCCCTGATAGGGCCATCATTCCTTCCCGCCAGCCCGCCGACTTCCCCCGCGCTGCTGACCGGGCCGGTCGAATAGCACTTGGTGATCGGGCCACCATTTGCGCCCACCAGCCCGCCGACATACTGAGTGCCGCTGACCGGCCCGGTCGAATAACAGTTGCTGGTAGGGCTGTTCTCACGGTTCAATCCCACGAGTCCCCCAACATTAGCTATGCCGCTAACCGAGCCGGTTGAATAGCAGTTGCTGATGCACGTGTAGTGGTTATATCCCACTACGCCCCCGACAAAAATGCCGCTTCCCCTGAACGAGCCGATCGAACAGCAGTTGCTGATAGTGCCATACCGGTGTTCTCCGACCAGACCGCCGACGCCGTCTTCCCCGCTGACCGACCCGCTCGAACAGGAGTTGCTAATAATACCGTACTCGTTCCATCCTACTATGCCCCCGACATAATCCACGCCGGTGACAGAACCGCTTGAACAACAGTTGTTCACAGTGCTGTGGTAGCTAAATCCGACCAGGCCGCCGACATAATCCCTGCCGAAAATCGAGATGTCCTCTATTGCGAGGTTCTTGACCTGCGCGTCTATTGCCAGATACCCGAAGAGGCCGACATAATCACTGGCGGGCATATTTATGTCCACGCTGTGGAGTGCATGGTCATTTCCGTCAAACACGCCGCTCAAGAAAGGAACGATAGGCGTATTCCAGCTCATGCCCGCAAGGTCAATATCATTAGCCACCAGGTAATGTGCCGAGGGCCTATACCATACGGTCCCTAATTCATTCGCGTCCGTAATAATGTAAGGGTGTGCTTCGGTCCCGCTCCCGGAAGGTTCGGCAGGGATATATCCGTTGAAGATTGAAAGAACAGGATAACCCCCAGCGTCGGGCATTAGCCAGAAGTTGCAGGTCCCATTGGCGGTCTCACCGACAAAGTCCCATCCGGCCCCTAAAAACGTATTTACGTCTTGCATTTGTGCTGTGGTCTTGCCCGTTCCGCCGGCGCTCGTTGTCAACCCGGAGGTATTCACATCCCAGAAACTGCTGGCGATACTCCCGCTGTGGCTTCCCACCAAACCGCCGACATTATCCTCGCCGTTAATCGACCCGTTCGAATAGCAGTTCAGGATAGTGCCCCAGTTCACTGCCACAAGCCCGCCAACACGGGAGCTCCCGCTGACCGTGGCGTTCGAATAACAGTTGCTGATAATACCGTAGTCGTAATTGTAGTACGAGTTGTTATATCCCACGAGGCCACCGACATTCTTATTCCCGTTGACGGATCCGCCAGAATAGCAGCTGATGATGTCGCAGTAGTAATTACCACCCACCAGTCCGCCGACAGACACACTTCCGCCGACGGAGCCGGTCGAATAGCTGTTGCTGATACTTCCGTAATAGCTACACCCCACCAGCCCACCAACGCGATCTCGCCCGGAGACCGAGATATCCTTTCCCCCGAGATTCTTCACTCGCCCGTCGGTACCAAGATACCCAAACAGGCCGACATAATTGCTATCGGGCATATTCACATCCGCATTGCGGATGACGTAATCATTGCCGTCAAATACCCCGGTGAAGTTGTTGGCATCGTTGCCGACTGGGGACAGGGTAACGCCGTTAACGTCGAGGTCGGCTGTTAGGACGAAATGCTTATCCCAATCGGTCGGGGTATCCATAAGGTCCTGCCAGTCGGCGACGGTGCCAATCTCGAACGGGCTGTTGGGTTCTCCCGTGCCGCCGGAGTAGTTGGCATGAGAAGCTGCCGTGAAAGTGAATAGAAGAACCAGCGCCGCATAAGCAATAGGAGACCGACCCTCACACATCTTTCAACCTCTCCAAAAAGAAGCCTTCTTTCCTTCCAAGAATTACCGCGTGTGCAACCGTGTTGCACACCCTACCGACCTTTCGCGGGTTATCCTGTCGCTCCCGCTCCCGGCTTGTCAGCAATTCCCCCACCAAGCTACCTCCGCCTTGCCACGCCGGGCCGAATAATAGACTACCAAATCCGGCCGCGAAAATCAAGATATTTCGAGCAGAAATCTCCGGGGAGAGAGTCTCTCCTCTGCTCTGGTATCACAACAATCTCTGCGTTCTCCGCGTGCTCGACGGTGAAAAACATCGCGCCGACGAGGTCAAACCTTGTTTTCAACCTGGAAATGTGGGTCTTGAAAAAAAGCTTGACATTTTGACAAGCGGGGTAGTATTATGCGCCCACATAAAAATTAGAAAGACCTGAAGGAGCGGCGGTTCTGCGAGGTATTGCAGAAGCACGCCGTCGGGCATGTTCGAGGACTAAGGATGGCTTCCATCATTGTACTGACGGGGACCCAGAAAGAGGACTACTACCCTCTGGGTCGGCGGACAAACGTCATCGGGCGGTCTGAGGCGCTGCCAATCCAAATACTCGATGACCGAGTTTCACGCAAACACATGAAGATCCATTTCGACCCCGACAGCGGCAAGTATCTTGCAGTCGATATGGGCAGCAAGCACGGCGTTCTCGTCAACGGCAACAGAATCAACGAAGATACAGCGTTGGTTGACGGCGACTATATCACTATCGGCAGCACCAGTATGTATTTTACGCTGAAGGACTTTGACGACAGGGAAAGTGCGCTGTCGCACTTCAAGAAAGTTGGTGAGAGGTCGCGTCCAACGCACATGCAGTGAGTTTGGGCAACGAACGATACAGAAGATGATTCGATATGGCATGGCTCAGCTCCGGAATGGAGCCGGCAGTTTGGAAAAATGGACTGGGAAGGAGCTATTACTGAATCTATAAAGGGAATTTGAACAGGAGGTTGTTCGTATGGAGATGAAAAGACTGAGCAGACTGATTTTGGGGGTAATCTGTTCTCTGGCTGCAATTGGGGCGGAAGCGTCGGCTGGGGGGACCAAGCCGCTGTGTGTCAGTGAGAACGGGCACTTTCTCATCGAGGAGGGGGGCAAGCCATTCTTTATATTGGCGGACACGGCCTGGGCGCTGTTCAGCGGGATTAGCCGCGAAGATGTAAGACTCTATCTGGATGATAGAAAGGCCAAAGGATTCAATACTATTCTCTGCAGCCTGCTGCATTTCTGGCCCGCCCAGGCGCCGGCGGGCCGCCCGAACGGACAGGGCGAGTGGGCGCCTATGCATCGCGTCTATGGTTTCTGGGCGTTTGACGGGAATCACTACGACCTGACTCGTCCCAACAGGCAGTACTGGGAGCACGTGGATTGGGTGATACGAGAGGCTGAGGAGCGGTCCTTGCGGCTTGCCATAGTGCCGTGTCGGTTTCGCAGCGGCGGCGATGCCTGGAAGGAGCCGCTGACCGACGCAACCGCTGCAAAGTTTGGAGAGTACCTGGGGATTCGCTCCTGCAATTACAATAACATCATCTGGCTGTTCGGCGGCGATTATCCACCAACCCAGGACGTCCGCCGCCTGCGTCTGATGGCCGAGGGGATTCGGTATTATGCACCGCAGCATCTTATCAGCTACGATGTCGGTAATAACGGCGCTTCTTCGAGCGGGGAATTCGCCCACGCAGAGCGGTGGCTGGCCTTCAACTCCGTACAAACGCGCGGCGCGGAGTATCCTGCCGGCTATGCACTGGTGCAGAAGGACTGGCACCGCGTACCGGCCAAGCCGACGTGGCTGGCCGAGCCGCACTATGAGCGTCCGGGCAACCGCCTAGCGGTGCGTCAAGCGGCGTGGCGGTCGGTGCTGGGCGGAGGAGCAGGGTTTGGATACGGGGTGGAAGACGTATTCAATCTCGGCAGCAGCGGCGCCGATTTGAAGAAGCCCCTGGATACGCCGGGGTGCAGTGACGTGCTGCGTATGCTCGAGCTGCTGGAGTCGCAGCCCTGGCAGAAGCTGGTTCCGGACCATGCCGCAAAGGACAGGCTGCTTGCAGGCGTCGAGACGCCGACAGATGCTTATTTCCCGTCGGCCTGTTCGTCCGAAGGCGACTTCGGGGTGGTGTATCTGCCCGTCAGGGCGACTATCTTAGTGGATATGGGGAAGTTCAAAGGTCCGGTTATTGGGCGATGGTTCAGTCCGGCGAGCGGAGCTTCTGCGGTCGTTGAAGGGTCGCCGTTTATTAACGGGGGCGTGCGCACCATCAAGCCGCCGGAGCCGACCGATACAACCGACGCTGATTCTGTGCTTGTGCTGACGGTAAGCGAGGCCGCACAGGTAGAAAGCACACAAAAGACCCAACTCGGTATTGAAAACGAGAAATTCACTATAAACGGCAAGCCGGCGTTTCTGTTCGGCATCAGTTACTACGGGGCGCTCGGGGCGTCGCGGATGTTTATCAATCGTGACCTGAACGATATGCAGGACCTCGGCATTAACTGGATCCGGGTGTGGGCGACGTGGAGCGCCTATGATGATGACGTCAGCGCCGTTGACGAACAAGGCCGGGCCAGAGAGCCGTATCTATCGAGGCTCAAATGGCTGGTGGGCGAGTGCGACCGGCAAGGGATGGTTGTGGATGTGACGCTCAGCCGGGGCAACGGGACTGTCGGGCCGCCGCGCCTGCAGACGCTCGAAGCGCACAAGCAAGCGGTCGAGACGCTCGTGACAGAGCTAAAGGCGTACCGGAACTGGTACATGGACTTGGGCAACGAGCGAAACATAACCGACAAGAGGTTTGTAAATATGAACGAGGTAAAGGAGCTGCGTGACGCCGCCAAGCGAATCGATGCGAATAGGCTCGTGACGGCCTCGCGTGCGGGCGATATTCCGCAGTTGGAGCTGCGGGAGTACCTCGAAAAGGCGAAGGTGGATTTCATCAGCCCGCATCGGCCCCGAAGCAGCGAATCGGCCAGACAGACCGCAGAGAAATCACGCGAGTACCGCACTTGGATGAAGGAGATAGGCCCCGCCGCTCCACTGCACTACCAGGAACCGTTCCGCAGGGGATTCACGACGGGCTGGGAGCCGACGGTCGAGGACTTCGTGACCGATGCCAAAGGAGCGCTTGAAGGCCGAGCGGCCGGCTGGTGCCTCCATAACGGCGACCAGAACGACAAGCCGCAAAGCAAGCCGCGCCGGTCGTTCGATATGCGCGAGCAACGCCTCTTCGACCAGCTTGATGAAGTTGAAAAAGAGGCACTTGAAAGGCTTTCCCAACTGCTCAAAGACAAATGAGACACCTAAGAAAGCGAGGATAGGATGCAAGCAGCTTCAATATTCTTAATCCTTGAATTAGGTCTCAGTTCATTGGCATACGCCGAAGAAACCGATGTCGCCAGGAGTCAGCAAGTAAATACGCCCCTCGCGTCTTCGGTGGTCCTGCTCGACGGGGATAAGTGGCTGCTGGGTATTGACCCAAACAATGTCGGGCGAGAGGAGCAGTGGTACAAGAAACCACGTGAGGATGCAAAACAGACGAAGGTCCCGTGGATAATCCAGGATGCTTTTCCGGGGTATCATGGCGTAGCCTGGTATTGGCGGGAGTTTGCGCCGCAGGATAGTCTCCATGAACATGGCCGGTATTTGATCAGGTTCTGGGCCGTGGATTACAAGGCGGATGTATGGCTCAACGGTGTGCACCTCGGCGAGCACGAAGGTGGCGAGTCGCCATTTGTGCTGGATGTGACCAGCGCCATCAAGCCGCAACAGCTAAACCTGCTGTCAGTCCGCGTGCTCAATCCCACGCATGAGCCGATTGATGGCATTGTGCTCAACGAAACTCCACATCGCAACAAAGCCCTGCCATATACGTCGGGCAGCGCCTGGGACCAGGGCGGCATTATGGATTCTGTCGAGCTGCTTATGGTCCCGCCCGTGCGAATCGATGACCTTTTTGCTCGACCCGACTGGAAGACTGGTATTATACGCATCCAGGCGGTGGTGCAAAACACGTTGGCTAATACGGTAGGTGCACAGTTCGACTTCAGCGTTGCACCCGCCTCCGGCGGCCATACGATTCAAACGGTTTCACTGGAGCGCAAACTGGCATCCGGCGAAACACCCATGGAAATCCAGGTTCAGGTGCAAAACCCCCGGCTGTGGGAGCTAAATGACCCCTTCATGTACCGTGTGACGGCACGTGTGCGCGCTGAGGGTTCTGACTCACCCGATGAACGCTCAATCCGATGCGGCTTCCGCGATTTCCGCTTCGAGAACGGCGCCTTTCGGCTCAATGGCCGGCGGATTTACCTCCGCTGCTCGCACACGGGTAATTGCTGTCCCATCGGCCTCGAGTTGCCTCACGACCCGGATATCTTGAGACGAGATCTAATCAATGCCAAAGCAATGCGATTCAACGCCATACGTTTCATCTCTGGGGTCGCCAAACGCTATCAACTGGACCTCTGCGATGAGATCGGACTGATGGTCTATGAGGAATCCTACGCGAGCTGGTGCCTGGCTGATTCGCCTAAAATGCCGCAACGATATGACGAATCAGTGCTGGGTATGGTCCGCCGCGACCGCAATCATCCGAGCGTAGTAATCTGGGGCCTGTTGAATGAAACGCCGGATGGTCCTGTGTTCCGACATGCGGTCGCCTTTTTGCCGAAGCTGCGGGCATTGGACGATTCCCGAATGGTGCTGCTCAATAGCGGCGGCTGGCATACCCAGGCAGGCAACCTTGCAGGCATCGAGAGCTGGCACAATCCCGGGAGGCTTGACCCCTGTGTTACCCACAACAGCACAGACCACCTGATAAAGGGGCTGGGCATCACCTGGGCTCCGGGGCAATTGGCCTTCCACCCGGGACGCGACGGCGAATACGCGGTGGTCCGCTGGACCGCCCCGGACGAAGAAAAGGTGGAAATTTCCGCCGCCTTCGAGAGTATTGCTGAGAGGGCAACTACCGACGTCCACGTCCTTCATAACGGCCGGGTGTTGTTTGACGGCTTGATTAACGTCAAAGATGGGGGGCCGCAAACGCAATTCCAAAGATCGCTGACGGTCAGGCCGGGTGACACGGTCGATTGTGCCGTCGGCTACGGTAACGGCAGTTACGGCGCCGACACGACCGCGTTGGATGTCATTATCAAGTCCTCTGGTGGAGAAGTCTATAATGCTGCTGCAGACTTCTCAGTGCGAAATAACCCGAACGGTCCCTGGAGCTACGGCCAACTGGCAAGCGGCGCAACGCTGGACGCAACGACATTTTCACGATATGCCACAGGCATTAGAGAAGAGAGCGTCGGCTGCCTAAGCAATCCCGGCTCACAGGTCTGGGAAGACGTGCTCACCGACAGCCATCCGTACCAGCGAGTACCGCATACAGCCGATATCATACGCACGCTGCGCACCATCGGCGGCAACGGTAAGCCGTTGTTTCTCTCTGAGTATGGTATTGGCAGTGCAATTGACCTGCTGCGTGTTGTCCGCCACTATGAGCAGCTTGGCAAGACTGAGGTTGAGGATGCTCAGTTGTATCGCTCCTGGCGCGACCTGTTCCTCACTGACTACCGGCGGTGGCGGATGGATGAGGTGTTTGACAGGCCGGAGGAGTTCTTTACCCAGAGCATCGCGCGGATGGCTGACCAGCGATTGTTGGGCCTTAACGCAATTCGGTCCAATCCCAATGTCATTGGCTATAGCATCACGGGCACCGTGGACCAGGGCATGACGGCTGAGGGGCTGTGGACGACATTCCGTGAGCTCAAGCCTGGAACTGCTGACGCCGTATTTGACGGCTTCGCGCCGCTGCGATGGTGCCTGTTTGTCGAGCCGGTCAACACCTACTGCAGAACGCCCGTAAAGCTTGAGGTCGTGCTTGCCAACGAAGATGCCTTGCTGCCGGGCAAATACCCGATCCGGCTGCAGGTCGTAGGTCCGGATACATCGCGGGCCTTTGAGCGAACAGTCACCGTAACTATTCAGGACCCCAAGAGTAAGCCGGAACCACCAATGGTTCTGCCGGTCTTTGCCGAGGAAGTGACGATAGATGGCCCGCCGGGCAAGTACCGTTTTATGGCCACCTTTGAGCGCGGTGCGGCCGCAGCCGGCGAGGCAGTAGAATTTTATATGGCTGACCCTGCTCAAATGCCGCCAGTGGAGACTGAGGTTGTGCTGTGGGGGCAGGACGCCGAACTGGCCGGGTGGCTTATGGAGCACGGTATTCGCACGCGGCCATGGTCACCCGGTACGCCGACCGCACGAGAGGTAATCCTGGCATCCCACACTGCGGCGCCTCCGGGCGGCTCAACGGCATTCGCTGAACTTGCCAAGCGGATTGTCTGCGGCTCGACAGTCGTCTTCCTCTCGCCGGCGATCTTTGCCGGAGATAACCAGCCCGCTGCTTTGGTCCCGTTGGCCAACAAAGGCGCTCTGGCTGTAATCCCCAACTGGCTTTACCACAAGGACGAATGGTGCAAACGGCATCCAATTTTTGAGGGCCTGCCCTCAGGCGGCCTGATGGACTACACCTTCTACCGTGAAATCATCCCCGATGTTGTCTGGTCCGGCTTGGACCCGCCCGCTGAAGCCGTAGCTGCCGGCATCAATGCCTCGCAAGGCTATTCTTCCGGATTGATCGTTGCCGTTTACAACCTCGGCTCAGGCCGCTTTATCATTAACACCCTTCGCATCTGCGAGAACCTCGGGTCAAATCCCGTCGCCGAGCGGCTGTTGAGAAATATGCTCAACTACGCGGCGCGCGATGCTAATAAACCTCTGACTGACCTACCTGCAGATTTTGACGGACAACTTAGGGCATACGGATACAACAAATAGACAAAACACTATTTGTCCGTGACACAATGCGCCTATCACGGTGATTGAAACGAAGGCGCAGCGGCGATCGCAGACCCGTCTTTAAAAACCGGGAGGATGGTACTGCTATATTGTCCAGCCGTTGTGGAATTCGGGTCTTATGTACTGGTCGGCGTCGGGGCAGTTTGCGGCCTTCATTTTTTCGCCGTTCCAGGCGAGCTTTTCGCCGGTGCGCAGGGCGATGTTGCCCAAGAGTATGACCTCTGTCATAAGGCCGGAGTAATCGAAGCCGCCGTGCGGCTGTTGCCCGCCCTTGCAGGCGTCTATCCAGTCGCGGTGATGTCCCTTCGAGCGAGGCAAGGTTTTGGCCGGCAGTTTGTATTCCTTCATCTTGTTTTCGGGGATTATGCGCGGACTCCCGCCCCAGCCCTCGGCCATGATCTTTCCCTTGTCGCCGACGAAGAGGATGCCGTTCCCGCCGCCTGCCAACTGTCGGCCAGGCTCAAGCTCCTCGGGCCGAGGCGGCATAAGTCCGCCGCTGTACCAGGTCAGCTTGACCGGCGGCATATTGCCGCGGGCGTCGAACTGGTAGTGGACGATTGAGCCGAAGGGGGTCGATTCGGGATTGATGTTGGTTGCGGAGGCCTCGGCGCTGTAGGGATGGCCGAGCTTGAGCGCCCAGAAGGCAGGGTCCATATTGTGGCAGGCCATATCGCCGATCGCGCCGGTGCCGAAGTCCCACCAGCCCCGCCAGCTGTACGGCGCGTATGCGATGTGATACGGCCGCTTCGGCGCAGGGCCGAGCCAGAGGTCCCAGTCCATCCCCGCGGGGATGGGCATATTTTCCGTCGGCCTTGCGAGACGGTAGCCGGCCCAGTCAAGGCCGGTGTGGCTCCAGGCGTGGACCTCGCGGACGTCGCCTATGGCGCCATCCCAAATCCATTCGCAGGTCAGGCGAATGGTCTCGCTGCTGTGGCCGTGATTGCCCATCTGCGTTGCGACGCCGGCGGCGCGGGCGGCCTCGGTAACTTTGCGGGCCTCATATATCGAGCGAGTCAGGGGCTTTTCGCAATAGACGTGCTTGCCTCTGCCGATGGCGGCCAAAGCTGCGATGGCGTGTGTGTGGTCGGGAGTGGCTATCAGGATGGCGTCGATGCCCTTTTCCTTGTCGAGCATCTCGCGGAAATCGACATAGACGGCACACGGTTTGTACTTTGCCGTCGCCGTTTGCTTTGCGTAGTGCTCATCGATGAGCTTTTTGACGGGTCCCCGCCCTGCCGTTCCGCCGTAGTAGAATCGGCTGTAGTCGGCCTCTTCGGTGACGTCGCAGATTGCCGTTACCTGTACGTCCGCGTGCTGTAGAAGGGCGTTTATGTTGTGCTTGCCCTGGCCGCCAGTCCCGATTACGGCGACGTTCAGCTTTTCGCTCGGCGCGGTCTGTCCGCCGGCGCCCAGCACGTATCGCGGCAGGATTGTGAACGCCGCAGATCCCGCAGCGGCAGTACGAACAAAATCACGTCGAGAGAGTTTTGCATTTCTGAGTTGAGCGATTTCGCTGTTGCTTTTCATTCTTCTTATTCCTTTCCTGAAGCTATGGATTCCTGCTTCCGCAGGAATGACACGAAGTTAGTAGAGCTATGACAAACACCGTCAGGCTAAATGTTCGGCTACATTATAACGATAATCATAAACGGACGGCAACAAAGAAGTTATCGCCAATATGCTGTTGCCTCAAAGCGATAAATCCACCAAGAGCCTATCCGAATAGATTGGTCGTCATGAGGCTGAGCGAAAAGCCCGAGGCCAAGACGGCAGGCCAAAAACGCTCGGAGGCGTGGTTTGTTCCACGCCCAGAACGTTTTTGGCCGACAACGCAGGCATCGGGCTTTGCAGCCAGCCGGAATAGACCAGGTTATGCGGATAGGCTCTTAGTCTGGTTCAGTCACAACCTTTGGGACGATAATAAAGTTTTTAAGCCGTTGAGGCGGCACTGAGCCGGGCGGCGGAGACGTGCCTGAGAGTCGCACCCGAGCAGACCAAGAGGGTGCGCAGCGCTGCTCGGCCGCCTCGCCATTTTGCCGTCAGACTTCGAGGATTGCCTTTCCTTTCGGCAGGTCGAAGCAGATGGTGACATTCCGGTCGTCGGCGCACCAGGCGCCGCTGTCTATTTCAAGAGGCTTATTGACGCGCTTCAGCTCGACGGGCAGGTTGTTTGAATTCAGCCGTGGAACAGCGGGGCCGGCGGTCTTAACCTGCACAGTGAAGCGCTTCGCGGCATACGGCGCGGTGAATGTCACGCGGGAGCCTTCTTTGTCAATCTGCGTGAGCTCTTTCGCCGCCCAGTAACGGGCGATTTCGCTCAGCTTCATCCAGACCAGGTTGTCGTAACGGGCGTGGACCCTGCGGACGACCTCTTTGAAGATATTGAATCCGACCTCTTCGCCGTTGAAGTATATTCCGGGCCAGTGGCAGACGATTATCGCCGGCTCGCCCTTTTCGATGACCTGGGGCAGTCGGCCGGACTTGAGGTCTTCTGTGATGCACTGGTCCGCCGAGCCGCGTTCGAGGCCGTCCCAGCCGCCGAACCAGTCGCCCGTGCAACCGATTATGGAGACGACACATTTTGGGTCGGGGCCGGCAAGGCCGGATGCGTACTGAACCAGGGGGGCAACGCTCTGGTCGTCGGTAAATAGGTCGCGGAAGTAGTGCGGAATCTCGGCCTTGAATACGTCGCGGCACGATTGCAGCGTCGCTTTGGCGAGGTTATCGCGATTCTGACTGCCGAAGCCGCCGGGCGTGGTAATGCCCTCGCAATCGAGGCCGACGTTCTTTAGGATTCGCAGGGCGTAGCTCATATAGTCAGTCAGCTCATCGGCGGATTTGTCCTGGCTCCAGCCCCAGTTCTCCATAAACTTCTCAGTCCGTTGGGGGTATGGTCGGCCGGTCTTTGTATCGATAGCCCAGGTATGGCTGATCATTTCCGGGTGGATGTCCCAGTTGGGCATCATTAGTTCGCGGACGAGCTTGAGACTGTCATCCAGCTCCTTCTTCGACCAGCCGGGCAGGTCGCGGTCGAGCCAGCCGACGCACGCCGGGTACGGGACAATGCTGTATTTGCCCTTTACCCCGTTATCGCGGCACCACTCGCCGAACTTGCGTACGAAGGAGTCCGGGATCTCACGCGGCAGCTTGCGCCAGTCCTGCTTGTAGTTATTCGGCCAGGCCTCAGCGAAGTGCGGAATGCCGAAGTGCGCCAGGTTCACTAAGCACGTCGAGTCGTCAATGATAAGGCTCACCGGCACGCGGTTCCGCGGGTTAAGCACCTTGACATCGGCTGCCTGCTGGGGCCGTTCGCCTTTATCCTGGGCTTTGGCCCGGCCCAGATTCAGCACCGCCGCCCCCCCTGCCGCGATGGCCGCAGCCTTGACAAAATCACGTCGTGTCATTTCTTCTTGAGCAGACATAATATAGCCTCCAATATTGCCTGACGTGCTCGTAAGCAGGTCACGATTTCGGTTTCGGCAGAGGGAAGACCTCTGATTCCGTTCTGGCGGTTGTGAACAACTCGGACATCTTTGCCAAAATGTCCGGGTTTTTATCGGCGACGTTCTTTTTCTCACCGAGGTCTTCGGCGAGATTATATAACTCGATTTCTCGCCCGGGCCTTGTCCGGACCGCTTTCCAATCGCCCATGCGGATGCCCTGCTGTCCGGCCAGCTCCCAGTAGAGAAGGTCGTGCTTCTTTTGCTCTGAGGGCTTGCCCAGCAAGGTCGGGAGGTACGAGATGCCGTCTATATCTGCAGGCGGCTCGGCGCCAACAAGACCGCAGCAGGTCGGCAGAAAATCCCAGAATGCCGAGACGTGGTCGGAAATTGAGCCGGCCTCGATCTTGCCGGGCCAGCGTGCGATGAAGGGCACGCGAATTCCGCCTTCATAGACGGAGCCTTTGAGGCCGTGGAGTGGGCCGGCGCTCTCGAAGAATTCCGAGTCTGCGCCGCCGGCGTAGGTCGGGCCGTTGTCGCTGGTGAATATGACGAGCGTTTTTTCATCCAGGCGAAGCTCTTTGAGCAGGGACATTATTCGGCCGACGTCTCTATCCATTCGCGTCACCATAGCGGCGTAGCAGGCCCGCGGATGCTCGTGCGCGACGTAGCCTTTCTTGCCGTCGTACGGCGGGTCGGGCCACTTGCCTCTATATTCGGCGAGCGAATCTTCAGGGACCTGCAGCGCCACATGGGGTATTGTAAAGGGGACATAGAGGAAGAACGGCCTGTCCTTATTGGCCTTCACGAATTTCAACGCCTCGCCGGCGATGAGGTCGTGGGAATAGACGGCTTCTTTGCCACCCTTGTTGGCCTCGATCCACTGAATCCGGCCGTCGGACCAGAGGTGATTGGGATAGAAGGTGTGGGCCTGGCGCTGGCAGATATAGCCGTAGAAGCGGTCGAAGCCCTGCTTGTTGGGGTCGCCCGTGGTGCCGACGCGGCCGAGGCCCCACTTGCCGAATGCCCCGGTAGTGTAGCCGGCGTCTTTTAAGATTTTGGCTATGGTGACCGTGCCTTCTTCGAGGGGCCACTGCCCCCCTATCGTCGAGCCTAATACCCATCCTTCCTGCCCCCCGACCTGCTTATTGTTGCGGACTTGGGCGTGGCCGGTGTGGAGCCCGGTCATAAGTGCGCAGCGCGAAGGCGCGCATACGGGATTGCCGGAGTAATGCTGCGTGAATTTCATCCCTTCGGCAGCCAGCTTGTCGATATTGGGGGTCCTTA
>Ga0315291_10005862_pt1 | contig 15349 bp, 12 predicted proteins | sample YL17G12_20_MG_FD_203070 | JGI IMG/M metagenome (GOLD analysis project Ga0315291, IMG submission 203070) | Sediment microbial communities from Yellowstone Lake, YNP, Wyoming, USA - YL17G12_20 | ecosystem: Environmental > Aquatic > Freshwater > Lake > Sediment | place: USA: Wyoming | collected...
ATTCCTCGCAGCTCTCCCTTCGCTTTGCTCGGGACTGCTCGACAACGGAATGACAAAGAATATTTTTCAAAGGCATCTTCTATCATGAAAGGAAAAATGGTCACGCATAAAATGGCAGACAGAATTGAAATAGGATTCAAGGAGGGGGTCAGAGATTCCCTCGGGGAAAAGATAAAGAAAAGAATCGTGGAAAATCTGCACATCAAAGTTGATTCTGTGAAGACCATTGATGTCCATACAATTGATGGAAATCTGACCCGACAGGAGCTGGAAATGGCTGCCGCCGGCCCTCTTTCCGATGCCATCATCCAGAATTTCGCCATCAACAGCGGCCTGGCCGACAGGTTTAATTGGATGATCGAGGTGGGTTTCCGGCCCGGTGTCACTGATAATGTCGGAAAAACTGCGAGAGAAGCTATCGAATTGCTTTTAGGAAAATTGCCAGACCGGCTTTTCGGTGTTCATACATCAAGGCAATATGTAATTGAAGGACCCATCGGCAGGGACGACGCGGAAAGGATAGCATCGAGCCTGCTGGCCAATGATCTGATTGAGCGTTACGTGATTGTTGATGGAAAATCCTGGGACAGGCAGAAGGGGGTGTCTCCCTATGTTCCCCGTGTGATCGGCGAAGACCGTTTGCATATTGAAGAAATCAATCTTGACACGAGCGACAAGACGCTTATGAAAATCAGCAATGGGCGTGTCCTCGCCCTGAATTTGGAGGAGATGAAAGCGCTCCGGAATTATCTGAAAAACAGGGCAATTCTGAAAGAGAGGAGAAAGGCAGGCCTGGGCAGGAATATGACCGATGCCGAACTTGAGTGCCTGGCGCAGACGTGGTCCGAACACTGCAAACATAAAATATTCAATGCCCGGATTGTCTATGAGGACGAACGGGGCGCAAGGGAGGAAATCAATTCCCTTTTCGACAGCTACATCAGGAGGGCCACGAAAGAGATCAGGGAACGGTTGGGGAAGGATGACTGGTGTCTCTCCGTATTTGTTGATAATGCCGGAATTATCAGGTTCAATAAAGATCACAATTTAGTTTTCAAAGTGGAGACCCATAATTCTCCGTCAGCACTCGATCCATACGGCGGAGCCCTCACGGGAATTGTCGGGGTTAACAGAGATCCCTTTGGCACAGGAAGAGGAGCCAAACTTATCTTCAATACAGACGTCTTCTGCTTTGCACCACCCACCTATGATAAACCGCTCCCGAAACGGATTCTCCATCCGAGACGCATCTATGAAGGGGTACGGGAAGGCGTTGAACACGGTGGGAATAAGAGCGGTATCCCCACGATTAACGGGTGCATTGTATTTGATGAGCGATTCCTGGGAAAACCCTTGGTCTACTGCGGAACGGGGGGGATCATGCCCTCTGTTATTCAGGGGAAGCCTACGCATACGAAAGAGATTCTGGCCGGAGATGTGGTTGTCATGGCCGGAGGCAGGATAGGAAAGGATGGGATTCACGGTGCAACGTTTTCTTCCGAGGAACTCCATGAGGGTTCTCCTGTGACGGCAGTGCAGATCGGCGATCCCATCACACAGAAAAAGATGACCGATTTTCTGCTGATGGCGAGAGACCGTGGCCTCTACCGGTGTATAACCGATAACGGCGCGGGTGGCCTTTCTTCCTCTGTGGGTGAGACTGCGCGCCTATCCGGCGGTTGCGAGATCGACCTGAAAAAAGCGCCTCTAAAGTATGCCGGTTTGAATCCCTGGGAAATTCTTATCTCCGAATCCCAGGAAAGGATGACGCTGGCAGTGGCTCCCGAATTGGTGAATGAATTTTTGGAGCTTGCACAGAAGATGGATGTGGAAGCAACTGTTATTGGCAGATACACGGATTCGGGTAGGTTCCATGTCCTATACGGTGACAGGACTGTCGCCTTTCTGGAGATGGATTTTCTCCACGGCGGAGTTCCTCAGATGCAGTTGCACGCGAAATGGCAACCCCGCATTTATCAGGAGCCTGATTTTCCCGAGCCCGCCGATATGGGGCAGGCCCTGAAAGACATGTTATCCAGGCTTAATATCTGCAGTAAAGAGTCCGTCGTCAGACAGTACGACCATGAGGTCCAGGGGGGGAGCGTCGTTAAACCGCTTGTCGGGGCATGCAATGACGGGCCCAGTGATGCCGCGGTCATCCGGCCCATACTGACTTCCTTCGAAGGCGTGGTTGTGGCCAACGGCATCTGCCCACGGTATGGTGATATTGATACCTACCACATGGCCGCATGCGCTATTGATGAGGCCATAAGGAATGCCATAGCTGTCGGTGGAAGCCTTGACTTCATGGCGGGGCTCGATAACTTCTGTTGGTGTGATCCTGTCCAGTCGGAGAAGACTCCCGATGGTGAGTATAAACTGGCTCAGCTTGTGCGGGCAAACAAGGCGCTATACGATTATACTACAGCCTATGGTGTGCCGTGCATTTCTGGAAAAGACAGTATGAAGAATGACTATCACATCGGGAATGTGAAAATATCTATCCCGCCGACGCTTCTGTTTTCCACGATGGGAAAAATCGAAGATGCGCGGAAAGCGGTCACTCTGGATGCCAAGCGCCCGGGCGATTTAGTTTATATCCTGGGTGAGACATATGATGAACTGGGCGGTTCTGAATGGTATGCCATGCATGGCTTCATAGGGAATCAGGTGCCCAAGGTCAACGCGGAAAAGGCGAAGGCATTGTATGATGCATTGAGCAGAGCCATTAATGCGGGGTTGGTGGCTTCCTGTCATGACTGTTCTGACGGAGGAGCAGGCATCGCCATTGCTGAGACGGCATTCGCCGGGGGACTGGGCATGCTGATCCACCTGGCCCTGTTTCCCTCTCCCGGTATTGACCGCAACGACACACTCCTCTTTTCGGAATCGCAGAGCAGGTTCGTTGTCACAATCTCACCCGCGGCAAAGAAATCTTTCGAAGCTATGATGAAGGGAATCGCCATGGGTCAGGTGGGAGAAGTACTTGCGGAAGGACTATTGAAAATAGATGGACTTGAGGGCAACAGGATCGTCGAGGAAGATATCAACGAGTTGAAAGCGGCCTGGCAAAGACCATTGAATTTTTAATATGTCACTCCCACGGAGAGAATGTGTCGTAATTCTCTTTTTTGTCATTTCGACTGAAAGGAGAAATCTTTTCTCTTTCTCACCCCCTTTATGAAAGGGGGTCGGGGGGATTTTATTGCACTATCAGAAATCCCCTGTAGCCCCCTTTGTCAAAGGGGGCAAGAAGAAATGACAGTAACTATGGATTCCCTCTGGAGCCTGCCCTCGAATGTCCCTATCGGGGGTGGGAATGACAAGGGATTTTTTTGAACTCTCAACTTTTGTCAACGAGGATTTCAGATGTCGAAAGAGGTTAAATCGATCGTCATTACCGGGAACGGAACCAACTGCGAAATGGAGATGGCCCATGCCTGCAGGCTTGCAGGTTCTGATGTAGTGGATATTGTGCACATCGGTATGTTGCTTTACGGTGAAAAAAGCCTCGATGATTATCATTTCCTTAACCTGCCCGGAGGGTTCCTCGATGGCGACGATCTCGGCTCGGCAAAAGCGGGAGCCAACCGTATTTTGCATGCGAAAGTCAAAGGAAGGGGAGAAAACCTCTACGATCAGTTTGCCAGGTTCATCAAGCAGGGTAAGCTCATTCTTGGCGTCTGCAACGGATTTCAGTTGCTTGTCAAACTTGGGATGTTGCCAGGTTTTGACAGCGATTACCGGAATCAGACAACGACCCTCACCTTCAATGATTCCGGCAGATTTGAGGACCGATGGGTATATCTGAGAGTCAACCCTGATTCCCCCTGCATTTTTACAAGAAAGGTGACCGGTATTTATCTTCCCGTAAGACACGGCGAGGGGAAGTTTGTCACGAAGGACAAGGATATCTTAGAAAGACTTCACAGAGATCATCAAGTTGTTGTAGAGTACTGCCATGAGGATTTCAGTGATGCCACGATGGACTATCCGGCAAACCCGAACGGCGCCATTGACGGTATCGCCGGGATCTGCAATGAGACGGGACGGATATTCGGTCTCATGCCGCATCCGGAAGCTTATCTCCACCGCACCAACCACCCCCGCTGGACAAGGGAAAAGCTCCCTGAAGAGGGGATGGGCCTGGCCATTTTCAAGAATGCCATCGACTTTATCAGGAAAGAGGATGTCTGACGCTGCGGCAAATCCTCTTCTTCCGCTTTCATTAGGACGTGATAATCCGTGAAGTTGACTCGCGCTGCATCTCCTTGGCCCGTTCAATCATATTTTTTATTGTCAGCTCCATGACTTCAGGAAATTTTTTTATGGCCTCCGGGAGTGTCTTCGCCGGTATCTGACATTGAATCGGTATGGGGCCCTGGGGTGTGACGAGTTGTGTCTGCCCGATGAAAAGTGGTTCACGCGTCTTATCTCTGTTGCCGTCGTGTGTCACGGGAGTGAGTCGGCGTATCCACCCAATCTTCAGGTCGGTGAAGGTCTCCTCATGGTAGAGATTATCCTGGTCTATCCTGATTTCTGGCTCTTTCTCGTTGGTGCCGTTCATGGTTTGTCTCCTTCAGGAAGTATAACCGGTTACTTACACTACAGTGGAATTGACGTCAAATTTTATTATTTTGGAATATCTTCTGTGCAGTGCATCTCTTCTTAACTATTTCCGGGGAAGCAGCACGAAAATTTTTTCTGTTGACAAATCGGATAATATATCTTAGAAATATCATTAGTTAATCGTTCAAACGCAAAAGGACATAGTTATTTATATGATGCGAAGCACGTGGACCATCAGGCCAATTAGTATTGAGGGCATAATTAGGCTACTTACATAGGAAGCCTGGTAGTGGTGTAGTGTTTCGATAAAAACAATAGAGCAACAAGAATCCGTTATCAGGTTATCTGGTAGCGGTTTTTTTTGGAAGAGGAGGGAATTATGGATTCGTGGGATGTTTTGATTTACGACACGACATTGAGAGATGGGACACAGGGCGAGCAGATAAATTTTTCGGCGGAAGAAAAGTTACGCATCGCCCAGCGTCTTGATGAGATTGGTTTTCACTACATTGAAGGCGGGTGGCCGGGATCAAATCCGAAAGATATGCGTTTCTTTGAGATGGCCAAGGGCATGTCATTCAAGCACGCGCGTCTCACCGCATTCGGCAGCACCAGGAAGCCGTATATGAAAGCTGCAACATGTCCCAATATAATGGCTCTGCTGGAAGCGGAAACGCCGTCCGTAGCCATTTTCGGCAAGAGCTGGGATCTTCATCTCTCAGACATTCTCAATGTATCCCTCGATGAGAATTTAGAAATGATTCGTGATTCTATCGAATTCTTGAAATCAAAAGGTAAGGAAGTCATCTTTGATGCGGAGCATTTTTTCGACGGATATAAGAATAATCCCCGTTGTGCGCACAAGGTGATAGAGACGGCCCTTTCTGCCGGGGCTGACATGATTGTGCTGTGCGATACCAATGGGGGGACGATGTCCGGTGACTTGATCACGATCATTAAGGAAATCATCCCTTCTGTTCCTCACCATCTCCTCGGTATTCATGCACATAATGATTGCGGCCTTGCCGTAGCAAACTCCCTGGCGGCAGTCCATCATGGTGTCAGAATGGTTCATGGAACGATCAACGGATATGGAGAAAGATGTGGAAATGCCGACCTCATCTCCATAGTCGGTAATCTCCAGTTGAAAATGAATAAGAGATGTTTGCCCGACGTATCTATAAAGCAATTAACACACCTCTCTAATTACGTGAGCGATGTTGCGAACATTGCCCCCCTCAATTCAAGGCCATTCGTTGGCCGTAGTGCATTTGCCCATAAGGGAGGTGTCCACGTTGATGCAGTATTGAAGAATCCGGCGGCATATGAACACATTAGACCGGAGCTGGTAGGAAATCAGCAGAGGGTGCTGGTTTCGGACCTCTCAGGCAAAAGCAATATAGCATACAAAGCAAGGGAACTCGGCATCGACTTAGGTGAGGAAACGTCTGTCAGTAGAAATATTGTTCGACAGGTAAAGATTATGGAAGATCAGGGGTATCGTTTTGACACAGCTGATGGTTCCCTTTCCGTATTGATGAAGAAAATAAAAGGTGAATTCAGAGATCCGTTTATTCTTGAGAGCTTTCAGGTAATAAATGCAAAAACAGGAAATAATCCACCCGTGTCACAGGCTACGATTAAGATAACAGTGGGCGGTGAGGAAGAATTGACTGCCGCAGAGGGCAATGGCCCGGTAAATGCCCTGGATAATGCCTTAAGAAAGGCATTGATAAAATTTTATCCCCAGATCAACGGGGTGCATCTCGTGGATTTTAAAGTGAGGATTCTCGAGGGCTGTGAGGGAACAGCGGCCAAGGTGACGGTGCTTATAGATTCAACCGATGGCGAGGATATATGGAGTACTATGGGTGTATCTACAAACATCATCGAAGCAAGCTGGCTTGCCCTCGTGGACAGCATCCAATATAAATTAAGCAAAGATGAAGAAAATAGGAATGGCCGGGTCTGAAAGAGATTCAATATGTTCATTGATAAAGACGCTTATTTCTGGTAAATAACTAGGATTATATAATAAGCGGAATTTACAGAATCAGAATAATGTAATAATATGTATCTATCCATAAACAGTCAGAATCCTCAGATGCGGTTGATCAAGAAAGCCGTTGATATCCTGCAGAATGGGGGTGTTATCATCTATCCTACTGACACTGTCTATGGGCTGGGCTGCGCCCTTTCCAACAAAAAAGGAATCGACAGGATTTATGAGATAAAAAGGAGAAGCAAGAAACGACCGTTGAGTTTTGTTTGTGCCGACCTGAAGGACATCAGTCGTTATGCCCGTGTTTCGGATTTTGCCTACAAGACCATGAAACGCCTCCTTCCGGGACCATACACGTTTATCCTGGAGGCATCGAGGCTGGTCCCGAAGATTATCCTACCGAAAAGACTGGCTACAGGCATCAGGGTACCGGATAATCAGATCTGCCTTGCCCTGGTCAGGGAGCTTGGGCAGCCTATTATCAGCACGAGTGTATCGACTGAGGACGGTGAGGTGCTGAGTAATCCCGTTGAGATCAAGGATAAATTCGGTCATTCTGTGGATCTGATAATAGATGGAGGCATTCTGGTTTCCGAGCCATCGAGCATTATCAGTCTTGTTGATGACACAATTGAGGTAATCAGAGAGGGGAAGGGGGATGTATCCACTCTTATCTGATGATTATCTCGTGAAAATATAAAAAGTGGCTTGAAATTGGCCGGCATCGCAAAAGCGCTGGCGGCAGGGAGCATCCTCAGTCAGGCTCAGGATAAAATCACCGGGAGGATGAGGAAATGAAAGACGTATGCCGTGATGACTCAGGACGGAGCAACGCAGCCCCTGCACATACTTTGCGAGGCTGAGACTTAAAGAACAAGGATATTTATGAAGAGAGTGATGTTAATTAATGCTGTTCATCCGGAACAGAAGCGGCTGGCCATTGTGGACAGCGGGAAACTTATTGAATACAACATCCAAATGGCGGACAAAGAACCCATAACGGGCAACATCTACAAAGGCGCCGTGATGAAAGTGGAACGCGGTCTCCAGGCGGCTTTTGTAAGCTATGGAGGCAGGAGGGATGGATTTCTGCCGCTGCACGACGTCAGTCCCGAATACTTCGCAGAGCAGACGGGAAAAGAAGGCAGCGCGCCGAGTCAGAAACCTTTTCTGAAGGCGAGTCAGGAGGTACTGGTTCAGATAGTGAGAGAAGAAAGCGAACGTAAAGGGGCGCTTCTTACTACCTATATATCATTGCCTGGAAGATATTTAGTCCTGCTGCCGAATAAGGAAAGCAGTGGCATTTCCCGGAAAATAGAAGATGAGGAAGACCGTAAGCGGCTAAAAAAATTAATGGAGCAAGTCAAGATTGATGAAGGCATCGGTTTTATAATCCGCACGGCGGGAATGAACAGAACAAAGCAGGAACTCTCCCGTGATTATCAACTGCTGTCGAGGCTGTGGAGGGAGATTCAGAAGAGGGCCAAGAGCGCCCCTGCGCAGTCGCTCATTTATCAGGAAAGTAATTTCGGCGTATGCTCTCTCCGCGACTATTACACGTCGGAAATAGAAGAAATCCTCGTAGACGATATGGAGACGTACAAAAAAATGAGGGAATACTCCAAAGCCGTCGTCCCGAGGACTGTAAAACTTATTAAGCTCTATAAGGACAAGACCCCGCTGTTTGACAAGAATCGGCTTGAAGACCAGATTCGCGTCATTTACCAGGACAGGGTGGAGTTGAAATCCGGCGGGTACATAATCATAAATCCCACGGAAGCCATGACTACCATCGATGTTAACTCGGGCCGGGCATCAAACAAGAGGAACGTTGAAGAAACTGCCTTCAGGACCAACATGGAAGCGGCAGAGGAGATTGCCAGGCAACTGCGCCTGCGAGACCTGGGCGGACTGCTTGTAATCGACTTCATTGATATGCGTGATCGAAAACACGAAGCCGAAGTGGAGAAGACCTTCAAGAAGGCCCTTAATGTTGACAGGGCAAGGATACAGATGTCGCGCATATCCAAGTTCGGAATTCTTGAACTTTCAAGACAGAAGAAACAGTCGACCATACAGGAGATCAGTTATAACGTCTGTCCTTACTGTAAGGGGCGCGGTGTGAGGCCATCCCTGGAATACACAGCCCTCGGCGCCTTCAGGAAAATTGAATCTCATGCAGTAAGGGGGGATTACTCTGTTCTTAAAGTAAAACTGCCTTACGAAATAGCCGATTATCTTCTGAACCGGAAAAGAAATGAGATCAGTAAACTTGAAAGCACATATAACGTCTCTATTCATATCTCCGGGAGCCCTGACACGCCATGGGACGAGTTGAAAATCGAAACCGTAGCCAGGGAGGTTATTGAGGAGGCTTTTCCGGAAGAGGAAAGCCGCCCGGTTGAGGTGGCCGATAAACAGGAAAATGGGCGCGCGGAACCTGCTGTCGGTGTCTTAACACAGGCCGAAGTCAGCTCGCTTCCGCAGGAAACCGACGAAGGGGTGGAGACAAGTCCGAAGCCTACCAAAAAGAAGTCAAGACGGAGACCAAGATACAGAAAAAAGAAAACGGACGATAAATCCGTTGAACCCATATCTCGACCCCCGGCTGATCGAAGCGATAATATGATGAAGTACAAGAGGATAGAACAAGCCCAGGACAGCGCAGTCAATCCTCTGGTACCGTCAGGCGGAACAGGCGGGGAAGGACAAGACCTCTTAAGCAGGCTCCGTAAGGTTTTTGAACAAATGGAGGAGTAGGATTATTTTTTCCTGCCAAGCTCCTTGGCCCGAAGTGTCGCTGCCTGGACAGCTGCCATCATGGTAGCCCTTAGCTTTCCCTCTTCCATGGCCTGCAAACCGGCTATGGTCGTTCCTCCGGGAGAGGTAACCATGTCTCTGAGCTCTGCGGGGTGTTTGTCTCCTTTAAGACAGAGTTTAGCAGCACCGAGAAGGGTCTGCGCCGCGAGTTTCAGGGCGATGTCTCTGGAAAGCCCCATATTGACTCCTGCATCGGCAAGTGCGTCAATTATTACGAATCCGTATGCAGGTCCGCTCCCGCTCAAGCCGGTTACCGCATCCATAAGTTCTTCTTTAACAAAAACGGTAATCCCAACAGCTTCAAAGATATGACGGGTGGAAGCAAAATCTTCGTCCGTCGCATATGAACCCCTGGCGATTGCCGCAGCCCCTTCACCGATCAGTGCGGGGGTATTTGGCATGACCCTCATGACACGAGCCCCCTTCTTGAGGCATTCCTCTATATATGCCGTGGAAATACCCGCTGCAATGGAGATGATGAGCTTGCCTTTGTCAATGCTGCCTGATATCTCTTCCAGCACTTCTGCCATATTCTGTGGCTTCACGGCCAGGATCATGATATCCGCATCCCTGACGGCCTTCTTATTGTCTTTGGTTACACAGACGCCGTATGTCTTTTTTAGATATTCCAGTTGCTCCTTCACCACATCGGATACGGTGACCTTGCCCGGAGCTATCAGATTGCGGGACAGGATGCCTTTGATAAGGGCGCTGCCCATTTTGCCTCCCCCAATAAAGCTGATCTTTTTTCCCTTTAACATATCTTTTTCTCCCCCGTGTTTACCCCTTGAAGGGCCGTCAATATTTTGATCCAGTTTACGACTTTTTACAATATTATCAATCTTTATTTGTACAAGATGCACGATATATGATAGGCACTGGATACCTCCTTTATGCAGGGATGGCGTTGTCACATCACTTTTATTTTCATTTATTAATGTGGAAGACAGGCGGAACACCTGTTCCCCCGTTCTCTGGGTTGGGCCCATTGGCCGCCGCTATCTATTGTTTGAAGGTGAATAAGTATCAATGGTAATATTTCATGAAATCAGCGGTGCAAAGATAGCCTGCTGGGTAAGCAGCCAGAACTTTTCCCATGGGAAAATGACGCTCTTCTTTATTCACGGGTCAGGCGGGGACCACGGTACCTGGATAGAACAGTATACGAGATTGAAAGATGAGTTTAATATTGCGGCAATTGATTTGCCAGGGCATGGATTGTCTGAGGGCCTGGGCGAACAGGATGTATCGCAGTATGTTGAATGGGTGAGAAGGTTCATCGTTGCACTTGCTTTGGAGAAACCTGTTTTGATAGGCCACTCCCTGGGTGCAGCTATAAGCGTCGTGTTTGCTATAAAATATGGAGAGATGCTCTCCGCCATTGTTCCCGTGGGTGGAGGAGCCAGAATGCCTGTGAATGAAATGATTCTCAAAGGACTGAAAACGGATCCCGATTCCGTTATCGCTTTAGCCGCCAAGTTCTCTGTTACCAAGGAAAATAGAGGACGCCTGTCGCGAACTGTTATTGAGGGACTGTCGCGTGCCAATCCTGATATCCTTTACGGTGATCTTCTTGCCTGTGACAGACTCGACATTGGAAATGAGGTCGCACGGATCGGAAAGCCGACCCTCGCTATGTGCGGCGCTGATGACAAGATGACACCGCCTGCGCTATCGCAATTCCTGAGAGATAACATTCCCGGGGCGCAGTTGTCGCTGATTGAGAATGCCGGTCATATGGCAATGCTGGAAAATGCAGAGGCCTTCAACAGAGCTCTCAAATCATTTGCTCTATCATTACCTGATATGGAGAGACGATAAAGAAACTAAAAATCTTGGATGTCAGAAGGGGCTCATATGTTTGTGCTGGGAAACTTTATCATTGCGGTGGCAAAAATCATCCATGTCGTACTTTCCATCTATATGTGGATTATCATTGCCAGGGCTATCATCTCGTGGGTGAATCCTGATCCGTACAATCAGATCGTTCAATTTTTGTATCGTGTGACAGAGCCGGTCCTGGCGCCAGTTCGCAGATGGCTGCCCTTCGGCCGTATGGGTATTGACGTATCGCCGATAATCGTCATTCTGGCGATTTATTTCTTAGATGAATTTCTCATCAAGAGCATGATTGAATTGGCGGTGAGCTTAAAGTGACGATTCGCACAAGCGGGTTTTTCAGTTAATATGGTTGATATCAAGGAAACGGAACATGGAATCATTCTCCAAGTCCATATTGTACCACGATCAGCCAAATGCGAGGTTGCCGGCGTTCAGGGCGATGCGCTAAAGCTTAAAATAACAGCACCGCCTGTGGAGGGGCAGGCGAATGCGGAATGTATCAGGTTTCTATCTGATATCCTGGGGATCAAAAAAAAACAGGTAAGAATTTTAGGCGGCCATAAATCGAAGAAGAAAACGGTTGCAATAGAAGGCATTGGAAGGAGAGACATCGAGGTTTTGATTCCATGAACCACCGCCTGTTAGAATGGCGGGGTCATGGGTGGTTTTGTCGAATTCTTACAAGCCGCTTGATATGACATTTATTCTCACTGCTTTTTGCCAGCTTAGAGTATGGAAGAAGGTAGAATAAAAGGCACGGAAAATAGAAGAGTCGCCCGGGCAGCAGGGGTGGTCGGTCTTGCAACAATGCTTTCCCGCATATCCGGCTTTCTCAGGGATATGGTTGTCGCCGCTTTTTTCGGCGCCGGTCTCACAACGGACGCCTTTTTTGTTGCCTTCCGGATTCCCAACATGCTTAGGCGCCTGCTGGGCGAAGGATCACTGACTGTCTCCTTCGTGCCTGTCTTTACGGAATACCTGAACAAAAAAACAAAGGCCGAGGCCTATGAACTGGCCAATGTGGCTTTTACGGTGCTTTCGATCATCCTTGTCCTTGTATCTATTGCAGGCATTATTTTTTCGCCGCTTATCGTAACGATCATGGCGCCCGGATGGTATATTGATCGTCCAGACCACTATCACCTGACGGTTTTTCTCAATCGTCTGATGTTTCCCTACATCTTTTTCATCGCTCTGGTGGCGCTTTGCATGGGCATCCTCAATTCCTTGCGCCACTTCGCTGCACCCGCTCTTTCACCTGTGATCCTTAACATCTGTATGATCCTGGCGGTGCTGCTGCTTATGGACTTTTTCCCGGAACCAATCACAGCACTTGCCGTAGGGGTCATGATCGGGGGCGTTTTGCAACTCGCCATGCAGTGGCCTTTTCTTGTTAAATTCGGATTAAAGCTGAAGCCTGATTTTAACTTCGGGCATCCGGGCCTTAAGAAAATCGGCCTCCTCATGCTTCCCGCAGTTTTTGGGGCATCGATCTATCAGGTCAATATCTTCATCGCCACTATTCTTGCCTCTCTACTTCCCTCCGGGAGCGTCTCCTACCTCTACTATGCAGACCGGCTCGTGGAGCTTCCCCTTGGCGTATTTGCTATTGCGGTGGGGACAGCGGCACTCCCCAGCTTTTCGGAGCAGGTGGCGAGAGGCGACTTTCATGAATTAAAGGGAACAATCAATTTTTCCCTGAGACTAATACTCTTTGTCACTATACCGGCAACGGTTGCACTCATAGTACTCCGGGTTCCGATAATCTCAGTACTTTTTCAGAGAGGTGCGTTTGATATTCAGTCAACCCTTCTAACTGCCCAGGCTCTCTTATGCTACGCTGTTGGTCTGTGGGCCTTTTCGGTGATCAGGGTGATTGTTTCGGCTTTTTATTCACTACAGGATGCAAAAACTCCAATGATGGCGGGGATTGTCGCATTCATCGTCAATGGCATCTGTAGTATTGTTCTCATGTATCCTCTGAAGCATAGCGGTCTTGCACTGGCGACCTCCATCGCCACAGCCGTCAATGTTGTCATGCTCTCAGTCATTCTCAAAAGGAAAATCGGGGCTTTTTTAGATCAGGAGTTTTATCATTCTGTTTTCAAAATATTTCTGTCGTCGCTCGCGATGTTGGGCATTATTATCGTCATAGAAATTATTCTACCCTGGAGGAATGAAGGGCACCTGAACGAGAGACTCTTATACCTGACGCTGTGCGTAGTTGCCGGAATGGCGACGTTCTTCACAGCAGCCCGTTTAACCAAGTGCTCGGAAATGACGATGATTATTGATGTTGTCAAGAAGAAGCTGGTGGCGCCAAAACCAAGTAATAACGGATAGATGAAGCTTATAACCGGATAAAAGGTATTGACTGCTGGTTTTTGAAGTGATAGGGAAAATCGCTTTTTAACAGTGCAATCCAAAAGGGAAGGTCAGATTATGCTGGATATAAAATTTCTGAGACAGAATATTGATTTTGTTAGAAAAAAAATGCTTGAGAGAGGTCAGGACATCAATCTCGAAGCCTTCGCTGCGCTGGATGAAAAGAGACGTAGAATCCTCCAGGAAGTGGAAACCCTGCGGAACGAGCGGAATACCGCCTCCAAGGAGATAGGCGAGAAAAAGAAGAAAAAAGAAGACGCTTCCGAACTTATTGCCAGGATGAGCGATGTTTCCAATCGTATCAAAGAACTGGACGAGTCTCTAAAGAAAATCGAGGAAGACCTGGGCAGCATTCTGATGATTATTCCCAATGTACCTCATGAGTCGGTCGTGTATGGTACGAGCTCTGAGGATAATCCGGTCATCCGCATCTGGGGAGAGAAGCCCGATTTCGCTTTCACGCCAAAACCGCACTGGGAAATCGGCGAAGATCTGAATATCCTCGATTTTGCGAGGGGTGCAAAGATTACAGGGGCACGATTTACGCTGTACCGGGCATGGGGGGCTATGCTGGAGCGGGCTATCATAAATTTTATGCTTGACCTGCATACGTCAGAGCACGGCTACACAGAGGTCTTGACGCCCTTTATGGTGAACAGTGAAAGCATGACGGGAACCGGACAGCTCCCGAAATTTGCCGACGACCTTTTCAAGATTGAGAAATTTGACTATTACCTCATTCCCACGGCGGAAGTGCCTGTAACGAACATCCACCGTGACGAGATTTTGGATGAGCAGGTTCTTCCGACCTTTTATGTGGCATATTCGCCATGTTTTCGCTCTGAGGCCGGTTCATACGGAAAAGATACGCGGGGACTCATCAGGCAGCACCAGTTTAACAAAGTGGAACTGGTCAAGTTTACCACACCGGAAACATCATACGATGAGCTGGAAAAGTTGACCCTCAATGCTGAGGAAGTCTTAAAAAGACTGAACATTCATTTCCGGACGGTGAGCCTCTGTACGGCAGACCTCGGGTTTTCTTCCGCCAAGACCTATGACGTTGAGGTTTGGCTTCCCGGGCAGGATTCTTACAGAGAGATATCGTCCTGCAGTAACTTCGAGGATTTTCAGTCCCGCAGGGCGTCCATACGATTCAGGCGAGAAGGCAGTGGCAAGGTAGAGTTTGTTCATACCCTTAATGGTTCCGGGCTAGCCGTCGGGAGAACCTTAGTGGCTGTTCTGGAAAATTTCCAGCAGGCCGATGGAAGCGTTATTGTTCCCGACGCGCTCAGGCCTTACATGAAAGGAATTGACAGGATTCCCGCTCAGGTTTAGTATAAACTTTAGTCCTGAGATCAATGTCATCACGGAGGGGTGGCCGAGTGGTCGATGGCGGCGGTCTTGAAAACCGTTAACCGAAAGGTTCACAGGTTCGAATCCTGTTCCCTCCGCCAGAATAGAAGTAAAAATCCCTGCCCTTTCCGAAATAGGGGTTCACGGGAGACCTAAGGGATAATAGATCGGCTGCATGCGGAGAGATGCCAGAGAGGCCGAATGGGTTCGCCTGCTAAGCGAATGTATGCCCTTAAAAGGTGTACCGGGGGTTCGAATCCCCCTCTCTCCGCCATACTTTTATGGAGCGCCCATAGCTCAGATGGATAGAGCGTTGGACTACGAATCCAAAGGCCCCAGGTTCGACTCCTGGTGGGCGCGCCAGTAAATGGGGGA
>Ga0315291_10005865_pt1 | contig 15344 bp, 31 predicted proteins | sample YL17G12_20_MG_FD_203070 | JGI IMG/M metagenome (GOLD analysis project Ga0315291, IMG submission 203070) | Sediment microbial communities from Yellowstone Lake, YNP, Wyoming, USA - YL17G12_20 | ecosystem: Environmental > Aquatic > Freshwater > Lake > Sediment | place: USA: Wyoming | collected...
GACCAAGAAGAACGAGAGGCCATCCCATTTGACTTCTGGAGCATTATGATTTTGTCGCTCATCTTCTTGACCTTGCTGCTGGCCCTGATCAAAAGCTCCCAGCATGTCAGGAGAGACAATCCCGTCACGGCGGAGGCTCCAGACCAATGATCCTGACATCGACTGCCAACAAGCAATACCTCTGCGTCGGCATGGACATGGACGAGTACGCCATCCTCCAGGATTGCGTTACCGGGGAGCTCCAACGATGGATGATGCGTGACAGCGATGCCGAAGTCGAAATCCTGTCCGTTAACGAGGTCGACTACGAGCTAAAGGACAGGTTTCATCCGGTCGTCAAACCTCCCTAACATTTCGAATCCATGTCGGTACCATTGTTTCCGCCCATCGTCGTACTCTTTGGCGGGACCGTTATAGCGGTTCAACAAAGTATGCTCGTCCAGCCAAACCCTCTGGTTCCCTAGCCTGATTGGACTGATCATGTCCGGAATCCCAATGGACCTCTCCCGGTATTGCTTCCCCCAGACGTACCACGAGAGGCGCCCGTCTCTCCATTCGATTGCCGGCGAGTAAAGCCGGTGGCATATCCCTTGATGATACCATATCTTGGTCCCCATGTAGAACTCGATAGCTGGGCCGTTCGTTCGATGGATCGCATCGCCCCTGTACCAAACTCTAGCACTATGGTCTTTGACCGGACGGCTCATTCGATTTCCCTCATCCTGAATCCCGTTTCTCCGCAAATGATGTCTCCATGAGAGAACCATGTCTTCTCGCCGCTTTCAAACTCGACGGCCGGGCCATGGGACCGATGAATTTTGTACTTTCTGTCCCTCCAGAACCTAGCCGCCCCGCCATGTGACGAGCCTGGAGGGGCGTAGTACATGAATGGGTTCCTGTGTCCTGGCATCATGGGCTCTCCTTGTCCAAGTACCTCGCAGTCATGCCATTGACTCCCTTGATATGTTTGGCGTATTCTCGCCACTCAAAAGACCGAGAGTCCATGGGATGGGCAGTACTGTAGGTAATGCCGGACCCGATGAAGACCCCGTGCTCGTACCAGTTACCGGCTCCGTCGTCATACTCTATGGCGGGTGCTCCGTCTCGATGAAGCTCCCCATCTCGGTCGTGCCATGCTTTGTACCCGTCCCGGTGTTCGACGGCCGGCCCATGGCGCCTGACGAGTTTGTTCTGTGAGTCAAGCCAATGACGATTCCCTGCGAATGTTTTACACGGCTTCCTCATGTCTAATATGGTAATCCGGCATGGTGCCAAGGTCAAGTTTAACTTGACAGGCCTCGCGCGTAGAGGCATGATGTATTCGGAGGGTGTCATGTATGGCTAGAAGGCGGAAGCTGAAACGAGCACGGATGGAGTGGGAGCCGCAGTTCGGAGAGGGGCGGATTGAGTTCGCCCCCGACCCGCAGGTAAAACTACGAGCATGGAGAAATCGGGACGGACAAGAACACCGCAAGCATGGCCCGGCCAAGGAATATGAGGACGGTAGCAAGGAGTGGTACCAAAGGGGCCTCATGCATCGTATCGATGGACCTGCTCAGGAGCAAGTATCTGACGCCTTGGATTCCGTGGCTTACTACTATGCCGGGGCAGTCGTCGTCCCAAGTCGTAAGGCATACATAAGGATGGCCCAGATGTCTGACGAGATGCAGGAGCATCCAGCGTACAACCGGGCCAACTTCGACCTCGTCGAAGTTTCAGGCTGAGGACGACTGCTCCAGCTTAGCATGCCCAAGCGGAACCTCGTCAGGGACGTGCTCTGTTTCCTTTGGAGGCACGAAGAACTTACGCGCCTCGTAGCGGCACTGTCCACAGGGCTCCCCGTCCCTGGCCGGGATGTGAATCTCGCCGCATTCGCACTTGACGATTCTGAAGTCGATCCTCATTTTGCATCCTCCTCGCACTCAATATACGCCCTACTTTTTCCGGTGTCAATACCGAAAAGTGCGATTTTTTAGGCCATGGATGCCGGTGTGTTAGTACCTGTTGAAAATCCCGAAGAGCGCCACTATCCCTATCCCGTAGAACAACAGGCCACCGATGATCAGGGCCGAAGGAATCCCTACGATCAGGCCCAGCCACCAGCCGACATGTACCCAAGCGGCCCAGGACAGCCATCCCAGGATGGCCGGAACCAGCAGCACGCCGACGAGCCACGTCAGAGTCTTGAAGAAGTTTTCCATAACGAGTACCTCCTATATCAGTAGATTCAAGGATGTCATCCTAAACCCCTTGACACCAATACGGAGAGGGCGTATGCTGCACCAGTAAGGAGGGCATGAAATGCCCAGCGAAAAGATTGTCAGGTGCCTTCTCCATTCATGCAGCGCATTCGTCGACGTTCGAAAGATTGAGCCCAAGGAACTAGTCGTAGGCAAGGACATTGACGACTTTGGACTGAATCTCAACTCGTATTACGAGAACGTCGTCAAGATGTGCTTGGCAAGCCCGGAGCCATCGCTGCACTCGTACGGCTCAAGGCTCGAAATGGTCAATGCTGTCTACAGCCTGTGCCTTAGAGTAAACCCGTGGATGAAGATCGACGAGGTCAAGCTCGTGGTGCGTAAGCCATCGGAAAAGCAGTCAAGGAGAAAGGTTCCGTCCCTATGTGCCGTAATCGGCCAGGACAAGGCCGTCAAGGCCATCTCTGAGATTTTGGAACGAGCAGAGGCTGGGATCGGAGACCCCAATCGCCCGCTTAGCACATTGCTCCTAATGGGACCAACTGGCGTAGGAAAAACGATGATGGCCAAGAAGATGGCCGAGGTGCTGGTACTCCCCTTGGTCCGGATCGATTGCTCCGAGTATGGATCTGAGCATGAGTATGCCAAGCTCATCGGAGCTCCTCCGGGATACGTCGGATACGACAGCGGCGGGCGCTTCGATACGGTCCTGGACAAGATACATGAGACCGGGGTTGTTCTGTTGTGGGACGAGATAGAGAAGGCAAGCCGGAAGGTACACGACCTCATCCTCCATGTCCTTGACGAGGGTAGATTCACCTGCGGGAACAACAAGGAGATCGACTTCAGAAAGTGTTACATCGTCATGACGAGCAACTTGGGATCAGAGGGCGTGGAGGCACTCAGGAACAGGGCTGGGTTCCAGGCTAGGTCGGTCTCCCAAGAGGAAATGGAGGAGTCGTTCCGAGTAGCCATCAAGGCAGAGTTCCGACCCGAGTTCATCAACCGATTGGACGAGGTAATCGTTTTTCATAGTTTGTCGCCCGAAGACGCAGAGGAGATAACGTCTGGGCTCTTGAGAGACCTTGGCCGACGCATACGGTCAAGGTACAACGTCAGGGTCGTGTTCAGTCAGTCGGTCAAGAAGAGGGTTCTAGAGACGGGCTTCTCGTCAGAGTACGGCGCCCGGGAGTTGCGCAGGGCCATAAAGAAGGGCGTGGAGTCCTGCTTGGCGCAAATATTGCCTTTCGCCAAGCCGGGGTCCACAATAACGATGACCTACAAGGACGGGGTTTTCTCATACGACACGTCCACGAGCGCCTCTGCCTGAGGCTGAAAGGGAATTCCATGAGGATCGGGAAGATGCCATCCGGGTTCCGCAAGAACCAATTCGTCCGCTATTCGTATTCGCTGAATAGCAAGGGTCACAAGGCATGGGGCAAGGTCATAGCCGGCGGGATGCACTCCCACTTGGGTCGGGTTCTGATCGTCCTTCCTTACGGGGATAATGACTACCCGTCAATACCCGTAGCCATCAGGGAGGCAAGGAAACTTACATGCGCTCCTAGAGACCCGGCATCTTGTAGATAGTCACGTCCGCCTCTGTCCGGTCATTGAACCCGTAGATCATGTCGATGTATGTGCCCCAGTTTCCTCCGGCGGCCCCGCAGCCAATCTGCCACGGGAACGCTACGGACGACATGGGCGTCTGGGCCATCTTGTCCAGGCATTCCTCGAAATATTTTGCCCTTGACAGTACGGAGTCTACATTGCTGGGATATTCGGCCTTCGAGCTCCCCGGATAGACTTGGGCGAACATGGCTATGACGAACCGCTGGTCCTGTCCGTTCCCTGAGATGTTGATCGTTCCAGGATTGTCCCTGTATCCCAGCGGGATGCGTGGCGAGTAGACGTCGGCGTGCGGGAACCGCTGGAAGACATCCTTGGCCAGATGCGCGGCCCACTTTGTCACGCAGTTGCACTGATGGCAGATGAACTGCTCCTTGGAGTCCAGCAGGTTCCCGTGGACTAGCTTGATGGGCCTCATTTTGCCTCCTGTAGTTTCTTGACGGCCTCTGGCAGGACGATGATGTATCGACCCAGCAGGTCGTCATTCTTGCTTATGCTGGCCCTCTCGGAAATCCACTCGGCGTATCCGAGGTTGGTGTTTCCATTCGATACTACGTTGGCCCATTCTGACCGAGGAAACTTTACGGTCAGCCATAGGACGTGCCTTTTTAGCAGGGTCTCTATGGTGGCGGAGTTCAAGTCTTTGTCAAACTCGTTGTTGTTGCCGTCCGGGCAGAGTTCCTTCAGGAACGAGTAATTCCGTGCCGCTTCGTTCCCGTCCATCTCCCTGAGGCCGTCCCTCAAGTCGACGTATACGATATTGAGAGAAGGAGTTGCGAACGTCAATGCCTTGACCGACGAATCCCCTATGTATACGACGACCGTTGGCTTCATGTCGGTCTCCTATGTCAGGGCTTTGAATCCGATACTCGCATCTCAAGGTGCGAGATCAAGTCCTCGAAGTTTTGCGGCGTCATCCGGTCCCGCATCTGCAACGGCGGCGGGGTATTGGTCCTGACGAACGCCATGAAGAAGAAGCAGGCTTCAAGAATCTTGTCGTCCATCTTCCTGACCAAACTGGCCTCGTTGTCGAAGAACCAGTCCAAGGCTATCGTAGCCAGGTCACGTCCAGTATCTTCGATCCTTGCCGCCAGCCTCTTGTCCCACTTCTCCTGATCTCCGGGCTTGGCGAACGCCTTGATGTAAGCCTTGGCTGCGACCTCGACCTTAGGCTTGTAGTCCTGCCAAACGTCCTCGGCAACTACAATGCTGCAAGTCGTCATGGTCATGATCGCTGCAAGTCCCAAGCGTATTTTCAACATCTTCTCGCCCTCCATTCTGCGGCCTCGGAGGACGATGTCAAGTATTTTCCGGTGCTTCCCCTTTCAATCCGGTATGGCTCTCTTCATAGCCCTCCTACATGTGTCTACGAAACTGAAACGAGTCCAACCTGCGTCCATTGGCATGGTCTGCTCATATGATGGGGACGGGATATGACTTAGGTATACTTATGCGCGGTGGATTACTTCTGGATCTTCTTGAGTTTCTTTTTCTTGGGGACGGCAGCGCCTTCCTTCCCCCAGCAGCATCCATCGCATCCATGAATCGACAAGTGCTTCAGCGATGGATGAGCTTCTAGCCACCTTGCATTTGGGTGCCCAACGCCATGCCGACAGACGTCCTCGACGAGGCCGGACATCCTGACCGTCTGGGACTCAGCCCACTTTGGCTTCGGGTACCTGTTCATCCTGGCCTCCTGAGAACCTAAGACGACGGACTTCTTCTTCCAGAGTTATACCAAGAGCCGACTTGACGTCAAGTTGCCCTTTTACCATGTCCTTGGAGATGAACTCAAGGTAGTCCGATATCTCCTTTTCGTTGAGCGGAGCTGGACGAGTAAACGCCTTCACAAGCAGCCTCTTGTTTTCCAGGCACATGGCCAAGTCCTTTCCTCTCTGATGGTGCCATACGTCTTCTCCGCAAATGGCGGTCGCTATCTCGACCGGGAATGTTTGGAAGAGGAGCCTGGGCTCCTGCGAGTCAGGCTTGACCAGGACAACGCATCCATACATCTCCTCCCCGATGGGCTTGGGCTGGCTGATGATCCTGAAGAAGATCATGGCGTCCTCCGCTTGGATGGTGCGCCGCGAGGGAGTCGCACCCCCTTCGCCGGGTTTTCAAGATCAGCGGGTTGCACGTGCCTCCGTTGACCCTGTCCCGACTTTGTTTCCTCCCGGTTGTTAAGGCCAGGCGCTCTCTACTGAGCTATCGGCGCGAATCTTGCTCCTGAGCGTATCCTACCAACTTGACCAACTGGACCTCGCATTCAGGGCAACACATGAATGGGCCCTTGTGGGATTTCCCTCCAACGGTCACCGTAGCGACCCAGCAGGTCGTTGGCTCGTTGCATCCACGGCAAGCCCAATGCGTGCCCCATGGCCTGGAAGACATCTCCCTGGCCCTGTACTTGTCGACGGGCTCGGACCGCTCCTTCTCGCTGAGTCTGGAATAGGCGGCGTTGATCTGCTTGGCTGCGACCATTTCCTTGTCGCAGAGCCATTGCTGGAGGATGGAGTTGAAGGGGCACGTCATGTTGAGGCATTTGTGGTTCTTGGATAGCTCGGTCCCGCACCGGCGACATGTCTTCTCAGGCTTAGGCCTGTCCTTGCCACCGCCCATCGAGGCCGACATCTTCACCAGAACGTCGTCGTTGCATCCAGATAGCACGACCAGAAACAATACTCCAAGGATGCTCCTCATGCAAACCTCCTTGCGCAGGCTTCAAAAGCTCTTGCGGGACACCATGCTACCCATGGATGGACCCGAGTCAAGTGCTATGTCGCCTGTTTCAGGTGGCGGGACATGAGTTCCTGCTTCTTCTTCAAGGTCTGGTTGCGCCGATCCATAGATTGTCCCTCATGATGACGTAGAGGGCCTTGAACGCGAAGAACCCGAAGATCAAGGACGACGATACTGATAGGAGGTAGTTGTCAGGCGAGAAGGCGGCCGCCAACAACAGGAATATGGAGGCCACGCCCCCGACCATGGCCGCCGTACGTCTCCAGCCGTCCACGTAATGGTATCCAATCATGAGGTAGTCAGTTGACCTCTCGACATGGCGGCATATCTCGTTGAGGTCCTTGGTCATGTCCTCGTTGGTCTTGTACTGCTGGCTCTCGAAGTCCGGAAGCATCGCCATGGCCATTGATCCGAACTTGGCGCTCCAGCGAGTATGGACCCATTCCGCCACCCACATCGAGACTATCGAGACTTGGAATCCAAACAGGCACCAGACGAAAGCCGGCGGGAACTGCCCCTCCCGTACGATTGACAGCAGCGAGAAGATGTTCAACCCGATCAGGGCGATTTGGGACGCGATCATCCCGGAACTTGGAATCCGGCGGTCCTTGTCCATGCTCTCCAAGCACCGCCTGATCCTCGTGGCGTACTCGCCCTGCATCTGGTCCGTCTCGTTCATCGCCTCTTACCTCCACTGGAATAATACAACATGGGTGTAATTGTGTCAAGTCTATTCCAGATTTGCTAAAGGCAGGCTACGGAAGCATTTGCCGTCTTTGGGCAACGCTGCCATGGCCGTCCTTCCGGGGAGGTCTGGCTCGAAGAACACCTCGGTCGGGATGCCGGACTCCCTCGACTCCATGGCCCTCCTGAGAAGGTGTTCCTCGTCCCTGACGGACAGGAGGACTATCGTCTTGTGGTTTCTGGCCCAGTCCCGTACCTATGGCTCGTGGCCGTTGCAGAGCATGAACTCTGCAACGGCGTGAGCCGCCTGCACGGCCTGCTGGGCCGGGGAAAGGTCCGCCCGGACGAGGACGTACAGTTTCTCGCTCATGCTGGCACCATCTCCTTCTCCGGAACCTTGCAGAGCTTCTTGAGCACCCTGAGGGCTCCGAAGGCGACGTTGCTCGGCCTCTTGGCGTGGCAGCGAAGCTCCTTCTTGGAGATGGCCTCCTTGATGGCGGCCTTCGTCAGGGCTTTGATTTTCTCCGGGTCGTCCCCGAAGAACTTGAGGATCAAACGGGCCGTAAGCAGGACCGAAACCTCTCGCTTGGCCAAGACATACCTCGGCCAGTCAGCACTGGTCGGGTTGATTGAGGCGACCTGGACTGTCGCCATGACGTACACCATCTTCGCCTGGTCGTAGGCCCACCATCTCTTGACCGGGTCCCAGACCTTGCGCTTCTCGAACTTGGCATGCTTGAACTTGATCGCATGAATCTCGTCAGAAAGCTTCTTTACCTTGTCCCTGATTTGCTCCTGCATCATGATCGTGTCTCCTTGGTTTCTTGGTTTGGTTTAGTTCACGTTGATGGCATGGAGCTATGGCCCCCTGATCTATGTCATGACTCTGCCTCCTTTCGGGACGAGGAACACATCCAGAACGGATGTTTCACTACGTAGTGAATGTAGCAGCTTCGGTGAAGATGGCAAGCATGTAATGGGATGGACGCATAGGATTCCCCATAACGGGGAAGGCGAGCAAACTCGAGAGATATGGACGATCTACAACATGTCCTGCTCCTGTTTGTTTCAATCCTCGCTCCCGCATGTGGAGCGTATCGTTTGGTGCTTCCGGCGGGATTTGCACCCGCACCTACGAGGGTTAGAATCCCGTCGATCTACTTTTGATCTACGGAAGCGACCCATTCACCGGGATCATACAGCATCCAACCCCCCGTGTCAAGCCCTATCCAAAGAATTCGTCGTCAGTCGTATATGTCCCTTCCAGTCTCGAAATTCTCGACCTGCCTATCCGTGGCTGGGCAGTAGAACCCGCAGAACGGGCTGCATTCACGATTGGCGGCGTATGGGCAGGACAAGGTACAGTCTCCGTTGCCCTCAGATACCCTCTGGACATGTCGTAGGTGGATGATGCATGAGTCACGGTAGTCGAAGGATACATCATCGCTGCTTGCGTCGATCCAGAGCTTCTCGGCGATGGAGGACAGGTCGTCCTCTGTTATTCCCAGGTCATCGGCCTTCTTCCAGAGCCTGCCCAGCGCTTGGCGGATGAGCTCCTCGACGACTGGGAGGCCCTTTTCATGGCGGACGTAGTCAAGCCTGCGGGACGTGGCGTATATCCTTCGCATCAGGTCATAGGCTTCACGTCCAAGGCATAGGTGCTTCATGGGCATCCTCTCTGTATCATAAACGCAGGAGCCAAGGGAGGATCACAAAATGGCGATAGGCGATCATGGGAAGATGCCCGAGGACGTCCCTGTTGACCCAAGTCGTTTGACTTGGAGCGGTACGGGAATTGGCGGTTGTTGGGAGGTGACAGGGACTGCTGGCGTAACTGCTTCTGGGACTACAATCCAGGCTTGGTCTGGCTACCATGGGAATGTCCATGGATATCCAGTCCTCGCTAGACCGGTTGGGTCGCCTGGATGTTGTGGCGCCGGGTCCTGCCCTGAAACGCACTCGATCCCCAATACGCCATCTCAGTACCAGAAGACAGAGGAGGAGTACCGCTTGTCATGCCGCAATGAACAGGCAATCTACGACCTCCTTGAGCACTACGAGTCGAAGGGTCTGCGAGTTTACGAGGTTCGTGGTCCGGCGTGGCTGGCCAGGGTCGTCAGGGGCATGCATGCGTTCGATCCCCACAATCACATGAACGACTTGATTGGATGGATTTACGGCGCGGCGATCAAGCTAGACCACAAGAGGGATGAGAAGGTACTGGTCATCGCTTGGCCAACTGGGAACATAAATTGCGCTTGCTTGCAGTAGCATCATGTGGGCCGGCCATGGCCGGCCCACATGATCGCTGGATGTTCATTCAAACAACGTACCGCTTGCCAGTACATTCGCAAGAGACAGGGGAGCTTCCGACAACTTGGCCTCGGGTATGTACGGGTCAAGCCTTGGGTTCTTCGCCGTATTCGCCTGTACCTTCTTGATTGACATGCTCAACTTTACCGTCTCCGACGGGTAGAAGTCGATCCTTGACGGCAGGTACATCCCGGACGTCAACAGATGACCGGAATAGGTAATCGCCGACGAAGGCTTCTCGTTCTCAAAGAACACGACTTTCTCGACGACCAACTCTCCGTCCACCGACGCGAGAGTGAACCGCCTGATAATCACGTTCCCCTTTAGGACGTTGACGAACGTCTTTCCGCCCGACTTCTGGAGGCGTCTCTTGTCCGCTCCGTTCGCCCAGCAGGATGGCAGGATCAATCCACGGGCGTCTCCGGCCAGCCCGACGAACCGGAGTTCGTTTGGGATGTCGGCCATGTTGCCACGGTCGCCCTTGCAGAACGTATCCTTCCGGGGAAGCCACAGGATGGCCTCCTTGCCACGGGCAGACAAGTCCAGGACGTCATACGCCCCGTAGTTGATCTTGAACCGGTAATCGCCGGCCGCAGCAGCGTACTGGGCCGTTAGGGAGACATCTTCCTTCCCCGACCTGGACACGACGATGTTGGCCTCGATGAAAAGGTTCTTGAACGACGAGTTTCGCTCCTCCATCTTGGAGATTGAGGAAGCTGTTTCGTCATGTTGTATGACCTGGGCCGACGGAGTCGTGATGAACGGCTTGGACGCCATCGCTAGGGACGCATGATCCGCCGCCCATGACGCCGAGAACGGCATCAGGGCCAACAATGCGAGTATTCTCATTTTAGTATTGTCTCCCCCTTACTGGTTCTTGGTCGGCGGGGGGAATTCCGCGCCGAACTTTAGGTCATCAGGATTGGGCAACTTCGTCCTGACGACTTGGACCAGTTGGGTCACGCCCTCGTTGAGGCCGTTAAGCCTTTCGGAGAGCTGCGAGATTGCGATTTTCGAGGCATCGTTGCCGTCCCCGATGATCTTCCTGAGGTTGGCGACCTCGGACTGCTTGTCCCGGATGGAGGCGAGCAACGTCGCCACTTCGGCGAACCGGGCGTCGACGGTCTTGAACTCCCCGTCAAACGTCTGGGCCACGTCAAGGGTAGCGGTAGCCCCCTTGTTGGTCGACGACAGCATTCCTTGCATGGTCGTCATGATTACCTTTCGGCCGTCGATGATCTCGTTCTTCATCTCGGAGAGGAGGTTCGCCCGCTCGCCGAAGTCCTTCTCGAGCTTGTCGATGCCGGCACTCAGGGCCTTGAACTTTTCGTTGATCATCCCCGCATCCAAGCCCTTGCTCTTGGACGCCTCCTCCAGGAGCCTCTTCAGGTCCTGCTGCGTGACGGTCGGTGCCGTCTGCCCGGCTGGGGTTTGGTAGACTACTTGCGGGGCGCTGAACTTGTGCCCGCAATAGAACGCCGCCATCAGGGCGCAGAACGCGAACACCATGAACGCGAACACCCATCCGAACGGCATCCCGGCCATGCCCACCGGGCTGGCCATTCTGTCCATCATCCCATGCATCCCATGCATCATGCCTTGAGGCTCAACGGTCCGCGACTTATGGGCTACTTCCGTAATGACTGTGTCTCCGCCCGTGGGTCTGTTGGTCTCCATCTTTCTCTCCTTTTTTCTGGTCCTACACCCAAAACGACTCTATCTTCTGCGCTTTCGCGCCACGATCTCGTAGTTATGGATGGTAAACCTCTTATTCGCATTCTCTGGTCTTCTTTCCTTCTGCATGATCCAAATCCTACAAGTTGAACCTCCAAAGTCAACCCTAAAAAACCGCATGATTTACACTGAAGTAGCCCGCAAGGACACAACATGATGCACATAAATGGGTTGTATGATCTGATCGGTGCTGGTTTCCTGGCCCTACTTTGCCGGGTGGAGGTAGAAGAGAACCCTCCCGTTGGTGACGGGTCCCTCTCTTGGGTTCCATGGGACCGAGGCGAAGTACTTGCCTGGTTTTACGCCGGGAACATCACCGGCCTTGAAGGTCACGTACTTCTTCCCGACCCGCTTGTCAATGGACACGTGGAACGAGTCTGAAACATTGGTTTCGTAGGCCACGACCGCTACGAGCTTGCGCTCTTGGTCACGGGCGAACTTGATGGTAGTAGCTCCTCCGCCAAGCCCCCTAGGGAAGCAAAGCCTGTAGTACTTGTTTGTCCCAGCCGATACCCGATGTACTGACAGGTCGTCTAGCGACAAGGGTTTGACGGCGGCCGAGGTCCTTCTGCCAATCGTGAACCACATGTTTTCTTCCTCCAATTGTCGGCCCTGTAAGTTCAGGGTCGTGGGATGGATCGTAGCCCAGCTTCACTCTTTGTCAAGTGCGCTTTCAAGATGCGGTCCACGCATCGCCGTGGCTTCTTGTACACGTCGCTCTCCCATAGCCTGACGACCGAGTACCCAAGGAGCCTCAACGCCCGGTCAACCCTCCTGTCACGAGACATGTTCTTGGCGATCTTGTCCTTCCAGAATGGGGCCATCTTGTGCCTGATCTCGTCGAATCGTCGACCATGCCAAAAATCCCCGTCCGCGAACACGGCGACGGGGACGTCGACGAGGACGAAGTCAGGGGTTCCGGGGAGCTTGACATGGCTCCTGAACCTGATTCCGTTCTTCCTCAGCAACGAGGCTACCAATCTCTCCGGCTTGGTGCCGGAGCTGCGGATGAGGCTCATCCGGTGGGATCGTTGTGCTGGCGTCAGGAAGTCAGTCATTGCTCTCGGCGTACTTCGCCAGGGTCATGGCAGGGCTCTCGGACTCTACTTGGCAGAGAATCTTCATGCTCTCGACATGCTCCCTTACCTGATGGCTCAACTCGACCGGCAGAACCTTGAGCATCTCCTCATAGAGCGCCGGGTCAAGCTGTGACAACGCCATCATCCTCAGGGCCAAGTTCTTCCTGCCGTCCTCGTACTCTTTCATTCTCTTCATGCTTGACGCCTCCTACGACGAGATGATGATAATACTACATCGGTTGAAATCAATGGTGTAATGTCTTGGTATGACCGAGTATCCGTCGTGAGTTACATGTTCAACCAGCGCCAATCAATTCCTTCTTCGGGTTCATGGGTTCAAGCACTGGCTCCCCTGCGCATCTGCGATACCTTTGCGACCTTGGCAAACGTCTCCGCGCATTGGGGACAGTTCAAGCGGTATGCTTGTGCCGCTGCGTCTATCCATCCGGCAGGGTGAAGATCCGCCTCGGCCAGTGAGCGCTCGGCGAACATCATCGCCTCGTCGCAGAGGTTCATCCAGAGCAGGCTGACCGCCTTGCTGCTGAACCCTACTGGGTTTCCAGCGGTAATCATACGGTTGGCGATGCAAAGCGACCTGTCGTACTTACGCAGTTCGATGGCCTCAGTCCAGCGGGCATGCAGAGACTCCTCGTTTAAGATGAGGGTTTCAATGTACAGCCAGCCCCTTGTTACTTCCTCATCCTTGACGGTCCACTTCTTTCCTTTCATCTCGCAGAAGCCGCAAGCCTGAAGGCTCTTCAGGGACGCCAGGACGGAGTCATTGTCCAAGTCGAGCTCGACCGATACGTCGGACAAGCTTCTCGCAGTTGGGTATGACAGCAGCAGGGACGCCAGAACCTCGTCGCATTTCGGCATGGACAAATCCTCCGAGTTGTCCGAGTTCTCATACAGCATGACAACGCTAGGCTATTTTCGTCCAGTTGCAAGGGATAACTTTAGCGATTTATTCGGATTTTTTGAATCCCCGTCGTAGGATCAATGCCAGGAGGATCGAGCATGGAAGAAGTATGTTTCTTCATGTCGGTTTATGACCAGCATGTCGACGCCGAAGAGGCTCTCGCGGGAGTCAGGGAAAACTACCCGTCGTCCAGGATTTTTCTGTTCTCCGGAGGAAAATCCATGGGCTTCGACGATTTGGCGAGGAAATTCGGGGCTGAGGGTATCGAGACGTCGAACTTGCACCTGGCCTGCTATGGGGGTACGCTATGGCGGATGGTTTTGGAATGCTTCCTCATGAAACCCGCGGACCACCTGATAAAGATTGATCCTGACACGAGATGCCATCGTCGCATCCAGTCGTTGCCGCCTACGGATTTCGTCTGGGGGCACCTCCAGGCATGCGAGCCCGAGGGCTACTCGCACATCCAAGGAGGCTGCAAGGGGACTGGGGTTATGGCCGCTCGAAAACTTCTTGAGAACAAGGCGTTCGACGACCCCTCGCTGTCCGATCCTTCTACGTACTGCGGGCCTGAGCGTCTGGCGAGCCTGAGGCATTCAGGGTTGGGGTGCGAGGACCGATATACCCAGAAGGCTTACGAGAAGGCCGGCATCATGATAACCCATTGCCCTGAGGTATACTCCATCTACAGGGGGTTGCCTCTGGCTGGGCGCAATCATGGCTACGCATTCACGCACCCACACAAGACATGTTGATCCCATGGCCAGAACACCAGCCCGAAGCCCCCTCCGAGAGGGGGTGGCAGCCAAGCCTTAAGAGGGCTGCCATCCCGGTACTCAGGAGGTCAAAGCTTGTCCTGCACATCGGGGCGATCCGAGGAGAGACGACCAGGGACATGTTGTCCTCGTTTGGGGGGAGGGTCATGGCCACCGACCCACTCTGGCCTGATGGGTTCCACGCCGTCAAGTACTTCTTCTCGACCTGCTGGAAGTTCTCGGACAGGGTTCATGCCTGGGCCGGGAACCCCATTGAGTTCCTCGAATGGGTGTCGTTGACTGGAGAGGACCCTGATTCGATTGCCATCAACGGCGACATTGGGGAGAAATACCCCGACCTGCTCCCGACCATCGTCAAGATCTTCGGGCACAAGCCGATGTTCGGGACCGAAGTCGCCAAGATGAACCTGTTTCTAAAACGGATTTATCCGGAGTTCGAAAGGTTTGACGAGTTCTCGTGGCGTGTTAATGCAGACTTGGTCGGGGAGAGATGGGCATGCCCGTCCGATGGCAACCCGCCCGACGGGGACTGGAGCATGGCTACTCCAGTGGAGGCAGGGAAGCTCTTGGAAAAGAAGGGGATCGTGGTCTTCTTTTGCAGGACGTTCGGGACCGTCTCCGATTCGGAACTGAGTCGTTGGTATTCGGACTTTGCCAAGTCCCAGTACGACGTCTCGATCTCGACCCTGACGTCCTCGTTCATGGCCAAGGGAAGCAGGATGGCCAAGGTCGCCAAGGATGGGTGGGCTTCCGACATCATGGACAAGTGCTACGAGGCCGACGTCCTCATGCACGTCAAGGTATAATCGGGCATGGGAAACGAAGAGCATGTGGGATACTTGGGCAAGGAGGAGGCACTGGACCTCCTGGAGAAGTTCGTGTCATCCAACGCCGGAGCAACGAACGACGAATGCATGGCGGTCCTCCGCTGGGCCAGCAAGACCCGCATGGAAAGCGACCTCTTGGACATGGTCACGAATGGAAAGATCATATTGTCAATAGGAAACAAGGGAGAACTGATGTTCTCCGCCCCGAAGTCGGGGGCGATCACGCCAACCGCTACAAGTCGAAGCTAGTCTCTGCGACCTTCGCCTCTGGCTTGTCCAGGCCGAGGATGGCACGCATGAACTTGTCGTCCTCGGACTCGTTGGTCTTCTCGGAGTCCTCGATCTGCGTCTTGAGGTACCGATTTGGCTCCAGCGGGATGTCGTCGATGTCCGGTGGCGACTCGAACAAAACCAGCGAGGGGATGGGCGAGATGGAGAACTTG
>Ga0315291_10005867_pt1 | contig 15340 bp, 9 predicted proteins | sample YL17G12_20_MG_FD_203070 | JGI IMG/M metagenome (GOLD analysis project Ga0315291, IMG submission 203070) | Sediment microbial communities from Yellowstone Lake, YNP, Wyoming, USA - YL17G12_20 | ecosystem: Environmental > Aquatic > Freshwater > Lake > Sediment | place: USA: Wyoming | collected...
TGCGGCGGTACAGGATCAGGTAACAAAACTCACCCACCTATCTACGTTATATCGGACTGTGCCGATGCCGCTTTTAGCCAAGAAACTCGCCGAGATTGCCCCCATGGATCGGGGAAAAGCGAAGAGTTTCTTCTGCAATTCCGGTACGGAAGCCAACGAACATGCCATCATGCTGGCCCGCATCGCCTCCAAGAAATTCGAGATCTTCGGGCTGCAAAACGGCTTTTATGGCCGCGGCGGTTTCACGATGAGCATCACAGGGCTCGGCGCCTGGCGTTCTGGACTGGGGCCTTTCATGCCCGGAACCCTCCATTTGCCGATGTATCACTGCTACCGATGTTCGCTAGGGCACAAGCATTACAGTGAGTGCGGCTACGCCTGTGCAAACTATCTGAAGATTGCTCTCAAGACGCAGACCAGCAACCGCACCGCTGCGGTCGTAGTAGAGCCAATTCAAGGTATCGGCGGTGTAGTGGAGGCACCTCCGGAGTATTTCAAGGTTTTACAGCCAATCCTTGCCGAGAACCAGATTCTCTTGATCGTGGATGAAGTCCAAACTGGTTTTGGCCGAACGGGAAAAATGTTCGGAATCCAGCACTATGGTGTTGAGCCCGATGTGGTGACTTTAGCCAAGGGGCTTGGTGGTGGGATGCCCATCGGTGCGGTTTTGGCTCGCTCTGACGTGGCTGACACATTCCCCGGTCCTGACTTCTCCACCTTCGGCGGCAACCCGGTAAGCTGCCGAGCGGCACTGGCTGCGATTGAAGTGATGGAAGAGGAGAATCTGACGGAAAACGCGGCGGACATAGGGTCGTTTTTCAAGAGCGCTTTGTTAGAAATGAGCAGGCACCACCCCTTCCTTGATGATGTGGAAGGCAAAGGTTTGCTGATTGGTGCGGAAATCACGCTTGACAAGACCAAGCGTACTCCTGCCGGCAATGACATCCTCACACAAATATTGGACGAAGCTTTAAAAGAAAAGGTTCTCATCGGACGAGGAGGCCTCTATTACAACCGAATTCGCTTCCAGCCCCCTCTTTGTTTCACCCGCAAAGAAGCAGAGAGAACACTGGAAGCATTTGAGAAAGCGCTGAGCATTGCGGAGAAATCAGCCCAATAAAGGAGAGCTCGTGAGTGAACAAATCGTTGGATTGCTGGCATTAATGAAACGGCGGCGGTCGATCCGTGCTTTTAAATCGGACCCGGTGCCCGATGCAGTTATCACCAATGTCGTTGAAGCTGCCAGATGGGCTCCTTCCAGCGCCAATTCCCAACCCTGGGAGATCGTCGTGGTCAGGGATTCCAAAACTAAGGAACAGATTCAGGAAAGCGTGAAACGAGTGATCGCCCGGATCAAGGAACTGCGGGATTTTCCCTTCCTCCGGACCTTTACGGGTCAATATTTGCTCGAAGCTCCCGTTCAGTTGGTGATTGTGGGAGACCCTCGGTTTAAATATGTGAGCATGATGCATCAGGTGGAACCCAACATTGAACAGTTTGCTTTTTGGGGCAGCGTGAGCATGGCCATTCAAAACATGTTACTGGCAGTGGAGGCTCAAGGGTTAGCTTCAGTGGTCTTTACCAACTTTTATCCAGAGGAAGTAAAGAGAATCCTGAGCATTCCCGACCCTTTGCAAATTCTGTGCATCCTGCCCTTGGGATACCCAAATGAGATGAAAGACCCACGCCCTCGACGGGATCCGAATTCCTTCCTTCATTGGGAACAGTACGATCCCCGCAAAACACGATCCGACGAGCTGATCGAGAGCGCGCACCAAGACCCGTACGGCGTGCAAGTAAAGGAATATTAAGAATGGAGGTCCAGGAGATGAAATACATCGGAAAACGCGTCCCGGAGATCCACGGTTGGGCCAAAGTCACTGGGCAAGCAACTTTCACCGATGATCTCCGCCTACCGGGAATGTTGCACGCCAAGATCTTGCGCAGCCCCTATTCGCATGCGCGTATTCGCGGCATCGATGTCAGCAAGGCCTTGCAACTTCCCGGTGTGGTTACGGTCATGACGGGCAAAGATACCCCTGGCATCAAATATGTCGCTCAAGTCTCCGACATGTACCCCTTGGCAATGGACAAAGTACGATATGTGGGGGATCCGGTAGCTGCAGTGGCCGCAGAATCCGAGGAAATTGCACGAGAAGCCCTGTCTTTAATCGATGTCGACTACGAGGTTCTCCCCGCGGTGTTCGATCCACGAGAGGCACTCAAGCAAGGTGCGCCACGAATTCATGAAGACAAAGCCAGCAACCTGGTCCTTACTATAAAACGGGATTTTGGCGATGTTGATCAAGGCTTTGCCGAGTCCGATTTCGTTTTTGAGGATGAATTCTCCACCCAAGCCGTTCCTCATTGCAACATGGAACCACGTTCCAGCGCAGCTTTGATGAATACGGAAGGTGTTCTGCAAATCTGGTCCGGTACGCAAAGTCCCTATTTCGTTCGGAAAGAAGTAGCGCACGTGTGCAACCTGCCTATCTCACATGTTCAGGTGATGGAGATCCATTGTGGAGGGGGTTTTGGCTCCCGCTCCAAGTACTGCGAGGACGAAGGAGTCACGGCTCTTTTGGCCATTCGTACGGGTTCTCCTGTGAGAATTACCTTTTCCAGGGAAGAAGAAATGACCACCACCCGCATTCGTCACCCATTCAATATCCACCTCAAGACTGGAGTGAAAAAGGACGGGACCTTCGTTGCTCGGCAAATGGATCTGATCGTGGACAAAGGAGCCTATTGTCACTACGGTCCTGCTGTGACCGGATATGCTGCTGGTACGGCGGCCTCCCATTACCGGGTACCCCATTTCCGATTTACGGGGGATGTCGTCTACACCAACAAACAAGCGGGCGGTCCTTTCAGAGGGTTCGGCGCTCCGCAAGCGATTTTTGCCATCGAATCGCAAATGGATACGATCGCGGAAAAATTGGGGATCGATCCGCTGGAACTGCGTTTGCGAAACACCAATCAATCGGGTGACACCACCGCCTGTGGATGGCAAATTACAACCTGTGGCCTGGAAGAATGTCTACACAAGGTCGTTTCCTCCACGAATTGGCAGGAAAAGTGGAAGGCGGAAAAGACGGGTCGCTTCCGCCAGGGGATCGGCTTGGCCGCAGCCATCCATGTTTCCGGCAGCAATGTGTTTCCTGATGGCGAGTTTTCCTCCATTGAGATCAAGATGTTCTTGGATGGTCAGGTTTCTGTCTATAAAGGCTCCGGTGATACGGGAACCTGGGCAAATACCGTGATTTCCCAGATCGTTGCTGAAGAACTCCAACTGCCGATGGAAAAAGTTCGCTTAATTAGCATGGACACCGAAACCACCCCACAATCCTTGGGGAGTTTTGCGTCTCGGGTGGCTTTTGAGGACGGGAATGCTGCCCGAATGGCTGCCATCCAACTGCGCAATTATTTGCTGGAATCCGCCTCGGCACGCTTGCAAGTACCCACGGAGGAATTGCAGATTGAGCAAGGGCAAATTGTATCCCAAAAAGATGCAGAAAAACGAATTTCCTATGGGGATGCCGTTTTCCATTCACCCCGTTGCGTGGGCCATCTTCTTAACTCCTTCTATCAGTATGTTCCGAATACTGTCAGGTTAACCCTCCAAGGATACGCCAATGTCTCTGCTGCCTACGCGTTTTCTGCACAGGCCGCGGAAGTGGAAGTGGATACAGAAACGGGCCAGGTGCGAGTTCTCCGATTCACGGTTGCCCAAGACGTTGGCAAGGCCATCAACCCCATTGCGGTCGAAGGGCAGATCGAAGGTGCCTTGGCTCAAGGGATGGGGTATGCCCTCACCGAGGAGCTGATAGTGGATCCCGAAACAGGGCGGGTCGTTTCCGATTGTTTAGATCGGGTCATGCTACCCACAGTGATGGACATTCCCCAAGAGCAGATCTTTCTGGTAGAGACTTGCGATCCTGAAGGCCCCTACGGGGCAAAAGGTGTTGGTGAAATCGGGCTGAATCCGACCGCTGCAGCGATCGCCAATGCTGTTTACAACGCTGTTGGATATCGTGCTCACAAGTTGCCCATCGAAGCGGAAGACGTCTACTACTTTCTCCACCCGGAGAAGAGATGAAACAGTTGGAAGAAACCAGAACGCCGGAAATCGTTCTGGAAGTCCAAGGAATCTCCAAGCGCTTTGGGCAGGTTCAAGCTTTGGATTGCGTTTCACTCGCCTTTCGCAAAGGAGAGATCCACACCTTGCTGGGCGAGAATGGAGCGGGCAAGACTACCCTGATGAACATCATCTACGGACTCTACCAGAAAGATGCCGGTGAAATCTTCATCAATGGTCAAAAACAAGAGATTCGCTCCCCGCACGATTCCCTTAAATGGGGAATTGGTATGGTGCCGCAATTCTTCAAGTTGATTCCCGATTTGAGCATATTGGAAAATATCTACCTGTTCATGCAGGACACCAAGTTTTTTATCGACCGAAAGCAAGCGAAAGCGGCCATTCAAAAACTCTCGCAGATGTTTTGTTTTGGTCTGGAGGGGAAAATTGACACGGAAGTTGGTGCGCTTACCGAAGGCGAAAAACAAAAAGTTGAGATTTTAAAAATCCTCGCTCGCGGATCGAAGATCCTGCTTTTCGATGAAGCGACGAATGTGCTGGCTCCCAACGAGCTTGATTCGTTCCTGCAAGTGATTAAAGACCTGAATCAAAATGGCTATACCATCCTCTACATCACGCACCGACTGCAGGAAGCGCTTCAAATCTCCGATCGAATTTCCGTATTTCGAAAGGGAAAACTGGTTGGCTCGGTACCCGGAAAAGAAGCGACTCTCAACCGGCTGACGATGATGATGGTAGGTTCTGAGCTCGCCAAGACCTCTACCGTTCAGAATAAAGCAAAAGGAAAACCTATTCTTGAAGTGAAGGACCTAAGCGTAATCGATGAGCGCGGGTTGCAAGCACTAAAGAACGTCTCCTGCCAGTTTTATGAGGGTGAAATTGTTGGGTTGGCAGGGATCGAGGGAAATGGCAGTAACTATTTAGCCGAGGCTCTGATCGGATTGCGCCGCGTAAAAAACGGGAAGGTTTATTATCGGGGAGCTGACATTACTCGTTCGTTACCCCTGGATCGAATGAAGCAAGGAATGAGTCTGATGCCAAGTTCGAACACCTTAGTGCCGTTGTTTAACGTCCGAGACAATTCCATTCTGGATTATCCGGAGCGACTTCCTTTTTCACGTCATGGAATGCTGAATCGGAAAGCCATCACTGCACATGCCAAACGTATTGTGCAGGAATACCAAGTACAGACACCGAGTATCTTGTTACAAGCGAGCAAACTGTCGGGTGGAAACCGGCAACGTTTGGCTTTGGGCCGGAAAATCGAAGCCAACCCAAAATTCATGATTGCCTACCACCCCACAAAAGGTTTGGACATAAAATCACAGAGTTTCATCTACGAGAAGCTTCTGCAAATGAAAGATAACGGAGCCACGGTCCTTTTTATGGGGACTGATTTGGACGAACTCCTTTTAGTCAGCAACAGGTTGATGGTGATATACCGGGGTCAAATTGTGGCTACCTTCGATGAACTTCAAGGAGTCTCGAAGTTCGATATTGGCGTTCTGATGACTGGTGGAAATCTCTGCGAAGGAGGTTCCAACAGTGGAAACTAGGGAACAATCGAGCTTGGAAAACACTCCTAGCCCAAATCGAATACCACGGGTCAAACTGCCGAATATTTCAAGACTGGCCTTGGCATCTCCTCTCGCTTACATCATTGCCTTCTTGTTGACCTTCCTCATCGGAGGAATTGTGATCTTGGCTCTCACCGGGCAAAATCCCATCACCGCCTACGGTTCTTTCTTTGCCTACAGTTTCTTTTCACCGTATGGGATTTTGGAAGTACTGGCGAAATCCACGCCGATCATCATCGCGGGCGCCGGGATGATCATTGCGTTCCGATGCGGCCTTTGGAATTTGGGTGCCGAAGGACAAATGGCGATTGGCGCGATCATCTCCACAGCCATCGGCGTAAACCTTAACCTTCCCGCAGGCATTCTCTTACCCCTCATTTTCCTCGCCTCTTTCATCGGTGGAGCACTTTGGTCTGGCATTTCGGGTTTCCTCAAGACCAAGTTTGGTGTCCACGAAATGCTGACGACGTTGATGATGAACTATGTTGCCCTGAAGCTGCTGGAGTACATGATCAGCGGACCCTTGAGCATGCCCCATCCGAACTACCCACGAACATCCGAAATCCTGCCCCAGGCACAATTGCCTTTCTTGCAATACCCTCTCAATGTTACCTTCATCATTGCCCTGGTGTTGGTGCCAATTGTGTGGCTCCTGATCAACCGCACGAGCCTTGGCTATCGCTTGCAAGCGGTAGGATTCGGCCACGAAGCTGCCCGATTGGCCGGCATGAATATTGCCAAATTGACATTGATTGTGATGTTGATCAGCGGCGGAATCTCCGCGCTGGGAGGCACGGCGGAAGTAGTTGGTGATTTTATGCGGATGGAGCGGAATGTTACTGGAGGCTATGGATTTACAGCCATTGTCGTCGTGATGCTGGCTAGGGAGGAGATCATCGCGATGCCATTTGCTGCTCTGTTCATCTCAGGGATGCTTGTGGGAGCATCTTCTTTGACCTTGGTGGGGATTCCTGCTGCTTTTTCCCAAATCCTGATTGGCCTTTTACTCCTTTGCGTTGTGTTCGCCGGGTTCATTGAACGATGGTTGAAACACCGGTGGGAAGAAAAGGCAAAGGTTGTATGTTAGCTTCCGTCCTCGCTCAAGTCGAAAAGCAAAAAACACAGCTGTTGGAGTTCATTGGCCGGATGATTTCATTTGCTACACCGAATCCCCCGGCAAAAAATACCCATGCCTTGCAGAAATGGCTTGGGGAATGGTTGGAAGGATTCGGAATTCAAACAGTATTCCATGATCTGTATCCGGGAGAGCCACTACTGGTGGGTAAAATCACTGGAGAAAAGCCCCTGCATACGTTGATTTTGAACGGACATGTCGATGTGGCGCAAATCAACGAAGATGAGCACTGGGATTCCGATCCGTTTGTGGCCCATTGGAACGAACGCTACCTTTACGGCCGGGGAGCTGCGGACATGAAGGGCGGGTTTGCCGCCGCTTTGTGGGCTGTAAAACTGCTACGGGAAACAGGCTTGCCTTTTCAGAACAACCTGATGATCCAATCTGTAATCGGCGAAGAGGCCGGAGAGCACGGAACCAAGAAACTACTTGAGCTAGGGTATTCGGGAGATTTGGCGATGATCCCTGAGCCGACAGAATTGAAATTGAATGGCCAGGGAGGCGTGGTGACGATGTGGGTCACACTGCGGAGCCCCGAAACATTTCATGACGGAATCCGTGCTCGTATGATCCACGCTGGAGGTGGAATTCAAGGGGCATCTGCGATCGAAAAGATGGTAAAGATACTCCAGGGATTGCAAGAGTTGGAACGATACTGGGCTGTCCAAAAAAGCTACCCGGGTTGTTCCCCTGGAGCCAATACCATTAATCCAGCCGTGATCCAAGGGGGTCGCAATCCTGCCTTCGTTGCCGACGAATGTTCACTCTGGGTGACGATCCATTTCCTGCCGAATGAGCGGATAGAAGATGTCAAGAACGAAGTTTTTCAGGTGATCGATTCCGTGGCCAATGCCGATCCTTGGATGAGAAATCATCGCCCTCTGGTGCAGTTTGGTGGGACATCGATGTTTCGGGATCAGGGTGAGATATTTCCAGCGGCCCAGATCCAAAAAGAGAATCCCCTGGTCCAGAGCCTATTTCGCATTTACCAGGAATGTTTTGGAAGGCAAGCTGAAAGCACAGTCTGGCCATGCGTTTCCGATGCTGGCTGGTTTGCGGAAGCAGGAGTGCCATCCGTGATTTGTGGCCCGGGTCGCTTGGAGGAAGCCCATTCCATCAATGAAAAAATTGAGATCACCCAGATTCTGGATGCCACCCGATTCTATGCATCCGTCGTATTCGACTTGTGTGTGAGGTGAACAATGACCCTTGATTTGATCGTCAATCTGATCTTCGCTACCTTAAATATCTTGCCAATTTACCTGATCGCGTCTTTGGGAGGATTCCTTTCGCAACGAGTGGGTGTTTACGACATCAGCATGGAAGGAAATATGACCTTCGCTGCCGTGATGGGCATCATTGGGTTTTTTATGGCCGATTCCCCTTGGCTGGGCTTACTGATGGGTTTTTTATCGGGAGCTTTTTTCGGCCTGATCCTGGCCACCTTGGCCGTGAAGTTTAACTTGGACCAAATCGTAATCGGTTTCGGCTTGTGGTTCCTCGGATTGGGATTGGCGAGTTTTTTCTACAAACTATACGTTCCATCCGATCAGCATACGGAAGGATTCCCCACGCTGGCGCAGCTCGTGGGCTACAAAGGAGAGTTGACCGGTTTTGCTCGCTTCCTGGAGTTGGATATCATCTTCTACTTGTCCATTGTCCTTTTAATCGTTGTATCAGTAGTTATCTATCGGACTCGGTTGGGCTTGCAAATGAGAGCGACGGGGGAGAATCCCTCGGCAGCGGACGCAGCCGGTGTGAACATCTTCCGCATTCGCTATTTCACGATCCTTGTGGGAGCGGGTTTGGTGGGGGTTGCCGGAGCGTATTTGGCGGTCGCATTCCTCCAGGGATTTACTTCTGGAATGGTAGCCGGTCGCGGGTGGATTGCGTTTTCGATTATCATTTTTGGACGTTGGAAACCTTCCAATATTTTTTGGGGATGCCTGCTTTTTGCGGGGATTAATGGTCTACAAGTCCGGCTCCAGACAATCGGTGTAACCATTCCCTCTGATTTGCTAACCATGGCTCCCTACATCGTAACCATTATCGCCCTGATCATCATCATGTCCCGGACTGGGCGATCCCGTGTTCCGTCCGCACTTGGAATTCCATACTACAGAGAGTAATGCTGAAAGGAGGTACTGACCACATTCAAGCCAGAACCACACAGAGCAGAACGATCAGAAGGCGGACCAAAATTCATAAGGAGGAGAAATAAGGTAATGGGCAAAAAAATATTAGTCTTGATTGTAACCCTGGGACTCTTCGCCACGATTCTTGCTGGTTGCGGGGGCGGACAAACGCCTACCCCAACCACTTCCTCGGCATCTCCCACCCCAACCCCAACAAGCAGCAAGCTCACGCTTGCAGCGATCTTGTACGGCCATGCCAACGAGGGAACCTGGGACCCTGCTGGTTATCAGGGTTTGTTGAAGGTGCAAAAGGAGATACCCTTCGAATTGAGTTTAAGTGAAGCGGTTAGTTCCCAGGATTCAGAAAAGGCGATCCGTGATTGGGCCGCTCGCGGGACGAATATTGTATTCGCGCATAGCGATACCTACACGGACCAGTTGATGACAGTTGCCGCCAACTTCCCGAACGTTTCCTTCATTGGTGAGTTCGGTATCGATCCGGCCGTGAAAGCGGGCGAGCCCGATCAAGTTAAATACCTAAAGGCCAACGCGCCCAAGAATCTGGTATTCCTCGGCGATACTCCCGAGGAAGGTAACTATCTCGCTGGATATGCCGCGGCGTTAGCCAGCAAGTCGGGAAAAATCGGGATTTTGCAGCCATTTGAGTCTGGCACGATGAACCGGTACACCAATGCCTTCGTTTTCGGGGCTCAGGCTGCCAAAGCAGACATTCAAATCCTGATCGTCTACGTGGGCGACTATCTTGCTCCAGCGGAAACTCGCGATGGCATCAAAAGCATGGCACAGCAGGGAGCAGATGTGATCTTCACGGAGTTAGACGACAACTCTTCCATCCTGGAATGTGCCGCCCAAAACATTCAATGCATTGCGATGTACGTCGACAAGCGCGATCTGGATCCCAAGACAGTGCTCACTTCGGTTGTGCAAGAGTGGTCTGTGCAGTTAAAGAGTGCCATCGAGGCCGTGCAAAAAGGCACCTGGGCTGAGTTTAGGGACAAGAACTTCTTCCAACCCCAGAACTTGGCCAATGGTTCCGTCCATCTCGGTGCTTGGGGCGATGCTGCCACGGAAGACCTCAAAAAGGCAGTGTCGGCGATAGAGGCGAAGATTAAGTCCGGCGAGATCCAGGTTCCCATGGACGATGCCAAGCCGCTCTCAACCACACCATAAAACAGCAATTGGATAAATGATTTTCTCAAAGCCTTGATATTGTCAGAATGGCAGTTGTAATACAGAGACTCAGCCAGTCGATAGGAAGCATTACGAGCAATTAAGAGCATTGGTGGAATATCTACCGGCTCTCTGGAAGCCAATGGCCCCTCGCAGGGGCCATTGGCTGGAGTAATGCAAATCGGATAATTCATAAGGAGGAGAAATAAGGTAATGGGCAAAAAAATATTAGTCTTGATTGTAACCCTGGGACTCTTCGCCACGATTCTTGCTGGTTGCGGGGGCGGACAAACGCCTACCCCAACCACTTCCTCGGCATCTCCCACCCCAACCCCAACAAGCAGCAAGCTCACGCTTGCAGCGATCTTGTACGGCCATGCCAACGAGGGAACCTGGGACCCTGCTGGTTATCAGGGTTTGTTGAAGGTGCAAAAGGAGATACCCTTCGAATTGAGTTTAAGTGAAGCGGTTAGTTCCCAGGATTCAGAAAAGGCGATCCGTGATTGGGCCGCTCGCGGGACGAATATTGTATTCGCGCATAGCGATACCTACACGGACCAGTTGATGACAGTTGCCGCCAACTTCCCGAACGTTTCCTTCATTGGTGAGTTCGGTATCGATCCGGCCGTGAAAGCGGGCGAGCCCGATCAAGTTAAATACCTAAAGGCCAACGCGCCCAAGAATCTGGTATTCCTCGGCGATACTCCCGAGGAAGGTAACTATCTCGCTGGATATGCCGCGGCGTTAGCCAGCAAGTCGGGAAAAATCGGGATTTTGCAGCCATTTGAGTCTGGCACGATGAACCGGTACACCAATGCCTTCGTTTTCGGGGCTCAGGCTGCCAAAGCAGACATTCAAATCCTGATCGTCTACGTGGGCGACTATCTTGCTCCAGCGGAAACTCGCGATGGCATCAAAAGCATGGCACAGCAGGGAGCAGATGTGATCTTCACGGAGTTAGACGACAACTCTTCCATCCTGGAATGTGCCGCCCAAAACATTCAATGCATTGCGATGTACGTCGACAAGCGCGATCTGGATCCCAAGACAGTGCTCACTTCGGTTGTGCAAGAGTGGTCTGTGCAGTTAAAGAGTGCCATCGAGGCCGTGCAAAAAGGCACCTGGGCTGAGTTTAGGGACAAGAACTTCTTCCAACCCCAGAACTTGGCCAATGGTTCCGTCCATCTCGGTGCTTGGGGCGATGCTGCCACGGAAGACCTCAAAAAGGCAGTGTCGGCGATAGAGGCGAAGATTAAGTCCGGCGAGATCCAGGTTCCCATGGACGATGCCAAGCCGCTCTCTGGCGAGAAGCTCACCGTAACCGCTATTCTCTACGGTCACGCCAATGAAGGCACGTGGGATACAACCATCATGCAGGGGTTTGCAAATGCCGAGAAGTTGGTTTCCTTTAATCTGAATCTGAATGAAGGAACGACCAATCAGGACGCCAACAAAGCAATGACTGACTGGGCAGGAAAAGGTGTAGACGCGATTCTGTGCCACAGCAACAGCTACACCGACTCTGCGATTGAGGTAGCCAGCCGGTTCCCCAATGTTCACTTCATCGGAGAAGCCTATATCGATCCCGACTCCATCGTCGGTGATCCTCAGCAGGACAAGTATCAGAAAGCCAACACACCCAAGAACCTGGTGTTGGCCGGGGTCACACCCGAGGAAGGCAACTATCTGGCCGGATATGTCGCTGGTCTCATGAGCAAGTCTGGAATGGTCGGTGTCTTGCAGCCATTTGAGGCGCCACCCTTGAATCGCCATTCCAATTCGTTCATTTTTGGAGCTCAAGCAGCGAATCCGGATATCAAATTCAAGGTCGTATATATGGGTGATTATGTCGCCCCGGACCTGACCAGAGATGCTGTGAAATCCCTGAAAGAACAAGGGGCCGACATCATCTTCTCGGAAATGGATGACAATTCCTCCATCCTGGAATGTGCTGCCAATGGCATCTATTGCATTACCCCTTGGGCAGACAAACATGATTTCGACCCGAAGACGAACTTGGTCAGTGTGGTTTCCGATTTCTCAGTAGCCTTGACCGGTGCTCTTGAGGCTATCCAAAAAGGTACTTGGGATGCCTATCGGGAAAGCAACTACTTTACGCCTCAGACCCTTACTAACGCCGGCACCAAGTTGGGTGTTTGGGGAGATGTGGTACCGGAAGAAGTGAAGACTGCCGTTGCCGCGATTGAAGCGAAATTCAAAGATGGTAGCTTAAAAGTTGAGTGGAGCACCGAGAAGTTAGCGGAATAAAAAATCCGTAAGACCCGCCTGAAGCTAATGGCCCCTAGTAAGGGCCATTAGCAAGGGCGGGTACAAATCGGAGAAAACCCAATATAGAAGAGGTGAAAATTATGAAAGCAGCAAGGCTGCACCCAGGAGAATCAAAGCTTCGCATTGACGAAGTCGAGAAACCAAAGCTGGAAAAAGGTTACGCAATAATCAAAGTAAGGGCCGCGGGCGTTTGTGCGACTGAAACGCATTTTGTCGAGGGACTAATTCCCCTCGGCAATCCCCTGGTTCTGGGCCACGAAATTGCCGGGGATATCGAACAAATCGACCCTGCCGCCAAAACGGATCTCAAGCTAGGTGACCGCGTCGCCGTCTATAACATGATGAGTTGCGGCAGCTGTTTCAATTGCCGTAACGACATGGAAAACATGTGCACACAGGCCGCTGGACAGCTCGGTTTCAACGCTGACGGAGGATTTGAAGAATATGTTGCTGTCCCCATCCGCTCACTTGTTAGTCTGCCGCAGAACGTTTCCTACGAAGAAGGCGCAGTTCACGCTTGCTCGGGAATGACAGCGGTTCATTCCACCCGATTGGCCGGGACCAAGCTCGGTGATCTAGTTGGTGTTCATGGTGTAGGTGGAGTAGGACTGATGTGCATCCAAGTAGCTAAAATCTGTGGCGCGAAAGTGATCGCAATCGCAGACTCCGAGGAAAAGGCTGCACTAGCGAAGGAAGTTGGAGCAGATGAAGCGATTGTCTGTTCGGACTATGCGGTGCTACCTGAAGCGATCAAGGGAGCAACCGCTGGCGCTGGGTTTGATGTAGTCTATGATTTGGTTGGTAGCACAGTGGGATGGAATGCCATGGTCGAATCTTTGGCTTGTCGTGGGCGCTTGCTCATCATCGGCTATCGTAAAGAAGACCTGCTCAATTTTCATCCCGTGGGTCTATTGCTGAAAGAAGGGCAAATCCTGACATCTGTTGCCGGCTGCAAAAGAGACTTGGAGCTTTCTCTGCGCTATGCCAACGAAGGACGAATTTCCACCATTGTGGCGAACCGGATTCCCTTGGAGAAGGTCAACGAGGCGATCCAACTGATCATCGACAGGAAAGTAAAGGGCAGAAGCGTTATTGTATCTTAGACCCAATACACGCTGACCTCACTGGAATTCAGCCATCACAACACAGAATACCCATAATAGCCGAACAAAGACAGGAGCTGAGTTGTCTCGGTTTGGATTTTAAGCGCGACAAGGAGAAATCATGAGAAAAGAAGTACCGGAAAAAGTATCTCAAACCGAAATTGTATTCCAAGTTGAAGAGATTGAGCCAATTCTCAGTCCGCCGAATATGAAGGTAGCGCCCTGGGCACCTATGTACTGCGATCTGAAGCAAAAAGACGGCAGCAAGAAGACGATGCTGATCCGTTCCATCGAACGCGAGGAGATCCCATTGGTGCTCCCCTACATCAAACGTTACATGGATGTGGACCGCGACCTCTATGACGTAGTGGGGGCTCGGGTGTACGCGGAATTGCTCGCGTTATGGCGGAATCGGATCAAAGACGAGTATTTCCTGATTGGACAGGTGGACGGAGCTCTTGCAGGGATCGCTAATGGCCGCCTGCTGAATGAAAAAATCAACATCAGTCTTCACACCATGGCCTTCATGCGAGGGATGAACGCGGGAGCCGTTCTCTACTATGCCAAATGCGTGTACTGCTTTGAAACCCTGAACCAAGAGGAATTCTGGGCGACATACGAGAGCTACAATGGCTGGAAACGTTGGGGCATCGGAATGGCGCTACCCACCTATCCTTATCCGGATGTGCAACACGAACTGGGCGGAGCCCGCGTATTCTACCTGACCCGCAAATATTGGGACGCCTCTATCCGGGATTACACCAAACAACTGGCCGGGACGGAGTTGTTACCCGATCCTTCACCGGAACTTCTGGCAAGGAACAAACAGCTTATTATTCCGGACGATATTCTGGTTTGAACAGAACGCTAGGTAGCCTTCAGAGTTACTCTGGAGGCTACCTAAACCGAAGGTGATCCGATCAAAATACTGGGAGAACCAAGCATTTTGATTCAAAAGCAATTTGGAGGACAGCAATGGACGAATCGATCAAACAACTTGCAGAGAAAAAAGCCAAAATCGCGGAAGGTATGGGGGCAAAAGCCGCGGAAAGCCGTCATAGCAAGGGTCAACTAACCGCACGCGAGCGGATCGAACTACTGACTGATGCCGGGTCTTTCCAGGAACTGGATGTCTTTGTAAAGACCCGGTCCACCTATTTTGGCTTGGACAAGAAGGAAATTCCAGCCGAAGGCGTGATTACCGGATTGGGACTGGTCGACGGACGGCGTGTGGCCATCTCTGCCCAGGATTTCAGCGTTTTGGGTGGCTCTGTAGGAGAAATGCACGCCCTCAAAATCATGAATATGCAGGATCTGGCCGTCAAAATGGGAATCCCCTTCCTTTCCTTAAATGATTCAGGCGGCGCCCGCATCCAGGAAGGAATTGACTCGCTGATGGGCATCGCAGAGGTGATGCGAAGAAACAGCCTGGCTTCTGGAGTGATCCCACAAATTGCCATGGTGCTGGGCCCAGTAGCGGCAGGATCGGCTTATTCACCAGCCTTAATGGATTTTGTGATCATGACGGAAATCGCCACCATGTACATCACCGGACCGGATGTATTGGAATCAGTGACTGGGCAAAAAGTATCCCACGAGCAACTGGGCGGAGGTGTCGTACACAATCAGACCAGCGGTGTTGCCCACTTCCTGACCAAAGATGACCGTGCAGCACTCGAGCTGTTTAAGAAACTGCTTTCCTTTTTGCCAGACAATTACCTGCAGGAACCTCGGGTGATTGCCAATCAAGACCCTCTGGATCGCGAGGATGAATCACTGCGGCAGATCGTACCTGCCAATCCGGCAAAATC
>Ga0315291_10005868_pt1 | contig 15338 bp, 15 predicted proteins | sample YL17G12_20_MG_FD_203070 | JGI IMG/M metagenome (GOLD analysis project Ga0315291, IMG submission 203070) | Sediment microbial communities from Yellowstone Lake, YNP, Wyoming, USA - YL17G12_20 | ecosystem: Environmental > Aquatic > Freshwater > Lake > Sediment | place: USA: Wyoming | collected...
TGATCGCCGGCAGGTAATACCCGGCGCCGATGACCAGGCCCAGGCCGGCGACGAGCCAGAGCGTCGAAGCGGTCGTCAGGCCGGCGATCGTCCCTCGGGCCTGGAAGATGGTCCCGGCGCCGAGGAAACCTACGCCGGTGATGACCCCGGCGGCCATGCGGACGAGTGTGTCGGCCGTGCCGCCCTTGGCCTGGACGAGGAGCGTGGCCATGGTCATCATCATGGCCGAGCCGACGCAGACCAGGATGTTCGTCCGGAAGCCGGCCGGCTTCTGGCTGGCCTCACGCTCGAGCCCGATCAAGCCTCCAAGAGCGATGGCCAGGATGAGCTTGAGGATGACTTCGATCGTTTCCATGGAAACTCCCACCCTCTTTTATCATCGGCGGGCGAGGTTGTCAATCGCGGCCCGATTCTGGTAGAATGGCCCAAAAATCAGGAGAGCCAACATGTCCGCTCTTATTAAGAAAATCCACGCCAGGGAGATCTTGGATTCCCGCGGCAACCCCACCGTCGAGGTCGAAGTCACGCTCGAGGACGGCTCCTGTGGCCGCGCGGCCGTCCCGTCCGGCGCCTCGACCGGAGTGTACGAGGCCCTCGAGCTCCGCGACGGTGAGAGGGGCCGCTACCAGGGCAAGGGCGTCCTCAGGGCCGTCGAGCACGTCAACATCGACATCCCCGAGGTCGTCCTGGGCCTCGACGCCCTCGACCAGGCCGGCGTCGACCGGGCCATGCTGACCCTGGACGGCACGGAGAACAAGAGCAAGCTCGGCGCCAACGCCATGCTCGGCGTGAGCATGGCCGGGGCCCGGGCCGCGGCCATGTCGGTCGGATTGCCGCTCTACCGCTACCTCGGCGGCGCCTCGGCCAACCTTCTCCCCGTGCCCATGTTCAACATCCTTAACGGAGGGGTCCACGCCAACTGGCAGAGCACGGACCTCCAGGAGTTCATGATCGCCCCAGTCGGCGCGCCGAACTTCCGCGAAGCCCTGCGCTGGGGGGCGGAGACCTATCACGCCCTGAAGAGCGTCCTGAAGAGCGGCGGCTTTACGACGGGCGTCGGTGACGAAGGTGGTTTCGCCCCGGCCTTCAGGAAGAATTCGGACGCCGTGGAAACGATCCTGAAAGCGATCGAGAAGGCCGGCTATAAGCCCGGCGAGCATATCGTCCTGGCCGTCGATGGAGCGACGAGCAGCATTTACGAGGATGGAGTCTACCACCTCAGGACCGAGAACAAGAAAGTGAAGGCGGACGAGATGGTCCGGATGTACGAGGACTGGGTCCGCAAGTATCCGATCCTCGTTTTGGAGGACGGGCTGGCCGAGGACGATTGGGACGGCTGGAAGCTCCTGAACAAGACACTCGGCCATAAAATCGAGCTCGTCGGCGACGACCTCTTCGTCACGAACGTCAAGCGTATCGCCCGGGGCATCGAGGAAAACGCCGCGAACGCCGTCTTGATCAAGCTGAATCAGATCGGGACGCTCACAGAAACCGTTGCGGCCATCGAGATGGCCCGCAAGGCCGGCTGGGGGGCCATGGTGTCCCACCGGAGCGGCGAGACGGTCGACAGCTTCATCGCCGACCTAACCGTGGCCATGGGTACCGGGCACCTCAAGACCGGGGCGCCCTGCCGCGGAGAGAGGGTCGAGAAGTACAACCAGCTCATGCGGATCGAAGAGGAACTGGGCTCCAACGCCGTCTATGCCGGGCGAAAAGCCTTCGTTCGCTAAAAAACCCCTTGACAGAGCCTCCCTGCTCATGTTAATAGACCTAGTCTGTTGATATAGTCGACTAAGCAGGAGGCGGCATGAGGCTATCCACCAAGGGAGAATACGCCAGCCGGGCCATGCTCGAGCTTTCCCTCCGGTACTCGGACGGGCCCATCCACAACCGGGAGATCTCCAAGGCCCAGGAGATCCCTCCGCGGTTCCTCGAGCAGATCCTCCTCCTGCTGAAGCGAGCCGGGTATCTCAAGAGCCGCAAGGGCCAGAAAGGCGGCTATGTCCTGGCCAAGCCGCCCGCAGCCATCAACGTGGCCGAGGTCATTCGGGTCATGGACGGCCCCCTCGCCCCGATCGATTGTGTCAGCGTCATGGCCCACGAGCCTTGCCCCATGGAAGGCACTTGCGGATTACGCTGGCTGTGGAAAGAAGTCCGGGATGCCGTGGCCGGGATCTTAGAAAGGACGACGTTCGCCGACCTCGCGGCCAGGAGTCACCGAGGACAGGGAGGCGAACGATGAAACGAATAGCCTTCTTGTGGATGCCGCTTTTTCTCTTGACGGCTGCCCGTCCCGTCCGCGCGGACTTATTGCTGTCTGGCGCGGCGGGACCGGCCCGGGAGAGCCTCTCGCTCTCCGGCGCCTGGGCCCTCTATCCCCTGGCCGTTCGCTGGCAGGAGGAATTCCTTAAGAGCCATCCCGGGGTGAACATCGACGTCCAGGCCGGCGGGGCGGGCAAGGGCATCGTCGACGCCCTGGCCGGCGTCGTTGACATCGGCATGGTCTCGCGGGAGATCCTCCCGGCCGAGGTCGAAAAGGGGGCCGTGGCCCTGGCCGTGGCCAAGGACGCGGTCGTGGCCACCGTCAACCGGAAGAATCCGTTCCTCGCGGAGATCAAGCGGCGCGGTCTGCGCCGGGATGAGTTCCTCGGGATATGGATCAAGAGATCCGCGTCGACCTGGGAGGAAATCGTCGGCCGGAACGGCCGGACACCGCTCCACGTCTTCACCCGCTCGGACGCCTGCGGCGCCGCGGAGACCTGGGCGACCTACCTCGGCGGACACCAGGAAGACCTGGCCGGCGTCGGGGTCTACGGCGACCCGGGGCTGGCCGAGGCCGTCCGGCGCGACCCCCTGGCGATCGGCTTCAACAACGTCAATTTCGCCTACGACGCCAAGACGCTTAAGCCTGTGGACGGCCTTGAGATCTGCCCCGTTGACCTCGACGGCAACGGCACGCTCGACCCGAGCGAAAAGATCTATGCGACACGCGACGACCTGACCCGGGCTATCGCGGCGAACGTCTATCCCTCGCCCCCGGCGCGAGAGCTCTATTTCGTGATCAAGGGGAAGCCGGGCCGTCCCCTCCTCACGGAATTCCTCGAATGGGTCCTCACCGACGGCCAGAAATTCGTCGCCGAGATGGGCTACCTCGGCCTCGCGCCGGAGCGGATCGCCTCCGGCCTGGCCGTTGTCCGCGGCGCGGTGGAGAAAAAATGAGGCTCCTCAAGGACGCCCTGGGCCGGCGGGCGATGAGCTTCGTGGCCGCCCTGCCGGGGATCCTTGTCCTCCTCATCGTCATCGGGCTTTTCCTCAAGTCGAAAGCCATCTTCGGGGTCGAGCCCCTGTCGCGGCTTCTCTTCTCCTCCGCCTGGCATCCGCTCAAGGGACAATTCGGGCTCCTGTCCTTCATCACGGGGACGGTCTGGGTGACCGTGACCGCCCTCGTCCTGGCCGTGCCGGTCTCGATCCTCGCGGCCATTTACCTCTCGGAGTACGCCCCGCGCTGGGTCCGCGAAAGCGCCAAGCCTGTCGTCGACCTCCTGGCCGGCCTGCCTTCCGTTGTCTACGGTGTCTGGGGCGTCATCCTGGTCGTGCCCTTCGTCGGCGGCGTCCTCGCCCCTCTCGCCGGCGTCTATTCCTCGGGCTACAGCATCCTTGCCGGCGGCATCGTCCTGGCCATCATGACCTTCCCGACGATCATCCACGTGACCCTGGAGGTCTTCGCCTCGGTCCCCCGGTCCCTTAGGGACGCGTCCCTGTCCCTCGGGGCGACGAAATGGGAGACGACCCGGCACGTCGTCCTGAGGAAGGGGGCGCAGGGGATCCTGGCGGCGTCGGTCCTCGGCTTCTCCCGGGCCTTCGGGGAGACCATGGCCGTCCTCATGGTCGTCGGCAACGTCCCGGCCGTCCCCCGGTCCCTGTTTGACCCCGGCTACCCTCTGCCGGCGCTCATCGCCAACAACTACGGTGAGATGATGTCCGTCCCCCGTTACGACGCGGCCCTGATGACGGCCGCCCTCGTCCTCATGCTCATCGTCCTCTTTTTCAACGTCCTTGCCAGCCGCATCCTGGTCCGCGTCGAAAGGAAATTCCGGTGACCGGGATTCCGAACGGACATCTCGGGAAGCGTAAACGGACGGACCTCTTTTTCCGCGTCCTGACGACCGTCTCCGCCGCGGTCGTTCTCCTCTCTCTCCTCCTCATCCTCGGAACGATCCTATGGAAGTCCGTCCCCGCCTTGAGCCTGTCCATGCTGACACAAACGCCGAAGGGCGGCTTCTACCTGGGCAAGGAGGGCGGCATCCTGAACGCCATCCTGGGCTCCCTGTACCTCGGCGTCGGGGCGACGGTCCTGGCCTTTCTCTTGAGCCTTCCCCTCGCCCTTTATCTCAACCTCGACAAGAGCCGCACTTCGAAGACGGCCGTCTGGACGCGCTTCTTCCTGGATGTCCTCTGGGGGGTGCCGTCCATCGTCTACGGGGCCTTCGGGTTTGTCGTCATGCTGGCCCTGGGGCTGCGGGCCTCTCTTCTGGCCGGGATGCTGACCGTCGCCCTCCTCGAATTCCCGATCATGTGCCGGGCCATCGACGAGGTCATGCGCCTCGTCCCCCTCGAGCTCAAGGAGGCCTCCGATTCGCTCGGCGCCACCCGCTTCGAGACGGCCTTCAAGGTCATGGTCAGGCAATGCGCCCCGGGCATCCTGACGGGCGTCCTGCTCGCCTTCGGCCGGGGCATCGGCGACGCCGCTTCGGTCCTGTTCACGGCCGGGTTCACCGACCGCATCCCGACCTCGCTCGCCGACCCGGCGGCGACCCTGCCCTTGGCCATCTTTTTCCAGCTGGGGACGCCGTTCCCCGAGGTCCAGCAGAGGGCCTACGCCTCGGCAGCGGTCTTGACCCTGATCATCCTCCTCATCAGCCTGGCCGGCCGGGCGATGAGCCGGAAATACACCCGACACGTCGTCACATAAAGGATGAGAGCGCCCATGAACGGACCCGCACCGATCAGCATCCGGAACCTGAGCGTCTTCTACGGCGACCTCCAGGTCCTCAAGGACGTCAACCTGGACATCCCGGCCAAAAAGATCACGGTTATCATCGGGCCGTCCGGCTGCGGCAAGACGACGCTCCTCAAGTCGCTGAACCGGCTGCTGGACACGGCGGAGGGCATCCGTATCTGCGGCGAGGTCGTTCTCGACGGAGAAAACATCTACGAGCCCCGGACCGAAGTCACCCGGATAAGAAAGAAGATGGGGCTGCTCTCCCAGAAACCCCAGGTCCTGCCCATGTCGATCTACGACAACGTCGCCTACGGCCCGCGGATCCACGGCCTCAAGTCGAAGAAGGACCTCAACTGCCGGGTCGAGCACTACCTCAAGGTCGCCGGGCTCTGGGAGGAAGTGAAGGACAGGCTCCGCGAGCCCGCCTCCAGCCTCTCCGTCGGACAACAGCAGAGACTGTGCCTGGCCCGGGGCCTCGCGGTCGAGCCGGAGATCATCCTCGGCGACGAGCCGACCTCGGCCCTCGACCCCCAGTCGAGCCAGAACGTCGAGCGGCGGCTGATCGAGCTCAAGCAGGAATACACCGTGGTCGTCGTGACCCACATCCTGCGCCAAGCCCGGCGCGTGGCCGATTACCTGGCCTTCCTTTATTTGGGGGAACTCGTCGAGCACGGTCCGGCGGCCGAGGTCTTTGCAAATCCCCAAGACCCGCGGACCCGGGCCTACCTCACCGGCGAGATCAGCTGAGCCGCGCCGCCCCGCTTCGCGACCTGGTCGGCGCACCCGCCGGGGGCTCAAGTTCTCCTTCTCCTTGACTATTTCGCGGAATTCCCTAATCTGGGATAGAGATGAATCGGACGAAGCGTAAGAAGCAGATAAGCAGGGGCGGGGAGCCGTCTCCGACCCGGGCCGCGAATCCTCGCCGCCGGCCGCGCCAGGCCTTCATCATTGCGGCCATCTTGGTTTTGCTCGGGGCCTTGGCTTTTGTCCTCGTATCGCGCTTTGGAAAGGGCGCGGTCGACCTTACGGCCGCCTCCTCGCACAACGTCCTCCTCATCACCCTCGACACGACCCGGGCCGACCACCTGGGCTGCTACGGCTACGAAAAAGCCCGGACCCCCCGTCTCGACGGCCTAGCCCGCGACGGCGTCCGCTTTGCCCGCGCCTATGCCCCGGCCCCGCTGACCCTGCCGGCCCACGCGTCGATCATGTCCGGACTTTATCCCGTGGCGCATGGCGTCCGCAACAACGGGCACGAGCTCGCCCCGGGGATCAGGACCCTGGCGGAGATCCTCAAAGCCCACGGCTATTCGACCTCGGCCTTCATCTCGTCTTTCTCGGTTGATTCTCGGTTCGGCATCGGCCGGGGCTTCGATGTCTACGACGACACCTTCCGGGCGCAGCAGCCGCTGAAGAGCGCCAACTCGGAGCGCCGGGCCGAAGAGACGTTCGCCAGGTTCTCCCGCTGGCTCGCGGGCATCGGCTCGAACCGGTTCTTCGCCTGGGTCCATTATTACGACCCGCACCTGCCCTACGACCCGCCTTCGCCCTACCGGGAAGGGTCCCCCGACCGTCCCTACGATGGCGAGATCGCCTACATGGACCGCTACGTGGGCGCCGTCCTGGAGGGGCTCGCGGAGAGGGGCATCCTGGATAAGACCCTCGTCGTCGTCGCCGGCGACCACGGCGAGGGGCTGGGGGACAAGGTGGAGACGGGTCACGGTATTTTCCTCTACGAAGAAACCCTCCGGGTTCCGCTCATTTTCCATGATCGAGCTGTCCTTCGCCCCGCTCAGGTCGTCGAAGGCGCGGTTCGACTCATTGACGTCGCCCCAACCATTCTGGATATGATCGGTCTCAAGGCCGAGACGGCAGGCATGCAGGGACAAAGCTTGGTCCCCTGGATCAGCGGGAAAACCGAAAAGGACCTCGACGGCTTCATAGAGACTTTCTACCCCCGGGAGAATTTCGGTTGGTCGGAGCTCGTCGGATTGGTTTCGGACCGCTGGAAATTCATCCATTCCCCCCGGTCGGAGCTCTTCGACCTCCGGGCCGACCCCGGGGAACGGAACAACCTCTTCGGCGCTTCCGCGGATAAGGCCGGGGAGCTGGCGAAGAGACTGGAACGGGAGATCCTCCGGCTGAGCTCGGGCCCGGGCGTTCCGGAAAGGCCGTCCTCCGTTAAAGTCGAGGACCGGGAAAGACTCCGGTCCCTGGGCTACGTCAACCTCGCTCCGGCGACGCCGGGCGAGGTCGCGCCCGATCCGAAGGACCGGATCGGCCTGCTCAAGCTCGTCATGCAGGCCCAGGCCCTCGAGTTCGACGGGAAATTTCCAGAGGCCGAGCAGGCCTTCCGCGATATCTTGAAAAACATCCCCGACTCGCCGGAGGCCTACGTCAACCTGGCCATCGTCCAGGAGCGGCAGAACGCGTTCGAACGGGCCATCGAGACCTTGGGCCAGGGCATCGCCAGGTTGCCGGATTCCGAGATCATCCTCGTCCGCCTGGGCCATACCTACCTCGTCTCCGGGAAGCCGGGGGAGGCCCTGGGAACGATGGACAGGGTCCTGGCCATGAACCCCCGGAATTTCGACGCCCTGACTATCCGCGCCGGCATCCTGGACGCGACCGGCCGGAAGGACGAGGCCCGCGAATGCACCGAGCGCGCGCTTCTCATCGAGCCGGATAGCCTGTATCTGCGGATGAGCCTGGCTTCGAATCTGGCCGTCGGAGGCCGGCTGCAGGAGGCGATCGCGATCTACGAGGGATTGATCGCCGACTTCCCCGAAGAACAGGCCTTCTATCAATACGCCGGCATCGCGCATTCCTATCTCGGCGAATACGACCAAGCCATCTCCCGTCTGCGCCAGGCCTTGGCCATCAGGCCGACGGCGGTCGGGTATTTCAACCTGGCTGTGGCCTACGAAAAAAGCGGCCGGCTCAAGGAGGCCGCGGACAGCTTCGCGCTCTACCTCCGGAATCCCCAGGGCGAAAGCGAAGAAAGCGTTCGCAGGGCTAAAGCCGATCTCGAGCGCCTCACGAAGATGCTCGGCGGGCCCCCGCCCCGCTGACGGTCACGAAGATTCTATCCCCTTCAGCCCCGCGCCGAGCGCGTCTCTGATCTCGGCGATCTCCGACGGGGTGACGGCCCCGCCGCTCACGCCTCTCCGGAAATAGATGAAAACAGAACCGTTACGGGTGTGGTGATAGCGGAAATCGACCTCGGGATGGCCGAAGACAAGCATCATCATCGTCTCGGTCATCTTCGTCAACGGCGGCCTATCGATGTGGCCGAAGCGGAAGAGCGCCGTGACCCGTGTCCCTTTCCGCGGGACGGATTCGATGATGACGCGGCCGCCGCAGACCTCGGCCGTCTGGGCGAGGAGAGGCAGGCCGAGGCCGGTCCTTTTCCGCTTGGTCGTGAAGAACGGGTCGAGGGCCCGATCTTTTTCCTCCCGCGACATGCCCCGGCCGTTGTCCGTCACCCGGAACGACAGGAGGTCCCGGCGCGCGTTCTCGTTGACGGCGATGAGGACCCGCGTCGCGCCGGCCGCGATCGCGTTTTCGGCGATGTCGAGGATATGGAGAGAGAGGTCCTCCATCATGACGGGATGATCCTCCGGCCGTCTTTTCCCGCCAGGGCCTTGCGGATCTCCTCGAGGTTCGGCGAAGCGACGAGAAAATCGGTCGTGGCGCAGCCGATTTCCTCCGGCTGATGGGCGTCCGAGAAACGGACCATGGGCAGAGGGTCGAACGGGCCGAACGCCGTCCGGGCCTCGGCGACGGTCAGGCGCGGTGAAACCTCGACGGCCTCGAGGCGAAGGCCGGGCGGGATGAAGCCGAGTTGGGAGATGATGCTGAACGACTCCCGGTCGACGTGACAGGCGATGGCCAGGCCCCCGTGTCCGTGGATGAGGTCGACGGCCTCCTGGACGGAAAAGCGCGTCGCCCCGAAGAGACAATGCGGGCTGAACCCCGTGACGTAATCCGCCGCGTCGACGATGACCTGGTCCTTGACGAATCTTTTTTTCGAGGGGACATCGGGGAGGTTCCGGTAGACCGTCGCCTGGAAAGGGCCGAGTTCGGTTCCGGGGTCGAACAGCCCGAGGATGTGGACCTCCTCGGCGGTCGTCATCTCCATCCCGGGCAGGACGGCGAGCCCTGTCCCCCGTGCGGCCTGGATGACGGCGGCGGAGTTCTCCGTCGTGTTGTGGTCCGTGACGGCGATGATGTCCAGCCCGGCCGCCCGGGCCCGATCTACGACCGCGCGCGGAGACATCGACAGCTCCCCGCACGGCGAGAGGCAGGTGTGAATGTGGAGGTCGGCCCGGAAACGCCGGAGCTCCATCAACTCCCCTTGAGCCCCATCCCGTAAAGCCTGCCCACGAGCTCGAACGCGCCGAGCCGGGTGCCGAGAACAGGCACCCCCTCTCTCTCCGCCTGCTGGAGGGTCTCGGCGGCCGGTTCCCGGCCGTTGACGAGGACGATCCCGGCCAATTCTTTGAGGACGGCCACGGCGACGATATTCGGGTGGACCTGCATGGTGACCCAGAGGTCGTCCTTGCGGCCGTGGCCGATGACATCGCTCAGGAGGTCGCTCACGTATCCGCCGAGGACGGGCCGTTCGAGCGGGGTTCCGGCCGTATGGACCTTGAGCTCGAGGCGTGTCGCCAGGTCGGTGAGTGTCATCGCTTCTCCTTATTGACGAACGGGCAATCGTCGAGGCGAGCCAGCCCGCGGACGATGTCGTCGGCCAGCGTCCGGCAGTCCGGCGCCCCGCAAGCTCCGCAATCCTTGCGCGGCAATTTTGTGAAGACTTTCTCCCGGCGCTGGGCCTTCTCGATGGCCCGGGCCGGGTCGGCGTCGAGCGGGTGCGATTCCACAGGCGTCAAGGGGTGGTCGAAAGACAGGAAATTTTTATGATAGAGCCGGCTGACGTCCTTGGGGTCGACGACCGCCCGCTCGCCCGCGGCGGCGACGAGCTGCAGGATACGGCTCTTCGCCAGGAAGCGGTTCTCGACTTCGAGCGGCCCGCCGACGCAGCCGTCCGGGCAGACCGTGCATTCGAGGAGGTCGATGTCCTGGAGGAGGCCCGCCTCGACATGGTCCAAGACCCGCATGGTGTCTCGGACGCCCGAGACGGCGACGGCCCGGTGGTTCTTGAGCCCCCGCGTCTCTCCGCCGGAAAGGGACCAGCCCATACCGATGCCGCTGAACTGCGTTTCCGGGAATAGATGGCGCATGAGCGCGTCCTCCTGGTTTTTTCCGATGGCGTTGAGGATCTGGGGGTAGATGTCCCGGATCGATATCGCCCCGTCGATGTAGGACTTGTTCATAGTCGCCGGGCTGTTGATGGAGACCATCTTGGCGGAACAGGGCGTGAGGTGGATGATGCCGATCTTCTCGGGGGCGATGTTCAAGGACTTGGGGAGGATCGTCCGCAGGATCTTGGCCGCGATCTCCCGCGGCGGCTCGATGGGCAGGATCTGGCCGCAGAGCGCTGGGTACCGCTGTTGGATGAGCCGGATGACGACCGGGCAGGTCGAGGTGATGAACGGCCGGGGCCGGGGATGCTCGTTGAGATACTCTTCCGTCGCGGCGTTGTTGAGTTCGCAAATCGAGCTCAGGTCGTAGACCTCGTCGAACCCGATGCGGCGAAGGGCGGAGAGGATTTCGGTGGGCAGGGTGGAGCCTCCGAACTGCCCGTATAGCACGGTCGAAGGGATAGCCACCTTGTATTCGAAGGCGTCGAGGGCCGCGAAGGACGTCGTGTGGGAGTGGACCGCGTCGTAGGGACAGGCGCGGAGGCATTCGCCGCAGTCGATGCAGAGATCGTTGATAATTTGAGCTTTCCCGTCCTTGACGCGGATGGCCTTGGTCGGACAAGCGGTCAGGCAATGAACGCAGCCGATGCACTTGTCCTTGGTGATATGGATGGAGTGGTAGGGTTTTTCCTTCATGTCTCGTGTCCGTTCGTCCGGATGATGATCTCCAGGCGGGTCCCCCGTCCCGACTGCGAGTCGATGTGAAAGACGTCGGCGCTCCGCTTGATGTTCGGCAGGCCCATGCCCGCGCCGAACCCGAGTTCACGCATTTCCGGGGTCGCCGTCGAGTACCCTTCGGTCATGGCCAGTTCGATATCGGCGATGCCGGGGCCCTTGTCGTCGAATGTGATCTGGACCTCCCGGGGGGTTACGGCCAGGCTCACCCGGCCCTCCCAGGCGTACATGATGACGTTCATCTCCGCCTCGTAAGAGGCGATGGCCGCCCGCCGGATCGTCTTGGTGTCGAGGCCCATGTCCTTCAGAAGATCCTTGATCAATAGGGCGACCGCCCCGGCCTTGGCGAAATTCCCGCCTTTGAGGGGGAATTCCTGACGGAAAACCGCGTCAGCGGCCATGGGCGCCGACCTTAAAAAGGGCTGCGAGTCGGGAGCACGCTTCGAACATCGGCATTTTCGTGGCGATGAGGGGTAGGTTTATTGAACGGGCCTGGTCGACGACCTCGGGGCCCGGCCGTTTCCCCTGGACAAAGACGACCGCCGCAAGGTCGGCGACGGAGCAGGTGCAGACGACGTGGGGATTCGCCAGGCCCGTCAGGAGGAGGGAGCCGGGCTCGGCGGATGTCAGGACGTCGCTCATGAGGTCCGAGGCGAAAACCTTCGGGCACTCGACCTCGAGTGGGCTTCCCGGCGTCAGCAGCTCGCCGGCGAGAAGGGCCAGAACGTCCTTGAGCACGATCATCGGGACCTCCCGCCGCGCCTGAATTCGTAGGATGGATCCATTATATAATGAATGCCGGGCGTGGACAAGGATGGGCCTGCCCGGGCCGCGTCCTGCGTTAAGAATGCGAAGGCCGGCGTTGATTGCCGTTTGTCTGCCATGAGCACTCGAAATCGGGAGAAGAACAAAAAAAGACCGGTGGGAGAAGGCTCTCGCCGTTCTCCCGCCGGCCGGAAGAATCTCTGCCGATGAACCTATCCTGGCCTATTCACGAGTCGAGGCGGCTGCAGATGCGAGGCGCGGAGGGTGAAGCTGTACTCCCGGTACTGCGAACCCTTCGCAACAAAGCAGATGCGGCCGGATCGGCTCGCCCAGAGGGTAAAAATGCCGGTTCTTTTGAGACGAAGCTTGGGAAACCTAATAGGAAATAGGTTTATCACAGATATAGCAGATATCGCTTGAGTTAAACAACACATCGGCATTTTTATGAATAAGTCAGGCTATATCGCCTTGAGGATCTTCTGGACTTCTTCCTTGTCGACGTCCGTGATGTACGGGATGCCGCTGATGTCGGCCGCTTCCTTGGTCAGGGAGGCGATGTCGTCGCGGGTGACGTACTCAAGCGAGAACTTGCGCTCGCCGGCCATCATCTGGCGGAGGCCCTGGCCCAGCCGCTTGAAGTAGGTGTAGACGCCGATGGCCCCCGCCGGGAGATCGTCGAACCGAGCCCCGAACCGTTGCCGCAGCTCGGGCGCCGTGACGAAGATCTCGTCCTTGCTGCTGCCGAAGCGCTCGACGTAAACGGGGATCTGGCCGTCGTTGATCCGGCCGCCGATCGTCTTGCCGACCATGGCCGCGGCCAAGGGCGAACGGGCCATGCCGACGGCCTTGACATAGGGCGCGCCGAGGGCCAGGGCCTTGAAGATCTGGTCCTCGAAAGTGATGCCGCCGGCGAAGGCCAGGTCGGGAACAAACTCGCCCTGCTTGGCCAGCTGGTCGGAGAATTTCCAGGTGAGCGACCAGATCTCGATGGTTGGGATGCCCCATTCGTTCATCATCCGCCAGGGGCTCATGCCCGTGCCGCCGCCCGCGCCGTCGACGGTCAGGAGGTCGAGCTTGGCCTTGGAGGCGTACTTGACGGCCCGGGCCAGGTCGGCCGGCCGGTAGGCGCCCGTCTTCAGGAAGACGCGCTTGGCGCCGAGCTTGCGCAGCTCCTCGACCCGCTTCATGAAGCTCTCCTCCTCGACCATGCCCAGGCGGGAGTGGCGTTCGAACTCCTTGAAACTGCCCTTTTCGAAGGCGGCGATAACGTTGGGATCTTCGGGGTCGGGCAGGACGATGTATCCCTTCATCTTGAGGGCCTGGGCCTTCTTGATGGACTTGATCTTGACCTCGCCGCCGATATCTTTCGCGCCCTGGCCCCACTTGAGCTCGACGGTCTCGATGCCCAGCTTTTCGAGAGCGTATTCCTGGGTGCCCAGCCGCGTGTCCTCGACGTTGGCCTGGACGACGACATCGCCGTAGCCGTCCTGCCAGTCCTTGAACGACCGGACGCGGAACTCCATGTCGGGGGAGCGGACGACGCGGCCGTTCTTGAGCTCGGTCTCGTCATCCATCCCGCAGACGTTCTCGCCGATCGTCAGGATGGAGCCGGAGATGGCCGCGCCCGTGCCCAGGCCGGCCCAGTTCTGCCGGGCGACGTTGGTCGAGCCCATTCCGGAGATGATGAAGGGCACCTTGAGCTTGAGGTCCTTGTTGCGGCCGATCTTGGTCTCGATGGAGACCTTTTCGAAGGTCGCTTGGTCGCTGTCGGCCGGAACGCCCCAGGCCCCCTTGGCCGTCCCCATGATGCTGAAGTGGGACAGGTCGACCGGATAGTCCTTCTCGCAACCTGCCGTGATGATGCCGAACGGCTGGGGGTAGAGGACCTCGGCCCCGCGGTAGGCGGATTTCCCGATCTCGCACATCCCGATACAGCCGTCGACGCAGGTCACGCACATCCCGCTAAAGGGGCTGACTGACCCCTCCGTCCTGTTCTTGGTCAGGGTGGCGGCGCTTCTGTTGAGTTTTGTGAGTGTCGGCATGAAATTACCTCCTCGATATCCTTTGAGTGTTATGTTCTGGGTTCATGTTTCAAACCCGGTCACGTCTTTTCCCGGACGCAAGTGCCGCAGCGGCCCGCGTCGTACATCCAGCACTGGAGGTCGTCATAATGCTCCAGGCAGGTCGGGTCCATGGTCAGACAGCCGTTGCAGAGGGCCGTCTCTGCGTTCGGGCCCTGGCAGCGTAGCTGGCAGGCGGGGCAGATGTACATGCAGGCCCCGCACAGCCGGCATTCCTCCGAACGCATGTCGAAGGGCGTCGAGATCTTCCTCTTGTGGCCCCGCTGCTGGAAACCGATGGCCTTGGCGTCCATCTGCTCCGCGCACACCCGGACGCACAGGCCGCAGAGGATGCACTCCTCGTTGCGGATCGTGAACCGGACCTTGGTGACCCCGAACTTGGAGGCCAGGTCCTGGAGGACCTTGGAGCCCGGCGCGACGGAGAGCATGAGCTCGATCATCATCCGCCGCGCCGCCCAGACCCTGTTGGTGTCGGTCCGGACCACGAGTCCCTCTTCGGCGGGGTAGGTGCAGGAGGAGACGAGTTTGGTCCTTGAGCCCTCGCCGATCTCGACGAGGCAGAGGCGGCAGCCGCCGAACTCCGTCAACCCCTCGTGGTGGCAGAGGGTCGGGATCTCCAGCCCGTAGAAGTTGGCGGTCTCGAGGACCGTCCAACCCTCCTCCGCTTTGACAGGCAAGCCGTTGAGGATGAATTCCATCATGTTTCACGTCCCATCGCTTTTTTGGCGTCGCGTGTTTCAAGCTCGCAGCGCAGGCAGCGCCGCGCCTCCTTCAAGGCGAGCTCCTTGGTGAACCCCGTCTCGATCTCTTCGTGCCCGGACCTCCTCTTTGCCGGCGGGAGGTGGGGCATCATGACCCTCTTCGTGTTCTGGGCCTCCTCTTCCGTGAGCTTGACCGGCTCCACGTAGAGGGACGGACGGGTCACGTCGCGGGGCCGGGTGAGCGGGCGTCCTTCGAGGTAGCTTTCGATGGACAGAGCCGCGGTTTTGCCGGCCGCCAAGGCCTCGACGACGCTGCTCGGGCCGGAGACGACGTCGCCGCCGGCGAAGACGCCGGGGCGCGTCGTAGCCATGCTGGCCGGGTCGACGATGATCGTGCCCCATTCAGGAGAGAGCGTCAGGCCGTCGCTGTCCTTGAGATAGGGCGTGTAAGCCCGCTCGCTGATGGCCAGGATGAGGGTGTCGGCCGGGATCTGGAATTCGGACCCCGGGATGGGCACGGGCTTGGCCCGTCCGCTCGAGTCCTTTTCGCCGAGCTTCATGCGGATGCATTCGACGCCGACGACCTTCTCGTCGCGGATGCGGACGCGCAGCGGGGCGACGAGATACTCGATCTTGACGCCTTCTTCGAGGCCGGCTTCGATTTCCTCGGGATAGGCCGGCATCTCCTTCCGCGTCCGGCGGTAGAGGATCGTGGCCTGCTTGACGCGCTTGTCGCGGAAGGCGACGCGGGCGGCGTCGACGGCCGAGTTGCCGCCGCCGATGACCACGA
>Ga0315291_10005869_pt1 | contig 15337 bp, 11 predicted proteins | sample YL17G12_20_MG_FD_203070 | JGI IMG/M metagenome (GOLD analysis project Ga0315291, IMG submission 203070) | Sediment microbial communities from Yellowstone Lake, YNP, Wyoming, USA - YL17G12_20 | ecosystem: Environmental > Aquatic > Freshwater > Lake > Sediment | place: USA: Wyoming | collected...
AAAGGTTTATATTCTTCCGTTAGTGTACCCACCCGTGGGGCTTCTTGTTGACAACCCCCTCACCAACACGCCCCGAATTCAAAAAAGACAGGCACACCAAGATAGTCACTCGAACGCACCTCTCGACCGTAGATATCATAAAGTTTGAAATCGAGATTCTCACTCTCAGATTCTGAAAAGGATATGGTAGTGAGGAATAGTAGAAACATAAAAAATACAAGAATGAAACGCCTTCTAAGAAACCTCAATAGTGATAGTTTCATAAGATTCCCTTCCTATTATTGAAAGGTAAATTATTGATACCTACGAAATACCTGTTAATCTGTCATTCCTGCGAAAGTAGGAATGATATAATGTGGTGCGAGATTTATCTCGCATTTTTTGCGACATAAATGTTGCACCACAATCTTTCATAAGTCTCTTATTGTGAGCCTGTGTTGAAAGTATAAACAACGGGTTCCAGTGGAATCCCATTAGCACTTTGGAAATTTTTGAAGCTCACAGAATTCAGTCCCAGCCTGTATGTACAGTTCGGTTTCAATTTCACAGGCAAAACACAGGTCTTTTTATCGCTCATCCAATAAGGTTTCCCTGTCGTTTCTGGAAATTGTGGTCCTCCACCTGTCCAGGAAAATCCGCCACCCATTTCCTGATCAAAGGCAACGCGAAGTTCAGTTATAGATGGCGAAACATTTTGTGCCCCATTCTGCGGCAAAATACTTACAATTTTAGGTGCAACAGTTTTAGCACTCCCCGGAAGCGATGTCCCGGAAGTTGTAAACTCAAATGACACGGGTTCGACAGGAACGCCTTCTTTACTACGAAAATTTTGAAATGATGGCGCATTAATGCCAAATCTATAATATTTCCCAGGTTCAAGAGCAACTGGAAGAACACAAGTGCGTGAATCTCTCCAGACGGCATTCCCAGTTGTTTTCGGAAATGTTGGACCACCACCTGTCCAGCTAAATCCCGCACCCATATCTCGGTCAAAGACAACGATAATTTCTTTGAGTGATGGGTCAACGTCTTTTGCACCTATCACTGGTATTGTCTTAACTATTTGTGGGGCAGTGGAAGTAGCGGAAGGAGATTTCTCACTTTGAATTTTCGCAAGCCATTCCTTAGCACTCTTATACGGATAAGACTCAGGAGTGCGAACTCCTTCGCCAAGTTCAACAGATTTTTTTAACGCCTCTATAGCCTTTTCTTTTTGTCCTACTCGATAATAAGCCAATCCCAAATAGAAAAATATAGTATCTGAGAAATTTTTTAAGTTCGGATACTCTTTAGAAGCCTTTTCGAGATATTCTATAGCTTTTTCTTTCTGTCCAAGATTATCATAACAAATTCCCACCATCATTAGGGCGCTTGCCGACTGATTCCAGTTCGGATATTTTGTATAAACTTCCTCATAGGTTTTTATTGCTTCATCAAATTTCTTTTCTCCATATAATCCCTCAGCCTTGTTTAGTAGTGTCTGGGCATCAGCACTTGGTGATGTGTCAGTAATAATTTTATGAGTTTGGGCAATAGCGTCTTGAGATGCTAATTCCCCAATCACAAACAAAGTAAATAACAAAAGAATGCTAAAATAAAGGATTCTTTGGGGGTGATTTTTCATTTTCTTTCCCTCCTCATAAATCTTTACTGTTTGTAGTCCCTACTTATAGATTTTCAAAAATTATCGTTCACAAATTACTCTTTGGAGTGCGAAAGCTTGCTTTCGCTTTTATGTGCAGAAACTTGTTTCTGCTGTTAGGGGACGCATATATGCGTCCCCTACAAATAAGTGAGACCAGGGGTCTCGCCAAATAAAGAGGTAGCAAGCTACCGCACTCCACATAAAATCCTTTTCATTTATGGACAGAACTTTTTGAAAATCTATTAATTGTGTGTCATAAAAAATAAGACAACTGTTTAACAAGTTTCACCGATTATTTACACAAATAAAGCCCATTCCCATCAACTTCAAATTTAAGCCCTACAGGTGTTAGGATGCTCATCAGAGCCTTTTCTACTTCTATGTCCTTGATGTGAACAGTCTTTATAAATTTTGTACATTCAGGAGAAGCAAGCTTTTGAGATTTTTCCCATTGGTAAGGAATCCCAACCTTTTCACAAATCGCAATAATTGCATACTGAACTGTGAGAGGTTGGTTATCAGGACTTTTATCTATATCAAGAGAAACATTTCTTTTTAAATTATCCCGGTATAGTATGTTTTTTGATTCCTGACTAATCTGGCTTGTAGGTGTTTTTACCTGTTCCTGGATGTTTGTTTTAGAACCTGTCGTGAAAGACCAGTATACTCTATCCGCAGAAACTCCTTCAGCACTTCTAAACTTACTCGTGTTCGGACCAAAGTTAAGCCAGACACCATATTCTTTATTCGGTTCTAATTTCACCCAGGCACGACATTGCTTGTCATTAATCCACTCAATTTTTTCTAATGGCGGGCGTTTCCCTTTATCAACCCAGGAATAACCACCGCGCATAGGACGGTCAAATGTGACAGTAATATGCTCACGATTCGGGTCGATATTATCTGCCCCATTCGGTGGATCAAGCTCAATAGCCTTTGGAAAATTTGTCTGCCCAAGATAATTTACCTCTTCTTTCTGCGATGGCTCTTGAGCCTGAGGTGTCTTTTGAGTTATTAACTCCTCTTTTTGCCCCCCTTTAAGCTTTTCAATAAATGCAATATCGTTTTCCTTTTGTTTTTGTGGGTCAGCCCATTCGGGATTTGTTGTCCATTCAATCTTCTCAAATGAGCAGGCAGGCAAATTTACAACAATCGCTTTTGAATTCCACCATTCACCCCATTTTTGCCAATCATCTCCAAAATTGACTCCTGTTAACCATACTAATGAAATCTGCGCCCAGAATCGCGTGTTTTGGTTATAATGATATATAAGATGAATTAATTCGGGCACAACCAAATCATTACTACCCCCTATCATTCCAAGGGCTCTAACTGCCATCCAGCGGTCACGATTATCCTTTTCTTGTCGATCCATAGCAATTTTAAGTAAAGGTTTCACTGCCTTTCTGCTCTTAATAATTCCAAGCCCATTGATTGCTTCATAATATTTATAGTCAAACGGACCCTCTTGAATAATTTTTAGCCACTCCTCTTCTAATTTCGCCTTCTCCGAGTCAGAAAGGTTTTTATATCTGCTCTCATCCAGAAGCTGAGCAAAGGTCTTTTCTGTCCATTCCACATAAAGTTTCTGGGACTCATTTAGATTTTCTAAAAAACCTTTCTGCTCAATTTTCTCTTTATCAGATTGTACAGTTTCTGACTGACTTATACCCATAGGAATCATAATAACGGCAAATAATAGCAGAATCAGATAACCCAGGATAGAAGAACGCCGACTAATAGTATTAGAGGAAAAATCCAATAACCGAACAATCCGCCTGAACATAAAACTACGTGGTTCAAGAATGCCTACTGCCGATGGCATCGAGCATAACGCTCTTTTCTCGGACAACGCAATAATCATATTCTGGTAATTATGCCCCCGCAGGTCGTTCTGGGTAGCAACCACCACCTCATCCACAGCCATTTCGCGATGATGTCTTATTTCACGACCTGCAATCCAGATGAGTGGATTGAACCAGTACAAAAACTGTATCAAGCTTTGTATCCCGCTTATTATTGTGTCTCTTCTTTTTATATGAATTAATTCGTGCAATATAGCCATTCGCAATTGCTCAGAATTTAACTGAGTTAGTAAATCACCGGGAAAGAGAAGTTTTGGCTTGAACCATCCAAATACGCAGGGCGAAAATGTATCAGGAATAATGATACACTGTGGGGATTTTTTAATGCCGATTTCATCTGATAAATTTATAATCTTTTCTTCAAGCCATCGGGGTGATTCTTGCCCACATATGAGCAACCATCTGTGAAATCTCCTTAAATTCAATATCATCGATATAAGAAATCCTATAATTCCTAATAACCAGATGATGAAAAGGATATGCTTATATGGAATGGAATTAATTAAATGCTTAATATAGGGAGTTGCCATCTGTAAAGACGCAATGCGTTGCGTCTCTACTTTTGGGAGTGATTTTGTATTGCCTCCAAAATTCATATTCGCCATTTCAACTAAGGTTAGATTTTCTAAAAGTCCTGATGACATATCTGGAACAGACAATTTACTTCTGTTCATCATATATTCTTGAGATTGTTTTGGCAATGTAGGGGCGTATTGCAATACGCCCGTATTCCTGGCGAGGAGATTAGATACAGAATATTTATGCCCTAAATCAGGAGGCACGATAAGTTTTACTAATATCAATAACCAGAGAAAATAAAGGACTCGTGCCGAAACTTTACGCCAGAAAAAGCAAATCACTCCAATTAATATGATAAGCAGTGACACCTGTAGTGTCATTGCTGCAAGCCATTGCCACCAGAAGTCTATGATTTTTGTAATCATATTGATTTCCCCCTGTCTTAGTAGAGACGCAAGGCATTGCGTCTCTACAGATATTATGACGTTATTTCTCTTTCTTTAGTTGACGCATAATTTCTTTTAAGGCTGAGATTTCCTCTTTAGACGGATTTCGTCCTTCGAAAAAATTGACCAGGAAAGGTCTAAGCGACCCTCCCAATATGTGATGAGAAAATTTTTTGACTTCTGCTTTAATCATCTCATCTTTACTGAATCGTGGACTATAAAGATAAGAATTCCCTACCTGGGTATATTCGAGAGCACCCTTTTTAACAAGCCTTGCCAACATCGTTTTTACTGTTTTATAAGACCACGTATTTGAAGAAGAAATAGAAGCAAACAAATCCCGTGCAGCAAGCGCTCCCTTTTCCCAGAACGGTTTCATCACAATCCATTCTCCCTCAGAAAGACGTGGAGATTTAGAAAATTTTTTATTTGTTTCCCTCATACCGATTCTCCTGCAGTAAATTTTGGAGTGCGAAAGCTTGCTTTCGCTTTGCATTAGCAGAAGCTTGCTTCTGTCGTAGGGAACGCATATATGCGTTCCTCGTTGATGAGCGAGACCAAGGTCTCGCTATTAAAAGCGGTAGCAAGCTACCGCACTCCACATATATAAATACAAATATAGTCTATAGACTACAATTGTAGTCGTTGTCAAGAAAAATTTTTAGATTTAAATCAATCCTATTTACCAATAAAAATTCTTGCCCATTTGTTAAGAACCTCTTTTAATTAGTCAGGTAAATAATCATTGAGTGGAACTTATGCCAAGTCTGTTTGGAGACATATTCAAAGAGCTTATGGATTTAGTATTCCCCAGAGTTTGTCCTGCGTGCGAAGAGAAGCTCCGCTCGAATGAAGTATTTATTTGCGAAAAATGTAATAACCAAATCGGAAAAATCGAAGGGGAAATTTGCAAACGATGTGGAAAAAATCTTGATGAAGACAGATTCTGTCTCGCCTGTAAAAACAACAATTATCAATTCGATACGGCAAGGTCTGTATCCTATTTTGAATCTGTAATCGAGGTGCTTATCAAAAAATTTAAATACAACAGTAGAACAGAACTCACCGATTTTTTTGCTGATATGATATCTGAATTTATTCTTTCAAACAATTTATACAAAGGAATTGAGCACATTGTTCCTGTCCCTTTGCATAATAGCAGACTGAGAGACAGAGGTTATAATCAATCTCTATTAATAGCGGAAAAAGTGGCGAACAAATGTAATCTTAAACTGTTGAAAAATAATCTCATTAAAATAAAGAATACGAAATCTCAAACAGCCCTTTCATTCAAAGAACGTTTAGCGAACGTAAAAGATGCCTACTGGATTTACAATCCTCACGAGTTAGAAAATCTAAGCGTTATTCTGATTGATGATGTCTTCACGACAGGTGCCACAACAAGTGAATGCGCCCGAACATTAAAGCATAGCAGATGCCAACAAGTTCACGTCATCACCCTCTGCCGCGCCACATTGGACCAGAAAACTTTTTAACCACGAATCACACGAATGCTCACGAATATAAAATAATTTAAAGAATAGAACGCGGATGAACGCGGACTTATGCAGATTTTCACGGATTAAAATACAGCGTTAATCCACTCTAATCGGCGTAAATCTGTGTCCTATTAAGTATTTTTTTAGTGTAATTTTGTGTCCTTTCGTGGCTGGTTTTTTTATGTTGATTAGGGAAGATTCGTGTAATTCGTGATTAAAAGGTTTTAAGTTAAAGGTTAAATGTTTCTTGAAGGGGAAATATTTTTTTCTTTATGTTCTCTATGTCCTCTGTGGTTATTTTTTTTAATTTACTCCACGATTAATTTGATAAGCTCGTATAGCAGGTTCTTATCGGGAGGTAATTTACCGAGGAAGGCATAAGCAAGTGGTTGAGAAATGTATGCCACTTTCGCATTATTATATTCTTCTTTATTATAATTAACCACGCAAAATGCATTGCCAAAATTCTTATTCTCTTTATCCTTTAATGTATAAATTGACTTAAATATGATATTTATATGAGGCTTGTCATTAACCATTGGTCTAAAGAGCTGATCTGATAACACAGGAAACTCAATCTCTTCGGGCAATATTTTCATTTCAGGCAAGTCCTTATTCAATTCAAATCTCAATGCCGAACCATTCGGTGGAATCTCAAAGGAAATTCCATCTTCAGTTGGTGCCACCGCACTTGATATTACTTTCAGTCCCATCTCATCCATCAATTTTGAACCCAAAAATACTTTTTCTAAGCTCCCTGCTGTTTGATTTAGTCCATAAGAAAAAGGAATATTCGTCCCAATAATAACAATCTTCCCCCCATTCTTTAAATAATTCAGTATCGCCTCTTGTCCATCACCTTCTTTATTGACTGAATTATAGAAATAATCTTTATTGTTTGTGACAAAAACGATATTTATTTTCTCAGGTGTGAAAAATTCCTTATCCACCATTTGTTCAGGCGATAATCGGATAAATTTGAATTCAAGATTATTGCAAACCTCTTCAATCATATTATTCACATTATCAAACCAGATGTCTTTAACATCAGTAGAATGTGGTGGAAGAACGCCAACTGTTATCTCTGTCCCCTTAGGTATTATTTTCTGAATATCCTCTTTCATCTTCAATATTTTATTCTTGAGAAACTCAATTTTGATTATCTTATCCTTGGCTAAGGGAACTCTTTCCGAATACGGCGTCGCAATATTAAGGGTCTTTTTAGTCATACTGAGCAACAAACCTGTAATCACGTCTCCATTGTTCATTAAAACTCTAACAAGTGGGTCTTTGATATTTGTGTAGTAGTCGATTACAATATTAGGTTTAGGATTGAAATACATAATAGTAACATCTTCTCTTGGGAAAAAGAAAGGTCTTTGATGTCTTTCTCTGAGAGATATTGCCCCATCTCTCAATTCCATTATATCGCCACGATGCTCCTTTTTATCCCTTGTAATAACTCCAATAAAATCTTCGTGCCCTTCTCTATTATCAACCTGCCAGAAAATGGGTTCCTTTACAAAAATATCCTCCTTATTCCTCTTAAAACTTCCCGAGACGTCATAAAATGATTTTTCATAACGTTTCTTTTCTGATGCCTTAATCTCTTTCAAGGTTGAATAACCAAGAGAAATCCAATCCCGGTTAATATGAAGATTGCTATAAGGTGTCTTAAGAGATATATAAAGAGGCGTGATTTGTTCTAACTCTCCCGAAATTATATCTTGATTATCAAGGAGTAGCAAAAACTCAGGTATATAACGACTCGGATTATCTTTTTCTGGCATCTTGATTCCAAGAACATCAATTCTAAAAGCAATACAGGCTGGATTTAAAACAATCTTCTCGCTATTTATTACCTTCATAGCAATCGAGTTATTATTATTATTGAGGAGATATGTTATATTCCATTTAAGCGGTTTGTTGCTACAAGCAATAGATTTGTTGACCACCAAAGGTTTATCATTGACATAGAGATCATTAAGATACTCATCAATATAAATAGTAAGATTAGCATCCAAAATCTTTATTTCTTTAGGAATATTAAAAGGTTTGTAATAAACAACGTTTTCTCCTGAACTTTTCAGTGTGTTTGTCTCTGTCCAGACCCAGTCTGCCATCGGGATGTAAATCCAATCCTTATAGACACCTACAACCTTTTTAGGTCTTTTCCATTTAACCGCATCAATATCATTACTAAACCATCTATCAGGGATTTTAATATAGTCTTTGTCTCCTAAACTAAATATAAAATCATCCTCACCACTCGAAAAAGTAAGCGAAACAGTATCTATGAATGATATATTATCAATATCGAAAGGATTAATCGTTGTTTTTCTGATAGGTTCGGTTGAAGACTCGATAAAATAAGATAATTTTGCCCCAAACTTCTGTGAAAAAAAGATACAGTTATTGACTCTTGTTTTATCAATGAACTCGATATTACATTTAGACTCATCCTGTTTAAGGAAGGGAAATATAGGCTGAGAGTAAAGAGCTATACATAAAAAAATGCTCAATGAAAAAATGAGAACGAGTTTAAACTTCTTGTCAGGATTAATCATCATAATTCCTCTAAAGTTTGTAGTTCCTGCTTTAGCAGGTAAAATTTATTCCTACTAAAGTGGAAACTACAAACGTTCCTCTTTAGCCACTCTGCGATAGATATCCTGTATCTTCACATTCGCTTCTTTTCCAAATTCTGTGGCAGGGAAGTTCTTAGTTATCTTACTATATTCAATCAACGCCTGTTCTTTATCTTTCAAACCATAGTTGACGATGTCACCGATTCCCAATTGCATCTTTGGGAACAACGGATCTGCTTCTGTTTGCGATGAAATATAATTCTGCATAAATAAGAGTGTCTCTTCTGTAATTTTCGGATTTTCGGTGTAACTGTTTATGGCAAGACTGATGAGATTATCTATACTTTTTTCAGCAAGCCCTGACCGTGGATAATTGTTTATGACAGTAGAATAATAATCGACTGATTGTGAAGGTTCTACTTTTTGTGCTGTCAAAAAGATTTTAAGCGACGCCCAATCATCCTGAGAATTTTGTGTGAGCAATTTTATCTTTTCAAGAACCTCTTCTTTAATCTCTTTTGATATATACTTATCAGGATAATAATCGAGGTATTTCTGAAAATCTTTCAAAGCTCCCTCAAAATCATATAATTCATTAAATTCAATGTTGGCAATATTATAAAGAGATTTGCTCGCAAGAAGATTCATAGGATTTGTTCGAATAACATTTTGAAATTCCCTTAATGCATCGAAATATTTCCCCTGTGAAGTGTATTCCTCTGCCTTGTTGTAGAGAGCTGTAACATCATCAATCTTTATTGCATCTGTCATCGGCGCAGTCACAATGGCAACCTGACCTTTACTCTCTTCAGGACCTTTTTTAATTGCATTATCAATATCAATCGGTTTCTTCTCTGAGAGTTTTTCAATATTGGCGACAAGCTGTTTTTCCTTCGTAGTTAGATTGGATGACTCCGCAGATTTTGCGGGTTTTTTCCCCTGAGTTGGGAAAATAATCCTGTATGGTTGGTTTTCCCAATCTCTATAAGGAATCGGTAGGTTTGTCATTGTTGAGTAATTATTCAAGGCTATAGGACTGATTGCTCTATTAGTTGATTGGTCGTTATTATTCCAGGAGGGAATAATGAAAATTGGTGTCTTTTGTTGATTATACAATTGAAATATGATTCCTATGAGAAATCCGATTACGATGAACATAGTCGCAAATCCCAATCTTCTTATAGAAAGCCGTTCTTTTAAGAATAGCAGGATTCGGTCATAAAGTGAATAAGACGATAATTCATCGATCCTTTCCATTACTTTTGAGATGGTTCGAGATAAATAGGCATTATCAATCGTGCAGAAGGCATTGACCTTAAGTGTTTCTGCAACGGTCTTGTTTTCTTCATATTCCTGTTTGCAAACCTGGCATTCGTTTAAATGTTTCTCTATCTCCTGAAGTTTCTCTTCGGGAAGAATCTTACTTGCATACTCCTCGTAAAGACTACGAATCTCCTCACAATTCATATTTTATTACCTCATTGTATTGTGAATGTGGTGCGACATTTTCTTTCATCTCGCAAAGTCACAAAGCTCGCAAAGGATTATAGGACAAAAATCTAACAAAGAAATTATATGATCTCAATTTCTATCTTATTTTGTATCTATTTCTTGGCGTCCTTTGCGCCTCTGCGTGAAATTATTTTCTCTTATTAAGATGATACTTTTGATTCATCATTTAGTTTGGTTTTTTTAGGGCTATATTTCTTCAACATCCTTTTTAACTTTTCTCTTCCCTGATGAATATTGAACTTAACAGCTCCCTCAGAACAATTCAGAATTTCCGCCACCTCTTTCAGAGAGAACCCCTTAACATCGAAAAGAGTTACGGCGATTTGTTGTCTTGGTGGAAGGGCATTAATCGCTTTATCTATCGTTTCAATCATATCCTTCCGCATCAGAGCAGTTCGAGGATTATCCAGGGAATGATTCGACCAGGCAGTTTCTTCTATCTTATTCTCCTCAGTTTCAAAAATCTCATAATGGTCTCGTGAGCGCTTTTTATGGATTGTAAAACACTGGTTTATGACAATTCTTTTTACCCAGGAATGGAATTTCTCTATTTCTTTCAATTTTCTTATATATCTATATATACGGATGTAAGTTTCCTGAAGAACCTCATCGACATCATCATGATTTCTCAAGATAGAATAGGCGAGTCCGTAAATATCCTTACCAATAATCTCAAATAGTTCAGCAAATGCCGATTTATCTCTCTTTTGACACCGTTTTATTAATGTATTGTCGACTTGAATCATCTGCCCTGTTCCGATTCCGTGTAATGCGACATTACAATTTTCAAAAGTTATTGTTCACCCCTCACCTTAATCCTCTCCCCAGAGGGGAGAGGGAAGGGTGGGGGGGTATTTCCCGCAACTTTTGAACATAACTTTTTATAAATTTATTATGTCGCAGATGACTACGAGATAAATCTCGTGTTACAAGCTGATTTAAGTCAAAAGAACGGATATGTTCTTAAGACTATCAATTATTAAAAAACGTTTGTTTTTAGCACGATAAGTGTAGTAATAGCAAATATTATTATCAGAAATCGAGGATTATTTATTACAAATCTCTTTTCGGCTTTGGAGTGCGGTAGCTTGCTACCGCCTTAGATGGCGAGACCTTGGTCTCGCCAATTTGTAGGGAACGCATATATGCGTTCCTTACAGCAGAAACAAGTTTCTGCATAGGAAAGCGAAAGCAAGCTTTCGCACTCCAAAAAGGATAAATGCCTTGCTCCTATAGAATGATTTGGAACAATAATTAATGAAAATCTATAAGCTGTGGGTTACTTGATAAAAAATAATTATGACACAGCCTCATAGTCTTACGCACTCTAATGAAGACACATTATAATGAATAAAAACAGCATAAATGTCGTATTGTAATATTGAAAAAATAAAAGGGAAGGGATTCTAAAATGAAAATTTCGAAACGAGCATCTTTTAATTCCGTATTTTTCTTAACTATCTTTATCCTCTTTATCATTACCGGTTATGCCTTCTGCAATAATTGTAATATCGATAATTGTAAAACAAAAACAGACACCAAATCAAAATCTGATTCTAAACATTGTTGTTTCTTTTCTCGCTGTTGTAAAAGGAGTTGTAGAGACGCAATGCATTGCGTCTCTAAGGAGACATTTTCCCTTAGGGGAACAGCAAACGAATCTGGAATAGGAATGGTTAACATTGCCTTTTGTTGGTTAGAAATACCCTGTGAAATTAAGGGAAGATTGAGAGATAACAAATGGAATCGTATTTGGTGTATTATACCGAATTCTTTTGACATCCTATTTGGAACCACTCGGGGCGCTTCAAGAGGAATTAGTGGTCATTCCGAACTTGTTTCGGAATCTCAATTGGGATGCTGAAACAAGTTCAGCATGACAAACGAAGCAATCTCGCTTTTATGAGAGGATTAGGTGGTGTTTGTGAGGTGATATTAAGTCCTTTCCCACCGTATCGTCCGTTAATGACTCCTGCCTATCCACCATATTTCGAATCTGAGAAGAAATCAGAAGAAAAGAAGGATGATTCTGAATGCACAAAAGAGAACGCATCGTGATTTTTCTGAAATCGGTGATTTATTCCATTCTATAATTTCTTCTCAATTCTAATATTTAACCCAATTACCATATTTTATTGATAAAAAAATCAGGGGAATTATTTTCAAGGCTTGTAAGATAATCCTTTACAATTTTTTATTAACTTGTATATTCAAAAATGTTGTCCTGTGTTTTCAATCATCTCGTCAATATAATTAAGATTAGTATTTAATAAAAAGCAGGGGTTTTATTATGAGAAAACCAAGGCATTAAAAGATTTAATTGGGGAGAGGAGAACAAGAAGTATGAGGAATCATCATTCATTTTTAAATCTCTATTTTCAGCAGTTATGTTTAATGATATGCAAAATACTGATGCTTGTTCGATACATAATAAAGACTTCTATGTTTTTTTACAAGACTCTTCGCAAGGGAATAACCTTACGGTCTAATAGTAAAAAATATTTGTCTTATGCAAAACCAATCATTTTAATAATCTCCCTTCTGAATTTCACTAATTTTTCTTATGTTGCTGTCGCAGAGGAGAATTCTCGGTCAGGGGTAAATGAAATTAAAAATATTAAAGCAGGGGAATCCCTTCAAGGTGGAATTTCGGATGACGTAGAAATTGAATTCTTAAATCCATCTGATTTACCAGTTCCTATAGAACCAAATGTATTCAACATACGAGGTATTATTTCAAATCGTGAGGGCAAACCAATTGAAAACGCATCAGTAGTAGCTCGTACATCGGATGTTATTACACCGAAGGGGATAATTACAGGTTCTGATGGGCGATTTGTCTTTGAGTCTTTGGAAGAAGGATGGTGGGAGATCTTAGTAGATGCTGAAGGATACGCTCACATCACGATGCAGGAATGTGTGATAGAGATTCCACGTAGAAAAGATGACAATATAAAGCTGATTCTTGACCGCCCCGTAGAGATGAGGGGAAGGGTTATTGCTGGTGAAGAACAACCTGTTGCAAATGCAAAGGTCATTGTAGCAAGCGAAACGACACCTGATGGTAAAAAAACTATTCAAGGACATTTATCTCAAGATCTTTTTGCTACTTTTACGAACGATAAGGGTGAGTTTTCGTTTAATATGCTTAAGCCGGGCAAGACCGCTATAGTTGTTGAGCATCCTGATTACGCTCCATTTCTCGACACCTTCGGAAGTGATGCGAAGGATGTCCTGGTTAAGCTCGATCATGGGGGAACAATTACGGGAAGAATAATGGATGGAGATAAACCACTTATAGATGTAGAAGTTGAAATTGCTGGTGGAAATCTCTCTCATAGACAATTTGGCTATAAGAAGACAATCACCGATAATAATGGAAAATTTGAAGCACGAAATCTCCCATATTTTCCTAATGATCCGGAGTTAGGTGGTTGGGATTACTCTATTCACATTAAAGCAACCGAACGAGAATTCCCTATCTACACATTGCGACTTACAAAAGAACAACCTATTCGTGAAGTTCTGCTGCAACCATCTGATATGGCAAAAATTAAGAATCCCAAAGCTCAGTATAAAATTGTGGAGCTCGGACCCCTGAGAAAGCATTCTCTTCCTGATCGACCAAAAGGCACTGCCTCCATCAAAGGAAAAGTAATTCCAAAAACTCAGGATTCAGCAAAAGGTTTAGTAGCGCATTTATCCTTTTATCCACTCCCAACTAAGGAAAATTGGCTTAATCTGGAAACCTCTGTGGAGAATAACAGCAATTTTGAGTTTTCCGAGCTTCCTGAAGGAGACTATAAATTATATGTAGAACCCGAGAATCGTCTTCAAACCGAAGAATGGGGTCTTTTCCCCCCAGTAAAAGTGAAATTAAAAGAAGGGGAAGTAAAAACTCTTACATTCACTCAAGACAACGGTATATTGAGGGGAACTATCAAAGGACTTAATCCCGAGCTTTACTATTCAGTGGTATTAAAGACAGATGATCCGAAGAATCCCTGGTTTAGGATGATGTCATATATTACCTCGAGCAGGATTAAAGAAGATGGAACGTATGGGATTAAAACTCTTTCTCGAGGGAAATATCTTGCCATACTCCAATTCTGGACAGATAGAAAAACAATGCCTTCGGGTGATCATTTTTATTACTCAGGCGGTATGGAAATGTTCGAATTTCAGAGTGATGGAAAAAGTGCTATCCAAAAGGACTTCGATGCACATTTCTACAAGGTAACAGGAAAAGTTGTTGATGCAGATACAAATCAACCTGTGGAGGGTCTTAAATTACAGTTAATTAATAAAAAATCAGCATTGGGAACCTCTATGGATGTATTGAGCGAAAAAGATGGAGCATTCCTATTCCCATTTGTCCCCAAGGGGACGTTTAAGTTCAATATTGCAAGCAAAGATGATTATCCTTCTCAAATTGTATCTTTTCCAGTTGTAGATAAAGATTTGGCTTTGGGTCTGATTAAGATAAAAAGGTCGCTTGCAGGTATCTTAGTTGTGGTAAAGAATCCGGAATTGGTTGATAAAAACATATATCCTCTTGCTTTTTTAACCAATCTACCTCCGGAGAAGTCTGATTTTAGGGAAATCTTGTATGCTCGTTCTCAAGATAATGGAAACATAATCTATAAACCTATTTATCCAGGTCTTTACACAATGGTTTTTAATCAAGACAGTCATTCAATTCCCAGTGAGGAAGAGGCATACGCTTTAAAAATTCTGGAGAATGTGGAGGTTCTCCCGGACAAAATTACACGGGTAAAAGTCACTTTGGAAAAGGGCGTTCTAACGAAACTAAGGATTTTTTCAAAATCCCAAAAATGGCTTGTGCCATTCTCTGAGCGATTCTGGTTAAAGAATGAAGAAGGACAAATCTTGCATCTTTATGGTGTTACAGGCTTGCTTTTTGGAGATGTAAATCTGAAATCAGGTAAATACCAATTCGGGCTTAATGATGAAAAGGGGACAACAAAATCAGTTTACTTCTCTGTAGATGAAAGCTCCAAGGGAAAAATAATAATTTTAGAAATTCCCTGACGACATTTCCCCAATCCCATCGATTATGATGCATCATTTATACCATAAATTAAAACGAGATAAATCTCTTATTACTTCTGTTGCGATACAAGCAATGTTTCCGCAGATTTGCCATCAACAGGTTTTGAGAAAAAGTATCCTTGAGCATAATCACATTTTAAATCTTTGAGCAGAGACAGTTGGTTCGCATTCTCCACGCCTTCTACAATTA
>Ga0315291_10005870_pt1 | contig 15335 bp, 21 predicted proteins | sample YL17G12_20_MG_FD_203070 | JGI IMG/M metagenome (GOLD analysis project Ga0315291, IMG submission 203070) | Sediment microbial communities from Yellowstone Lake, YNP, Wyoming, USA - YL17G12_20 | ecosystem: Environmental > Aquatic > Freshwater > Lake > Sediment | place: USA: Wyoming | collected...
GTGATAATTGCACTTATGTAAATTTAACAGCAGTTTCAAATCCTAATTCTCTATTAGTTATTAATGATGAAAATGAAATGACAAAGGTAGGAAATATTTACAATTATACTTTCTGCAATACAACACTTCTTGGTGAATATATTTATACAACTTGTGGAGATTTGGATGGAACTAATTTTTGTGGAAATGTTAATTTTGAAATAACTTCATCGGGGAGAAAATCACCAACAAGTGGTGAAGGAATAATTTATATTTCTTCTCTTATTGCTATGCTTCTTTTTTCTATAATATTTTTATTCGTTTCAAATTCATTTAAAGTTGAAAGGGAAACAGCAAGAGGAGAAAATGGAGAAGAAACTATTATAACAAAAGGAAATTCTGCAATGAGATTTGGGTGTTTGGCACTTTCTATAATCGGGCTTTTATTTGTTGTTCTTTATTCTTCAATTTCACTTACACAAATGCTTGGGGGATTTGAAGGAGTTACAAAAATTTATGATACTTTTCTGTATATCTTTTTAGCAATTTTACTAATAATGTTTATATTTGTTTTAGTAGCAATTACATTCTCACTTTTGGAAAAAATGCAGAGGAAAAAAGGGTTGAAAGAATAAATATATAAAATGAAACATACTAATTTTAATGTAATGAAAAATAAAAAGGGTGTAATAGAAAGTCTTCTCGTATTTGCTGTTATTATGGTTATACTTGCAATTTTTATTTTAATTATTGCAAAAGTTATCCCTTCTATTACAGATGAATTAAGGAAAACAGAAATAAACAATTCTGCTGAAGCAAGAACAGCATTAAACTGGAGCGACAAAATTGTTGGGAGATTGGATACAGTTTTTATGATATTCTTTGTAGGGTTAATTATGGGAATATTAATCTCATCATATTTCATATCAACTAATAAAATATTCATTCCAATCTACATTATTTTATTTGGATTCACGATTATCATCGGAGTTATTTTAAATAATATGTATGAAACATTTAAAACAAGTTCTGATTCAATAACAACATCAGTAACTTATCCTATGATGAATGTTATTATAAGTAATTATGTTATTGTTCTTATAGCCGTCGGAGTTTTAAGTATGATATTAATGTTTGGAAAACCAAGCGGAAGTCCAAGTGGAGAAAGAATATGAAAAAACTATTAGTGCTTTTGTTATTGGGAATGTTTTTTATTAGTTTTGTTTCTGCTGCTGACTGGGATAATTGGGTGAGTTATAAAAATGAAAACAAGATTGTTAATATTGATAATCTTTTTGGATTTGGGGAAACATACGCAACAGCAAAAATCACTTCTCATTCTGATTTATCAAAACCAATTTATGTTGGAACAGGTTGGCAGAGAGTTATGACATTTGAAATAGATAGTAAACAAGATTATCAAGATGCTATAAAAGGAATTGAATTTGAAAATATGAAAACTGGAAAAGCAGATGAATTAAGATATTATTGGGTTAAGGGAATTTATGGAGATATTGAAGTTGATGATTTTGAAGAAAGATGCAATGAGATTATTTCAATTAATGGAAGCAGTAATTATCAAAATTGCAAAGATATTTCAACAGGAACTCACACAGAAAATAAAATTATTGGTTGGGAAGTTTTAGAATCATCAGATTTGAAACAAGGAAAAATAACAATCGGGCTTATGGTTTTTGTAAATCCAAATGATTATTACGACGGAAAACCCGTTTTATTTGGAAAGAAAGTTAGTAGGTGGGCTTCTTGGACAAGTGCTTTAAATAGTGGTATCTTGGCATATTATCAATTAAATGAAACAGTTGGAAATACTGCAAGTGGTTATTTTAACAACACTTATAATTTTTATGTTGATGGAAACACTTGGAGAATTGGAAGAATAGGAAATGGTTATGACCCTGGAGGAAATGAAATTGATAATACAAATATTAACTTATCACAAGCATCAATAAAACCTACTGCTTCAGATGGACTTACAATTAATTTTTGGTTAAATGTTACTGGTGATGTAGGAATAGATAATTATCATATTATTGATTTAATGGATCCCTCAATCAATAATAATGGGGAATTTAGAACTCAAACTTATAATGATACAGATATTCAATTTGAAGTTGTTGATAATGTTGGAGTAAAAGATTTAAGAGCAAATGCGTATAATTTTGGAGTAAATCAATCACAAATGATTACTTTATATATGAACTCTACATTAGTAGAAATATTTATTAATGGAACTTCTAAAAAATCTTTGGCTATGACTGATTTTTCTTTTAATTCTGGATATAATATCACATTTTTTGGAAGAACAGAAGGAACAAGTGAAGGATTAAGAAATGCTACAATAGATGAAGTTGGAATTTGGAGAAGAAGATTAACAGCGTCGGAACTTACTAATTTGTATAATTTGGGTTTGGGAATTACCCCCCCTTCTACAACCCCTACGATAGAGATAAATATAACTTATCCTTATCCAACAACATATAATATTCTTACACAAAATTTAAATTATACAGCAGTTAGTTTTGTTGGAATATTTGAAAGTTGTTGGTATTCTTTGAATTTAGGGCAGACAAACTCAACACCAGTTAATACTGGAATAAACTGGACTTCATTAACAGCGTCAGAAGGAGCAAATACTTGGACAACTTATTGTAATCTAACAACAGGAGAGTTTGAAAATACTACAAGAGATTTCACAATAAATACAATTCCAATGATAGAATTTAGCGGGGCAACTCCTACTGATTATACAAACCAGTCTTTCGGAACTTTATTTACAAACGTTACTTTAACAGAAACTTATTATAATAATATAACTTTCAATCTTTATAATGTTTCTTATGATAATTTAAATTCAACAAATTTTTCCGACGGAACAAGACAAATAAACTGGACGCTTCCTTATGATGGAGATTACACTTATAATGCAACAATATGGACAACAACAAACAAACAAAATTCAACTTTAACAAGGCACATAACAATAGATATGGCCTCACCAACAATTAATATAACTTATCCTATAAATGGAACAACTTATGCAACATCAACAGCAGTAGAAAATAATATTACTATCATTGTAAATTGGACAGCAACAGACCCAACACTTCAAAATTGCTGGGTATTTAATGGAACTGCGAATAATTCTGTAAACTGCGGAAGCAATGGGACTTATATAAATGTAATATATGGAAACCATACTTTTTACTTTTATGCAAATGACAGCGTCGGACACATTGCAACAACTTCTGTTTCAGCACATTGGGTTTACAATTTTCTTGAAAGTTCAATAACTTATAATGCAACCACTTTTGAAACTTCAAAAGAATCATTTGTTTTAAATATGAGTTCTGGAGTTAATGTTTTAACAATAAGTTCAATGTTAAATTACAATGGAACACTATACCCTTCAATTTCAAACTGCACTTCTGGAGAATGTATAATAATAAATTCTCTTGATGTCCCAGAAATAATAAACATCCCAAATCAACTAAATAATTTCTCTTGGGTAATTAATATTTTTAATGGTTCAAATTCTATAAATGTTAATTCTTCTGCAAACATTCAGAATGTTTCAAGAATTTATATGACAAAATGCAACGCAAGCAATACTTTGGAAGTTGCAAACTTCACAAATTATGAAGAAGAAAACAGAACAAAAATATATAATTTTGATTTTGCAGGAACATTCTCTTACTGGACAGGTGATGGAAGCATAAAAAAGAATATAACAATTTTAGATAATTTTGTTAATGAATCAAGATTATGTGTTTCAAATGAAAGTATATTATATCATTCTGACGCAACAATGAAGTATAAACCTTCATCAAATACGTCTGGATTATCATATGTTCAAAGAAGTTATTATTTTATTAACACTTCATTAAATCACACTTTAAGCAAAAAGGTTGAGTTATATTCTCTTTTATCGTCGGATTCAACAAGTTTTATTTTGGAAGTTTATGATGATGCGCAACTTCCTATTAAAAACGCCTATCTTTATCTTCAAAAGTATTATTCAGGAGAAAATATTTTTAAAACAATTGAAATGGCAAAAACAGATTCAACTGGTTCAAGTATCGGACATTTCAAAGCAGAAGTGGAAGATTATAGGATAATCATTGAAAAAGATTTTTCAATTATTTATCAGGGAGGAACACAGAAAATTGTATGCAAAGAAACTCCTTGCACAATAACATTGCAAACTTCAAGCATTACAGGAGTAACTTGGGAGGATTTTGGCTCTATTACAAATTTTGTTTATACATTAAATTTCAACAATGCTACAAATTTATGGACCTTTCAATATGTAGACACTTCTGGAAGCATAGGATATGGAAGATTATATGTTTATACCAGACATCCTGTTTCAGGAGAATCTATGATTTGCAATGAAACTTCTCCTCTTATTGCAGCAACATTAACTTGTGATGTTTCAGGAAACAACGGAACAATTTATGCAAATGCTTATTTAAGCAGAAGTCCTGAAATACTTGTTTTTTCAAAAACCTCTTTAATAAGCACATTAAAACAAATTTTTGGACTTGAAGGTTTATTTTTATCAATGTTTATTTTACTGCTCCTTGGACTTGCTGGATTATGGAATCCTGCTGTCGGAATAATATTGGAAGTTGCAGGTGTTATAATGATAAATCTTCTTGGAATTGCATCTTTCGGAGTTACTACAATTATTGGATTAATATTTATTGCAGCAATATTATTATGGGAGTTAAAAAACTAATGGAAAAAATGAATAAAAAAGGAATGTATGCAAGAGATTATATAATAATCTTAATCTTGTTCGGTTCTATCTGCTTAACTGGATATTTAATTGTTGCAGACATGGCAGGAAGTGATTCTGGATATGGAGTAAGCGGAATGGTTGATGAAAATTTTGCTGAACACTATAATACCCTAACAGAATCAACATCAAATATTGGTAAATTACAGAATGCTACTACAAGTGAGGCAGGAACAAAAACTATTTCACAATATACAGAAATATTCAGAGCAACTTTCAGTATGATTTCAATAATATTTGGGAGTATTGGAATGACAAGTGGAACTCTCACACATTTTGCAACTGATTTTGAAATTCCATCTGCTATGGCAAATATAATTTCTGCAACTATTATGGGAATACTTATCACAATTCTCATCTTTGTAATAATAAGTTCGGTGAGCAAATCAAAAGTGTAAAATGTCAAATTATACATTACCAACAAATGAAACAGGAGAATCATTCATTAGTCTATTTACATATATAAATAATGTTTCAAACGGGTGGTTTTTTCTCGCAATTCTTTTTGCATTATTTGTAATTGTTTTTATCTCTCTTAAAAACTTCTCAAATTCAAAGGCGTTTACAGGAGCATCTTTTTTAAATATGATTCTTGCGATAATTTTTAGAGTATTAGGTTTCATAGAAAATAAGTGGATGTATCTCTCCATTATTCTCGTAGCTGTCGCAGCAATATGGCTTCATATAGATAATTCAGCGGATTAAAATAAAATTAAGGTGTTTAGGAGAAATTATTTAGTTTCGTGTTACACTGACTCCGAAACCTTTCTTCTTTTTGTATACTGAAGCCTTTAATCCTTTTTTTCTAGCTGCAGTTGCTGCTTTTTTAGCAGTTGATTTAGTATTTGCTCTGTGTCCAACCATTTCCTTCACCTCCTTTCACTCTTTTTTATTATCAAAATTGCTAAGTATAACAGCAAGATTGAGTATAAAAATCTTTTCAAATTCATTGGGACAATGAAGATTTAATTTACTTACTATAATTTTATAAATATTATAATTATCTCAGTGGTATTAAATAGGATGAAAATAATATGAAAAAAACAGCATTAATTTCTTTGTATGACATGAATAATTTTGGTCTTAGGACATTGTTTTCTGTTCTTGACAAGGCGGGTGCTGAAGTTGATTTATTATTTTTTAAGAAAGGAAATTTAAATAGCACAATGGATAAACCTTTGGAGAAAGAAATAGATTTTTTAATTAATTATATAAAAGCAAAAGAATATAAAATTGTAGGAATTGGAACAAGAAGTTCTATTTTTTCACCTGCGAAAGAAATTGCCTTGAAATTAAAAAAATTAGAAAAACCCCCTGTAATCGTTTTTGGAGGAGTTCAAACAACTCTTGAGCCGGGAAAAAGTTTAAGATATTGTGATATTGCCTGTGTTGGTGAAGGAGAGAAAACCATTTTGGATATTTGTAGAGGTAAGAAATTAAAAGATATCAAAAATATTTTTTATAAATCAAAAGGAAACATAATTAAAAATAAAGTTGGAGTAGTTGAATGCAATTTAGATAAAATCCCCTTTCCTGATTTTTTAGATAAAAATAAATATTATTTCCAAGATGAGAAAGTTATTGAATTGAAAATTAAAAATTATAAGACAGGATATAATCTTATGACTTCAAGAGGCTGTCCTTTTAGTTGCACTTATTGCTGTAATAATATCCTGAGAAAAATATATAATAAACCCTATTTAAGAAGGAGGTCTGTTGAAAATGTAATAAAAGAATTAAAAGAAGCGAAAGAAAATTTTCCAAGTCTTTTATCTGTTTCTTTTGCCGACGATGTTTTTACATTTGATAAAAAATGGTTAAAGGAATTTTCTATTAGATATAAAGAGGAAATCAATCTTCCATTTTTTTGTTATGTTCATCCAAAGATGTGCGGTGAAGAAGAAATAAAATTATTGAAAGAGGCAGGTTTGTCAAACGCAAACATAGGAGTTCAGACTTTTTCAAAGAGAATTCAAAAAATATATAACAGAAGCGGGGAAAATCAGGATATTCTAAAAAGTGTTATTAATTTGAAGAAATACAAAATTCCTGTAACCATAGATATTATAATGGATAATCCTATGGAAAATGAAGATGATTTAAAAGAAACATTGGATTGGCTTTTAAAAATTCCTTCCCCATTCATATTAAATACCCATACTTTGACTCATTTTCCAAGAACAGAATTAACAGAGAAATTTGTAAAAGAAGGTTTAATAAAAAAGGAGGATGTAGAAGATGAATTAGAAAAAGGATGGACGAGATGGGCTCCTTCTCTTGATTTAAGAAGAGATAAATTAAATTTATTTTATGATTGTCTGTATTATTTAACTAAGTTAAGATTTCGAAGTAAAAGTATGATAAGAAGAATACAAAAAAGCAGATATTTTAGAAGAAATCCTGAAAAATTAGCTAATATAATTAAGCCATTTTCTTTTGATGTATTAAGCCTTGATTGGAATTCCACAAAAGACAGAACAAAATATTTAATTTTCAAAGGTTTTAGCGAATTAAGAAACAGAGGAGTTAAAGCATTATTTTTAAAAATGAGAAGACAGGCAAAGACGCCTGATATTTTCTAATTTGGTAAAATTTAAAAACAATTTTCTTCTCTCTATTTCATCCCTCCATAGCTTAGGGGTTAAAGCGCTTGGCTGTAGATGCGAGGACACCAAAGGTTTCCTTCGCTTAATCTTCCTTTGAGTTTGACTCAAGGTTGATTAACTAAGGTGGAGTTTCAATTGTGAAATACTATGAAGCCCTAAAAGTCAAGAAGCAGTTCCCGAGAGATCCCCAGTTCGAATCTGGGTGGAGGGATTTATAGGGGCTGTAAGCCCCTTAATATATTCGAAAAAGTGTTTCCCTTTCGAGTCCGAGCAATTTTGCGAGAATTCAATATCGCAACTTATCCGAGCGAGATTGTGAGTTGTGGTGGAGGGATTTTTATTAGGAAAAATTTAAAGAGATAAGTTTCTTGGATTATTTATGAACGGAAAAAATACAAAACAAATAAGGATAATTTTTGATGGAAAATTTGCAAAATATATGAAAATGATAAAAGATACTTTTTTAAAAAAACACGCAATACTTCTTCATGATAAAGACATTTGTGAAACAATAGCAAAGGCATTGGAAGATGGGAAAATAGTTTGGAATTAAAACACCTTGTTTTAAATAATTCTTTTTTGTTACAATCATTTATAACCAAAAAGATTTTATATTTAATATGGATATTTGTCATAGACAAATTAAGATATGATTAGAAAGGAGGTAAAAAATATGGATTTAAGAATTATACCAAAAAACAAGAAAGGATTAGGTATTGGAGATATTTATCCAATAATGCTGACTATATGTTTAGTTGCTGTGCTTATTGCAATTATTTTATTTATTTTACAAGCATTTGCAGCAACAATGTCAAATAACGGGAATATAAACGGAACAGCTGCACAAAACGCAACTGCAACAATCTCTACACAAATTGTGGCTTTCATTCCTTGGATTGGAATAATCTTATTGATAGTTGCTGCTGCAATTGTTATTGGAGTATTAGTAAATAGTCTTGGTAAACAAAGCAGAACCTAATTTTAAATTCATTAATTTTAATATGGATTTAAGAGTTATACCAAAAAACAAGAAAGGATTAGGTATTGGAGATATTTATCCAATAATGCTGACTATATGTTTAGTTGCTGTGCTTATTGCAATTGTTTTATTTATTTTACAATCAACCCAAACATCACTTCCAACAACTTCAAGACACGTTGAAAATGCCACTCTTAACATAACTGAAACAGCAAAATCAGTAGAGGGTTGTCACATTACGGCTCTTGAAATTCAGTATCTTTTCCAAAAGAACGGAACATCATTGCTCATTGGAAATCTTACAACAACGAGTTCTGGAACTTATGTTATAACACCATTAGGAAACCAAACTGGTATTAATGGTAGTAATGTTAATGTAACTTATAGTGTTACTGATAGCGGACAAGCTTGTAAATCAATGGGAACAATCTCTGCACAAATTGTGGATTTCATTCCTTGGATTGGAATAATCTTATTGATAGTTGCTGCTGCAATTGTTATTGGAGTATTAGTAAATAGTCTTGGTAAACAAAGCAGAACCTAAAAGTAAATAGTCTTGGTAAACAAAGCAGAACCTAAAAACAAAATTTATTTTTTTCCCTTTTTCTTTTATTTTTTTATATATCTAATTCTCTATTTTTCCCTTGTTAAAATTAAAAGAGAAAACAGAAAACCAAATAACAATACACCTTATCTCTTATTTTATAGAACTTTAATAAATATTTTGATTACTTAAACCTTTTAAACTAATTTTTATTTTATATTTTGCAAAAGCCGAAGCAACCTAAACGACACTTCGGCTATAAACTCATCAAACCTCTTTTCCTTTCGGGCTTGGGGTAACAAGTCCACATCTGTCTAAACATTTAGGGACAACGCTAAATATTTAAAGGGGTTTGTTTTAAAGAGGATATGAAAATGAATGAAATGAATGATGTTGCAAAATTTCTTTTTGAAAATAAGATAACCACACATATTGATACTTTAGATAGTGGTTTCTATAATGGATTAATAATTGAACTGCATCCATCATTTGTTGTTATCAATGACAGGATGCTTGGATTATCACCAATTTCTTTTTCTGAAATTAAATTAATTGAAAGATTTAGAGGAGGTAATTTAAAATGAATATAAATAAATGTATATATTGTGGTTCTGAAAATTTAGTTTTTGAAAAAGTAGAAAATACAATTCATTATGGAAAATTAATTTGTGGGCATTGTAAAAGATTTTGTAAATGGGTTAGAAATCCTAATAGTAAAAAAATAGATTCTCCAAGAATTAATCAAAAAACAATAAAAGATATTTGTGATTTTCATAACATAAAAGAAGAACAATGTTTCTTTTGTCAAAGAAATAGAGAACAACTGGGAACTATAGAAAAATTAACTATTGATCATATTATAGAATTAGATAAAGGTGGAGAAGACCAAATTTGGAATATGCAAGTATTATGTTCTGCTTGTCATAAATTAAAAAACTGGTGTAGGTTATATATGAACTGGCATTTTAAAGAGGTTAAAAATGGAGATACCAAAACAACTTGAAAACTTTAATTTTGTTTTAATAGGTGGTGATGGAAAACAACCTATTGAAAAAGGATGGCAGAAAAAGATACATAAAATAGATTGTCCTATATTTCAAAAGAATATTCAAGATGGAAAAAATTATGGTGTTCAAGGAAATAATTCACAAGTTGTTATTAATAATGAAACATATTTTTTAGTTATCATTGATTTTGACAAGAGGGAATTTCAAGATAAAGTTATTAATCTATTCCCAGAAACATTTACAACCACAAGTGGAAGTAAAAAGAATTGTGTTCATCTATGGTTTGCTTCGGATAATAATAAATCATTTAAAATAAAGGATGAAAATTTAGATACACTTGCTGATATAATTGGAGCAGGAAAACAAGTCATTGCTCCTAGAAGCAAACATAATTCTGGAAGTGTTTATTCAGTTGTTAAGGATATTCCTTTTGCATTTATACCTTATGCTGAAATTGAAGCATTACTTAAACCACACGATAAATCTCCAAAGAAAATACTTAAACCACAGAAACAATATTCTCCAAAAGGAATTGATACAAATACTATTTCTAAAATAATCAATTCTATTTCTATGGAAGAAGCACTTAAAGAAGTTGGTATTGATACTTCAAAGAATCCTACAAATTGTTTTGGACATTCTTCAAATGGTGGTAAATGTTTAGGTTGGAATAATGAAACAGCTCATTGCTTTCATTGTGACAAGTCTTGGAATAAATATAGTTTAATTAGAGAAGCAAAGAACTTAACAGATAAAGAAACTTTTGAATGGTTTGCAAACAAAGCTGGGATGACTAATGAATTAGAAAAATCAAGGAAAGATTTTATAATAAAAAATATTGATTACAAAGAAACAGAAAGAATTGTTTTAACAACAAAATTTTCTCCAGTTCCTTATGCTGAAAAAATATTAAATAATAATTACTTTGTATATGATAAATATAAGAGATTTTGGTTTTATAATAAAGAAGAAGGATATTGGGATAATGGAGCAGAACAAAAGATAAGAACAGAATTAAGGAAAAATCTTATAGGTGAAGAGCAGCAAAAGAAGTATTATATTGATGAAATAATTGCTTATATGAAAGATATAACTTTTGATGATAAATTTTCATTAGAAGTAGATTCTCATATTATTCCATTTAATAATTGCTTGTTTAATTTAAGAATTGGAAAGATAGAAGATTTTAATCAAAAGTATTTTGTTACTACAAAAATACCAATAGATTTAGATTCTAAATATATTAATTGTGATGTAATTGATTCCTTCTTTGAAGACTGTGTAGGAAAAGATTATAAGGAAATGTTATATGATTTATGTTCTTATTGTTTATTTAGGGGGCAACCATACCAAAAATTATTCTTTATATTTGGAACAGGACAAAATGGTAAGTCGGTTTTCTTAGAACTATTAAGAAAGTTCTTAGGGGAGAATAATGTTTCAAGTGTTTCACCTCACGATATTGATAAAGATAAACACGCAAGTTCTACAATGGATGGAAAGTTAGCGAATATATCAAGTGATATTAGTTACGAATCTCTTTCAAATGTAAATAGATTAAAGGAATTAACTGGTGAAGATACTATTTTTGTAAGACCATTATACCAACAAGGTTTTCCTGTTAAAATATATGCCAAACAAATATTTTCAACAAATCAACTTCCAATAGTTTCTGATAAAACTTTCGCTTGGTATAGAAGATTATATTTAATTGAATTTCCTAATATTGTTGATAATAAACATAAAGACCCATTCTTACTTGAAAAATTAACTACAAAAGAACAATTAATGGGTTTGGCTTGGATATGTATTAAAAAATTAAGTGAGTTATATAATAGAAAATTTATATTTACTTTTGACCCCTTAATAGATAAGATAGCAGAATTTTATGAAGACTTGAGTAATCCTATAAGCAAATTCATAAAAGAATATACCTTGGAAGGAGATGGTTTTATTTTTAAGTATGACCTTAGAAGTAGATTTGAATTATGGTGTAAAAATAATAAGTTAAGAGTTTGGACAGATACAGAAATAGGAAATTATATGAAAAAAGAGTTTGAAGATGGAAAAAGGTCTACAAATGTTGGAATTATTAGTAAACAATATATGGCTTGGATAGGTTTAAGATGGAAAGAAAGTGGTGAAAACATAGTAACTATCCAGGGTAGGCAGACTATCCACGGGTTTACAAACATCTCTATATTATATACATCTTTATTAAAACCTATGGATAGTATGGATAGTATGGATAGTTCAAAGGAAAAATAAGGACTTAAACGATAAGCCGAATAACTAACAATGGTAAACCCAAAACGAAAACGCTGCCAAGAATGTAAGAATTTATTTCCTTCATATCAAAGAGCATATTTTCAAGGAAGGATAGTTTGCCAGAGATGTTACTATCATTTGAATTATAATGTTAAGGTAAAGCACTTAAATCATAGAAAGAATAGGGAATTATTAATGTTACAGCAGAAAAGTGCTGTAAATGGTTTAAATCGCAAAAATAAGGTATTGTAGAATGAACAGACAAGAAATACAAGAACAACTGAAAACAGCACACAGATTATTGGATTGGGCTATAAAAGATAAAAGCACATATAAGATTGAGAGATTCGGTGAAACCATTAACTATTTGGAAAAGAAATTGAAGGAGTGTGAAGATGAAACTAACAATTAAAGCAAACATACCAGAGCAACAATTTATGGAATGTATGTTAAATCAAGGATTTTCTGGTTATGATGTAACATTAATAGTTTTATTTTATGCTCTTTCTCATTCTTGGAATATAAATAAACTAACTTATTATTTGAGGTTGTTGGAAATTGATTAAAAAAATTAAATTTTATGATGCAAAAGTAAACCACCCTAAATGGAAAATAACAGACGACAAAGGAAAAGAATATGGTAGATTCAGGCAAAAAGTAAATGCCAGAAAAGAAATTAAAAGATTGAAAAATAAACTTTGGATTGAAAATTTAGGAATAGAGGAAATGTAACATATTCCCACACCCTAAAGGGTAGGGTATCTTAAAGAAAATGGAAAACAAAAAATACAATATAATATATGCAGATTGTCCTTGGAACTATGCAGATAGAGGATGTCAAGGAACAATGGCTAATCACTACAAAGGAATGGATTTGGAAGAAATTAAGAAACTACCAATAGGAGATTTAGCAAAAGAAGATTGTGTATTATTTATGTGGGCAACATATCCGATGTTAAAAGAAGCACTTGCAGTAATTGAAGCATGGGGTTTTAAATATAAATCTATTGCTTTTCAATGGATTAAACTAAACAAAAAAGGTAAAGGTTATTTTTATGGATTAGGAAGATGGACAAGAGGAAATACTGAATGTTGTTTAATTGCAACGAGAGGGAAACCAAAAAGAATATCTGCAAGTGTATTTCAGATTATAGAACAACCATTAACTAAACATTCTGAAAAACCACAAGAAGCAAGAGATAAGATTATTAAATTGATTGGAGATTTACCAAGAATAGAACTATTCGCAAGAAAAAAAATAGATGGATGGGATGTATGGGGAAACGAAGTTAAATCTGATATTGAATTAAACTCGGAGGGCAAGTTTTTCTCCTCCCAACCTTAAAAGGATTGGGTATCCGAAAAACACGATTTATATGAAGTTAAAAGAAACAGAACAAATAGAAAATATTAAAAGTATAATAAAACTTAGGGAAGAGAATGAAGGTAGTGAAATAATTTGTATAAGAGAAATTAATAATAATATAAATAGAGTTATGACAAATCAACCTTTAACTCGTCCATTAAGAGTTTTAAATAAAAGTTGTGAATTTAAAAAAAGATATAATGCTTATTGTGATATTGTTGAAGGAGATTTAAAAAAAGCAAAGCAAAGAGAATACTCTCAGAAACCAGAAGTTAAAGCAAAGCAAAGAGAATACCATCAGAAATACTATCAGAAACCAGAAGTTAAAGCAAAGCAAAGAGAATACCATCAGAAATACTCTCAGAAACCAGAAGTTAAAGCAAAGCAAAGAGAATACAATCAGAAATACTCTCAGAAACCAGAAGTTAAAGCAAAGCAAAGAGAATATAACAAAATAAAATATAGAATAAAATTTAATGTTCCAAAAACAAGATGGGGAGTAAGATGAACCCCCTAACCTTTTTTCTCTGGGCAACAAAAGAAATATGGATAACTTTGATTATAATTACAATTGGGATTATTTACTTGGATATTAAAAGGAGAAGAAATGAAAAATATAATACTCACCCCAACACTTAAGGACACAAGAGGTTCAAGTCACCTCTTTTATTCCTCTTGTCAATGGGAGATGTATAAATGGCAAAACAACCAAAACAAAAACCTTTTTTGAGTATTCAGATTTTGCTTGTTTCAGAATCAAATCGCCATCTCTGTCAGTTAGGTTGTGTTAAGTTGGGGTGAGAATGTTACCACTAAAAAACAAAACAAACATTTTATAAACTATAAAATTATAGAATTATATGGAAAAAGAAACAACAAAACAAAAACTAAAGAGGTGGATTTTTGGTAACGATATTGACCTCGCAAAAATTAAATCTTTGGAAGAGGCAGGAATCACTCCTGTCTTTTAATTTTTTAAAAATGAAAAGACAAACAAAAAATAATAAATTAAGAGAAGAGATTAAAGATGGATTATTTTTTGGATTAGTTGCTGGATTAGTTGGTGGATTAGTTTATGGATTAGTTGTGGGATTAGTTGGTGGATTAGTTGTGGGATTAGTTTATGGATTAGTTGCTGGATTAGTTGGTGGATTAGTTGTGGGATTAGTTTATGGATTAGTTGCTGGATTAGTTGGTGGATTAGTTTATGGATTAGTTGGTGGATTAGTTGGTGGATTAGTTGTGGGATTAATAACTCAAATTATAGCATTAATAACTTCAAATCCTTTATTTTCAATATTTGATTTTTGGAGTTGTTTAATATTATTGGTAATTATTCAAGTTGTAAGTTGGATGATTATTTGGAGGTTAAGAAAATGAAAACAAAAGAAAAAATAAGAACAAGATGGAGTAATCAAAAAATACCAGTTTGCAAAGATGGTAAAAACCATAAATGGAAAGGAAGCAAAGAAACTGGAATTTGTTTAAAATGTGGTTATGATGTTTTTGATGAATGTTATAAAGAGGTTTTAAAATGAAACATATTAAAAAATTAAAATGACAACGACAATTCAAATATCAGATGAAGTTTGGGAAGAACTTAATAACAGAAAGAAAAAAAGAGGAGAAACTTTTGAAGATGTTTTAAGACAACTTTTAAAATTAAAAAATATTCAGATTCATAACAATGGAGGTAAATAAACAAAATGGAAAATCAAACGCAAATGGAAGACGACTGGAGAAAAGGACTTGATGTATCCTTGCATA
>Ga0315291_10005872_pt1 | contig 15329 bp, 10 predicted proteins | sample YL17G12_20_MG_FD_203070 | JGI IMG/M metagenome (GOLD analysis project Ga0315291, IMG submission 203070) | Sediment microbial communities from Yellowstone Lake, YNP, Wyoming, USA - YL17G12_20 | ecosystem: Environmental > Aquatic > Freshwater > Lake > Sediment | place: USA: Wyoming | collected...
CTTCCTCATTTGAATTTAAGTTTGGCGCAAATCCACCTTCATCCCCCACTCCAGTGTTAAATTTCTTCTCCTTTAGGACCTTTTTAAGATTATGGAATACCTCCACCCCCATTCTGAGAGACTCCTAAAAAGAAAAACCGCCTGCCGGGATGATCATAAACTCCTGGATATCTAAATTATTATCTGCATGGGAACCACCGTTTAAAATATTCATCTGGGGTACTGGAAGGAGCTTTGCTTTTCTACCTCCTAAATATTCATAAAAAGGCATCTTTTTAGAGGCGGCACAGGCTTTAGCCACTGCTAAAGAAACCCCCAGGATAGCATTAGCACCTAAATTCCTTTTATTCTCAGTCCCATCTAACTCCAGGAGGAAATTATCTAATTTCCTCTGATCAAGGGTATCTAATTTTGACCGGATAAGTTTAGGTGCAATCTTCTTATTAACATTCTCCACCGCCTTTTTAACCCCTTTGCCTAAATACCTGTTTTTATCCCCATCCCTTAACTCCAGAGCTTCATGCACACCAGTTGAAGCGCCAGAGGGAACTATGGCTCTTCCAAAAGCTCCATTCTTTAGTTCCACCTCGACTTCAACTGTAGGATTCCCTCTTGAATCCAAAACTTCCCTGGCAAAACATCTTTTTATTCCAGCCATATTCTGCTCCTGTTTTTAAAAGCCAAACTTTTTCTTGCCCCTAAATCTATAGATTAAAAGAGAATTTGCAATATAAAAAATAAGCAAACTCCAGAAATCGAGGAAAAAAAATTGACCCAGTCGTTATTCAGCCAGGAAATCCCGGAGATTTTCTTCGTTTCCAGGTTACAATGAGATTTTTTCTCGGTTATTTTATTACAAACCGGGCAGAGATATTGAGCCTGAAGATATGCACCCAGGAGACTATCGATAAGAGAGCCTGAAAAGCCAGCTAAAATTATTATTATGAAAGTATCCCATTTTAAAGGAAAAGGAGGAACTCCTGGAATAAATCCGCTCGAAGCCAGAAAAAAAGAACCACAAAAAGAGCTTAAAGTACCCAAAAAGCTCATTCCACCAGAACTCCCCGGAGAGACTCTCTTAAAACTTTTTAGAGATAAAGGTGCAGAAGGAGATAAAATCCCTATTTCAGTTCCCCAGGTATCAGCTGTGGCTGCAGCTAAAGTAACTAAATAAGCATAGTAGACGGAGGAACTGGGGAATATAAAATAAACAAGAGCTAAGACCCCGGCTAGACTTCCATTAGCTAACACCTGATTTTTATCCCTGGCTCCAGTTTTCTCAAAAATTGTTTTGTATTCTGCTTTCTTCCCCTGTTTATATTTTGAAAGCAAACTGGATGAAAAAAAGAAAAAAAGCAAAGGTATAGCAAAACTAACCCCTCCTGTTCCAAAGATGATACTACCTAAAAGAAAGGCAGATAAAGCCCCGTCCAGGGTTAGAAATTTAAACCTATAAGCTAAAATAGAGACCAGACCGCTTAAAGCTGTGCCTGAAATTAGCTGAAGTACAAGTCTCAAGATCATAAAAGCTGAAATCTTTTCCTGAAAAACCATTCTAAAGATAGAAAGAAAATAAAGAAGAATAAAAGTAGTGGTTTATCCCAGAGTGTTATCTCCTTTATTTTAAGTCTGGACTTTTTCTCCAAGTCCAGGCTTTTTAGAAGCGATGCAAAATCTTCAGGCTCAGAATATTCACCTCCAGAAAGCAGGGCAATCTCTTTGAGAAGTTCTTTATCTGGCTTTAAATCCTCGTCCTCTAAACTTACATCTTCGATCTCAAATTTACCTGAATAACTTCCCAGAACAAACTCCTCCTTTGTGGCTTCTCCTTTAAAGAAATATTCTCCTGGAGGTAAAAAAGATGGGGTGTAGGAATAATCGCCATCTTCTGGCGCAAGGTTGAAAAGCAATGAATCAGCTTCTTTCCCTTTTAGAAAGAGCTTTATTCTTACCTCAACTCCTTTAATTTTTTGATAACTTTCATCAAAAATCCTGGAGGTAAATTTTATCTCCTCACCCCTTTTATAGACTACTTTGTCTGTATAGATTTTAAACCTCTCCAGATCTTCTCTGGATAAAAGCCATCTGAAAGAGCTCTCCCAGAATTTTTTATAGGCTGAATTATCTTTCCCTACCCCCCACAACAAAAAATCCCATTTCCATAAAGGGGAAAAGCCCAAAACCTCTATTTTCCCCTTTTCCAGCTCCTGGATTACTATTCCGGGCAAACTCTCCTCCCCTGTTTTAACCAGTGTCAGTACCTTAGCTCCATTTTTTTCTTTGAGGGGTATCATCATCTCAAAAGGAGGAAGATTTGTCCAGAGAAAAAGATTTTCCTCTAACTCTTCTGAAAGTTGAGTTAAGGGATGAAATTTCCCCTCCGGTGAAAGGCTCAAGCTGAAGTTCTGAAACAGAGGTTTCTTTTCTTTTATTATCTCAAAGGGAAGAAAATCAAAACCACTTAATATGTCTTTCCTTTTGTAGAACTCTTCACCCACTAAGAGCAAAAGCGAAACTCCTTTTTTCTGCAAAAGGTCTTTAATTTCTTTTTGATTTTGTACTAAAAATTGAGGGGAATCCAAAACGATTAAAAGGTCAAGATCTTCAATCTTTTTACTCTGGGAAAGTTCTGATAAAAGAGGTTTTCCAGATTTTGAGAAGACCAGAGTCTCAAAAGTTATATCTTTGTTTAAATATAAAAATCTTTTGAGAAAACTGAATTCCCAGTTCAAGCTCTGGCTCACTAAAAGAAGATTGAACCTTTTCTTGAGAACTTTCTGGGTGAAGTTTTCAAGGTTATTCTGTTGAAAACTTTCCCCTTCTACTTTAGGGATTACCACCTGGTATCTATGTATCCCCTCCTGTTCTGGTTCAAATACCAGTTCAGTTTCCTGGAGCTCGCCTGAGATATTAAATGATAATTCTTCGCGAGCTAAAACTTTTTTATTCTCCTGCAGAAGAACAGGAATTTTAACCTCTTTATATCCCTGATTTTTTATGGTAACTTTAATGGTATCATTCTCTCCGGAATAGGTGATCTCATCATATTTAACTTTTTCTAAACTTAAATCCTTAAAAGGCACAAACTCACCTATGCCTACCGTATAGATAGGCAAGGTATAATTTCGAGCAATGGTGATTGGGTCTTTCCCGGTGTTATTAGTTCCATCGCTTATGAGGATTACTGCAGAAAGCTCTTTTCCTTTCAAATCCCCTTTGAGCTTCTCTAAACTGTTTCCGATTGAGGTAGCTTCTCCTTTGAAAGAAGGAAGTTTCTCTGAAAGGTCATAAGGAACTAAACTATCAGAAAAAAGGTAAGGGTAAAGTTCCGCCTTTGCTAAAATCTCTTTAAACCTTTTCTCCTCTAAAAGATTTTGCAGGACTTCTTTTCTGCTTATAGCTTTATCTTTTATATTCATACTCTTGGATGAATCTAAGAGTAAAGCAATCTTAGGTTTCTCCCAGGATTTTTTTGTTATCCCCACTAAAGCTTCACCTAAAGCTAAAAAAAGGCTGATTAGAGCCAGCCACCTTAAAACTAACAGCAAAACTTTCTTCTTAGCTTTAAGGGGTGGTAAAGTAAAACGATAGGAAAGAAAAGCCAGGACCAAGGCAACTGCAAAGATGAAAATAAGCAGAATTATATTTTGGGTTTGAAAATCTATCCACAGTTTCAAGGATACCCTTCTTTCTGATCCTCTATACCTTTCTTTTGGATAAAAAAACCACTGCCAAAAACATCTACAGTGGTCTGTTGCAGATCTCTATTACAGAAATCTATTTCTCTCGGGTCAAGATGAAATCAACCAATTTCTCCAACGTCTCTTTATATTCTGTTGGATTCAATTCGGAGATTAATTCTAAAGCTTCATTGCCGAAATCCTGGGCTCTTTTCAGGCTATATTCCACACCACCCTCTTTCTGCACAAAGGAACATATCTGAGGGAAAATCTCTGGTTTATACCCATCTTCTAAGAATTTCAGGATTTTCTCCTTGGTTCCATCCTCAGAATTAGCTAAAGCATAAATTAGAGGAAGAGTGATTTTCCCCTCCTGCAGGTCATTCCCTAACTCTTTGCCGGTTTTCTCCTTATCACCTACTAAATCTAAAAGGTCATCGATTATCTGAAAAGACATGCCAAAATCCTCACCAAACCTCTGGTAGATATACTGAGTTTTTTCATCCACACCTCTGGCAATTGCTCCGGACTTGCAGGCAACTGAGAAAAGGGAAGCAGTCTTATCTGTTATAATCTTAAGATATACTCTTTCCGTCAAATTGTAATTTCCCCGTTCCTGGATCTGTAGAAGCTCACCCAGGCTAATACTCTCAGTAGCTTTAGAAACAGCTTTAAGGAGTGGAGTAAGTCCGGTTTGAACTAAGATCTTAAATGACTTTGCTAATAGATAATCCCCCATAAGGACTGAGACTAAATTACTCCAGCGGTAATTCACTGAGGCTTTCCCCCTGCGGGTAGTAGATTGATCGATAACATCATCATGCAACAAAGTCGCTGTATGGATTAGCTCTACCGCCACTGCCGCATCCAGGGCTTTATCCGTATTGGAACTATTATCCCTATCAAAGCTTAGAAGAACCAAAGCTGGCCTGAGTCTTTTCCCTTTTCGCTCCAGAAGATACTGAGCCACCTGATAAATCAAAGGGGAATCAGAAGAAAGATATTCTTCTAACCTCTGTTCCACCTTATCCAAATCAGATTTTATCAGCGAAAGGATCGAATCCAGACTCATAGCTAAATTTATGATTTATGATTATCCCATCAAGTCCTAAACCTGATGGCAGAAGGAGATCTTAAAATTTTTGACACAACTGAAATTTTCCGAAAAACTCCTTCCAATTTTGAATAAAATACCATCCCCTTTTCAGATTGTCAAACGAAAAGTATAGCTGATTTTTAGATTTTTATATGCTTTTGGAGTGTACACCTTTAGGTTTACCAGTTTTTCGTAGGGCAATCCTTTAGGATTGCTTATTTTTTTCGCAGGGCTAAAGCCTTGCCCTCCGATTGACACCTTGGTGACTTCTAATTATTTTTTGACTCCAAATTTTTTCTTCAACTTTTTTACTACAATCTCCGGTACGAAACGACTTATCTCGCCTTTGTTACGAGCGATCTCTTTGATCAAAGTTGAACTTAAATAAGTATATTTCTCGCTGGGCATTAGAAATACCGTTTCGGTCTCTGGGGCTAATTTACGGTTCATCAAAGCCATCTGAAATTCATATTCGAAATCCGAAATCGCTCTCAAACCTCGAATTATTACCACCGCTTTACTCTTAGAGACAAAATCCGCTAAAAGTCCAGAAAAAAGCTGAGCCTTCACACCTTTTAAACCCTTAATACTTCCCTGCACCATCTTCCATCTATCCTGAGCTGAGAAAAGAGTTGCTTTATTAGGTTTAGAGGTAACTGCAACTATCAATTCATCAAATAAATTCGTAGCCCTCTGGATTAAATCTAAGTGTCCATTGGTAATTGGATCAAAAGTCCCGGCATAGATCGCCTTTTTCATAAAAGCTCCTTTTTACCATTAATAGGTTTTTTCTTAAAAAAGGAAATCAGGGTATCCCCATATTTTCTCTTTTGAAGTAACATGAAATCTTTTTTTTCTTCTATCTTTTCTTTTTTATGATGCTCCATCACCAGAATCCCGTCTGCATTTAAAAAATTCTTCTCAGCTAAAATCCCTAATAATTTCTGGCAGAGCCCTTTTCCATAAGGAGGGTCAGCTAAGATAAGATCGAATCCGCCAGAGGTGATTTCATTTTCACTTCTGAGAAATCTGAGAATGTCTTTTTTAACCATCTTCCCTTTATTTTCAAATCCAAGCTTTTTCAGGTTTTTTCGGGTAAGGTTTAAACTGGCAGAAGAATTATCCACAAAAACAACTTCTTCTGCTCCTCTGGACAAAGCCTCAAGCCCCAAAGCACCGCTTCCTGCAAAAAGGTCCAAAACTTTCTTCCCTTCCAGCAGTTGCCCGAATTCTAATCCATAGGACAGGATATTAAAAATCGCTCCTTTGACCTTATCTGAGGTAGGTCTGATCTCTCTTCTCTTCAAAGAGAAAAGCCTTTCCCCTTTTTTATCACCAGAGATAATCCGCAAGTTCTATCCTCTTAGATTATTCTACAGTAATAAGATTCTTTAATTTCTCAAGGATTTTAGGTCCGATCCCTTTTACATTTACAATCTCATCTATGGTAGAAAAATTACCTTTATTCTCCCTAAACTCTAAAATCCTCTTACCTAATTCTGGACCGATTCCAGGTAGAGATTCGAGCTCTTTCAGCGTCGCGGTATTGAGGTTAACCTTCCTACCCGGGATTTTCAAATCTATATTGTCAGAAATAGCAGAACTTTTTACCGGCTCAAAAACTTTCTTTTGTTCTGGAAAATTTTTCTCTATCAAAAGCTCCGGGGCAAAATCCGGATGATATTTTTTATAGACAGTTACACCACTTCCAATTAAAAGTATCACTATAATAAAGATTATGGCTTTTGATTCCTGTGGGGTAAAGCTAAAAAAATCCATTTTCTTTTCAATCGTATAGAACCTTGAGTAAAACTTTTCCCACCTTCTCCAGACTTTTCGGACTGCACTTATCCGGGGTATCCTGCAGGGTATGCCAGTAAGGATAATCAAAGTCGATTAAATTGACGCAGGGTATCCCGGCCCGGAGCAAAAAAAGATGGTCATCTATTACAAAGTGTTTAATTTCCGGTCTGAAATTTGAGAGTGAAAGTTTCTCTGCTTTTCTCCATACCAGCTCAACTATATCTTTAGCATATCTATTGGAATAACCCTCTTTATAGATCTGTAAGTCTTTATCTCCTACCATATCCAGTAAAATGCCAAAAGATGCCTTATATTCTCCTAAATTCCGGGAAAAGTAATTTGAGCCCAAACACCACCTGTCTGGATGTTTATCTGAGCCAAAATCCTCCGCATCGAAAAAGACTATATCCACACCATATCTGGGCTTTCTTTTAGAGATTATGCTGGCTAATTCCATAAGGACTGCTACTCCAGAAGCTCCATCATTTGCTCCTGAAATTGGAGTAAAATTATTTGACGGATCAGAGTCTTTATCTGCCCACGGTCTGGTATCCCAGTGAGCGCATAAAAACACTCTTTCTTTTTCATCAGGATAAAAAGAGACGATTATATTGCTCAGCTCCAATCTTAAATTCTCCGTAGTATCCTCCCATATAAAATCCTGCGATTTAACTAAATTAGTATATGCGGAAAAGAAGTCAAGCAGATATTTTTTCAAAGCTTGATGCCCGTAAGAGCCTGGATCTCTGGGACCAAACTGGCATTGTACTTTAAGATATTGATAAGCCCTTTCTCCTTTAAATTCAAAATGAGGTTTAGAAGAACAGTTAAACCCGACTAAAAGGTAGAAAAGGAAAAAACCTAAGCTTAATCCATATCTTTTAATATTTACTTCTCCTTTTCATACTCTGATAAACCACTTCATGCCAAATCCGATTTAGAAGGTAAATTCAATCCAGATGCTTAATTCCCGGGTATGATTCTTTTCACCGGTTATATTATTCTTCGTATCTATCCAGCGTGCAGATAACCCTCCTCTCACCTGAGAAGAGAAGCTATAGCTTGCTCGTGGTACCACCGAGAAACTTTTATTATCTCCGGTTACCACGAATTTGTTACCCATGGCTGAGCTTTTACTTTGATCTCGCTTTATGGAAATTTCCAAACTTATAGCTAAATTGCTGCGGAATTTTATCTTTTTCAGGAAGGGGAGTTTTATCCCTTTTGGTGCGCTAAAGGAATAGGCCGCATTGGCTGAATAGGAATTTGAGGTGCTGATACCTGTATTCGGTTGAGCGATATTTCGATTCTCAGTAATTTGTTTATCCCATTTCCAGCTTGTTTGTACCCCGTTTTTAAGGGTCATATTCAGCGAGAACATTGGAGAAAAACTTGTGGAAATATCTCTTTTGTTCAATTTATATTGAATCCCATCCCGTGCCTCATCAACTTTTTTCCTGTACCCAAAAGAATAATAAGCAGAAGTGGCAAATCTTTTCAGAAGTTTTATTTTCTCCAGACTTCCCCAGGTTATACTTAGATCCGGAAAGGTTTTAGAGGTATTCTCGTTTGGCTGTCCAGAACCTAAAGTATTCGTTACTGTCCTGGAATACCTGAAGCTTGAGATATTGATGTCTGAGGAAATCCTCAATCCACTGCTCAAGTCTAAACTCGTCTGGGTATTCAGCCCATCCGACTTGGTTTCAGTTCCGGTAGTTAAAGGCACATCGCTCTTATGGGTAAATCCAAATTGATAGGAAAGGGATGGCCGGGCTAAAAGCCCGCTTTTGCTTGAGGTCTTGGTTATGCGGTAGTTGATACTAAGGGCTGAAAGGTTCTGGCTTAAATTGCCAATAAAACCCCTTACAGTCTCCAGGGGGTTTATCCCTTTCCCCTCCTTTTTTTCTTTGGGTTTGGGTTTTAAAATCCCGAAGACTCTCTGCCAGTAGAAGGTGAAATTCGCATTTCTAGCGGCTTGATTCCCCACCACCCTTGATCCATGGTACAGCTTTGGATCGGCATTCTCTTTATAGAAGGAGTTAAAACTAAAGCTCTGATCTAAAATCCCGATCCATTTGGGTCGGTAATTTACTGAAAAATTCTGGCTCCGGCTTAACTCAATCCCTAATTTCGCCTTCTTGGGCAAAAGCGCAAATTTAATATCCTTATCATTTCTAATATCTCTTGAAGTTTCAAATTTGTAATCTAAAGTCACTGCCTTCAAAGGAGTCATCGAACTCTCGATCCAGCCTCTGAAATCACGGGCATAATTTGAGGTTACATTCCCGGCATTATTCAGCGAGAAAGATTTAGCCCCTTTAACTGATGAGTTAAACACAAGTTTTGTAGGAAGGAAGCTTATGGTTTCAGAAGAAAGCTTTTTCAAAAGGAAAACCGATTTCAAGCCTTTGAATGGGGAAATAGTCAGATTTTTTTTGAGGGTAGCATCATATTTTAATCCGAATCCATAATTTTCAGTTCTGTTTACTGGAACTGTAGGACTTCTCGAATCTGTGCGCGAATAAAATAAATTTTCACTTAAAGTGAGTCTTTTGAGAGCAAGTTTCAGAAGCCAGTTATTAGTCTCACGGATAAATCTGGGTGAAAAGCTGAAGCTCTTAGATGTGGTCTCGCTTCGTTCTCTGCTTCTCAGTTCGGTGGGGAGCACGATATCCGACCCGGGTTTGAGCCTTGGCAGGTCAAGAGTATTAGACCAGTTAAAAGATAAAGGCAGGCTAAAGCCCCAGGAAGGGGGAATAAATTTCTCAAGAGAAATACCTGATCTTAACCCCAAACTGGTAGTATTAGTTCCAGACCCTTTGGACTCGTTCAATCCTCTGAACTCACTATCTTTACGCGAGAAGGTAAAATCTAAGCTAATAAGATCAGCGAACTTCGTTGAAACGCCTCCGGTATAATACCATCCTGGCACTTTACGCACATCTGTAATCCTGAGCTCATCCACCCAGATCTCACCTGAAACTACTTTGGATGAATCCTGTTTCAGGGTGTCAGAGTATACTCCCATAGCAAACCAGGAGACTGAGCTAAGGGAGGGAGTCCCCACAACCTTATAATTCCCTGCAGTAGTATCCCGATACCCTGTAGAATCTTTGGGAGGATTCATCAGCATATAGTTTTTCAGGGCAGTTATCTGGCTGAAATCTATATTAACTTCATTTCTGGAATCCCATCCTTTGTAAATCTTAGTTTGATACTCATAGTAATTCTTAATATCAGTACCCATTCGATAGAAGAATATAATACAGGAATCATCTTCTTTGCTATGCACGAACATTTTCAGCTTTTGATAATTAGTGTAATCCTCTCCTCTATGTATCCGGTAAGCCATACCCGAATGACCGCGCTTGAGTTCCTTATATCTAAAAACCAGAGATTGCTCTCTCTCACGCACGCCTGTGTTCCGATCCAAAACTCCTGCTACCCCGGTGGGAGGATCATACCCCTCATTCTCATAGGTATTAATCACGAAAATATTGAAAGACTCTTGAATTGTATCAACCGGGTCAAAGCTACTCGATTCATTCATTAACTTAACCCCTGAACTCTGCCACCTATTCCCCACTAACTGGATTGATGCGATCTGAACAGCAGTAGATTCAGGAGAGGTAAGCCAGAGACGGGCGTATTTTATACGATCCCAGTCAGGGCCTCCTACTTTATTCGAATCCGGAACATCTTCTAAAGGGATGCGATAAAGTCTCCATCCGTTATAATCGGTATTATCTACAAAATAGGGTGAGGAATCATAATCTTGTTGTAAATCTAATGTAAATTCAAAATAACTATTGATCTTATCTAAAACACCATCATAGTTAATATCCTCAGTATCAGGCCTATAACCCCTATCCGGATCTTTTGCATTTCCCTGTGTTCCATTGATATGACTATAATCATTTGTAATTTCATAATTCCAGTTATCCCCGCTCGGATCAGGAAGGGTAGTATCGTAATAAGCTTGCTCCTGTGCATCGGTCATCCCGTCTAATCCAATATCTTCGCCCGGACTTAATATCCCATCCTGTATTCCGCTTACCACACTATCTTCAGTATCTTTCAGTCCATTTGCATTTATATCCTCGCTTATCTCTCCTAAATCGATTTTTAAAACCCCTGTATCCCCCTTAACCCAGACCTCCAGAAACTTGGTTCTGGTCTGGTCATAACTTCCCTGGCCAAATGCTCTCATAATACCATTACAGGACCTGTCTATTTCAGAGGGCTTAAAGCTGGTATCTGCCGGTATATGCGGTCTTTTAGGAAAATATTCCAAATTAAGCACATTGACCAAGCGGTCTTTTTCCTGAACTTGAAAGTTAGGCCAGATATCAGTCACACGTACCTGTTCATACGGATTATACCAGATCATGCGGGCTCTCTGCCATCTGTTCAGACTATCCCGGGGAGGAGGAAGACTGGCAAGGGTCCAGACTCCCCGGCGCACACTCAAATCTGTATATTCCAGAGAGCCTTCAAAATCATCTATATAAGCTTTATTCTTAATATTTGGATTGGGTATGCTTTGTGCCAATCTCAAAGAAAAATTAAGTTTGGATGGTTCTTCAGTTCCGAAAAAAGGTAAAGCATCAGCTATTTTGGTCATAATTGAAGGAGATAAGTTAAAGGAAAGATCAGTTCCCCAGACAAAATTCTTTTTAGGTTCCTCTCCTACCCTGGGTCTTTCATCTGTGGTTTTCTCGCTTTTGTAAATGGCTACGCCATTGATTTTCAAACCGCCTTCTGTTTCATAATTAGCTTGTAATCCATAAAGCGATTTTTTCTCTGCCATGATAAAGGGCGCATATTCATAGTCAACTTTTAACTCTGCAGTTGGATCCAAAACCTCCTGAGATATAAAAGATATCTGCCCGGTTTCATAATCGATATTGTAATCACGCCCCTTAGCTAAAACTCTGCCATTGAGAGTAACGACCTCTGAATTTTCGATTATATTAGTACGTCCCAGGGAATATTCAGTTCTTCGGTTTTTAGTCTCAACGTAGATATAATATTTACTTGTTTCGGATCGGGATCGATTCGTGAATATGGTATTATATAAGGCAGGCACTTTATTCCCATCACTTAAAGTATCAGATAGAGTATCTGTGTAAGACCGGCCAGTGGCAAAGGGATGCCGGTCCGGGAATATGAGTAATCCCTTTACCAAGTCTAACTGATTTATACTGAAATCTATAACCCCATCCGGATTCGGCAATCCACTTTTATCATATCTATCCAGCCCGAATATCCGCAGATACCTCACTCCGTTGTAATTATTTGGATCAGTCGCAGGGTTTTCCCCTCCAATCCCGTTATAAATATCAATTTTTAATCCATCCTCCCCGATATTTTTAGACCCCAGATAATAGACGTTTCTCCATTCATATTCCCAGGTAACCTGATCTGGTCGAGATTCTTTGGGTTTTAAAAGCTTAAGCAGGTAGGTGGTATCATTAGTCACAGTTGTGTCAGGTTTCCATTGCAGGTTTCCGATATATATAATTGTATCATTACCGTCATCTTTTTTACGACGAAGCTCACCATAATAGGCTAAAACTTCATATTCGCCTAAGGAATAAGGTAGTTCAACATAGGGTAGGGTCGCATATTTGACACTGTCTATTATTTCCTCCGTCATAAGGGGATAAAGAATATAATCCTTTTCATTTTCAAGTTCGATTAACCTTTGCCATTCCATTTCACCGGGGCATTGAATTGTATCTGTAGGGTTATTGTTATTACAAGTTGGATCAACACAAGCAAGACCATGAACAATAGTAGTGGTGTCTGTATTTTTAAAAAGTCTAAACACTATCAAGCTATCCCCTGCTTGAAAATCATCAGTATCATATCCTAAATAACGACTCCTCCCTAAATAGTAAAATCTTCTCTCCTCATAATTATAATCCCGGATAGTGATTTTAGCACTCTCTGCTCCGGCTTTAAACTCAGTCTTTTCAGTTGAGGCTTTTTCCTGACTGGTTATCATAGTCAAGCCTAATTTACCCACTCTGGCCGTGGCTTTAAACCCGAAAAGCCCTCGCACCGTCTGGCTATATCCCACCAGACTGCTTCCCACTCCCAGGCTGGTATTTCCCGCCTCTATGCTTTGCAGAATTTCATCTTCCTCCCCTACATATTTAAGGTGGATCCGGTTCTCTAAGTCAGTTTTGCTTTCACTATTCTGGTCCACGTCTACTGAGATTTTACTCCCGATATTTCCATTTATTTTAAAGCTATATCTCTGTTCCATATTCAGAGAGGGCCATTTGGAGGGCTTATAGGTAGCAGTCGTTGCTATACCTTCCTTCCACTGACTCTTTCCCGAAAAGGAGATCTTCCTGTTCCCGGTGATCTTCAAGCTGGGACCTCCCTCACCAATGAACTTTGACACGATAGAAGGAAATTTAATCGGGATATCAAACTGAAATAGGCTCTTCCTCTGCCCTTGTTGGGTCTGGGCTAAGGAAAGGCTCAGGTTTTCTCTCCAGCTCTTCTGATACTGCGAGCTGAGAGTATAGCTCATATAAGAATCAAAGCTCAGGGGGAAAAATCTATAGACCGGATAAGTGCTTAATTTATCATTTAGTCCAACCACTTTATCTCTGAAGTTGATCTCAATACTTCGGCTGAATCCGATCTTATTTTTGAGCAAAGGGAGTTCTTTAAAAGCTAAGGAAAGCCCTATATTAGGAAAATCTGGCTTAGAGTAGAGATATTTATTCTCCTTTACCTCTAAATTTATTTTCAGACCCTGGGCTAAGGTTAAAGCTGGTAAAAGAAAAAATAAAACCGCCAGTTTAAATAAAAACTTTACGCCCTTGGCGGCAATAAATATTTTCAAGCTCTTAAGCATTGATCACCTATAAAAAACCCTTAGATATTATCGATAAAAACCTCCTCTCCTAAAGTTTTACTCTCCTAAATAAATCACTTCTTCTTCTAACTCTATATTAAATCTTTCTTTCACTTTCTCTTTCAAGATTCTGGCTAACTTTTTTACCTCTTCTGCCTTAGCTTTACCTGAGTTCACGATTATATTAGCATGTTTATTAAAAACTTTAGCATCTCCAACTTTCACTTCTTTGGCACCTACCTGCTCTAAAAGATACCCCGCAGAGACTCCGGATGAAAAAACCCTTGAGGATTTAATATTCTTAAAAAATGAACCTGCAGAGCCTTCTTTTTCCGGAAGTTTTTCTTTCCTCACCTTTAGATTTTCTTCCACCTTTTTCTTTATCTTCTCTTTCTCACCTTTTTGTAAAACTAAGGTGGCAGAAAGTAGAATATCTTTAGAACTCTTCAGCTTAGAATAACGGTAATCGAATTCAAAATAAGTCTGATTTACTATCTCCAGATTCCCTTTAGGGGTTACGATTATCCCTTCCTCAAAAATATTAGAGATCGATTTACCAAAAGCTCCTGCATTACCATAAACTGCACCCCCTAAGGTGCCATAGATGCCGGCTGCAAATTCCAGACCGGTTAAACCCTGATCCATAGAGAGGTCCACCAATTCTGAAAGTAAAGTCCCGGATTGAGCGGTTATCTTGTTATCCTGGCAAAGAACCTTTCGGCATAAATTCTTTATCAAAAGTCCGCGAAATCCAGAATCGCCAACCAGAAGGTTGCTTCCACCGCCTAAAATAAAATACGCAAGATTAAGCTCTTTTGCTATATTGATCCCTTTTATAAATTCCTCCGGGGTATAGGCTTCATAGAAAAAGTCAGCCGGGCCTCCGATCCTGAAGGTGGTATGAGAAGCTAAAAATTCATTTACTTTAAGCTTTCCCCCTAAGATTTCAAAGAGCGTCTCTCTTATCCCTTCAGGATAAGCTTTATAACAACATCCTTCTTTATTTATCGACATCTAAAAAGCAGGTTTAACCTCTTTATAATTTAAGTAGTCTTTTAAAAAAAGCAAGTGGAAATTGAAGGAAAAACTAAAAATCTGGTATAGAGGTGACACAAAGGGTCTCCTCTACACCCTTCTTTTTAAGGATAGGGGAAAAAATAGAGGTTGCGTAGAGGAGGGGATTGTTGAATTTAGTGGCACATTTGTATATTATCTCATCATCTCATACAAGCCCAGCAGCTATCATTACAAGTGGGGGTAGGACCTCCTTTGAAAAGATAGTTGATTAGCCAAACTACATCCGCAACACTTACATTACAATCGCCATTGGTATCCCCCTTCCATAAAGGCTCAAATCCAGGACCTAACTTAAAGAGATAATTTATCAGGTAAACTATATCTGCAAGAGAAACTTTACCATCACAATTAACATCTCCGGAAACCGGGAGTATTATATGATGCTGTGCAAAAATCTTTATCAAATGCTCCTTCTCCCAGTCTTCAATATCGGGATTACTCTGCCAGTAGTTCATAAACTCAATCATATTCTGAGGTTTGGATGATTTGAAGATGTCGAAGATCTTGGCAAATTCACCATATAAATCATAATATTGAGTTCCATTGAATTCATCCGGGTTATCAATATTTTCATCCTCCATATCATACCAGGCACTTGCCACTGCCCCTTCTACAATTGAGCCATCAACATTTACGCCATCCGGTCCTGCCCACCAGTCATTGTTTTCAAGGTCCCAACCATTATCCTTTAAATATCTGGCTTTATCTCCTGTTATAACACAACTTAAATATTCAGCCCACCCCTCATCAAAGGCACAGGAGGGGGTGGAGGTGGTATTAAAAGAATGGATAAGGG
>Ga0315291_10005877_pt1 | contig 15324 bp, 12 predicted proteins | sample YL17G12_20_MG_FD_203070 | JGI IMG/M metagenome (GOLD analysis project Ga0315291, IMG submission 203070) | Sediment microbial communities from Yellowstone Lake, YNP, Wyoming, USA - YL17G12_20 | ecosystem: Environmental > Aquatic > Freshwater > Lake > Sediment | place: USA: Wyoming | collected...
TAGCGAATCTCCGCGACCTTGGCGAGTTTCGCGAGGATGTCACGGTCCTTGCGCAGCGTCGCGAGCGACTGGTCGGTGAGGTAAAGCTCGAAGTAGGCCTGCTTGACCTCCACCGCCACACGCCGCGGAGCTTCCTCGACCGTCGTCGCTTCGGCATCGGCCTCGCGCGCCGCAATCTGGCCGCGCAGGCGCGTCTTGCCCGGGTAGGGAATCTCCTGCTCGGCCATGAACTGCCGCGCGCTCGACGGGTCGCCGCGCATCAGGGTGTAGGGCGGCAAGAGGTTTCCGCCGTACCCGACCGTGACCGTCGGGTCCGGCCAGGCGCGAGCTTGGGGAACGCGCGCCCGGCGGGCTTCGACGTTGCGGCGCGCTGCCTGGATTTCCGGATTGCGCTCCAGCGCCTCGCGCACCAGCGCCGAAAGCTCGACGCTTCCCGCCGCCGTCGCCTGACCGGGTGGAGCCGGCTCTTGCGCCGGCTTCACAACCGGCGTGGCGAAGATCAACACCAGGAGCGAGGTAATGAGGTTTTTCCATGCTGCCATCTTGATTCTCCATCCGCTTTTGCCACCGGAAACGGTGTTCCCCGTGGCGGATTCGACCCGACGCTCGCCGGGAACTGGCTACAGTGACGACACACCGTCACGTCCCGAAGACAAAAATCGAGTGTTTGGATGGAGATTTTAGATCAGAAGCAGGCAGGTTTGGAGCAACGGACTTAAGGGAGGGGAAACCGGCTGCAAGAAAGCCACCCAGCCGCGCAGCGGAGAGGGAGACAGGGGAGCCAGCCGCGGCAGGGTGTGCCCTTCGATCTTCACGGCCTCGCCGACCGGCACGGCACCGGTACGGGTTTCGGCAATCGCCCCCTGTTCACGAGCCGCGGTTGCTACACAGCAATCCGGCAACGGCGATGAACTCTCGGCCGGTCTTTCCTGGCTCGGAGGGCAGCAATCGTGAGCAGGCTGGGAGGCGGAGCTACACAAACCCTTCAAGCCCAAGAATTGAGCCAGCACGACGACCAGGAGAACGTAGGTGATTCGCTTCAAGCGTTCAGCCTCGAACAAGTAGTATACTCCGCGGGAGTCGAGTGAGCAAGAGCGTAGCCACTGCCACTTGCCGTAAGATGCGTTAGCAAGTGTCTGAGTTTCCTGCCGAAAATGACCGTCCTCAAATAGATGCATAGGCTCCCGTGAAATAGCGACAAAGCGTCAAATTGCGCACTTGATCGTCGCCAGCAATCTGTGGTTGGTATTGCGGAAATTCACACAGACTGCTTAATTTCTCGGTGGAGATTCCTAATTGAGTTGAGTCAAGAGGTACAGGTTCCATTGTTTGAACAAGATACCGTTAAGATTCTCAACAGTCTCCTTTCAAGATGGCGACATCATTGCTCTAGTTCGGTTCCAGAAGAGGATTTCTGGGTGAATGGACAGCATGACGCGAATTCCCAAAACAGGAAAACAGGCCAGGGTGATCCTGGCAGCGCCTCTTCTATTGGGCGTAATGTTGTTCAGCTTTAGCCGACGGGCACCCGCCGGGCAGACCACCGAGCACCCCTTCATCGCGCCGGAAGACATTAAGTCAGAAACTTGCCTCACCTGCCATCCCGACAAGAAAGAAGGCAAGGCTGTCCACACGGCCGTGGGGATGGGCTGCGAGAACTGCCACCAGGCGACATCCGAGAAGGACAAGGAGAAGACCACCATCACCCTGATCGCCACGGGCGGCGAGCTGTGCGCGATGTGCCACGAGGCTTCGAAGGACCCCGTGCAGCACGGGCCATACAAGGCCGGGCAGTGCCTGGTCTGCCACGAACCGCACTCGAGCAACTTCCCTCGGCAGACACGCGCTGCGGTCAACACCCTCTGCGTGAGCTGCCACGCTACCGGTCAGCCCGACGTCAAAGTCAACGCCGACGCCAAAACAGTATCGCTATTGGGAGGCCGGACTTTCGACCTTGCGTCTTACGAGAAAGCGACGAAGATCACCGCGGAGCACTCAGACAGAAGTGCCGCTCCCACGGTCAGTCACCCGGTCACCGGCAAGGACCCTCGGAAGCCCGGCGCGGAGCTCAACTGCATCTCATGTCACGATCCGCACGCCAGCAAGGCGGAGCATCTCCTGCACAAAGCGACGGTGGGCCGGGACGCGGCCGAGAATCTCTCCCTCGACTGCCAAGTTGAGATCATCGCGCAAGTGCAAAAACCTGTTCAGCATGCCGCCGTGGACATGAGGTCCAGCGGCTGCTTCGATCCTAGGTCGTTGCTGCCATATGCGCTTCTCCGTTCCGGACATCGCCGTATTTCCGGCCCGGCTTTGGGAGACATCCGTGCTTGTTGGCCGAAGCACCGAAAAATGTCCCGGTATCTCAGGACCCATTTCATTGGAGGGCGGCAATGAAAAAGGTCCTGATGTTCTCTCTGTTGATCGGCCTGACGGTCCCGTGGCTACGGGCCGGCAAGCACCCTGTGCCGCTGGACGCGAACACAGACGCGGCCAAATGCATCGAGTGCCACGAGGTCAAGACAAAAGGAAAGGCGGTGCACTCCGCGATTGCGAGCATCTGCTTGAGTTGTCACGAGGTTCGGGTTAACAGGGACGTTACCCGGGTGAAGTTGACCACCGCCACCCCCCTTACCATCTGCCTCGGCTGTCACGCCGACAAGAAAGCCTCCGAGATCAAAGGGAAGATCCACAGCCCTGCGGCCCGCCAGTGCCTCCAATGCCACGATCCGCACACGTCGGAAAACAAGAACCAATTGCTGAAGGCGACGGCTGGAGGAACGAGAGACGAGAACCTCTGCCTGTCCTGTCACAGCATTGGCGTGGACGTTCCCAAGGGAGGCAGCCGGCATGCGGCACTCGACATGGGTTGCGAGACGTGCCACATCACTCACAAGACGGGCGACCGAATGCAACGCGAATTCGCGTATCACCTGACCAAGGCCACGCCGCAGTTGTGTCTTGATTGTCACGATGTGAACGGCGAGGAGATCGCGAAGGCACACCAGAATCAGCCCATCGCCAAAGCCGACTGCCTCGCCTGCCACGATCCGCACCAATCCGCATCTGCCAAGCTGATGCAGAAGTTTCTCCACCCGCCATTTGCCGACAAAAGCTGCGACATCTGCCATGCACCGGCAAAGGATGGAAAAGTGGTGCTGACGCAACGGGACGCCAAGTCCCTATGCGTAACCTGCCATGAAGAGCAGGCAAAGAAGATCGAGACGGCCAAGGTACAGCATCCGGGAGCGGGGGGTGATTGTACTGATTGTCACAACCCGCACGCCGGGAAGTCTCCGGGATTTCCCAAGCCCAATGCGGTGGCCGTGTGTCTGAGCTGCCACTCCGACCAGGCGGAGCAGGGCAAGAAGGCGCACCCGCATCAGCCCGCATTCGAACAGGGATGCGCTACCTGCCACGAGCCACACGGCGGAGAAAACAACCGCCTGTTGCGAGCCAACAACGCCAATTCGCTGTGCCTGGAATGTCATGGCCCGGACGCCAAGCCCGAGAAGCTGGAAACGGCACACCTGACGCCCATCTTCAGCGGCAAGGTAAGGCTGCCGGAGGACTACTTCCGCAAGGTGGTCCGGCTGCCGCTGAAGTACGGGCGAGGCCACCCGGTAGAACATCACCCGGTGGTGGACCAGATGCAACCCGAAGACGTCAGCAAGGTCAGGGTTGCCATTAACTGTCTGACTTGCCACCAACCCCATGCTTCCGCGCAGCCCGATCTGCTGGTCAAGGACCAAGCCAACGGGTTGGCATTTTGCGCCAGTTGTCACAAAGACCTGGGGCGGTAGCGATCGCCATGGAAGATACAAGAATGATTGCGGCTCCTCGACAATCGATGCAACGCGGAAGAGGAATCGTAGTGGTGTTGGTGGCGTTCGCCATGGTTCTGACGGGGACAGTTTCCCTCCACGGTGGCAAGAAGAAGAACGAGAAGCCCGCCCCTGAAGTAAAACCGAATATCCTGGAGTTGTTGGATTATTCCAAGATCGTCTGGCCCAACCCCCCCGCAATTACGCGGATCAAGTACCTGGACTACTTCTCGGCCGAGAAATTTCTGTCGAAATCGAAGGGAAAGCAGAAAGTCGCATGGATGGACCGGCTGTCCGGTGTGGTCGCCGGCGAGACCAAGGCTGACAAGCCTCGTTTTCAGTTGGTCACGCCCTACGGGGTCGGGGTCGACTCCAAAGGCCGCCTCTATGTCGCCGACAGCAAGGTGCTAGCCGTCTTCATCTTCGACACCCAAACCAAGGATGTCGAGCTCATCAAGAACGGCGTCCAGGCTCGTTTTGGCTGGATCACCGGTCTGACCATTGATGACTCCGACCGCCTGTTTGTTGCCGACAGCAAGATGAGGCGCGTTCTGGTTTTCGATCCGCAGCACCGCGTGGAAGGCAGCATCAGCGAAGGCATGGTCAGCCCGGGCGGCATGGCCATCGATACGGAGAATCGCTTCCTCTATGTCGCCGACGCGGAATTGGACCAGGTCTTGGTTTACGACGCCGACCCCCCGTACAAGCTCCTGCGCAAGATGGGAACCGGGGGCAAAGAACATACCTTGACCACGCCCGGGGATTTTGCCGGGCCCTCGAACGTGGCGGTGGATCAGGACGGCAATCTGTACGTCTCCGACACGCTGAATGACCGGGTCGAAATCTTCGACGCCGAGGGCAATTTCATCCGCACGTTCGGAAAGGCTGGCGATGGTCCCGGCTATTTCGCGCGGCCGAAAGGAATTGCCATCGACGGCGATGGCCACGTGTGGGTCGCCGACGCCGTGCAGAACCGCGTCCAGGTCTTCACCCCCGAGGGGCAGTTGCTCATCTGGATGGGTGAGAACGGAACGCTGCCCGGTCAGTTCGACGCCCTCGCCGGCCTCACCATTGACAAGAACAATCGCGTTTTCACCTCCGAGCAGTATCCCGGGCGGGTGCAGATGTTCCAATACGTGAGCGATGCCGAGGCGAAAGCGGAAAAGGTACGTCGCGAGGCGGAGATGCAGAAAAAGAAAACAGGCGCGCCGGTAAAGGATGCCGCTGCAGGCAAGGCGCAGCCATCGGCGGCGAAGTAGCCGCCAACGGGTTTTGGCCGCCCGCGGACGGCCAAAAACGGGGCCGGAAAGGTCCGGCTCCGGGTTTGAGTAAGGTTGTTAATTCAATCAGGAGGTCTTCTTAATGAAGAAGATATTGGTACTACTGTACATCGTGGGCTTTGCCGGGTTCGCGATGGCGCAGTCTTACACCAACAGCACGGGTATCACCGGCGTCGACAAGTTGGGTGCCCACCAGAACGGCGGACGCGGTTGCGTCGGCTGCCACGCTCCGCATAGCGGCGCACGCGGCAACGGCGGCAACGCGGCTGCTGGCGGCGCTGTAACCGACCCAGAAACAGGAAACTTTGCCCTGTGGGGCGAGGATCTGGGACCGCTCTATAGCCAAACGTTGGCTTTCGGCGACGAGGGCAGTTTTCCCATCACTCTTCCCGGGTCCTCGATCAGACCCTCGGCGGAGAACGAGGCACTGCTCACCGGCGTCGTGATGTGCCTGAGCTGCCATGACGGCAACATTGCCAAGGGAGCCATGATGACCAACCAGTCCTACGAGCAGGCGAGAGGGTTGCTCCCTGCCACGTACGGGCCGCGAGCGATTCCAACTCTGCTTGGAAACGACGGCACCGCTGCTGGCAACTACCAAAACGATCACCCCATCGGCCCGCTGGCTACACTGGGGGCGGTGGGTGTCGCTTCAAACTTGTTGTATTCGGCCGGCGGTTGCCTTGACTCGGGCGGCAACGCGGTTGACTGCCTTCAGCCGAATCCCGCCAAAGCCAGCTTCATCGCCTTCTACGATCACTACGGTGCGTTCAACATCACTCAAAAGACAGATGCGAGGTCAACCAGTCTGACCGGCGGTGCGTACCCGAGTGGTGGCCGTACGAGTGGGGTTGTAATGCCCGACACCAACCCGGCCAATGCGTACTTGGTTTGCACGACCTGCCATACCCCGCACACAATGTACACGTTCTCCGGGTACGCGGCCAAAGTGAAAGGAGTGTACCCGAGCTACTTCTTCATCACAGCTCCGTACAATCCGGGAGCACCGGTAACGAATCCTACGACGGCTTCGTCGGCAACGCAGTTCTGCCGCCAGTGCCACTTCACTGGAGCCGGCGGCTCGAACGAAGGCTCCGGGATCATGGGCGTAACGACGCAATTCTAACTGCTTCACTGCTTTCTTGGGGGGAGGGGAAATCTCCCTCCCCTCTTTTTCGAAATGTTCGAGGGAATCATGCGATTGCAGTTTTGTACTGCCGTGCTGGTCATCATGGGGATTTCGGTGGCGAGCGCTCAGGTTGCCTCCCATGCTCCCACCACGGCGCAAACCCTATGGAGCGCCCAGCCGGCCACCGCGCCGGGGGTACAAGTCCTCGACAAACCGGTGGTGCGGGTCAACGGCACCGCTCTGACCGACCGCGATCTGCTGCGCGAAATGTACGCCATCTTTCCGTATGCACGGCAGCACAACGGTTTTCCCAAGGAGCTGGACCCGGAAATCCGCAGGGGCGCCCTGGAAATGATCGTCTTCGATGAACTGGTGTACCAGGAGGCGAAGCGCCGCCATGTGACGATTTCGCCGGCGCGCCTGACGCGCGCGGAAGCCGAGTACCGCAAGCAGTTCCCCAGCCAGGATGGGTACGAGCAGTTCCTCAAGGTGGAAGTGAACGGGTCGCGGCAGGCGTTGCGCGAGAAGATCCGGCGCTCGCTGCTGATCGAAGCTGTATTGAAGACCGAAGTGCAAAGCAAGGCAGCGGTGTCCATGGCCGAGGCCAGGGCCTATTACGATAAGAACCCCAAGCGCTTCGAACGTGGCGACAGTTTCAGCATTCAAACCATCTCCATCATCCCGCCGCCGAATGCCAGCGCAGAGATCCAGAAAGAGGCGCGCCAGCGGGCTGAGGAGGCGTTGCGCCAGGCCAAAGCGACAAAGAGCTACCGCGAGTTCGGCCTCCTGGCGGAAAAAATCTCCGATGACGATTGGCGCGTGAACATGGGCGACCGCAAGCAGGTGGACCGCGCCCAACTGCCGCCGCCGCTGGTGGCGGCCGCGCTGAAGATGAAGCCGGGCGAGGTGAGCGATCTGCTCCAGTTCGGCACGAATTACACCCTGTTTCGGTTGAATGCTCACAATCCGGCGGGCAAGGCCGATTTCGCCGCGGTCAAAACGCAGGTTCAGTCCGACCTCCAGAAGGCCAGGTACAACGAACTTCGTGCCGAATTTCATAAGCGGCTGCGGAAAAACGCGAAGGTGGAAGTGCTGTAGTTCCGCCGTGCAGGCGAAACGGGATGTGCAATCGGGTCCAAAACGCGGCTCGGGTTTTGGCGGCGCTCGCGGTGTGGGTGTTGCCGGCGGCGGCGCAAGTCACCGTGGGCGACAACGTGAATCTCAGCGCGGGGGGGGACCTGTCAGTCGGTTACAGCGGCACGACGGGGAATCGGAGTGGCTCGAGCCATGCCCTCGATTTGGGCGGCCATGGCTGGATGCACGGCTTCTACTATAAACCCCAATTCCTTTCCTTCGACTTCCAGCCGTACTACCGCCGTTCGCAGAGCGACTCCATTTATCAAACCATTACGAATGGAAGCGGCTTCACTGCCAATACCTCTCTCTTCAGCGGCAGCCGCTTCCCCGGCTACATTTCTTTCGGCAAGACGTATGACGGCACCGGGCAGTTCGGATTTCCGGGCATCAGCGGCATTACGTCACACGGCAACGGCCGGAATTTTGCCATCGGCTGGAGCGCGCTCCTGCCTCGCTTGCCCACGCTCACCGCGAGCTATTCGACTACCGCGGGAACGTCTTCGGTGTTCGGGGCAAACACGGACAGCAATGCCAGTTCGCGCAATTTCACCCTCCAGTCCACTTATACGGTTGCGGGCTTCCAACTGCTGGGCCAGTACCTTCGCCTGTCCGCGGACTCGACCTTCCCATCGTTCTTCGAAGGCGGAGAAACGCAGGAATCGAACAACGGATCGCATTCCTTCATGCTCAACGCCGGGCATAGGCTTCCGCTGGCTGGCCATTGGAACATGGTGTGGAACCGCTCCAACTACGTGGGGGAGTACCGGAGTGGAGCAGTGAGAGGATCGAACAACGGCGTGGTCAATAATCTCAATACGCTGGTTTCGCTCAATCCGACGCCTAAGCTGGGATTGGCATTCGGCACCGAATACAACGACAACGCCTTCGGGGCGTTGCAGCAGCGGATTCTGGAATCGGGCGGGATACCCTTACCGAAGCTGAGCATGTCTTTGCGGACGTTTTCGATCAACGGCCAGGCAGGCTATTCGGTGTTCTCGCATCTTGCGTTGTACGCCCGGACGAGCCACTATGAGCAATGGCTGCCTGGGGAGCGCCGCGGGATGACGCAATTCAGCGGCAACGCAACTTTCAATTACGCGCGGTCGTTCCTCGGGGCGCTGAACTTCTCGGTCGGCGTCATCGATACCGCCACGCAAGAGGGCAATTCTGGCGCCAGCCTTGTGGGAAATGTGAACTACCTCCGCCGTGTTCAAGGCTGGGAGTTCGGGGCAGACTTTAGCTATATGCAGCAGGTGCAGACGCTGTTCGCGGTCTATACAACTTCGACGTACCGGTATGGTGCACAGGCGAGGCGCCGATTCCGTAGTTTCCGATGGCTGGGCTCGTTCAACGGCAGCCACAGCGGTCTGACGCGATTTGAGGGCTACAATAGCCGTAGCGAGAGCTTTTCGACGAGCATCCAATACCGCCGATACAGCGTGAGCGGCCAGTACTCGCAATCGGCGGGAACTTCGATTCTCACCTCCACCGGCTTGGTTGAAGTTCCCACGGGAGTACCCGCACCGCTGCTCCATCTGCCCATCCTGTACAACGCTAAGAGTTACGGGGGCGGCGCGAGCTTCACACCTTTCCGCCGTTGCACGGTTAGTGCGAACTACAACCAGGCAAAAAGCGCGACCGTCGGACCTGCGATCTCTTCGGGGTTTCAGTCGACTATCCTGAACGCTCGGCTCCAGTACCGGCTGCGGAAGCTCGATGTCGATGCCAACTTCACCAAGTTCCAGCAGAGCATCAGCACAGGGGCTCTACCCGCGGTAATAAACACGTACTACATCAGAATCTCACGATGGTTCAACATTTTCTGAGCGGAGTGCCTAATGGGCCGGTGCGCCGGGCTGCGATGATCGCCTTTGCGGTTGTCCTGCTGGCCGCTTCGGCCGGGGCCTCGAACATTCGCAAGGAACGCGCGAATCCCGCGCCTCCCGATCTACTCTTGGAAGGCGGCCGGAGGCTCAGTTACGAGCGCAGCTTCAGCTCGGAACGCGAAGTGCGGGGCAAACCGGGCTTTTGGACCAGGCTGGTAAACGTCATCGCAGGCGAGGCTGAAACTCGCGGCTTGGTCCGGCCCTACAGTATCGCGGTGGATTCACGCGGGCGGGCGATCGTAACCGATCCCGGCGCCGGCGGCGTCCACATCTTTGATTTTGAACGAAACAAGTACAAGTTCATCGAGCGCCAGGAGAAAAGCAAAGACCCCATGCTCAGGCCTCAGTGCGTCGCGCTCGACGCGCAGGACAACATCTACGTCACTGATTCTGAGGCGGGCAAGATATTCGTCTTTAACGCTGAGGGCAAGTACCAGCGGGCCCTCGGCAGTCTGAGAGGCGGAGAAGGGTACTTCAAGCGGCCCACGGGAATCGCCGTGGACTCGACGGCACAACGGATCTATGTAACCGATACCCTGCGTAACAAGATCGTCGTACTCGATTTCGCAGGGCGGGTGATGCAGACGATCGGCCAGCGTGGCGCCGGCAACGGCGAGTTCAATTACCCGACGGAACTGCTCCTCCGGGGCGAAGATTTAGTGGTGGTGGACGCCATGAATTTTCGTGTCCAGTTTCTCGACCGTAGCGGCGTAGTTCGGAACTCCATTGGCCGCAACGGCGACTCCAGCGGCGACATGTTCCGGCCGAAGGGAATTGGTATGGACTCGGAGGGCCACTACTACGTCGTGGACGGGTTGCGGGGCGTTGTACAAGTTTTCGATCGCGAAGGCCGCTTGCTCTACTACTTCGGCAAGAGGGGTACGGCAGCCGGAGATTTCCAATTGCCCGCCGGACTGTTTATCGATGGCGACGATCGCGTGTTCGTAGTGGATTCGTACAATCGCCGGATCCAGGTATTTCGTTATTTCGGGGCACGGACTCGGGGTACTGGGCAGTGAAGAACTTCTTCTTCTTCATCTACGTTCCCGTTTTGCTTTCGAGCGGAATCTCACGCGCCCAAACGCAAGGCGACGTACTCGGTTCGCATAACTTGTCACCGTCGAGTACCTCGCCCGTCCAAGGCCAATCTTCGGCTGCCTGCTTGTACTGTCATGCCCCTCACTCGGGAATCGGAAACAACACACCATTGTGGAGCCAGACGCTTTCCTCGCAGTCGTACACGCTTTACTCCAGTACGACGATCCAAAACGCGCCCACCCAGCCCGTTCTGGGCGGCGCCAGCAGCCTTTGCCTCAGTTGTCACGATGGAACCGTCGCGGTGGGGACCACCGTCCCTTATGGCACCCTCACGTTGACCGGGTCCATGTACAGCAAGGATGTGCTTGGCACGATGCTGCAGAACTCCCATCCCTTCAGCCTTAAGAGGCCGCTGGTAGACTCCCCCGATCTGGTTGCCAGCCTGGCGTCGACGCAGACAACGGCCGACCCTCTGCACAAGGTCAAACTAATTGACGACACGGTCGAGTGCACCAGTTGCCACGAACCGCACGCGCAGAGTATCGATCCCGTTTCACTGAAGTTCCTGGTGCGGAACAGTGTGAATGGACAGTTGTGCCTCGCCTGCCACACGGGTACTGCGCGATCCGTGAACGGGGAGAGCAATCCTCTCGCGCAGTGGTCCGCCAGCATCCACGCCGTCTCTGCCAACGTCGTCAACCCTGCGGCGAAGCTTGGCGCGTACAGCACGGTCGCGCAGTATGCCTGCCTTTCATGTCACAGGCCCCACAACGCGAACGGCGCCGCGGGCTTACTCCGTGCGCCGGTTCCACCGGCGACGAATGTGGATGCGCCGACTCAGAGCTGCATGACGTGCCACAGCGGAGGTTCGAATCTCCAACAACCCATTGCGAATATCTCTGGCGAGTTTGAGAAGAAGGGTCATCCTTTGCCGGCGGGCAGCAACATGCACGACGCGAATGAGCCGGCGGTGCTGATCAACAACCGGCACGCTACTTGCGCGGATTGCCACAACGGGCACTCGTCCTTTCAGGTGACCGCATTTGGCGCGCCTCCCACGCTCCGGGTTTCGCAGACGGGTACGACTGGCGTCAGCGCTGCCGACGGCACCACCGTGTTGAATCCGGCAGCCAATCAATACGACAACTGCCTGCGTTGTCACGGCACCAGTCCAGGGAAGCAGGCGCTGCAGATGTACGGGTACTTGCCGGTGCGAGCGGTCAGCGCAGCTGATCCCCTGAATGTTATTCCGCAACTGGCGTCCACTTCCACCTCCAGTCACCCGGTCCTCCACACCTCCAGCAGCCCATGGCCGCAGCCCAGCTTGCGGGAATACATGTTGAACCTCGATGGCAGCACGAATAGTCCTCGCCAATTAGGTTCCGGTGCCCGCATCTTCTGTACGGATTGTCACAACAGCGACGACAATCGGGAATTCGGCGGCCCAGGACCAAACGGCACCCATGGCTCGCAGTACAACCACATTCTGGAACGCCGATACGAGTCCAGCCAGGTTGCAATCGGCGTGGGGCCAGGTTCCCCGATCCAGAATCTCTTTCCGAACCCAGACCTCAGCGCCGGCGGAGCTAGTCCCAGCCCGTATGCCCTTTGCGCCAAATGCCACGACTTGTCAGGGGTTATGGCGAACGCCAGCTTCACGCTTCCAAACGGGGAAGCCGGCCACTTCGTCCACGTCGCGGAATGGGGTGTTGCTTGTTCCACCTGCCACACGGCGCACGGGATGGGTTCGGTCTCCGCGAATATCTCCGGTGAACGTCTGGTGAATTTTGACGTGAACGTCGTCGCCCCGAACGGAGCTTCACCCATTTCCTATAGCCACTCGGCGAATACATGCGTACTGGCGTGTCACGGCTACAATCACAACGCGGATGGCACGGTGTCCGCTATTGCGCTTTCAACGAGTCCAATGCAAAACGGCGCTAGGCCCAGGTGACCAGATGAGTGCGTACTCCAACTCCATCACATCAGGCTCCAAACGGACGTTCAGGCAAACCTTTATCCTGGCTGGCATCTGCCTCGTCCTCGGAGTGATACTTGGAGTCTTCGTCAGCAGATCACAAGTGGCAGTCTCGACGCGAGTTCCTGCCGCGAACGCGCCGCGTTCCGCGGACTCCATGACGGGAGTGGGGCAGATTACGCCGGACCGGCTTAAGCACATGGCGGACAAGCAGGCGCAGCCGTTGCTCGCGCAGTTGCAGTCCACACCGAATGATCCGGAGTTGCTGGCCAAGCTGGGGCACATCTACTACGTCACGCAGAATTTCAAGCAGGCGTCCACGTATTTCAAGCGATCGGTCGACTTAAGAGGCGATGCGAGCGTTCGCACCGAGCTCGGCCGCGCCTACTATTACGCCGGCGATCCGGACGATGCGCTCGCCGAATTCGAAAACGTGTTGAAGTCCGATCCGGACAATGCCAACGCATTGTTCAATGTGGGCATGGTCAAGTGGCAGAGCAAATCCGATGTGGATGGCGCGCTCGCCGTTTGGCAGCAGATACTAAAGAAGTATCCCAACCATCCCCGCAGGGCGGAGGTGGAACAACTGATCGCGCGCGCTAAGCAGCATCGTGCCGTGAATCAATAAATGAAAACCGACAAACCAGCAATGTAGGATCAACATCCAGGCCGGGAGCGAAGTCCGAAACGCGACGAGTCATGTAGAGTTAGGACTTTCTTGCGCTCGCGACCAGCACCCCTCAACCGCCATTTACTGGTTTCTATCTGGGTTTGATAAGGATTCCACAAGAGTCTACGACGGTTCGTTAAGCCAATGTCAAACCCAAGCTACGCCACAGCGCGCCACAGGTGTTCGGATAATCATCTTCTGACTTGGGACCGGCTGGAGCAGGCGCTGGGTGAGATGGCAAAAAGGCATTGGAGTGGGGCCCTAAAGTGAGACAGACGGTTAAGAGTCAGTTTCCATCGAATGGAGAAAAGAGCTATGAGTCTGTCTCGAAGAAAGTTCACGAAGGAGTTTAAGGACGCCGCCGTGCGGCGGCTTGAATTGGGGGCCTCGATCGCCGAAGTGGCGCGCGCCTGCGAGGTGAATCCGAACGTACTGCACCGCTGGCGGCGGGAGTTGTCCGAGCACGGGGCCAAGGCGTTTTCAGGCAACGGCAAGAGCTGCAGCCATGAAAGCCAGATCGCGGAACTAGAGCGCAAGGTAGGTCGCCAAGCGATGGAGATCGATTTTTTGCGGCGATGCTTGCAGCGTGTCGAAGAGCAGCGGAAGTTGCAGGCATTGACTACCCGCAGCTCGTCTACTCCCGCATCGAGAACGAAGTGAGCCTGGCATCGCTGATTCCGATACAAGCGATGTGCCGGCAGGCGGGCGTCAGCCGGGCCGGGTTTTACCGCTGGCGGGACGCGCCGCCGGGGGTGGACGCTGACATGGACCTGCGCGATGAGATCCACCGGATGGCGCTGGAGTCGCCCTGCTACGGCTGGCGGCGGGTGACCGCGGAGTTGCGCCGGCGCGGTTGGACGGCGAACCACAAACGCGTCCGGAGGATCATGCGCGAGGATTACCTGCTCTGCTTGCGCCGCAAGAATTTCGTGGTGACCACCGACTCGAATCACGACCGCCCGGTGTACCCGAACCTGGCCGGGAGCATGGTGCTGACCGACATCGATCAGCTCTGGGTGGCCGATATTACCTACATCCGGCTGGAGACCGAGTTCGTCTACCTCGCGGTGGCTCTGGATGCCCACTCACGCCGCGTGATTGGCTGGGCTCTGAACCGCACACTGGAAGGCGATCTGGCCATTGCGGCCTTACGCATGGCACTGCGCCGCTTGCCAACGCCCGGACTGCTGCATCACTCCGACCGTGGCATCCAATATGCCTCGAAGGAGTACACCGACCTGCTGCAGGAGCACAGCATCACCATCAGCATGAGCCGGAAGGGGAATCCTTACGACAACGCCACCTGCGAGTCGTTCATGAAAACGCTCAAGTACGAGTAGGTCTATCGGCAGGAGTACCGGGATCTGGCCGAGGTTCTCGCCTCAATCGGGTGCTTCATCGAGCGTGTTTACAACGAAAGGCGTCTCCACTCAGCGTTGGGCTACCGCCCGCCGGCGGAGTTTGAACGAATGCTGCCTATCCCGGCGACCAGGGTGCACGGACACACTTTTCTGACCTGAAATCAATCTGCCCAGTGGCATCAAGACCGGGAAGTCGTACCTTCCCGTTTCTGGCCGCTTTTCAGGAAGCCCACTCACCGTCCAGGTAGTTGGCTGAACCAAAGGGCTGTTCCGGTTCAACCGAAATGCGGAAGTGAAATGAGGTTCGCTTGGCAAAGGCCTCTGCCCTAGCCCAATCCTCTAGCTGCGTGAGACTCCGGGGCATCTCGCCAGCCCGCATTAGCCTTCCAGTGCGACAAAATGTACCTGGCAGATTCGTAATCACTTTCCCGTTGACAAGTCATTTTTTAGGCGAGCACAATTCCCTCAATTAGCCAAGCTCGTTAGCGAGGCCAAGAGGGAGGGCGCAATGCCGCAAAGCGTCCACTCCCGTCTTGCGATGCGCACGCTCCTCAAGCTCCGAAGGTGCGCCGAGGGGTGGTTTGCCCGCGAATGGACCTGCTGGAAGCCCCGTAGTGAAACCCGAGAAAGAATTGCCTCAGGTAGACCTCCAACGATCCCACGGACACTGTGCAACACCGCGTCAGGGAGAAACGATGTAGTGCGTAATGGGGTGCCCTTCCTCACAAGCGCCTAGTAGGCGCCGTTCGTTCACGATGATGACTTGCGCAGGAAATAAGACCGCGGAAAACCCGCGCCGTGTCCGTGTAAGAGAAGCAGGAGCCGGTAGCTGGCAGGTGGTAGGCGGCAGACCGCAGGAAGGAGGACGCAACGCTGCGAGCCCGCTGACGGGCTCGTGGCTCCCTTCCCAATCCCCAGGCCGTGGCATCCCGCACCTGCCAGCTCCTCTTTTCCGACTGACTGAAACACTCAGAGGGCGTTGTTGCCGCACCAACGTGTGCGGTCCCGACGGCCTTTTTGT
>Ga0315291_10005878_pt1 | contig 15323 bp, 9 predicted proteins | sample YL17G12_20_MG_FD_203070 | JGI IMG/M metagenome (GOLD analysis project Ga0315291, IMG submission 203070) | Sediment microbial communities from Yellowstone Lake, YNP, Wyoming, USA - YL17G12_20 | ecosystem: Environmental > Aquatic > Freshwater > Lake > Sediment | place: USA: Wyoming | collected...
CCCATAACTGGTCTGAAATCCTATATCGGTTTTTTGTTTTTCGTTTTTTCATCCCTGAACCCTTTCAAAGGCAACGATGCCTTTGAATATATCGGACGTTCAGGGGTTATTCGGATAGGCTCTAAATCTAGGACTGCTGGGCCTCTTCAAATACGCGGTTTTTTTCCAGAACAACTTGAATGATGTGCTAAAACTTTTTGGGGCCGATACCTTTCCAGCGATAAAAATAGTCCTGCCGGTGGGCATCTCATTCTTCACCTTCAAAATTCTCAGCTATACAATTGATGTCTATCGCGGAATTCCATCGGCCTATTCTTTTCTCGATTTTGCGTGCTATGTTGCCTTCTTTCCCCAGCTACTGTCGGGTCCAATTCAGCGTTATGGGACAACCGATGCCAAATCCGAGCCTGTGCCAACATTCGTTGAACAACTTAACAAACATAGACACTGCTTGTCCAAATTCTCCTATGGTGTAGCACTGTTTATCCTTGGTTTTGCCAAAAAGGTCTTCTTGGCAAACGTTGTAGGAGAAATAGCCGATGCCGTATTTTCCGCTGAAGCACCGGGAACACTGGATGCTTGGTTTGGTGTGGCTGCATACACATTCCAGTTATATTTTGATTTCTCTGCCTATTCCGAGATGGCCATTGGCCTGGGGTCAATGCTGGGCTTCGAGTGTGCCAGAAATTTCAACAGTCCCTATCTGGCTAACAGCATAACCGATTTCTGGAAACGGTGGCATATCTCCCTGTCGAGCTGGTTCAGAGATTACCTTTACATACCGCTGGGTGGTAATCGCAAAGGCATCATCAGGTCATACTTGAATCTAGTTGTGGTGTTTCTGCTTTGTGGGCTGTGGCATGGTGCGAGCTGGACCTTCATCATATGGGGCGTATATCATGGCATCCTTCTGATTTTTGAACGCTTATCAGGTAAAAAGACCTTTTATTCGTACCTGCCTAAAACCATGCAGATATGTGCTACTTTTGTCCTTGTCACAGTAGGGTGGGTCTTTTTCCGCTCGCCTACTATAGCCGGTGCCTGGAGACTTCTGTCAGTCATGTTTACGGCTTCACCGCCGCAAGGTGGCTTAATTCTTCTGGGCGCTGTTATATATACCCCGGCCTATTTGGTCACAATGGCTATATGTTTGGTACTCGCTTTCCAACCAATACAGGCCCTTGATTGGGCTAAGAGGATAACTTGGTCGAAGGCCTTGATATTGGTCATACTGTTCTGTCTGTCTCTGATGACAATGTTCACCCAAACATTTACATCTTTTCTATATTTTCAGTTTTAGGGCCGATAGTATGTGTGGCAGACAAGGCAAACAGATATTCTTAACAGCAGCTTTTGCTGCGGTAATTTGCAGCGCAGGCCTCAGTCAGCTCATTTCAGAGTTGATTGGAGGACAAACACCACAAGTTGCTGAACTGTTTATGCAGAAACCTACCAAGGCCACCTTCAGAGCGTTCGAAAAAGACCTTCAGGACAACTGCTGGCTGACAAAAAGATTGCGGCCGTGGATGCAATATGCTCAATTCATATTCTTTAGGGAATTGGGCGATAAAGCAATTGTAGGACGTTCCGGCTGGCTTTTCTATAAAACCGACATTCAATACATAATCGAACCCATGCCCGAAACAAACAGCAGTCAGGGGGATATTTTTCCCGTGATAGTGTCATTTCATGACCAATTGGCCAAACGTGGCATAAAACTGCTGCTGGTGCCTGTGCCTGACAAGGCAAGTGTGTATCCCGATATGCTCACCAGTCGTGCAAGTCTGATAGAACATCCTGTCAATTCCAAAACTCTTGAAATTATCTGGCGGCTCCAGCAGGCCGGGGTCGAGGTAGTAGATCTTTTTGCAGTTTTTGAACTAGCCCGTACCGGCTTATCCCCTGCCGATGGCACCACGTACTATCTACTACAAGACAGTCATTGGTCACCAGAGGGTATGCGGCTTGCCGCAAAAACAGTTGGCCAAAGAATCCTCGACTTGGGCTGGGTTCAAAAGGGACAGGTTGAATACACTTTGAAACAGGTGACCATAAAGCGGTATGGGGATATCCTCAAGATGATCCAGGTACCACTGATTGAAAAGCAGTTTGAACAGGAGCATATCGATTGCGCCCAGGTAATCAATCCTATAATCAATCGGCCCTATCAAACAGACCCTAATTCTGAAGTTCTTATACTCGGGGACAGTTTCCTTCGTATATACAGCCGAGACGAACCAGGTGATGGTGGTTTTGTGGAGCATCTGGCGCACGAGCTTGGATCCGCTATCTCCTCTATTGTGAATGACGGAGGTGCTTCGACCTTAGTAAGGCAGCAGCTCAGCCGCAATCCTGGTCTTTTAACCAATAAGAAAGTTGTTGTATGGGAATTTGTGGAACGGGACATACGTTTTGGAACTGAAGGTTGGCAATATGTTCCCTTACCTTAAGTAACATTAGTGTAAATAAATAAGATATAGGAAACTTTCTGTCCCTGTTGTAAAGGGCGGAGTAAAACCGCGGCGGATTTCGATCCCTGATAATCATCAATTTGAGACAACTGACCAACGTCAATTATTTTTCCCCTCTTCGTTTCCTGCTTGGCCTGCTAATTTGGAACATCCGGTGTCGTTGCCGCTGGTTAAAAAACACACAACAGATTTCTTGGCTGTATCATCGCGCACAGGATGGATCTGAACCCTCGATACCTTTGGGGCACAGAATTTTCTGAACAGATTCTAAAGGCTTGAAATTGTTTTAGCATATACAACCATAATACAACCGCGAAGCCCGTTATCTGCCAATTTTATAAAAATTCTTGTTCTATAAGTCTTTCTTTATCAATGAGTTATTAAAAATGTAAAAAACGCAACCGTTTTATATATCCGTGTGCTAACTGTCGGAATCTATCCCCGCCCAATCCACATAGCATAAAACCACAGCCAGAAAAGCAAGCCGTGGGGAAAGTGACGCTAAGAACGGTTAGTGAACTGCAGGATGCATATTGGCAATGCTGGAAAACTGGGTCTTCCCACGCAGGTAATGGTTGCCGTACGCCAAGATGGCGGGGCAAGAATGGTTCTGGACCGCCATTTTTAGAGTTTCTGGTAATATTAAAAGAACGATGTGCGAATTCGCAGTTCGATTTGTGGATATTCAAGGGAATTTCTTGTATGATATGGCATTAAGAAGCATAAGAGTGTTTGTGTGTAGCATAAATGCTAAATGTCAGACGAAATTATATTTGATAATCTCGACCAACCTCGGCAAGAATCGAAGTACTAAACTTTTTGTGCCAGGAAATGAGAAGGAAGAAAAATGAAAAGTGTGACAACTGTAACTCGTGAACACTTACTCAACACCAGACCAAGCATGTGTGAAGAAGGAGTTTATCTCAACCGGCGGCGGTTTCTGAAGACCGCAGTCCAGGCTGGTGCCTTACTTGTGGCGCCGCAGGTGATTCCAATCGGCGTCTTGGGCAAGGATGGCAGTGTGCCTCCAAGCGAACGAATCGTGCTGGGTGGCATAGGGATTGGTAATCGGGGTACTTACGTGCTGGGATGTTTCCTGCAGGAGCCGGACGTGCAGTTCGTGGCTGTTTGCGACGTACGGGCTAATCGCCGCGAGGCCGTCAAGAAAATGGTGGATGCCAAGTACGGCAACCAGGATTGTGCCATGTACATCGATATGCGCGACTTGCTGGCTCGCAGTGACCTCGACGCGGTGTTGATAGCCACGGGTCCGAACTGGCACGCGACCGCTTCTATCTTGGCGGCTAAGGCCGGTAAGGACGTGTATTGCGAGAAGCCCTGCACGAAGAACATCGCGCAGAGCCTGGCGTTGGCCGAGACGTTCCGCCGGACAGGCCGTGTGTTCCAGGCTGGCACGCAGCGCCGCAGCCTGCCCAATTTCGCCTTCGCAGTCCAGTTGGCCCGCAGTGGAAAGCTCGGTAAGCTCAAAACGCTCCACGCCCATCCGGGTGGCTTGGGGACCGAGACCAGTGGTTGGGCCCCGGCAGAACCAGAACCTCCCAAAGAGGAGGTGGACTGGGACCTGTACCTCGGGCCAGCGGCCTGGCGACCGTTCAACCGGCGACTCCTCGATGGCTTTAACTTCGAAAAAGGTGGTGGCATGGTAGGTGGCGGATGCCTGGAATGGGGTTCCCATTGTGTGGATATCTGTCAGTGGGCCAACGATGCCGATCAGACTGCCCCGGTGGAATACGAGCAACAGGGTGGCCAGTTGCACGCGCGCTATGCCAACGGTGTCAAGCTGGTTATGCGCAACGACGGATGGCTCCCGCTGGGCTCGTGCCCGGTGCGTTTTGAAGGTGACGCAGGCTGGGTGGAGACAGGCGATGACGGCGAGTTAGCTGCGAGTTCGACGGCGTTACTCACCGGAAGTCGTGCCAAAATCGCCGGCTATCCGGCGGACTTCCACGTGCGTGATTTTCTTGACTGCGTGAAGTCGCGAGGTCAGCCGCGGGCCAACGCCGACGTGGCCTGCCACTCGCATATTGCCTGTCATGCGGCTAACATCGCGCTGTTCTTAGGCCGCAAGCTCTACTACGACCCCAAGAAGAACGAGTTCATCGGCGACAATGAAGCCAACCGGCTACGTTCCGAGGCGCTGCGCGAACCGTGGCGGCTTTAGTGTTCAGTGTTTCGAAAGGGCCGATATGACTAAAAGGATAATTATGATGTTTAAAAATCAATGTTTCGCATGGTGTGTTGTTTCCATTGCGGTGGTGGCTTCAGCGATGGCCACCGGCCAAAAACGTGTTGCCACTGCCGATAACCAGAACTACCGCGAGGAAAGGCAGCGTAAGCTGATCAGTGTACTCCAGTCAGACGCACCGGCCCAGGACAAAGCGATTACTTGCAAAAAATTGGCCATTTATGGCACTCAGGACGCGGCCCCAGCACTGGCAGCACTCCTGTCGGATGAGAGACTGGCGTCATGGGCACGGATAGCTCTGGAGGCGATTCCTGGTCCGGCCGCAGACGAGGCCCTTCGCGGTGCGATGGGTAAGTTGCAGGGCTTGCTGCTAATCGGGGTGATCAATTCGATAGGTAGTCGGCGCGATGTGGGAGCAGTCGACGGGCTTATAGAAAGGCTTAATGATGCTGACTTGGACGTTGCGTCGGCCTCGGCCGCTGCCTTAGGCCGCATCGGCGGCGATCAGGTCGCCAAGGCTCTCGATCAATTCTTGGCCGATGCGCCAGCCAGGGTTCGCCCGGCGGTTGCTGAAGGATGCATCCTGTGCGCGGAGAGGTTCCTTGCCGAAGAAAAACCCGCCGAAGCCATGAAGTTGTATGATACGGTCCGTCAGGCGAACGTGCCCAAGCAGAATCTTCTTGAGGCGACCCGTGGGGCGATTCTGGCCCGGCAGTCTGCCGGTGTTCCGCTACTGGTTGAGCAATTAAGGTCGGCGGACAAATCGCGGTTCAGCATCGGTTTGCGCACGGCCCGCGAGCTTCCAGGCCGCGAAGTGACCGAAGCGCTAGCAGTCGAGTTATACAGATTAATCCCGGACCGGCAGGCCTTGTTGCTCCTTGCGTTGGCTGATCGCAGCGACGATGCCGTATTGCCAGCGGTTCTCAGAGCGGCACAAAGTGGCCCAAAAAAGCTGCGAATAGCGGCCGTCAGCGTGCTGGAATGCTTGGGTAACATTTCTTGCGTGCCAGTGCTGCTGGATGCCGCGGTCGAGGGCGATGCAGAACTGGCACAAACGGCGAAGGCAACGCTTGCAAGGCTGCCAGGCAAGGACGTGGATGGAGACCTTCTCGCCCGCCTGCCGCAAGCGGCGGGGAAGATGCGTCAAGTTCTCATTGAGCTTGTAGGGCAACGACGAATTGACGGGGCCCTTCCAGCTATCGTGCCGAGTGTCGAAGATGCTGATGCGGGAGTTCGCGGCGCCGCCGTACAAGCCATCGGGGTCATCGGTGATGACAAACAGGCAGCCAACCTCGTGAGGATTCTTCAAAAAACCCAAAGTCCCAAGGAACGCGCAGGCATCGAGAATGCTCTCCTGTCGCTTAGTGGCCGTTGGAAAGTGGGTTGTGTGCAGCATCTTCTGCCCCTCACACAGAGCGGTGACAGCTCACTTCGCATGATAGGGCTGCATGCGCTGGCCATCGCTGGTGGTCCTGATGCACTGGCTGCTGTTAAATCCGCAATCAATGACAAGGAGGAGACCGTCCAGGATGAGGCGGTGCGCACGTTATCGACCTGGCCGAACAATTGGCCCGAGGACGTTGGTGTGGCGGAAGTGCTTTTGACGTTGGCCAAGTCAGGCAAGAAGATGTCGCACCAGGTGCTGGGGTTGCGTGGTTACATGCAGTATGTGCGGGGGGACAAGAAGCTCAAATACGACGAGAAAGTGGCCAAGGTCAACGAATTGCTGCCGCTGATCGAGCGGCCTGAGGAAAAGCGGTTGGCGATATCGGTCATCGGCGACATCCCAGCCGCCAGTGCGCTGGAACTGCTGACGACACTCGCGGCGGACCCAGCCGTCGCCGAGGAAGCGTACTCCGCGATGGTCAACCTCGTAGGAAGGAACATGCAAGGGGTTTCCAAGGAACAGTGCCAGAAAGCGCTTCAAATGGTGGTTGAGAAATCGAAGAACGAAACGACGAAGAAAAGAGCTGAAGAGGTGCTGAAGGGAACCCGGTAGAGACAAGCGCTGAATGACCGGCCACTAAAGAAAGCCCCTAGAGTTACTGCGATAACCAAAGAACTGTAAGCGACGCAAAGAACGGCTGGTGAACCTAAATTTTCAAAAGAATCTGTTTTTACCACCTCAACATTACCGCCCCAGGCCGAGCAGCAAAAGTGTTAATCCCAGCAAGCTTCTGGAGGGTCAAGATTACACTACAGCCACTCTGATGCCAAAATGGCAAAGTCATAAAAGTTAACTTCGCCATCGCAGTTGATATCGCCTGCCGGATAAATGCTCAGGAAAGGATATGTTTGATTCTCCCCTATACCCCAGATTAGCACCTACAACTACGCTACAACCGAAGAACTCGTTATCTACCAATTTTATAAAAATTCTTGTTCTATAAGTCTTTCTTTATCAACGATTTACTAAAAAGATAAAAAATGCAACCGTTTTATATATCCGTTCGCTGTTGTAAGAACATGTGGGTCAATTGTACGTTGCTTGTTCAAGCATAGATAAAATTGCCCTTGAAGTTGCCCTCAAATTGCCCTCAAAATGCATCACGAGATAGTAAAAAATCGTATAGAAATAGTAAATCAACGAGAGATTTTAAATCCTTGCTATCATTTGAATTAAGCTGTAAAATCAGTTTATTGAGTATCTTACAAAGAAAGGGCAAATCGAATCCCGGCCTCTCCGTTTTTATTGTGCATACCGATGACATGCAGTGTCAACAAGGGATAACCATATATCATTTAAGATTTTATAAAAAGTAAATCTCCAGATTATTTATTACTTCCCCAAAACCCTGAAAGTGTCAATCACTGCCAACTGATGACAATCAAGGAAAGCTTTACCACAAGAAAACATACAAGAAAACTGTTGGGATTTAACATTATGGTATCAGTCTGACCAGGGAGTTTCCTTCCAGAATTTCCAATTTAATTATTGATGAAGAAAACAGAGAACTTTGGTATTATAGAGCCAATGCAAGTCTCTTTGATGCAGCTTTCGTCATCATGAATAAGTGAAAGAAGAAAGGTGCAATTATGGGATTCTTTGCTAATCTATTTGACCGGGGGCCGAAGTCAGCGGAGTACCATTCCAATCTCGGGGTAGAATATGGACAAAAAGGTCAATATCGTAGTGCATTGTCAGAGTTCACCAAGGCTATTGAGATAGACATAGAGTGCGCTGAAGCCTACATAAATCGTGGATATGCCCACTATATGATGGGCAAATACGACTTGGCGATAATAGACTACGATAAAGTCATTAAACTAAAGCCTTCCACAGAGATATTAGCCTTAGCCTACAGAAATCGTGGACTTGCATATAGTAGCAAAGGTGAGTATGATCGAGCAATCTCAGATTTCACGAGAGCCATCGAGATAAAACCAAGATATGCAGAAGCCTACAATTCAAGAGGTAAGGTTTACAACATTATAGGCCAATGTGATTTGGCCATCTCAGACTTGAACGAGGCCCTTGAGATAGATAAAAGGAATTCTGGAGCTTACTTAGAACGAGGGGTGGCCTATTGTGGTAAAGGTGAGTATGATCAAGCAATCTCAGACTTTACCAAAGCCATCGAAATCAGTCCTGAATATGCTGATGCTTACTGCAACCGAGGGGGAGCGTATGATGAGAAAGGGGACTATGAGCAAGCGATTGCAGATTGCACCAAAGCTCTTAGAATAAACTCAAGGGATGATATAGCCTACAACAACAGAGGCAGGGTTTATCATAAAATAGGCCAATGTGATCAGGCAATCTCAGACTTCACCAAGGTGATTGAAATAAATCCAAGTTTTGCTGAGGCCTACTACAATCGGGGGAATGTCTACAGCTCTAAAGGACAATATGACTTGGCCATCTCAGAGTGTAATAAGGCCATTGAAATAAATCCGAGGTACGCTGATGCCTACGTTAATCGAGGGACTTCCTACCTTTTTACAGGCCAGCATGATAAGGCTGTCTCAGATTTTACCAAGGCCCTTGAAATAGTCCCAGGCCTTGCTCACGTTTATCTCAATCGCTCGGTGGCTTATTCCATGGGGTACCAATATGATATGGCCATCTCAGATTGCAACAAGGCCATTGAGGTAAATCCACTATATGCTGACGCCTACAACAGTCGTGGGGGTTGCTATTTTTTTAAAGGACAATATGACTTGGCCATCTCAGATTACACCAAGGCCATCGAGATAAATCCGAGGTATGCTGAAGCCTACAACAATAGGGGGAATCTCTATCGCTATAAAGGCCAATATGACCAAGCTGTCTCAGATTACAGCAAGGCCATTGAGATAAATCCACGATATTCAAGCGCCTACAACGATCGTGGGCTTTGTTACTATGCTAAAGAACAATATGACTTGGCCATCTCAGAATATAGCAAGGCAATTGAATTATTCCCAAAGTACGATAAAGCCTACAGCAACAGAGGCAAGGCTTATAACATTATAGGCGAACATGATCGAGCCATCTCAGATTGCACCAAAGCCATTGAAATAAACCCAAGAAATGCAGAAGCTTATTACAATAGAGGAAATGCACATGTGGAGAAAGACAACTACGATATGGCTATTGCCGACTACGATATGGCCATTGCGATAAATCCAAAGTATGTTGATGCCTACAATAATCGGGCAGCTACCTACTACAATAAGGGTGAGTATGACAGAGCCTGGGAAGATATGCACAAGGTACAAAGCCTTGGAGGCCAAGTCAATCCGGAATTTCTTAAGGCTCTTCGTGAAACTTCAGGAAGAGAAAAATGATTTGAGCGAGAATGTTTGGAAAGGAAGAATCTTATGAAAAGAATTCTGAAGTCAATGAAAGAGCAGCAGTATTACAGAAACTGCCAAATCTCCTTGTGTCCTTTTACTATTGAATAAATTTATGTTGTCTTGCCGATATCCGGAATGAGGGGCAAGTGGTTGCCCCATAAACAGTTAAAGTTCCGGAGGTAAGACAATGAAAGCTCCTTCAAAATTTTGTTGCCAGAATAAAAAATGCCCAGATTATGGTAAACGCAGGGCAAATAATCTGACAGTATGCGGCTGGTACGGCAAAAACAACCATATCCGGCTGCTATACTGTCGAACATGCAAGAAGCGATTTTCCGAACGAAAAGGTACGCCATTGTTTGGCCTGCGGTTGCCTGAGAAGAAGATGGTGTCAGTGCTAAAGCATATCTGTGAAGGTTGCGGCGTGCGAAAGACCAGCCGTTTGGTAGGAGTGCATCGAGATACAGTAACCCGCTACACCACAGTATCCGGCGAACATGCTCAGGCACTTCACGAGCACTTGGTAGCGTTTTCCCCCAAAAACCAGAGAAGTTCAGTTCGATGAGAAGTGGGCCTTTGTCGGCAAGAAAGAAAAACGCTGTAATGATGATGACCCAGATGACCGTCAACGGCCAGACAACTGGGACCATGTAGCTTATGACCCTGAGCACCGTTTGGTAGTTAGTGTAATACCTGGCAAACGCACTGCCAAAAATGTTAAGAAACTCGTGCAGGATTTTAAGAAAAGAACCGCTGGTAGGATTATGAATTTGATAACCTCTGATGAGTACAGGCCTTATAAAAAGGCCATCTTGAGAGCTTATGGAGTAAAGGTTACGCCCCCACAAACCGGTAAACCTGGCCGCCCCAAAGGAACTCGCTGGGTCGCCCACAGGGATTTGAGGTATGCTACTGTTCACAAGACTCGAAGGTCTGGTCGGGTAGTAAAGATTGACCTGCGTGTTATCTTTGGCAGCGAAGCTCAAGTGAAAGCTGCCATAGAGACATCGGCGGTTAGCAAGGTGATTAACACTGCTTTTGTAGAAAGGCATAATGGCACAGATCGCAACCGCAATGCTCGAAAGGTTCGCAAGAGTTACTGTTTTTCTAAAGACTGGGACGTTCATAATGCTATGACTTATTTTACAATGTATAGCTATAATTTCTGTTGGCCGGTAAGAACGCTTCGTTTGCAAGACAAAGATGATAAATGACATTCAATGACACCTGCGATGGCTGCGGGCTTGACCGATCATATCTGGTCTTTGCAAGAATAGCTGACCTATCCGGCTTTTCAATTATCATAGGGCACAAGGAAATTTTCGAGGTTGATTAAGAAATCAGGGCTCGATGTTCCCAAAGGAACAGGTTTTTATACTCTGCGAATAACCGCTGCCACTATTGCCGCCAGGTCAGGTGACCCGTTTGCTGTTCAGAGGCTTCTTGGCCATGCGGATTTACAAATGGCAACAAGGTATGTGCAGGATGTTTCAGAGCAAACAGATAAAGCAGTTGAAAATAGCAGAAAGTATGTACTTCAAGTAAAAACTTGAATTTTTTATGACCTTTTATAGAAGATACCTGAACTGCCGGTTGATTCGCTTATGTATAGCTCTGAATAAACGGTTTTCGGGGCAGGTAATAGAACAGGTTGGTCAAATGTTCTCTGCAAAAATTTTAGACGCTCTTCAAAAGACCGTCTGCATAAACCGCACGCGATGATACAGCCAAGAAATCTGTTGTGTGTTTTTTAATCAGCGGCAATGACACCGGGTGTTCCAAGTTACCGGGCCAAGCAAGCTAGGAAAAGAAAGCACAAGGAAAACTGATAAATCCTGACCCCTATAGGGGTTACATCAGCTGTAGCTGAACGATGATGGCAATATCAGGAGTTCTTTGCTGAATTAAAAACCGGTTTTTTGAGAGGCTTATAGTCTTTTTATATTCCATTTCGGAGTAGAATTTTCTTGATTTTTATGGACCTTGCTTGTAAAATTACTTAATGGAGTAAGGCTTTTGGAAGGAGTATGGAGTGTCCATTTATTCCTTTGTTTGTTCGCTTTTTGGTTTATCTTTGGCTGGGCATCTGGAATTTTTTGCACATGTTCATAGGCTGTTTCCAAGAAGCGTTAGAACAAGGTTCTCATTTAGGAAGAATATGGACCGCCCCATACCGTCTTGACAGAAATAACAGTTTTGAAAGGAGATAAAAATGCGAGGAAAGATTGTTTTTGGAATACTCCTATTGTCTCTCTCCTGCCCGGTTACGGTAGCTGTTCCCCCCACGCAGGGGCGCTACAGAGTAAAAGAGCTTGGCGGCGGGCGCGGCATACGCTTATGCACCCAATAGTCATTCCTTTCCAGCCACACTTGAATAAGCACAACAATAGGTAAAAATGAGAAAGCATATAAGATGAGAGAGGGTCTGGCATTTGTCACTTTGGCAATCATGTTTGCCACCACTGGTTTGGTGACAGATATCAGTGCAGCACCTCAAGTAACATTTGTAGAACCTCCAACACCACCTGATGGTGCAATTATTGAAGGCACATCGGTCGAGATTCAGGCTTCTATAAGCGAAGCAGCCTTGGCAACCGCCACGTTTAATTGGAATGGTGTAGACTACACGCTTTACGATGACTCACTTGTTTTGATGTTTAACTTTGACAACGTTCTTGCCTTGGGAGAAGATTATGACGGCGCTGACGCTGCACCAGGCGATTTAGTCAAAGACCTCTCAGGTTGGGGAAATGATGGTTATTTAAGCGATGGACAATTATCACCGGATAAGGTTCCAAGATGGATTCCTGACGGCAGATACGGGGGTGCTTTTGACTTTACGGGTAATGGCGAAGACGTTGGCCAGAGTATACGCGTTCCACATTCGTCCTCGCTCAATCCAGGTTCCGGTGATTTCGCGATAGCGTTCTGGATTCTGACTAGGGACGACTATGACGGAGACGTTATAAGAAAAGGTTCCACCTACACCGCGGGCACATGGTACAAAGTCGAGCACGCACCGAGCGGTCCTACGGACTATATCTACTGGGAACTCAATACAGATGGAACAGACGCGTCCGTCTATTCCACAAATGTTTACAACGACAACAGATGGCATTTCGTCTTTGCCCAGAGAAAGAACGATCCCGGGGGCGACGTGGCCGAATTATGGATTGATGGTGTGCTTAATGGAACCGATTCAGTTTCCGGAAGCATCTCAAATGATGCAAATCTTTCAATAGGAAGCAAGAACACCCAAGATGATGATTTCATCAATTCCTCGTTGGATGAAGTCAGGATATACATGAGGTCTTTTGGCCCGGCTGAGATACAGGAGCTCTATTACTCCAATCTAAGCAAGTATGATGCAGACAAATGGGCTCTTTATGTGAGTCAGTCCTACTTGGCCGAGGGAATACACACGTATCAAGCCTCTGCTTCTAACATTCAGGGTCAAACCAATATGACTGAGCAGAGAACGGTTAGAGTTCTTTTGCCTCACCTTCCGACTGTGGTTCTTAGCTCACCTTCTAATGAGAGTGTTTTAAATCATACGAGAGTGGTCTTCACCTGTTCCGCAACCGATAATGTTGAACTTCGTGATGCTACACTCTATGTCGGCCGTTCGTCCACGACAGTAACTTTCAGCGGGTCTGCCCAGACCGATGATGCCCAAATATCGGCTGATCAGCCCAATACAAACTTTGGCACCAGCCTCGCTATCAACGTGGATGGGGCCAATCCCCATGCTCACGCTGTCATTAAGTTCCCCGACTTATTCGGAAGTGGACCTGGCCGGGTGCCAATAGGCTCAACCATCGTTTCCGCGACTTTAGGGGTTAACTGTTACGATGCAGGTAACCTGATGAAACTGTACAGGTTGACAGAGAACTGGGTTGAGGGGGAAGTGACCTGGAACCAACGGGCCAGCGACGTGTTTTGGACAAACCCGGGCGCGGACGGGTCCGGCTCAAACGCCGGTATCGCCTTGAATGGAGACTGCACCACCACAGGATGGAAAGCCTTTAACATCACACAGTTTGTTCAGGAGTGGAGCGATGGTGCCCCTAACTATGGGGTCGTCCTCACAGATACCGGCAGCAATGGTGTTGACTTCGATAGCAGTGAGTCAAGCAATCCTCCGTTTCTGACTGTTACCTACATAAGCGAGTGGGAACAAAAAGGATACAAGGAGCTATCAGGTACTGTTGCTACAGTGACTTTTGACCCTATCGATCTGGCCGATCAACAAGACTACGTGTGGAACTGCTTAATTAGTAATACTTCTTTGTTGGAAAGTTGGGCGCCCACCGACTTCCACCTTACAATAGACACCCGATACCCTGACGAACCGGTGTTAGTGGCTCCCGCTAATGATGCCTCCGGTGTCCCCACATCCCCGACTCTGGAGGTGATTGTCAGCGACCCTCAGAATGACCCATTGAATGTTACGTTCTACGGTCGTAAGGTCCCTTCGGCGAGAGATGAGTTTACTATAGTTGTCCTGCCGGATTCGCAGAATTACTGCGAGTTTCCGGAATACTCGCACATCTTCACAATGCAAACACAGTGGATTGTGAACAACATAGCCAGCCGTAATATCGTCTTCGTTACCCACGAGGGAGATATTGTTGAGCATCCATCCAGCACGGCAGAATACGACCTGGCAAGAGCCAGTATGAGCGTGCTGGACCCGGGTTTGGCTGACCTTTCAAACCCTGCATTGCCTGACCCCTGTATCGCATATGGAGTGCTTCCGGGAAATCACAATAAGCCAACAGGCCCACCACCAGATGGTTATTACAATCAATATTTTCCATACACGCATTACCAGAATCGGAACCTCTCGTGGTATGGTGGTCACTACCCGGACACGGGCAATGATAACAGCTACCAGCTTTTTTCAGCCGGAGGTGTGGACTTTATCATACTACATCTTGAGTACAATCCCAGCAGTAACGTCATAAGCTGGGCTGACACGGTGCTGAAGACTCACGCTAACCGCATGGCCATCATCACTACCCACGCTTATTTGAATACAGACGGCAGCCTGCTGGCAGAGGGCAACAGTATCTGGAATACTCTGGTCATAAACAACGACAACGTATATTTTGTGCTGTGCGGCCACTCACTCAGTGAATACACACGAACTGATGAAGTGAATGGTCGCAGGGTCCACCAGCTTTTGGCTGACTACGAGGGGCGGAACGTCAGTGGAGACGGATGGCTGCGAATAATGCGATTTGCACCGGCAGAAGATAAAGTATATGTTCAGACGTACTCACCTTATTTAGGTAGTTACGAGACCGACGCTGACAGCCAGTTCACGCTGGATGTTCCTTTAGACTGGTTCGGTAAGATAGGCACCAATACAGGTGTTGTGAGCGGCTCACATACCTCGGTGGTGTGGGAGAACCTTTCAAAGGAGACTGCATATAAGTGGTATGTCACCGTAACCGACTCCACGGGACGAAAGGTCGTAAGCCCGGCATGGCGATTTACAACTATGGAAACATCCCATGGCCAACATACGTTGAATATCTCCTCTACTGCAGGTGGGTCGGTATCGAGTCCTGGCGAGGGTCAATTCCAATATGAGCATGGAACTTCTGTGCCAATTACAGCGGCTGCTCAGGCCAATTACCACTTTGTCAGCTGGGCAGGCACGGCAGTGGATGCAGGCAAGGTTGCTGATTCCAACTCTGCGAATACCACAGTTGCCGTAGATGCAGACTATACGCTAAAGGCCAACTTCGCCATAAACCGGAGAACATTAACAGTATCCTCCACTGCAGGTGGCTTGGTATCATCGCCTGGTGAGGGAGCGTATCAGTATGACCAGGGTATGGCAGTGCCAATCACTGCCA
>Ga0315291_10005879_pt1 | contig 15322 bp, 22 predicted proteins | sample YL17G12_20_MG_FD_203070 | JGI IMG/M metagenome (GOLD analysis project Ga0315291, IMG submission 203070) | Sediment microbial communities from Yellowstone Lake, YNP, Wyoming, USA - YL17G12_20 | ecosystem: Environmental > Aquatic > Freshwater > Lake > Sediment | place: USA: Wyoming | collected...
CAATCATTGTCGTCACTATTATCGCCGCATTAGTTGGGCAATTCTATGTTGGACCGTTGTTGGCGAGTGCTTGGGGGGCTGGAGCAGTAGCAACTAGCATGATTGTTGGAGCAACAGCAGCCTTGATGGGTTTGGGCGCATCAATGTTGATGAATGCGTTGCTTCCCCCGCCCAAAGTCTCACTCCCCACGCTTGGTGATGGTGGAAGCGATTCCCCGACGTATGGCTGGAATGGCGTCCGAACGATGGCCATGCAGGGCGTTCCTATTCCAGTTTTATATGGAACGCATCGTGTTGGAGGAAATGTCATTTCTTCCAAGGTCATTTCAGACGGAACAAATCAGTATTTAGATATGTTGATTGCATTGTGTGAAGGATCAGTTATAGGAATTGATGATATTTTGGTCAACAATAATCCATCAGGAAATTTTTCCAATCTACAAATGTATGCTCGTGTTGGAGAAATGACTCAAGATATTATCCCATTCTTTGGGGACATTTCTACAGAGATGTACCTGAATATGCGAGTGGTAAATGAACATTGGGTAGTGCAAAACACAGTGGGTAATGGAGTCGAAGGGATAGAAGTTGATCTGACATGGCCAGCGGGTTTATTCTATATGTCAGGATCTAATATAATAGAACAAGGCTTGTGGGTAGATATTCAATACAAATCTGTTGGAACATCAGACGCTGAGTATATCTCGTTTGATGGATATCCTGCACGTATGGGTGCCGCAACCCGAGAGGCGTATAGAGTTAGTGCTCGCATAGATGGGTTAGCACCAGGAGCGTACACTGTTAGAGTTCATAGAGATCCTGTGCCAATTAGTGTGTACGCTGTAACTGATTTTTATTGGACTGCATTACGTGAAATTGTGTACGATGACATGGCCTATCCTGGTGTTGCACTCCTTGGGTTACGCGCACTCGCAACCAATACGCTCTCTGGCACGGCCCCCAACGTAACGACGCTAGTTACTCGTGGCAATGTAAACGTACATGATGGAACGCAATGGACGACTCGGTCAAGTGATAATCCGGCCTGGGCTGCATATGACATGTTGGTCAACACACAGTATGGGGGACGTATTTCTCCATCTCGGGTGGACTTTCCCAGTTTTGAACGGTGGGCCAATTTTTGTGATGAACAGGTTCCGTATGGAAGTGAAGAACAAACAGAACGGCGGATTACGTTTAACGTGGTGCTGGATACATCCTCTTCTTTGTGGGATGCTGTAAATGTCGCGTGTCAAGTTGGACGAGGTGCAATTATCATTCGGGGTACCAAATACTTTGCGTACTATGATGCTCCTGGAGTACCCACACAACTGTTTTCTGTTGCGAACATTGTTCCTGATAGTTTTAAGGAATCTTATCTACCAGTAAAAGACCGGGCCACTGAACTGGAAATCCAATATGCTGATAAAGAAAATAATTACGAACGGTCATCTTTGAACGTTATGACCGATGAAGGGTTTGCGGGAACAGGTCTACAGCAAAAGACAACGATTTCCATGCTTGGGTGCGTAACAACTACCCAAGCATATCGAGAGGCCCGATATCGGTTATTGATGAATCAATATCTCATTCGTACTATTTCGTACGATGTGGGTATTGATTCATTAGCCTGTGAAGTGGGTGATTTAATTTATGTGCAGCATGATATTCCTTCATGGGGGTTAGGTGGTCGCATAGAAAGTGCAACCATCAATACGGTAACACTTGATCAGTCTATTGTGTTAGAAGAAGGAAAATCCTATCGCCTTATGGTTCGACATACCAATGATATGCTTTCTCAACGAACGGTCGTCGTTCCTGGGGGCGGATATACTGGTGACACAGTTACCGTAACAGCAGATTTCCCTCACGAGCCGAGTCAATACGATATTTATGTCTTCGGTGAAGTGGATAAAGACCGAAAGGTCTTTCGATTGGTTTCTGTACGCCGATCCAAGGATTTTGATTTTACGCTCACTGCATTGGAATATGATGAACGGGTGTATGCGGAGCAAATTGCACCCACACCGCCTCCGCCTGGAGACCCGTATGCTGTTCCTCCATATGTGACAGAAATTTCTACCTCATATCGGTGGTATGCAGATCCTACTGACCCAGTTGTTCCTCCTCCAGTTGATCCTGGAACCGGTGGTGGAAATGGGGGGAACGGGGGTACTAATGATAACGCTGACAGCACTGACGGAACAGGAACAGGGAGTCAAGGGGGAAGTGGTGGAGACGGAAGCACAGGTGGGGATACTGGTGGTGATACAGGTCAGTAATATATCATAAGCTGGATTAATCAAAAGGACATAGTATGCCCACGTTGACAGATTTCTTTTGGAAACCACCAGTAGGAACACCCTACGTGGAGTATTATCTCTTTTTACGACTACCAGGAGAAACGACCTGGAATCCAATGACTTCTGTGAAGCACCCGCGATGTACTGCGGTACTTCCCAATCTTGTTGTTGGGCAGACATATGAATGTACAATACTGAGTAAAACTCGTATGGGTGTCTGGAATACGTTTGAGGGTTCAACAATTCATACGTTTACTGTTGGAGATAATTCTCCTATACCGTCTGCTCCATCTGGATTTGCCTTAGCACCACGATCGTATGGGTTCAATGATGTTCTACTCGCGTGGACTCCTGGTGCAAACACCTATTACATGCAGGTGTGGTGGTCATTTGTGAATGATCGTGATTCAGCAATTCTGGCGGGAGAACCTGTGTGCAATCAACCACTCAATATCTGGGGGTACACTGCAAATCCGTATGGATGGTCTATTCAGTTTACCAGTGCAGATGCAGCCAGATATATCTATTGCTGGATTCGTCCTAAAAGTTATTGGGCGAAGTTAGGGGACTTTTATCCTTTTTCAAGATTTGAAGGACTTTTGGGGTATGTAGTCCCTGAAACTCCACCGGTAGATACCGGCAGATAGTTGCCGTTTCTTTGCGATAGAAAGGTGTAAAAATGACAGATCAAACCGTATTACAGTCGATCACTGATCATTTCGGGATCATCTTGAACTCCGTGCTGCTCGCGGCGGTCGGTGGGCTGGCCAAGATGATCAACTCTCGGTTCAAGGAGGTGGCAGAGCAACAAGAGAAGACGAACATCCACCTTGCAACACTAAACAACAGGGTGCATAAGGCCGAACAATCCTTGTATGATAACGCAAAGTTGGCGGAAACAATTCAAACTGCCCATGCCGAAACCCGTCGCCATTGTCAGGATACCAACAAGCGGGAGTTTGATTCGGTTTGGCGCACGTTATTTCAGGCTGCAATGAAGAACAAGGAAGATCAAGGATAGATAATCTAATGACACCAACATACATTGTTATCCACCATTCGTTGACAATGGACAGTGGTACAGTGTCTTGGGGAGCCATTCGGCGATATCACACAGAAACCTGTGGGTGGAAGGATATTGGGTATCACTGGGGAGTGGAACAGGTCGGGGACTATTATGAAATTCTGGTCGGCCGGACCATGGAAATGGATGGAGCGCATTGTGTCACTGCCAGTATGAATACACGGGGAATCGGCGTGTGTTGTGTTGGCAACTTTGATCTCGCACCTCCCCCACCTGCTCAACTAGAAGTCCTAACCAGATTGGTCGCGTGGCTGCAACATGAGTTTTATATCCCCCGCACGAAAGTAATTGGTCATCGGGATGCAGGGATGATGGTTAGTTTGGATTGGCATGTGGGGGCCTTCAAATCCTGCCCTGGAAAGTTATGGGATTTGACTGAATTTCGTAAACGACTTCCAGTTTAACGGAAGGATCACCATATGAAATGCCAAAAGATCATACAGCAGATTTTTCATTCGTTGTAACTCGTGGTCCTGTTGTTGCGTCGGGTACCTGTGGGGAATGTGGACGCTGTTGGTGGGAACTTCCTATGCCGTTGGTGTTTGGTCGTTGTCGGCGGGAGCATGACTATGCGAAAGGATACTATTTTAGAAAAGATTACAGATAAATTGGAGACAGAAACAACGCACGAGGTTACAAAATGAAGTATGATGGGTTTTGGTTATTGATTATTTTTGCTGTACTGATCACAGTCTGGATACTCACAGCTAGAAAGGGAGATCGATGATGAAGAAATTACAGTGGATCAGCATGGTGCTTGCGGTAGTGCTGTTGTCTGGGTGTGGAATGATGATGGGTGGGTATTCTGCAAAGGACATGAATGAGTGGGTGGCGCAAAGTGAGGCAATCAACGCAAATGGGTGTGTCTATATGCGAGGGAATGCTCGCCCGTATGCTGATGTGAGCATGATGTATATTGCCGCGTATGGTAAGAATGCCCCGCAGTATCTGGAATGCCTTGAAGCAATTCCTCCAGAAGCACGATTCATTAATCCATCACGGCAATTGCCGTGAAACATTGGCTTCCGTGGAGTACATACCTTTCACGTAGAGGTAAATCAATAGTGTTTTATCTTCTACTGATCAGCGTACTTGGAAGTATCGTAACCTTGTCAATAATTATATCAAAACTTCTTGATTGGTTAATTGAACAACCGGTTGTTCGAGGATGGGTACTGCGATGACTACAGATTGGATCGTCTATCGGCGAAAGTACAAATATCGCTTATTTGACGATTACATCACGCAGCTACCCTTCAAGGTGTCTATAGATATTATCACTCCATTTGTTACTTTGTCTAGAAGTGGAGCGTTAATTATCAAGGAAGGGTATTCCTGGGATGGCCCCAGTGGTCCGACGTTTGATACAGATAATTTCATGCGTGGATCATTGGTGCATGATGCACTGTACGAGTTGATGCGTGCCAATTTGCTGAATCACGAGATCTATCGTATCAAAATAGATACTGTGCTTTTTCAAATGTGTTTAGAAGACGGCATGAATTGGCTGCGAGCATGGTGGGTATATCGTGGGGTTCGGTGGGGAGGACATGCTGTAGCAGATCCCCAATATGTAAAGCCATTACTACGATCTCCAAACAAAAAGTGGCAGTTATCCAATCAGTATAGGTAGTTGTTGGCTCGGTATGGTACTATAGTCCTTGCCGTGCTCGGGACGAACTGTGTGCTACAAAACACTTTGAAAAGAAAGGAAGGAAGAATTATGGCAGATCCCGTTGTGCAGGACGTCTCTCAGGCAGCGCAGGCTGCCGCTCAAGCTGCCGCGCAGAACATGGCAGCGCAGGTAGCTCAGCAGATTGCTGAGCAGGTCGGTCAGGCTGTTTCCCAGGCCATCCAGAAGTTCATGCAGACTACCGGGGCCGCCACGATTGGGACGGGCGTGTCCGGGGCTCAGACCACCAGCCAGTCCACGCGGGAAGAGTTGGGCGACATCGGTGGGACCGAGAACATCGAGGCCAATCTCGCGGCGAACACCAACCTCATCATGGCCAATACCAAGCGGACCTATGATGAGTACCAGCATGAGTCGCTGGAGAGTGTCCGGCGCAATCGGTCCTACGTAGACAAGATCCTCGCGGAGAACGCGAGCCACGACCATCGGGTTCGGCAGATTGCAGAAATTGCCCTGTCCAACGCGGTGGATACCGCTAATCTCGTGAACAAGCAGGCCGTGGCCCATCGTGACGTCGCCATTGACCGGACCTGGAACGTGGACGAGGTGTCCACGCTGACCGCCAAGTCTGGCGTGCAGGCCGACACGATCCAGTCCATCGTGGCCGCGACTGTGGCTGCGACCCTGTCCGAGATCAACAAGCAGAAGGCAGCCTAACGGTTAGAGCCTCTATTCGTCCCGAGCGAACCCAGGAGGACTAGCCAACGAGCATGAGGGCTAGGGGGGTAGCTACCCCCCTAGCCCTTAGTGTTTCTGATTGCAAATTAGGGGCCTTCGAGGCCCTCAGAGGGGGTGTTTAGGGTGGCAATAGTGGGGTTTTCTAGGGCCGCATATGCCCGTAACACCTGATTCTGTAGCTGCGTATGAAAGTGAGAAGGCAAGGGGACGAATTCTGCTTGTTGGGCTACTGCAATATCTAACCAGTCTTTTAATCGGTTCTTAACTTGTCCCATATCGGATACAATATAGGGAGTGACATTAAAGTGTCGGAGTAGGGTGCCCGCAGCATTGATATCAACTAATTGGGCTACTCCGACAGAGAGGCATTCATAGAACCGTGTTGCAGGACTGGTATCTCGGCCATGAGAATATTCATCTTCAATGTAAATGGTGGTGGTCCATTGGCTGAGTTCTCTGTACAGAGAATTTAACGGAGGAATTAAAGAGACCTTGTTACCAAGCAGGCGACGAAAATCGTCGTGACTCACTTCTGGAGCACTGATAGTTGTTGTGTAGGGAACTTGGTCTCCGAAGTAATCGAGCAATGATTGACTTCTTCTTTGTCGTAGATCCCCGTAGTAAAACAATCCAGGAAATTTAGTAAAAGATTTATCAACACTATACCGATATCCAATCATATTCCAATTCACGTAAGACCCTTGATCAAACTGGAGTATTTTATTCGGGATGGTAGACCAGTAAATAGGTTTCCAGGGTCGGTTATCTTTTTTGTAGGCGTCGCGAAATGCGATCGGTGGACGTAACGCATAATCATTTTGAACAAACACAAACCGTTCGGCAAACTGAGCAACACGCGCCATGTACATCCGCCAATCTTCACTGGCAAACGCATCAAGCCCATTAACATAGATCATGGTATCTACGGTCAATGGGGGGTCTTGCACTAGACTGGTGTACAAAGGAACTTGTAAGACATTGGCGATGTAGTTTGCAAGACGCCAACCAAGCTGTTGAGGCCGATGGATCCAATAGAACACAGCGGTTTTCATGTGTTGTTTTCCAAATGAGTGGTTGCTTTGTCTATGGCTGTTTGGAGTTTATTGGTAAAGACTGCGACATTTGGCCGACTGCGAAATAGCTTCAAACAGTTGACCATATCTCGCAAGAGATCTTCTGTATCCAAACGCCTGAGCAGCAAGTTGGTTCGGGACTCCTCAAGAATTTTTCGTTCATTGATGAGTCTCTTGTTTTCTTTCCGAAGGGCTTCATTTTGATCTGTCAGTAGTTGGTTGTAACCTTCTAAAGTTGTGACCATTCCAGCGTACTCGCTGAGTACCTTGTCCCTACTTCCAAAGATGACTCGCCAATTTTTAAACATTGGTCTCTCCATGCTGAAGTATCCACGCCCGGTGGCCGTCGCGGTATCCAACCGTGTTGTCTTGCACCCATTGAGATTCTGTAGGGAAAATAGTGGATCTGAAGGAACTGTGCAGATTTATTGAGGCGTTATACCATCCTGTGCGGAACCCTTCACGGTAGGCGTCAGTGCTTTTAAGTGGATGATTACTGTCTTGGAGAACTTCCACCCAAGTTTTCAGTATTTTCATATTTCCTCTCAGGGCCAATGGCCAAATTTTGTCAATAATTCTTCTAGCAAAGGTAAGCGGACATGCCATCGTTCTTGCAGAATTTTATATGCGTCAACATCCCCAGCTTTGGCCTGTTGTTCCAATACAAAGCGAAGTGCGAGTTTGGCGTCGTAGTCTCGAATGTTTTGGAGTTCTTTGGTATTAAAAAACTCTTCGCGTGTTTTGAACGTAACACCAACCTGAAGGGGGATATGGTGCCGATATTTCTTGTGAGCATTGTTTCGTAGGGTTTTGTGATCGGCGTGCTCTGTGCAAGCACAGAGGCGAGCGGCTCCATAGCTTTCTACATGATACGAAATAAAGAGACTAAAGATTTTACATCCTCTGTACACACAGCCAATAGATTTTTCTAGTTCTCCGTTCAAAATTCTTCGCCAGGGTGTCCAGGCCCGTTTACATTTTTCGCTGATTTGTACCTCCTTCTTGATTAGGCGTTTCAACTCTTCCGAAAGCATAGATACTCCTTATGTGTTGCGTAACTCCATCAGGAGTTTTCCTAACATATTTATTCCAATTCCATCAACGGTTCCCCAGAAACGGTCACCCCAGGTATTTCCTTCTTCCAAGAATGCGGGGGCCGTCGCTAGGAGTTTTTGACGCAAAGGCTCATTGCTGAATTTGCTAACAAGAATTTGTCGCATAATATCAACTCTAGTCTTTTCCCAATCAGGACGGAGTGGCGCCTGTCGGCCTAATTGCTTTGCCTCTACTGGTGTATCAGCGTGCCGGATACGTTCGCGCCATTTGAGATCATCTGTCTTGGCAGCTTGGAACGCAGCTTCCGCACTTCCGTAGACTTCCTCATCAAAGTAGACAGGGCAGGACCAGAAGTTGGAAAGGAACGCATGTGATCCACGAAACTTTGTGATTCGTTCAACAGCTTTCATGAATGCCTCTTTTAGAAGTTATTCAAGAATCTGTATCCCCATCGGGCGATGTGAATGGCGTCGGCTTCATGTTCACTTACAGTTTGAGCATCTCGTTTCGGGGTGAGGTATTGGTAAGAAGCCAACATCATTTCTGGCTTCTTGGCCTTCCCACTCCCCGTCGCGAATTTCTTCAAGGTCATGGTATTGACTGGGATTGGAATACATTGCCACGCCGCACATCGTTCTTGAACGTGAGCAGCCATCCCTGTTGTGATTCTGGTGGTAAAGGCTCCACGAGAAAAGGGCAATTCATACGCGATAGCTGTGAGGGGACCGTATCGGTCTTGCGCCCAGGTGAGAAATGCACGAAAGACCACGAACATCGCTCCATACCCTTTATCAGCATAGGCGCTGAACGACACTGTATTGGAACCAAGCACTTTGCCGTCACGTACAATCGCCCATCCGGTTTGGGTGCCAGGGTCTACTCCGAGTACAGTAGTTACAACAGTTGATGACATTGTGTTTTCCTGTTTGTGCGGCCTGTTGTACACCCTAACACCCAAACCAAATGGTCTGAGGTGGCTCTGAGCGCGTCGTTTTTTATCCTAGTTTGGCGTAAGGGTAGGTTTTTACCAGCTTGTCGAAGATACGCTTGGTTTCCTCCATGGCTTCCTCTGTAGTCGCGCCATAGGTTTTAACTTCAATAGTCACCACGCCGTTAGATCCACGGTTCAACGCGACACTGTGAGGGTTTAACGGCTCAGTGATAATGTGCTGTGCATCGTCAGTCGTGAGTGGTGTTGCCTTTGTGATCGCCATGTCTTTGCTCCCTTAGCATGTGATTTGTGTACAATGAAGGAGGGATAGCTTAAAACTATCCCCCCTTCACCCCATCCTACTTCTTCGGTTTTGGTCCCTTAGGACCACAGGGCTTTTTCGCCATAGCCTCACCTCCCTTTCAAGCAAAATACTACCGCCGAGCGGCATGTTCTGGAAGGAATGTCTTGTTGGCAGTCTTGAGGAACAAGTCCTCATTGGTTTGCAACATCAACAACTTTGCAAGAATTTCATCACCAGCAGGATAACACATATCCTTGCTGTGGATACAGAAACTTGCAACTTTGCGCGTTGCATCGGCCAATTCATAAACCCGCCCGTCAATGTCTATGCGGTAGGTGACTGTGCCTTTGCTGCCAACAATATCAATATGCTTGTCGGCTTCCAGTTGTTTACGCTGCCGTTCGTCCAAGAACTCCTTGAGGAGTCGCATAGCCTTGTCCGCTGATTCCTTTTCTCGGCGTGCGCGCTCTTTGCGCTCCGCTTCCATGCGATCCAGTTCTTTCTGATAGGCTTTCTTGGCAGCCGCTTCGGCCTCTAGCCGTTTGGTCTTCTCTTCTGCGGTTTCTGGCTTGGTCATTGCGGCAACTTGAACTGGATACGAAATTACCCAAGTGAACCAGGGACTTTGATTGGTGGCGATGTTGTCAGTGGTTGCCGTGGTGCCTACCCATGTCCCCCAGACCCTGTAGGTATCTGAGGCTACAGAGCCTCCACTATTTCCTGCCCAGGAGTACCAAGTCCCATTGGTCGTGGAGGCAGCAGTAGTGACAGTTGCAGTAGTGACATTATTATCGTAGTTGACTTGTTGAACCCACTGAGGGTAGATCTCGACAATGGCCATGTCAGCCTCCAACCAGCGGCGGAGCCATGATCAACTTCTCCGCGTACTCGTCAAACTTGTCGATCACTTCACCCTTTGATGCATCAGCTTTCACTCGGTAACCCAGAAAACCGTCTTTCTTGAGTTTGTCCCACATGGACCGGGCCGCTTCTACTTCGTGGGGGTTGTTCCTGCTCCAAGTCAACCGGGCATCGCCCCCATCCTTTTCTCCCTTGCCTCGCATGATTCGCAGTTCTCCGTCCATCGTGTGTCCCCTTTCTTGAGGTTAGCAGTTAGCCCTCAACCGTGTTGCGTTGTCCCTCTCTGGCTGGTCCTCCTGTGCTAAGGGAGTCTTCCCGTGCTGAAACAAGCCGTGCTTCATCAAACCACACTTCGTCATACGGCTTGCCATCTTTGAATCCTTGTGGCTGCACACCGATACGGACACACCCCCACAACCATTCACTTCGACAGACCGCCACCCCGGTCAACCCGGTCACTGAATCCTTGACGATGGAGCCTAGTGCAATCATTTTGTTTTGTCCCTTTCTGTGAGGAGGTTTGTTGCCAGCTCAACCCACTCATCAGCCGTATGCTGAACAATAGTGGGTTTCCCTTTCACGAAACAGTCTATATCGAAGATAATATCCCACCACGCATGAAGTGATCCTGTGTTCCAGGCAACGAGCCATAACTTATATTCTAGTTCTTTAAGTATTTGAATTTTTCTTTCGTGTTCGGTTTGCATTATGCCGGTTCCATACGTTGAATTTGTTGAATAAGACCTTTGATAACTGCTGAACCGGCAATAGTCTCCCATTCCTGGGAAACAAGAATATCAATTACTCGTTCCCGCATAGCCAGTTGTCCTCTGACCCATCCTTCTTTACGATGTTTGTAGCGTTCAATACTTTTGGTTTGACATTCTGGTGGGTGTGCGCCATAGCAGGATTCATACGTAAGCATCATTGTTTTATCTTTCATGTGGGATTACTTTTAGTTCTCCACCAGATGTGACCCTTCCTCGTCTAGCACAGCAGTCAATACCATATCCGGCTCGACCAAACCGGCTAACGTATCGTTATGGGTAATCAGTAACCCGGTGCCGTGTTCTTGGATCTGTTGGCGCAGCCAATGGGCGAAGATTTCCATCCCCAGGCTGTCCAGGCCGTCCCCTGGTTCATCATATACCCGTAACCGAATGGGGCGGGCGCTTCGGCTGGCAGCCAGATCCTGGAGGGCTGCAAATGCGGCAAGGTCTATACGGCACCCTTGCCCTCCACTTCCCAAGGAGTAGCTATTGGCCCCCCACATCCAACTGGCCATGAACGAGAGTTTCTCTTTCATGGCTCCAGATTTCAATGCGGACAACGCGCTTACCCGCAACTCTGCTTCTCCGGCCGTAAGGAGTTTCAGGTGGTATTGCAATCGGTCATTCAAAAATGACTCTACACTTTCAAACAGCAAGGATCGAATGCCTCGATCTCCAAACGCCTCTACCCAAAATTCTGCACAGGCAATCGTGCGAATCGCTTGTTCTCTAGCCTGCGTAGTTTGTTTTAAGGTCACCTCAGTAGTGACTTTTTCCTTTTGAAGTGTTTCTAACGCAGCGGCACCTTCCCAGGTGGCCTCTTGCTCCAGTGTCAAGAATATTTTCGCATTGCTTAACGTGGTTTCTGCGTGGAGTTTGGTTTCTAACGCAAGGGTCATGGCGCTTGTGCTACCTTCACCTTCCACCCGTAAGACGTCTCGTTCGGTACGAAATGTGGAGTATTTGGCACTATGGGCTTCTAAGGCTTTTTCTGATTGTGACCACAGGGTTTTGTACTGATGTACGATTTTTTGTTGAGCCTCTAGGGCGGTTTTTGCTTTTTGAATATCTGGTGCAAAGGCTTTCTGCACTAGAGGAATCATCTTTGCATCTAACTTTGTCCGACATTTTGGGCATGCAGGACTGGTGGTTAATTCCTCTAAGTTTTGGGTGAGTTCAGTGTGCTTGGTTTGGAGATGCCCTTCATCACGATTCGCTTGGTTAAGGGTACTGGCAACCGTGGTGACTTCCTGTCCTAACCGCACTCGTTCATTCCAAATTGCTCTGGCTTGTTGTGCGAGTGTGTGTTTGGCGGTGAGTTCTTTTACACGCTGAATGGCAAGTGTAATACTCTCTTTGGCCTTTGTGACTTCTTTTTCTGCTTCGGTAATTCGCATCAATTTATTTTGAGTGAAATGGTTCCGGACCTCTATAAGCTCATTAATTTGTTGACCGGTTAATTCCCACCGTTCTGTGAGTACGGTAATATCGGATTCTAAAGAGGTAACACGATTCTTCCATTCGTCACGCCATTGCTTTGCTTTGTCTAGGGTTTTGCGAAAATCAATGCCTTGAATTTCATCCAAGGTTCGCAAAATATCTGCTTGGCTGGCCGACATAATACGATCGTTCTTGTTTTGCCCGTAGACCACCGCATGCCGGAAGGTCATAGGACCATACCCAAGGACTGCGTTGATCTTTGCTTGGGTATCTTTAACATCAATAGCACTAACCAAGGTGTCATTTTTGAATAAGGAGAGTTTAGTTGGACGAGCCTGTCGTTCAATGCGGTACGCATCCCCATGTTCATCGTGCATGGCTAGTACAACTTGACATGGTTCAGTGGTGAACCGGCAGGCTACTGCGTCCCCTCGATGGATAGTCCCATCTAATCCAGGAAAGGTTTCCCCAAATTTCGCCCAATTGATTACGGTGGGGATTGTAGACTTCCCGGAATTATGGACAACCACTCCATTTGCCACAAAATTGTTAGTAGATGGAACATGTATATCATACACAGTTTGAAAACCAACATCCTCAACAGCGATTACAGTGTGGTTAATTCTCGCAGAACGATGGCGTTCGGCGACAGCTTGACCAATACGTTTTTTAACGGCGTCTGTATGGTGTTTTCCTGCCATACCTCTTGGATGCACACCATGTCTTTGCCAACCAGCTAATCCAGCTTTATTTCTTATTGACGTATGTTCGCTGATATGTTGAGTTCCATCTTTCCATTCCAGATTAGTTATTCTTTGGTCTAGTGATTTTAGATTTTTGTGATGAGCGTGAACAGTTTTTGGTCTCGGGCCGTAGATTTCTGATAAAATTAATCTAGCTTCACGTATTCGGCCTGTACAACCTGTCCACACTAAAATTGATTCTCCTTGGATTAAATCGCCATTATGAGTACTGGCTCTACGATACAATGAACACAATCCGTCTCCAGGGCGTAGTTCATCTAATCGTTTCCATGTTTTGCCGTCAGACAATAAAACCAAATGATCTGGTGTACCAACTATTTCCAAAGGTGGAATTAAGCGACCCCCTTGACCTGCACCTCGTGGTCCAGTGTATTTAGTTAATTTGATCTTGATTACTTTAGCCTTTTGTTGAGTGCATTTAACCCATGCCGCTTGTCGTAAAACAATTTTTCCATTTTGCCAAGTGTAGATCCACGGCTGTTTACCAACTAGACTGCGTATTGGTATTCCTTTTGGATACTTGGATAAATCACGTGGACAATCTATGAGAGTATTTCCCACAAGACAGCCGTTGGAATTGGCCGCTTTGCTGATTTGGTTGTCTCCATTGACCAGCACCAAACCAAGGTCCATGAGGCGCAGCGATTGGCGCTGCCGATACAGCATGAATTGTTCCCACTCTACAATGTTATAATTCATGTGACCCTGCCATGCTGAGTGTGGAGTTAAACAACGGTTTGTCTAGTGGTTCTACGATAAATTGGTCTGGGGTATACCCTGGATTAATTTCGCATAAGTCCAATATGAATTTTTGTGCGCGTTTCTTAGACACCGGACATATTCCAAGTGTCGGGGTTCTAGTGAAAGGATGCCAATAGGTTTCCCCATCCACACACCCTTGAAAAATTCCTAAATCCACATGCCGAATTTGCATGATATTTTCAGTGAGACAGATTGTGCGTTTTTCGCGATCTATATGCGTGGTTGCTTTTGGATCTCTTTGACTTGCCATAGAACGTACCTCGTATTTCCTCAACAATTTACTGTAAATTATCCATCAACATAAGACCGGCCTTTTCTAACGTCTCCACAGTGACTCCCTCAGGAGTAGTCTTTGTTTTGAGATACGCCCGAACCAGTTCTTTACTGCTCATGCCAGCGTGGAGCTCAGCACGTTTTACACTTGCGCCTTTCTGTGGTGGTTTGATATGGGCGTAAAACATTCTGGGCTTGACAACCGCGCGTAGCTGTTCCAGTAAAGTGATGTCTGTTTTGTGGGGAACAGTGATTTCCACAAAATCGTTTCTCCACTCGGGAGTGGTTTGCTTTTTGGCCTTGGTAATCCATAGAGCTAATTTTGTATTGACATTCAATGTTGTGTCTTCTGATAAATCAATCCGTTGAAATCGAGGGGCAGAAATTACCAAAGGGGTCACGACTTTGGGTGCATTTAAATCCACCAGTAGTGCTCCCTTGTCTTGTTCTGTTTCATCCTTTCGCTGTGCGTAGGGACTGCCTGCGTACCACACCTCACCTTCCACGACTAGCTTACCCTTTCTGTTAGCTCGAAACTCCCGAACCCGTTGCTGTTTATGGATATCCCCAAAGAACCCCCAGTCAAACACGCGGTCTTTGATATCTAGCCCGAATGCTGCCAGGGGCAATCCCCGTTTTAATTGATAATCCCCAGATCCAATTTTTGCCCCTTCCAAAAAGGCGTGACTAAAGATAATCTTGGCTTTAGCCTGCTTGGCTTGCTGGACATAACTGTCCAGGTCACTCCACGTGGGGGACCACGGGTAGAACAACGCCATTTCTCCCAACAAATCTTTGCTTAGGATTGGCTTAGTCACCAAGGCCATGTTCTGCACATGCCGAAATACCTCAAGTCCTGAGGACTGGCCCTTCACTCCATCATGGTTCCCTGCCAGAATGATTGTGTGATTTAAATACCGTGAGAAAATATCCATGTATCCGTTTAGCACAGCGTCATACCACTTGTCTTTATGATTTTTCAAATCTCCCCCAATGACCAGCACACACTGATGTTGCTCAGCCAAAGCGCAAGCCTGTTCTACAGCATTAAGCCCATCTTGCAATCGGTCCATCCCGTTATTGGCACTAAACTCGCGGAATGGGTGAACATGTAGGTCGGCAACATGAATGAATTTCACGGGGCTTTCCATCCTATAGGACTATTTGGTTGTCCCATTTCGATGTAACATTCCGTGCAGGCGAAGTGTCCGTTCTCTGGATTATACGTCCCTTCTTCTCGCTGAACAAATTGAGTCGGAGTGCATTCATATTCTTGTGCTGCTTTAAAGTATTCTTTGATTTGCTCTGGTCTTTTGTGACACCCAATACA
>Ga0315291_10005885_pt1 | contig 15312 bp, 11 predicted proteins | sample YL17G12_20_MG_FD_203070 | JGI IMG/M metagenome (GOLD analysis project Ga0315291, IMG submission 203070) | Sediment microbial communities from Yellowstone Lake, YNP, Wyoming, USA - YL17G12_20 | ecosystem: Environmental > Aquatic > Freshwater > Lake > Sediment | place: USA: Wyoming | collected...
TCCCTATGAAGATGGTCGCATTGTACAGGGAACTTGTGGAGGAATTATGGAGAGGCGGTGGAAGAACGATGGAGGCTGGAGCACGGCTTGCACGGACGGACACGATGGAGTACAATCGGTCCGGCCGGACAACGGGACTCGCTCAACACCGCTGTTAGACTTGAAGGGTGGCCTCTAATAGGGTTCGTAGTGGCGACTTCAGTCGCTCTTCGACTCGGGCAACGACTAAAGTCGTCACTACGAGCCGTGAAAACCTGGTAGGTTCGCAAAGGAGGGAGCAATATGAGAGAAAGTCTGGAAGATGCTCTGCGCAAGAGCGACGCCGAATACGCCGACGTCCGCATCGAGGACGTCACCTCGTCCTGGATCAACTTCCGAGGCCGGGAACTGGACAGCATCGGCTCGTCCAAAACGGTGGGCGGCATCGTGCGGGCGCTGGTCAAAGGGGGCTGGGGGTACGCCACCTTCAACGACCTGGGCGACCTGGAGCAGAGGGTGCAGGAAGCTTGCGAATCGGCCCGCCTGGTGGCCCAGGACGAGACCCACTTCGTGCTGGTCGAGCCGGTCGTGGACGAGATCAAGGCCACCCTCGAGCAGGACTTTCGCCAAATTCCCTTGTCCCAGAAAGAGGCCGTGATCGAGGAGTACAACGAGATCGTCCTCGGCTACCACAAGAGCATCGTGACGTCCAACGTCGGCTACGGCGACAGTTTCAGAAAAGTCTGGTTCGCCAGTTCCGAGGGCGCCTACATCGAGGATGAGCAGCCCGACACGTACGTCTTTACCGCCGCCACGGCCCGCGATGGCGATAACGTCCAGAATGCCTACGAGGGCTGCGGTGGCAGCACCGGCTTTCAACTGGTGGAGGGTTTCCACAGCCAGGCCGAGACCGCTGCCAAGAGGGCCGTGGACCTGCTCGCCGCCCCGCCCGTCACGGGGGGCACCTACACGGTGGTTGTGGACCCACACCTGGCCGGCGTCTTTGTGCACGAAGCGTTCGGGCACCTGAGTGAGTCCGACTTTGTCTACGAGAACGAGCGCATGAAGGAACTCATGCAGTTGGGCAAGCGCTTCGGCGCAGGTTTCCTGAGCGTGGTGGACGATGGCTCCCTGCCGGGCCAACTGGGAACGCACCGCTACGATTTCGAGGGGGTGCCCACCCGCAAGAACTATCTCATCCAGGATGGCATCCTGGTGGGCCGGCTGCATTCCCGCGAGACCGCCGCCAAGATGGGTGAGCAGCCTACCGGCAACGCCCGCTCGGTGGGCTATCAGCACCCGCCCATCGTACGCATGACCAACACCTACATTGACCAGGGCGACGTCTCCTTCGAGGACATGATCAGGGACGTGAAACTGGGGGTGTACGCCATCAACGCCATCGGCGGGACCACCGCGCTGGAAATGTTCACTTTCAGCGCCGCCCATGCGTACATGATCCGGGACGGCCAAGTGGCCGAACTCGTGCGGGACGTGGTCCTGGCCGGCAACGTATTCGAGACCCTGATGAACATTGATATGCTCAGCGACAAGGTGGAGTGGGCGCCAGGGGGGCCTGGAGGGTGCGGGAAGGGGGGCCAGAATTCCTTGCGCGTCGGCCTGGGTGGCCCGCACGTGCGCATCCAGAACGTGGTAATCGGAGGCAGGCAATGATCGCAGGTCAGTTGGTCGAGCATGCGCTGAAGCAAGCGCAGGGGGCGCAGGCCACCTTGTGGCAGAGCGAGTCCACGGCGGTGTCATTCGAAAACGATAGGCTCAAGTCCGCCCTGTCCTCGCAGAGGACCGAGATCCACGTGAAAGTGATCCTGGATGGCAAGGTGGGCACGTCCCATACCACTGACATCCAGGACCTCGATGGAGTGGTGGCCAGGGCCCTGGAATCCGCCGCCTTCGGCAGCCCCGCCCACTTCCAGTTCCCCGGCCCTAGGGACGTAGCAGATGTGCAGGTCTACGACGAGGCCGTGCCGCCGGTGACCAAGCCGGAGATGGTGCAGACCGGCCAGGAGATGCTGGAACTCATCAAGGACTACAACCCCGACATCCTCGTCGGTGCCGGTGTCCACAAGCAGGTGAGTCGAAACGAGTTTGCCAATTCCAGCGGCGTCCAGTTCACGGACGAGACCACGGATTTCAGCGTCGGCGCCTCCGGCCAGTTGGTGCGAGGCACGGATATCCTGGAGGCCGGATACGGCTTCGGCTGGCGGAAACGGGCCATAGACCACGTGGCCATTGCCAGGCAGGTGATTGAGCGGTTCAAGATGGCGGAAAAGATCGCTCCCATCCGCTCGGCTGCCATGCCGGTCATCTTCGCTCCCACCGGGATGGGGGTGTTAGGGTTGGCCCTGATATTGGGCTTCAATGGCAAGAACGTGTTCCTGGGCTCCTCGCCGCTGGCCGGCAAACTGGGGGAGCGCATCGCCGATGTCAAGTTCTCCCTCACCGACGACCCGTTGGTGGACTATGCCGGGAGCAGCAGCCGGTACGACGGCGAGGGGATCCCCCACCAGGTTACTCCCCTCATTGAGGGTGGAGTGTTGAAGAATTTCCTGTACGACCTGGACACGGCCGGCCGGGCCGGCACCAGGACCACTGGCCATGGCGTGGGCTGCCACCCGACGAACCTGATCTTCGTTGAGGGAGATACGCCCTACGCAGAGATGATCAAGAGTGTCCAGGAGGGTTTGCTGGTCTACGACGTGATCGGCCTGGGCCAGGGCAACCCCATCAGCGGCGAATTCTCCGTCAACGTCCAACTGGGGTACAAGATCGAGCACGGCGAAGTCGTGGGCCGGGTCAAGGACGTCATGCTGGCGGGCAACGTCTACGACGCGCTCAAGGACGTCGTCGCGATTGGCGACCAGGCCGAATGGCTCAGCGCCTTCGGCGGCTCCCACTTCGTCCCCCCGATCCAGATCGGCTCACTGAGTGTAGTGGCGCGCTGACTGGAGCTGGAACCTCGCTTGTCACCAGCCCAGGTTTGTGATACCATCACGGAAGGTAACCCTTCACCCCCTCTCCCTCACAGGGAGAGGGTCGGGGTGAGGGTGAGGTCTCCGCCGAAAGGGAATATTCATATGCATTACCAAAACCCCGTCATTCCCGGCTTCTACCCCGACCCGAGCATCTGCCGGGTGGGGGAGGACTATTACCTGGTCAACAGCTCGTTCGAATACTTCCCCGGCGTGCCGAACTTCCACAGCCGTGACCTGGTGCACTGGCGGCAGATCGGCCACTGCCTGACGCGCTCCAGCCAACTACCCCTGGGCAAGGCCTGGAGTTCCGAGGGCATCTATGCGCCAACCATCCGCTATCACCAGGGCGTCTTTTACATGACCACCACCAACGTCTCCGAAGGGGGCCATTTCTACGTCCATACCCAAGACCCCGCCGGTGAATGGTCGGAGCCGCTGTGGGTGGACCAGGAGGGGATTGACCCCTCCCTGTTTTTCGACCATGACGGCACGGTCTACTTTACCAGCCAGGGCCGGCAGGGCATCACGCAGAGCGTGATTGACGTGGCGACTGGCCAACGGTTGACCGAGCCCCGTGTCATCTGGACCGGCTCGGGCGCCAAAAGCCCCGAGGGGCCGCACCTCTACCAGATTCACGGCCGCTACTATCTTCTGGTGGCCGAAGGCGGCACCGAGTACGGGCACATGGAGACGATCGCCCGCAGCGACAGCCCCTGGGGCCCGTTCGAGAATTGCCCGCGCAATCCCATCTTGACCCACCGTAGCACCGGCAGCCCCATCCAGGCCACCGGCCACGGCGACCTGGTGCAGGCCCACGACGGCCGCTGGTGGATCGTCTTTCTCGGCATCCGCCCGCACGGCTACCCCCCTTGCTATCACCTGGGCCGCGAGACCTTCCTGGCCCCCGTGACCTGGGTGGAGGCATGTCCCGAGCCTGGTCGAGGGAATGGCTGGCCCGTCGTCGGCCAGAACGGCCAGGTGTCGCTGGAGATGGAAGCCGATGGCCTGCCCACCTGCTCGCCGCCCTCATCCTCATCCTTCACCTGCTCGCCACCCCCGTCCCCGGGGGCGGCAGAGCGCGATGATTTCGACTCCCCCCGCTTGCGGCTGTGCTGGAACTTTTTGCGCAACCCCCACCCGGAGGATTGGTCGCTGGCCGAGCGCCCCGGCTGGCTGCGCTTGACCGGCTCCGCCTCCACGCTGGAGGACAAGGCCTCTCCCGCCTTCGTCGGCCGGCGGCAGTGCCACTTTGAGTGCCGGGCCGCCACCTACCTCGAGTTCGACCCCCAGGTGGACGGGGAAGAGGCAGGGCTGGTGGCGCGCATGAACGAGCGCCATCATTACGAGATCGCCGTCACGTGGCGGGACGGAGCGCGCTGCGTCATCGTGCGCCGCCGCATCGGCACCCTCCAGGCGGTGGTGGCCCAGGGGCTGCTGGAACCCGGGCCGGTCCAGTTGGAGATCGCAGCGACCCACGACCAATACACCTTCTCGTATGCCCAGAATGGGCAATCCTTTCAGCCGTTGGCCAGCGGGGAGACACGCTATCTCTCCACCGAGGTAGCGGGCGGGTTCACGGGTGTCTATCTGGCCATGTACGCCACCGGCAATGGCCGTGCTTGCACCACGCCGGCCTTCTTCGATTGGTTCGACTATGCATCGTAGGTCACGTTTGCAACGTGACGGTCCTCAGATGCGGGTCTTGTTGAGATAGATGTAGGGCAAGTTGCCAACTTGCCCAGGAGAGCACGCCATGCCGAAAAATGAGACTCACTCGATCGCAAACCCCTACGGCTATTTCGACGCCGCCAACCGCGAATACGTCATCACCCGCCCTGACACCCCCACCCCCTGGATGAACTATCTGGGCGAGGGCCGCTACGGCGGCATCATCTCCAACACTGCCGGCGGCTACTCCTTCGACCGCGACCCGCGCACCCGCCGCGTGACGCGCTACCGCTACAACTCTATCCCGGCCGACCAGCCCGGCCGCTACGTCTACCTGCGCGACCAGGAGACCGGCGAATATTGGAGCCCCACCTGGCAACCGGTGGTCGGCCGCCAGCTAGAGGCCTACGAGTGCCGCCACGGCGCGGCCTACACCCGCATCCAGAGTACCTACCGTGGCATCGCCGCCAGCCTCCTCTACTTCGTCCCGCCGGGCGAAGCGTGCGAGGTGTGGGTCTTGAGCGTGAAGAACGTGAGCGACTGCCCGCGTCGCCTGCGCTCGTTCAGTTACGCCGAGTTCGGCTACTATGACGCGCTCATAGACCAGCAGAACCTCGACTGGGGCATGCACATCGTCCACAGCCGCTACGCGGATGGGACGATTGTCACCTCCACCCAGTTCCGGCCCACGCTGACCTTCTTCTCCAGTAACGTCACCCCCGCCGGTTTCGACACCGACCGCGAAGTCTTTATCGGCCGCTGCCGCGACCTGGCCAACCCCGTCGTGGTCGAAACAGGCGAACCGCGCCAGAGCGAAGCGCCGCGCGGCAACAACGTCGGCTCCCTGTGCCACGACCTGGTACTTGCGCCGGGGGAGGAGCAAGAGATCATCTACGTCATGGGCGTGACGGACGATCCTGGGACAGTCGCTCCCCTCCTGGCCCGCTACGGGCAGCCGCGCGAGGTGCAGGCCGCGTTCGAGGCGTTGCGCGCCGATTGGGACATCTACCTGGGCCATTTCACCGTCGAGACGCCGGACGCCGAGATGAACGCCATGCTCAACTTCTGGAACCCCGTCCAGTGCCGCGCCACACTCTACTGGTCCCGCTTCGTTTCTGCCTACGAGACCGGGCTGGGGCGCGGCATGGGCACCCGCGACTCCGCGCAGGACACGCTGGCCACCGTGCAGGCAGCCCCGGCGCGCGCGCGGGAGATGCTCGACGTGCTCTGGCATTTGCAGTTCCGGGACGGCCACACCTGGCACCAGGTCTTTCCGCTCACCGGCGAGGGTGGACCAGGGCTGGCAGGCGAGTTCCCCGACTGGCCGCAGTGGTTCAGCGACGATCACCTGTGGCTGGTCCTCGCCGTGTGCGCCTACCTGCGCGAGACCGGCGACTTTGCCTACCTGGACCACCGCGTGCCATACTGGGACAGTGAGGATGCTCCTGCTGGCGGCGACACGATGTGGGACTATGTGCTGCGGGTTCGAGGAGTGTCACGGCTCGACCCCCTGGAACAACCTGCTGGCGGCGACACGATCTGGGACCACGTGTTGCGGGCGGTGGACTTTACGCTCACCCATCGCGGCCCGCAGGGCCTGCCGCGCCTGGGCTTTTCCGACTGGGACGACACCATGAACCTGGACCACGGCAGCGGCAAGGCCGAGAGCGTGTGGTGCGCCCAGCAGTTCTGCCGCGCCATGCTCGACCTGGCCGACCTGTGCGACTGCCTGGGCAAGGACAAAGATGGCGCCCGCTTCCGCGCCCTGCATCGAGAGATGGCCCAGACGATCAACCGCGTCGCCTGGGATGGGGCCTGGTACGCCCGCGCCTACGACGACGATGGCCTACCGGTCGGTGTGCAGGGGGAGACATACCACCAGATCGGGCTGAACCCGCAGACCTGGGCCGTCATCGGTGAGATCGGGGCCGGCGACCGGCTGACGCGGGCCATGGAGAGTGCCCACGAGAAACTGGACACCCCGTATGGCATGGCGCTGATGGCACCCCCTTACGAACACTCCGACCTGCGCGTGCGCGGCACCACGACCTATCCGCCGGGGGCCAAGGAGAACGGCGGCATCTTCTGCCACGCCCACGCCTGGGCCGTCGTCGCCGCCGCCCGGCTGGGGTGGGGCGAGCGCGCCTACCAGTACTACCGGCAGATCCTGCCCCTGGCGCGCACCGACGCGGACACGTTCGCCGCCGAGCCTTACGTCTACTGTGGCAACATCTGCGGCCCCACGCATCCCCAATACGGCTACGGGCGCAATGCCTGGCTCTCCGGCACCGCCTCCTGGATGTACGTGGCGGGCACACAGTGGATCCTGGGCATCCGGCCCACCTTCGCCGGCTTGCAGGTCGCCCCCGTGATCCCTGGCGACTGGCCCGGCTTCCGGGCCGCGCGCCTCTTTCGGGGCGTGACCTACCGCATCGCCGTGGAACGCATGGGGCCGGGGAACGCGGTTTCGCTGACCGTGGATGGACGGCCGGTAGAGGGAACCATCGTGCCGTTTCCGCCCGCCGGCCAGGCTGAGGTCGTGGTCAAGGCCATCGTGGGAGAGAAATGAAGGTTTTGATCATCGGCGGCACTGGCTTGATCAGCACGGCCATCTCGCGTGAGCTCCTGGCGCGCGGATACGATTTAACACTCTACAATCGCGGGCAGACTCCTTCCCGCATCCCCGCCGGCGCCCGGTACCTCTGCGGCGACCGCAACGACTTCGCCGCCTTCGAGTGGCACATGGCCGAAGCCGGTACTTTCGACTGCGTGATTGACATGGTCTGCTTTACACCTGACCAGGCAGAGAGTGACGTCCGTGCTTTCAAGGGGCGCACCGGGCATTTCATCTTCTGCAGCACGGTCAACGTCTACACCAAGCCCGCCGACCGCTACCCGATCCGCGAGGACGCCGCCCGCGTCCCGATCCACGACGACTATGGCACGCACAAGGCCCAGTGCGAGGACCTGTTCTTCGCCGCCCACGCGCGCGGCGATTTCCCGGTCACCATCATCCGCCCGGCGCACACCTACGGCGAGGGGGGCGTCATCATCCACACCTTCGGTTGGAGCACCACCTACCTCGATCGCATCCGCAGGGGCAAGCCCATCGTGGTACACGGCGACGGTACCTCGTTGTGGGTGCCCTGCCACGCGGACGACGTCGGCCACGCCTTTGTCCACGCCGCCGGGAACACCGCCGCGTTCGGCCAGGCCTACCACGTCACCGGCGAGGAGTGGCTGACCTGGAACCGCTATCACCAGGGGGTGGCGGAAGCGCTGAACGCTCCCGCTCCCACGCTCGTCCACATTCCCACCGACCTGTTGGTCAAGATCGCCCCGGAGCGGGCCTGGACCACGTACAACAACTTTTCCGGCCACAACATCTTCGACAACACCGCCGCCAGGCGCGACCTGGATTTCCACTACACAGTTCCCTGGGTCGAGGGGGTGCGCCGCACCGTGGCTTGGCTGGACACCCACGGCAAGATCGAGAACTCGGACGACGACCCCTTCGACGACCGCGTCATCGCTGCCTGGGAGCACCTGACCGCCGCGATGGCGACAGAATTGGCCGACCTCAAATAGCCCATGCCTCCGGAGTCCCCAACTTGTTGGGGGGGCCTGAACAAGTTCAGGACTCCGGAACCCCCAATACCGCTACCGCCACGACCCCGAGCGCCGGTGGATCGAGATCGAGGTCACCGGCAGCGGCGAGGCCTGTCACTGCCACGTGCTGCTGCCGGCGGAAGCAGCGACCGTCCAGTCTGTTGGCGCCGGGGACCAGCCACTCGAATTCGCGTTCACCCGCGTGGAGGGTTCCCCCTACGTGGACTTCAAAGTGAATCTGCCGGGGCCACGCACGGTGAGGATCTACTACCTTTCAAAAGCCAGAGACAAGTCGAATTGATCGGTTGACAAGTACCGCTGTTTGACTATAATCTTGGTCATAATGGTCCCACAACGCCTGTTTGAGTTCGTGTATGCCCCAATTGTCAAGGGCCATCTCAAAGCGATTGAGCCAAAGTATCACTCGCTGATCCGAGAGGCTATCGAAGCACAATTACGATTTGAGCCGGATATCGAGACAAGAAATCGTAAGCCACTCAAACGTCCCGTGATATTTGGCACAAAATGGGAAATCCGCTGTGGTCCCAGCAATCGCTTTCGAGTGTTCTACAAAGTTAACCACGATGACGAACAAGTCGAAATCCTGGCAATCGGCGAGAAGGTAGGCAATCGGATACTGATTGGCGGTGAGGAGGTGCAGTAATGAAAATCGCATCCGTGGCAGACGTCAAAGCCAGATTTAGCGGCTATATCAAGGCCAGTGAAGAAGGGCCGGTCGTTGTGACAAAGAACGGTAAGCCTGTAGCCATACTATTGTCTGTGAAAGACGAAGCAGAGATCGAACGAATGGTCTTGGCCTATTCGCCCAAGTTTCAAGGTATCCTTCAGACCGCCGAGCAACAGATACGGGAAGGCCAAGGGATCAAGCACGAAGACTTTTGGCGAGAGATGGAGGCTGAAGCGACGTGATTCGAGCAACCATTGTCGAGTATCGGGAGCATACCCTGGAGGCATGGGATGCACATTGTGGGAAGTAGTGAACCGCGCATCATTAGACTGGAAGTGACAGACGAGAGCATCGTCGCGCAACTGGCGGATGGACGCACAGTGAGTGTGCCGTTGGCGTGGTCGTGGCGTTTGTCGGAGGCGATGCCAGAGCAACGCCACAACTTTGAGATTATGGGGAGTGGACAGGGAGTTCACTGGCCTGACGTGGACGAAGACATCAGCGCCATAGGAATGCTCAACGGAACGCCGGCCCGCCGTCCGAAGACTTCTGACGATTACGAACTGCGTGACGAATACGACCTATCCAAGATGACTATCGTACCCAAGGGCAGGTATGCGCCTGATCGGCGGGTAGGGGAAAACGTGGTGTTGCTTGCTCCAGACGTTGTCCAGGCCTTCCCGACCGATGAAGCCGTAAACGAAGCCTTGCGGCTCGTTCTGCGGATGGCGAAGATCCCGGGCAGATACGAGGTAGAGGCGGCGCATACTTGATGCCCATTCGTCGCGTTAACGGCCAAGACCGCCAGCGTGGCCGCACGACCGTCCATTCGTAAATTCGTTCATTCGTCCACTCGTTCATCCGTCCGCCCGTCCATTCGCCGCGTCCCTCACACCCGCCAACACGCCGGCCGTGTCCGCTGCTGCCAGTGCGTCGAACAGGCGCAGGACGCGGTTCACGACGCCCGCGTCCCGGTTGATGGCCCGCGCCGCGCGGTAGGCGGCCGTTGCCTCAGAAACCAGGTTTCTCCCAGAAACCTGGTTTCTTGTTCTGGCCTCGCACAGCGCCAGCCCGCACAGCGCCAGCCCCCTGGAATCCAGCGCCGCGTAATACTGGGGCGTGTGCGCCAACAAGGTGTCCGCCTGGGCCACCGCCGCCGCAGACGCTTCCTGCGCCGCCGCGCCATCCCCCTGCCGCAGTGCGATGATGCCCAGGAGGGCCAGGGCGTAGTGGTTGTTCTCCGGCACGTCATATTGCCGGGCGGCTTCGGCGGCCGCGCGCGCGGCCGGCAGGTCCCCGGCGCAGAGGTGGGCGAGGGCCAGGCAGCCGTTGTTGAAACTGCCAAGATCCGGACTGCTGATTTCTTCGCCGATTTCCACGCTCTCAAGCGCGCGCTGAACCGCTTCGCTGTAGCGCCCTTCGTCAACCAGGACTTCCGCCAGGTTGTCCAGGTAAATCCCCTCCCCCCGCCGGTTCCCGATCTCGTGGTCAATGACCAGCGCGTGCTCGTAGTACTCGATGGCGCGGGCGGTCTGCCCCAATTCAGCGTAGCGGTTGCCCAGGTTGCCCAGGTCAGCCCCCTCCCCCCGCCGGTCCCCGATCTCGCGGGCAATGACCAGCGCCTGCTCGTAGTACTCGATGGCGCGGGCGGTCTGCCCCAATGCGGCGTAGGAGGAGCCCAGGTTGCCCAGGTCAGCCCCTTCCCCCCGCCGATCCGCGATCTCGCGGTCAATGGCCAGCGCCTGCTCGTAGTACTCGATGGCGCGGGCGGTCTGCCCCAACGCGGCGTAGCGGTTGCCCAGGTTGCCCAGGTCAGCCCCCTCCCCCCGCCGGTCCCCAATCTCGCAGGCAATTGCCAGCGCCTGCTCGTAGTACTCGATGGCGCGGGTGGTCTGCTCCAACGCGGCGTAGCAGGAGCCCAGGTTGCCTAGGTGCCTCCCTTCCCCTGCCCGGTCCCCGATCTCGCGGGCAATCGCCAGCGCCTGCTCGTGGTACTCGATGGCGCGGGTGGTCTGCCCCAACTCGGCGTAGCGGTTGCCCAGGTTGCCGAGGCATACACCTTCATTACCACGGTTTTGCATCTGGCGCGCAACTGCTAATGCCTGTTCCTGGCAAGCGATACCTTTTTGGGTCTGTCCTAAGTAGGCGTATGCCGATCCTAGCCTACCAACACTAGCTTGTTTCAGCCAGAGGTCACTGAGTTTCCCTTGCAGCCGTTCGTGCAGCCCGGCCATCAGCCGGCAGTGGCCCCACAGCAGCAGGTAGTCAAAGTCAATCTCCAGCAGCACCTGTGCCGCCGTGTCGTACTCTCCCCCGGCGCAGCGCAGGTCGAACTCGGCCAGTTGCGGGGCCAGGTCCTCCAGCCTCTTCCACTCCGCCCGTGGCTTGCGCGCCTGCCGGAAGTATTCGGCACCCCGGTGCAGGAGCGCGATCTCCTCTCCCACCGGAATCTGCTCAAACGCATAGGCCCGGTCCACCGGATGCAGAAAGTAGCGCCCCCCCTCCTTGCGCGCCAGGTGCATCGCCACCAGCCGGTTCAGCACCGGCGCGCCGTCCACGCCCGGCAGGTACGGCTGCAACAGGTAGTCCAAAGCCGCCGGCGTCACCGGGCGGTCGTACAGCGCCAGCGCCTGCATCACCTGCCGGGCCGCCGGGTCGAGCCGGCTGAACGCCTCGCCCACCAGCACCTCCACCACGTTTTCCGGCAGCAGCGCCTTGGCCCGCTCCAGCACCTCGCGCAGCGTCGTGTGGCGGTCGGCCGAGAGGATGGCGAACAGCGCCTCCAGTGCGCGGGGGTAGCCGCGCGTGCGCTCGCGTGCCTCGGCCAGCAGTTCGTCCGGCGCCCCCTTCAACCGCACCGTGCCGTCGGCGTCCATCGCCCGCAGGACGTTCTCGGCGTAGGGGGAGGCCAGCCCTGTGTCCAGTTCCAGCCGCGCCTGCCGCCCCGGCTCGACCAGCGCCAGGTCGCGCGGCGCGATGCGCGTGGTGAGGATGACCTTGACAGCGTGGTGCGGCGCGCCCAGCAGCGCACGCAGTGCCTCATCCAATTCGGCGTCGCGGACATTCTGCGTCTCCGGCTCCATCACGTTCTCGAAATTGTCCAGCAGCACGACCAGCCGCCCGCGCGGGAAGGCCGCCAGCAGGGCCTGCATTTTGGCCGTCGTGCTGGCCTGCGGGTTCCGGTAGAGCGCGTCCAACTCCCGCGCCGCCTGGTCGGGCAGCAACTTGCACAGGTCGGCGTACAGGTTGGGCATGCTCACCGTGTGCGTGCCGGTCGCGCCCAGGTAGACGATGCCGTCCACCTCCAGCGGTTCGCCATCCCCTCCCGGCGCGCTGAGGTCGGGCAGGTGCCCGCGCTCGAGCGCTTTGAGCAGGAGACAGGCCAGCGCCGTCTTGCCGATCCCGGCCCGCCCCATCACCGTGACCATGCGGCAGGATTCATCCTTCAGGAACGTGCCCAGTAGCGCCAGTTCGACGGTGCGGTCCTGAAAGTACGCGGGCGGGACGACCGGCGGCGGGTTGATGAACTTGCTGCGCGGCACGCCTGCGGCCGGCTTTTCCGGCTGCTGTTCGCGCTCCAGCCCCCGCGCGATGCTCTCTTCGACGCGCTGTGCTGCCTGCTCTGGGTGGTCCACCACCTGCTGCTGCGCCGCGATCTGCTGGCGCAGCAGGTCAATCTCGGCCCGGATGCGCACCTGCTGCGCCGCGTCAGCGCCGCGCAGGTCGCGCTGCGCGTCGGCCTGGCGGTCCTTGAGTTGTTGCAGCGCGCCGGCCGGGGTCGCCAGCCAGGCCAGGTGCTCGCGCAGTGTCGCCAATGCCGGCTCGAACGCGCAGAAGTCCACCGCCTGCCGGTTCGCCAGGTAGAACGGGGCGGACACGCCCGCGTGGAACAGGAGCGGGACGATGGGCTTTTTGTACTGGAGGGCGCGCCGCCACTCCCGCGCGCAATCGCAATGCTCGGAAGCGCTGTCGGGCGTCACCACCAGGAGCAGGCTCGCGCAGCCGCGCAGCGCCTCCTCCACCTGCGTGTCCCACGCCGAACCCGGCTGCTGCACGTCGCGCCTGTCGAGCCAGGCCGGCAGCGCAGGTGCACCTTGCGTGAGTGCGTCGTACAGCCTGAGCGCGGCCGCTTCACCGTCCAGCGGCGAATAGCAGATAAAGTGCCGCCCCAGCACCACGGCGGCCGGTTGGAGCGCGGTGGCCGGGTGCGGGTTGCGGGCGATGATGATCTCCCCCTCCTGTTTGTACGCCCACTTTTGCGGAGTCTGCCGGCCAGTCCTGGTCACCTGCCGGTGCACGTAGGCGTACAGCGCGTCCACCGTGATCCACTCGGACGTGCCGCCCGCCGCGCCGGTCTCCAGGCCCTCCACCAGGTAATGGGTGAACAATGATTGCTCAAAGTCGCCTGTCACCTGGTCGCCATCAAAGGCCACCTGCACCGCGTTGGAGGCCGTCAACACCACCCGCCCGAAACCGCTACCCTCAAAACTCTGGCCGATGTCGAGGGTAGTTCCCACTGACAGCCCCTTGGTTCGTTCGAAGGCGCCACTGTAGCAACAGTCGAAGATCAGCACGATCCGTCTGACCTGGCTCTTGTCCATCTGCCGGGTGACAGCGTGGGCCTCGATGCCCCGGCTGCTCAGCAGGTCCGTCTGCGTGTCTTTGACGGCCAGGTATAGGCTACGATCGTCCTTGTCCAACACGCCGTGGCCGGAGAAATAGACCATCAGCAAATCGTCGCGCTCTTTTCCTGTGAAGAAGCGCGCGATCTCATCCCGGATGGTCTGGGCCTGCTGGTTGATGAGTGTTTTCACCCCCGCAAAGCCGCCGATGGCGGGGTCCTGCAACACCCGCTCCAGGTCGGTGGCATCGTGGGGTGGGGCCTTGAGGCGGCTCAGCCTGGGGTCGTCGTATTCATCGTTGGCGATGAGGAGCGCAAACCGTCGTTCACTCATTGGGCAGCGCATACCCCTTGTGGCGGCTCAACCACAGGTCAATCGCCCGTTTCTGCTCTGCAGAATACGGGCCGGGTCCGGCGAGGGTGAGTTCGTCGTCGTCCACTTTCAGTGTCACGCTGCTGGAACGCCTGTGCACCAGCCAGGCCTGGATGGCGGTGATAACGGTCGTGAGCACGCCGCCTGAGGCGGCCAGCGTCACCAGGATCGTCGTCCAGTCTATCGCCGGCCCCCCCCTGGTCCCGGCGAATGCTTCTCCCGTCGCCAGGTCCACGGCCTGGACGTCCAGCTCCAGGAGATCGTCTCGCAAATTCCAGGCCAGGCTCTCCAGGTCTTCGGCGGTCGCCTCCGGGCCGCCGTCGAGCGTGAGCGTCAGTCGCAAGGTCGAATCTGCCATCGTCGCCTCCTCCTTATGCCTGCTCCGAAACTCGGTCGAGAGATCACCGCTTGTCGTACCAAGAACCAATTATACTCAGCAACAGCATTTGCACAAATAGCCCTATCCCTGGGAGCCGGGAGCTCTCTGGTGCTGGAGGGCCGCGCCGCCGTGGAACGGGCGGCGCTGGGACAGAATGGGAGCCCAGCACCGGCGCTTCCAGGCCGGTGCGGCCTTGGCAAGGACCGCCCCGCCGTAAAACAGGCGGGGCTGGGACAGAATGGGAGCCCAGCACCGGCGCTTCAGGCCGGTGCGGCTTGGGGAGGAGCGCAGTATTGTGGAGCCAAACTCCACGAATTTTGACAAATTTGTGGAGTTGCAGTATGGTTGCGTGGTTGTTCGACCACGAATGTGGAGGGACGTGAGCCGCTACTCTATTTCATCAGTCAGGAGGTCAACGTGGAAAGCAATGGCTCAAAGCAAGGCTGGTGGAGCCGGAACTGGAAATGGTTCGTGCCCGTAGTGTGCCTCGGCGCGCTCGTGCTATGCATCGGCTGCATTGTGCTCCTCGTCGTCGTGATACGGGGGGCATCTTCTGAAATCATCAAGTCCACCGACGTCTGCCAGATAGCCATGACACAACTGCAGGCGAACGCTCAGGCAGTCGAAGCGCTGGGCACCCCCGTCGAAATCGGCGCCGGGGTGGGTGGCTCGTATGAGGTGACCGGCCCCAGCGGGAGCGCGGATCTGTCCATCCCGGTTTCTGGACCCAAGGGGTCTGGCACCCTGTACGTGGTGGCCAGCAAATCGGCGGGCATCTGGCGATTCGATGTGCTCGAACTCGCCGTCGAGGGGGTGGCGGAGCGGATTGACCTGTTGGCTGGCCGTTAGGCTTACAGAAAGCGACAGTCACCCGCCAAAAGGTCGTCGGATGGATTGACAGCATCGAAGAAGCGCGTCTCCATTTGAGCGTCATTACCATTGGTGAGATTCGGAAAGGGATCGAGAAGCTGCCGGACTCGCAGCGGAGAACGGTTCTTGAGG
>Ga0315291_10005888_pt1 | contig 15309 bp, 10 predicted proteins | sample YL17G12_20_MG_FD_203070 | JGI IMG/M metagenome (GOLD analysis project Ga0315291, IMG submission 203070) | Sediment microbial communities from Yellowstone Lake, YNP, Wyoming, USA - YL17G12_20 | ecosystem: Environmental > Aquatic > Freshwater > Lake > Sediment | place: USA: Wyoming | collected...
AAACTGGAACACCTGGCACTGGAGCACCACCTGGTTGCGCCGGCGTTCATGCTGCCGGTATATCTGGGTGTAGCCGGCCTTGAGGTTGAATTTGTGCCCGAAGGCCCAATAGGCCAGCCCGCCCTGGTAACGGTTCTCGTCGTGCAGGTCCGGATCGGCGAAGTCTTGCACCCCGATCTGGACAAAGGGTCCCAGCCGGGCCGCCTTGTTATAGTAACCCGCTTCGGCCAGCCAGGTATTCTGGACCGGCAGTTGTTGAAAAGTATCATTCCCATCATAATAGATGTAATCCCCTTGCAGGGTAAGCCCGTCGCCGTTGGGAATGGGCAGATCCATAAAGATGTCGCCGCCGTAAGAGCGATAGGTCTCCTGGCCGTCGCCGCTGAACCCCAGCGCCAGGATCTTCTTGGTGCCCAGAGAAGTGCCGGTATAGAAGAAGCCGGTTTCCGGCTCGAAGACGTAGGCCACCACCCGGCCGACGTAGCGGAAGGGGGCAGTGGAATTTTCCCCTCGAAAGCCCTGGTAGACGCCGAAACGGTATTCGAAATGCTTGAAGAGGTAGCCGCGGGCCTGGGCGCCCCAGTCCCGTCCCACCCGGGAGAGGGTGGGCGTCGAGGCCAGGAACGAGTAAGGGCCGTAGTCAATGGGCAGGAGCGCGGCGGCCGAGCTTTCCGAGTTATGGGAGTTGGGCGTGAGCATCAGCCCGCCTTCGATTTTGAATTCATCCAGGAAGGAATAAGTGACAAATAAATCCTGCAGATAAATATCTCCCGCTTCCTTGGAATTTTCCACGTCCACCGTGCCGCCCGGGCTCACCGTCACCTTGGTGATGCCCTTACCCAGGTTGGGGCTGTCGGTCTCGAAGAAAAAGGAAAGCTTCTCGGTCACATTGCCCCCGCCCAGGATCCGGAAGCGCCGGATAAAAATGTTCCGAGATAAGTCAAAGTCGTTGGGATCGCCCACTTCCGGGACTTCCATCCACTCGGCCTGCCCCTGGACGAGAAGGCCGAGCTTGAGGTTCGCCTTCCCGTCCGGGCTGGTGATCTGCCATTGAGCTCGCGCCGGGACAGCCGACCCGGCCAGGATGACCGCCAAAACAACCGCAGCGGCGATTCCCTTCCCTGCCTTACGTGCCATGGACCGCCTCCCTTTCAAGCTTTGGCTTCAGCCGCCGCCGCTCTAGCTTCCGCCACCGGTTTGCTCACTACCAGGGAGAGCACGATGGTGACCAGGAGCAAAGCTCCGGCCAGGTAAAGAGCGTATTCAAAACTCTGGTAGAGGTCGTAGATCTTTCCGGCCAGCAAGGCCATGATCGAGCCTACCCCCCAGGCGGTAAAGACCAGGCCGTAATTGACGCCGAAATTCTTCAAGCCGAAGAAATCTTTGGTGATCGAGGGGAAGAGGGCCAGGTTGGAGCCGTAGTTCATGCCGATGCACATGGAGAAGAGGACGAGGATGAAGGTATTGTTGATGAACGGGGTCAGGAACATCAAGGCCGCCTGGAACAGGGTGAACGCTTGCAAGATCCGGGTGCGGCCATATTTATCGGAAAGGGTTCCGGCCAGGAGTCGGCCGCCGGCATTGCCGATGGCGAGCAGGGCCACCAGGATAAAGCCGGCCTTGAAGCCAGCTTGCACCTCCACCAGCTTGGCCAGCTTGCCGATGACCATCAACCCGGCGCCGGCGTTAAAGGCATACATCAGCCAGAGCAGATAGAACGGGGAGGTTTTGAGCATCTCCCCCGCGGAATAATCTTTAGCCGGAACCGCGGCTGCGGCTTTGGCGCCAGCCGGCTGGGGAGGCGGGTTGACAAGCATTTGCGCGAGCAGGGTGACCAGGATCAGGAAAGCGATGCCCAGAATCATCAGGGTGGATTGAACGCCCACGGCCTTGATCAAGTATTTGGCCAGCGGGGCGATGTAGACCGAGGCCAGGCCGAAGCCGGAGACCACGATCCCGGCGATCATCCCGGTCTTGGCGGGCGGAAACCATTTGACTGCGGGCGGGGTGGCCGAGGCATAGCCGAAGCCGATGCCGGTCCCGGCCAGGATGCCGAAGCCCAGGATAAACATGCCCAGTGTGGTAAACTGGCTGGCCAGCATCAGCCCCAGCCCGGTCAAGATGCCGCCCAGGCTGGCCACGATCCGGGGCCCGAATTTGTCCTGCAACTTTCCGGCCGGCACCATCATCAGGGCAAAGACCAAACAGGCAATGGTGTAAGGCCAGGAGCGGGAGGTCTCGCTCCAGTTCCATTCCGCAGGTATCTCTTTGGAAATGACGCTCCAGGAATAGAGCACGCCCAAGGCCAGGTTGATCCCGGTGCCGGAGAAAGTCACGATCCATCCGCGACTCGAATTCTGACCCATGCGCCTGCCTCCTTAACTGAAGAGGGTTAGTAAAACAGATCAAACCTTTCGTTCTGAATCAGTCCCCCAGGAAGAACCTTTGCAGATTTGCAAATGGATATACATCTCCCTTCCCGAAAACCCCTATTTTCAAAAGCAAGGGTTGTGCCAAATCCAATCCCCTTTTACTTCCCCCTTAACTCCTCAAAATCACGGGGAATTATCCCGCTCACCCTGAGCGCGCCGCTCCGAAGAAAAAAGCAAACTGTCATCATCTATTACAGTTGTAAAAAGCACGAACCCGCGAGGGAGCTTCAGCCCGTCGGCTCATTTTGAGAACACCCAATCCTTTCTCCCGCAAGTATTCTTTCCCTTCGCCCCGGAAATTCCGGGAGCAAACCCCGCTCCTGCCAAGAGAGGGATCCCTTCCCTAGCCAAGCGGAAGCGAGACTCGAAACTTTCTAGCCAATGAACCTTACTGCCGGAACATTAGAACTACTTTGTATGCGAACTATATCATAAATTTTTTGTTTGTCAACTTAGAGCTTATCCGTAAATAGTATTCGGAAGCCATCCCCGCTCGCGCTCCTGATCTTTCCCCTCCCTTGAGGGGAGGGGAGCAAGGGGAGGGTGGCTCTAAACCGGCGCCGGCAATCACCCCCACCCTCCCCTCCCCCTCAAGGGGGAGGGAAGAAAAGGAGGCGGGTCCAAAAAATGCGCTCGATTCGTATTTACGGACAAGCTCTTAAAAATTATTTAGATTGTAATTAACGGGCGCGAGGGGCACATTGCTGCCGGATGGATTCCAGGTCGGGCTGGGCGGGATCGAGCAGGAGCCCTCGCTCGGCCGCCCGGCGGGCCGCGGCGCAATCGCCGGCGTCCAGGTAAGCCTGGGCCAGGTAGGAGTAAGCTCGCGGCCAGCGGGGCCTGAGCTTTACCACCTCTTGATAGTGGGGGATGGCGAGCCGGGGCTGGTGCTGAAGGAGGTAGAGGTGCCCGAGGTGGAGGTGAGCGCGGTCGTTGTCCGGGTTGACCGCCAAGGTCCTCTGAAAGGCGGCGATGGCCTGTTCCGGCTCGGCCTGCTTCCGGTAGAGCTCGGCCAGGTTGAAGAGCGCCAGGTCGAATTCAGGGTTGAGCGCAATCGCTTTCTGGAACTCTTCCTCCCCCCGCTCGGGATCGCGGAGCTGGTAATAAGCAATGCCCAGGTAGTTGTGCGGCTCGGCGATGCGGGGATCAATTGCGATGGCCCGCCGGCAGCCAGCCAGGGCGGCCTGGTAGTCGGCCTCCGCTACCTGGACCGCGCAGAGGTTGGTCCAGGCCCGGGCCACGCCGGGCGCCTTTTCAATTGCGTCGGTCCAGAGCCGGCGCGGACTCTGCCAGACCCGGTTGCGGGTGATGGTGGCGAGGACGAGGAAGATGACGATGAGGCCGAGGGCGGCCAGGGGCCAGCGCAGCCGGCGCGTGTAAAGGATGGGTGCGGCCGCCAGGGGGACGATCACGGCGAGGGAGGGAAGGTAGAGGCGGTGTTCGTTCATGAGGTCGAGGGGGAGGAAGGAAGATTCCAGGAAAAGGTTGCCCAGGAACCAGAGCAGGGCAAAGCTGAGCAGGGGCTGTTGGCGGGCGAAGCGGAAGGCGGCGGCGATCAGCCCGATCCAGGCGAGGATGGCGGGCAGGGTGGTCCAGGGATGGACGAGCGAGGAGGAAAGAACCGGGGCGTGCTCCAGGCTGAGCCGGGACGGGAGGGGCAGGAGGATCAGGCCGATATAATCGAAAAGCACCCGCGGCTCGGTGAGCAGGCGCTCGGGCAGGGTGAAGGAATAGTTCTGGTAGCCGAGCGCGATTTTCGCCCACATTTCCGGCCGGAGGTAAAGGATGAAGAGACTGCTGAGGATGATGACCGCGACCACCGCTTTAAGGGGGTGGCGGCGCAGGAAGCCAAAGGAGAAGTTCTGGAAGAAGTAGAGCTCGTAGAGCAGGAGCAACGCGGGGGTCACGAGCGCGGTCTCCTTGGATCCCGCGGCCAGGATCATCGCGACCAGGGCCGCAGTATAGAGGGCATACTTGCGCGCTCGCGACCCTGCCTCCCGGCCCGCGACGTAGGCGGCCAGGGTGGCGAGCAGGAAGGCGGAAGCCATCACCGTCTGGCGCTGGACGATGTAGGTGACGGCCTGGGTCTGGAGCGGGTGCACGGTCCAGACCGCGATGGAGGCCAGGGCGGCCAGGTCGCGCCGGTTTTCGGGGAGACCGGCGCGGCGAAAGGTGAGCCGGAGCGCAAGAAAGGCCATCAGGGCCGCGAACAGGTGCAGGCCCAGGTTGACCAGGTGATAGCCCCAGACCTTCTCGCCGTGAAAATAATAATCCAGGCCGAACGTGAGGTTGGAGAAGGGGCGGTTTTGTCTTCCGTCCTGCACCATGGCCCGGAGCAGGGCCGCCGGCCGGAGCGTGCTCATCTGGTGGAGGTAAGGGTTCTCGGTGATGTGGGTCTCATCGTCGAAGTGAAAGGGCACGGAGAAGGAGTTGGCGTAGGCGATGATCCCCAGCGCGCAGAGGAGGGTGCCGGCGAGGAGGAGTTGCAGGCGGTTCATCGCTTCCGGCTAGGGGACCGGAGTCCGGGGGTAGATGATGACCGGGGATTCGGGTCGGCCGGGCTTGGCCCCGGGCGGGACAGGCCGGCCGGCGGTCAGCTCCAGGGCCCGGTCCAAGCCGGCCAGGATGGCCCCGGCATCGTTGCCCGTCCAATAGCTCACGTCCTGGGGATTGGAGATCCAGAAGAACTGGAAGGTCCGGAGGAAGTGAGGCAGGTTCTGGCGGAGGGTGCCCGCTTCGACCGTGGCCGATAAGATGCCGTATTGAATATAAAGGAAATCGTCGAGATCGCCCAGGGTGGGATACCAGGTGTAGGACTGCTGGACCTGGTAGGCATGATGCGGCTGGTGCTCGATCAGGGCCTGGCCGATCATCTGGAACCACTCGGCCTCCGGCGCCGGCCTTCGGGTGTAGCAAAAGGGATAAAGGTATTTCCCGGCCACGCTGTGCAGGGCGATGGCCGCGTAGAAAGGATGGGCCGCGACCAGGTCCGCGATCGCCCGGGTCTCCGGCTCGGACAAGGCCTTTGGGCCCATGTAGTAGCTGGACCCGGGCCGGCGGTTGCCGGCCAGAGGGTGCCGGCTCTTGGCCCCGGCCGCCTCCGGGAAGTTCCGGTTGAGGTCCACCCCGTCCAGGTTCTTGCGGCCCTTGGTGATCTTATTGCCCTTGCCCTGGTCGTCATAAACCTGGCAATGGCCGTCCACGTTGAGCAAGGGGACGACCCAGACATCGGAGCCGGCCAGGAGTTTGTCCGCCTCGCCCTGGGCTAAAAGCCGGGCCGCGGCCAGGGCCACCTCGGTGCCGATGAACTCCTGGGCATGGATGCCGGCCGTGATCAGGGCTTGTGGGGGACAGACATTCCTGTCTGTCTCCGGACAGTTTACCTGCCCCAGGTGGAAATGCAGTGCCAAAATCGGCCGACCCTGGACGCTCTTCCCAATCTCCTCCAGCCTGACCCGAGCCGGGTGCGATTCGGCTATGGCTCGGACTTCAGCCAACACTTCCTCGCCGGAAAGATAGGGGGCGAGCGGAGACGATTCCGCCCCGGGGGATTCCCGCGAGGCCAAACCCAGCCCCAGGGCAACGGCCAGAAATCCAAAATCTAAAATCCAAAATCTAAAATTCCAGGTCATGGACTTTCCCAGGTGATCTCCAGGGTCTTTTGTTTTGCGCCTTGTAACACCGACTCGAGCAATTGGACCCGCACCTGGCCACCGCCGGAGAGTTCGACCAATCTTTCCATCGTGCCGGAAATTTGCTCGATATAAACCGCGATTCCGATGTCCTCGGGGAGAGAGAGAGAGTAGATTCGGACGATCATGTGTTGAGGACTGATATCCTCGGTGTCCAGGGCTTTAAAAGAATAGAGGCGATCTTGAATGGCGCGGTATTTATGCAAGGTATCGAGGGGCCGGCCCTTGACCAGCAGGCCGGGGTTCTCCGCGTGCATTTTATCCGCCAGCGCGCGGCCGTAGGCGTGAAGCAGCGCGTAGTTCTCCTTGGCCACGAGCTTGAACACCGCGAGTCCAACGCGTAGAAACAGGTCCGCCGGATACCAGGAGGCGGGCAGGATCAACTGATTGATTACTTCGAGATCTCCGGGCTGAAGGTGATCCGACCAGGGCAGGTGGGGGTTGGCCCGGATCATCTTGACGTAGTCCAGGATGACGTTGCCCTTCACGGAGCGCTCTCCCGGGGGTTTGCTTGAATCCATTATGACCTGATTCTAGCTTCCGCTGACTGCGGGGTCAATAAACTGCCCTGGAGGGGGAGAGATTTTCCCCGCGGGGCGGGGTTAAAGATTCTCTTCCCAGGTGATCTCCAGGGTATTGTGCTTTGCGCCTTGTGACACCGACTCGAGCAATTGGACCCGCGCCTGGCCACCGCCGGAGAGTTCGATCAATCTTTCAATCGTGCCGCAAACTTGTTCGATATAAACCGGGGTTCCGATGTCCTCCGGTAAAGAGTAGAGTTTGGTAATCATGTGTTGAGGACTGATATCCTCGTTGTCTATGCCTTTGAAAGAATAGAGGCGATGTTGAATGGCGCGGTATTTATTCAAGGTATCGCGGGGCCGGCCCTTGACCACCAGGCCGGGGTTTTCCGCGTGCATTTTATCCGCCAGCGCGCGGCCGTAGGCGCGAAGAAGCGAGTAGTTCTCCTTGGCCACGAGCTTGAACACCGCGAGTCCAACGCGTTGAAACAGGTCCAGGGGATACCAGTAGGCGGGCAGGATCAACTGATTGATTACTTCGAGATCTCCGGGCTGAAGGTGATCCGACCAGGGCAGGTGGGGGTTGGCCCGGATCATCTTGACGTAGTCCAGGATGACGCTGCCCTTCACGCTCCGTTCTCGCGGGGGGTGCTGGTCCATCGCGTCCTCACTCTGGGTTTGCGCCGAACCGCCGGAACCGGGAACGGCCGGAGAAGCAAAGGTCGCAACCGTTCTCGCTGCCGGTCACTTATTCCTGCCAGGTGATTTCCAGCGCGTTGGCGTCCCGGCCTTCCTGATAGTCCACCTGGACCGTGATCTCCCGGCCCTCGGAAAGCTCGACCAGTCGCGCAATCGTGGCGGTGGTTACCTCGAGCAACTGCCGCACGGCCACGTCCTCGGGCTGATGCTTAAACTCCGCCCGCGCGCGGCCGGGGCCGACCTCGGCGAACTCGACGATGGGGTAAGAATACAGGCGTTCCAAAATCGCGCGATATTTCTTCAAGGTGTCGGCCGGCCGGCCCCGGCTGACCAAGCCGGGGCTTTCCGAGTTCATCTTGTCGGCTAAAAAGCGGCCGTAGGCCTTCACCACCTCCCAATTCTCCTTGGAGACCAACCGGAAGACCGCCAGGCCCAGATGATCGAACAGCTCGATCGGATACCAGGAGGCGGGCAGGAGCAACTGGCTGAGCTGCGCCAAATCGTCGGGGGAAAGATATTCGCTCCAGGGCAGGTCCGGATTGGCGTGCATGAGCTTCACGTAATCCACCAGGACGCTGCCCTTAATAAAGCGGCCCTTCGGCGTCTTTGGCGAACCAAGCATGGGGTTATTTTACACCTTGGTTTTCGATGGGTCAACCGGCTTTGAAATTTAGCAGTAGCCGCGACCGCTCTTCGGTCGCGGATATCCTTGGTCAGGTTAGGCCCGACAACGCTTGCATAAAAAGCCAAGGCGGTCAAAAGGACGGGATGGACTCGTGACCACGACCTCATCAAAAGAAAGGTAGTTCTTGCAGTTGGTGCAGCGGAGCTTGATGTCCTTCCGGTCCTTCGGGTTGAGCTGAAGCCCCAAGCTGGCCGGAATGATTCTTTCCGTATCGCAGAGTTTCCGCAAGCCGAGGGTCAACCAAATTCTCAAGTCGGCGATTCCGGGCCAGCATTCGCCCAGGATCGTGATCCCCGGCTTGGCGCCCTTGACCAGCCTTTCCATGCCGCGATAGCCAAGATGATGTTTCTTGGCGTGCTCGGGATTATTCATCTCTTCCGGGTCCGGCTCGCTGATGTTAGCTATTTAAGATATCGCACCCGCCGAGATGGTCCGGGTGGCAGAGCTCCGGAAAAAATTCGGTATCGCTGGAATAACCGACCACTAAAGCAGGCTCTTCTTCATCCAAGCTTTCGAAGCATCCAATCCGCAAGCCTACAGAATTGCGAACTTCATTGGTATGATTGGTATGAAAATAATGAATGCAAAAAGGCAAAGGCTTGGGCGTCAGCCCCCGAAAATCTCTGCATTCCTTTGGATCTAAGCTTTTTTTATGTAAATCAAATCTTTGGAGAAAATACACCTGGTATCCCGTGCCTTCGCCGGCTTTATACATTTCGTCGTAAGTATCTTCGTCCAGGAGCAAGTGGTGCCGCCATTGCTCGCGCTGGGCGGCGTCCGGTTTCCGGAGGCCCAGCTCATAGCGCAGGTCCTCCAGGGCCTTGAGGTCGAAATAATGGTCGGTGTGGTGATGGGTGACTATGACCAGGTCTATCTCTTCGGCGCTGAATCCTTCTTCATGAAAATTGCGAATGAAGTCGAAGCCTGGATCAATCACGACCCCCTTCCCCTTCCATTTCAGAAAATAGCCGCCGCCCCGGATTCCCTCCAAGGTCGCGTCTCCCACCAACGGGGTGGCCGAGCTCCATCCCCACAAGGTGGCCAGTACACACTCCAAGCCGGATGCCGGTTGTTTCTTCTCGTAAGACTGGTAACAGTCTGCTTGGGCATTTTCTATTTTCTGAAGAATTCTGGCTTCGATGCTGGGCTCTTCTTCTTTTTCTTTATCTGTTATTGCCGGACCGATTTCTTTGAGGATGGATTCCTGAATCTTGCTGCGGAGCTCTTTCGGCTGCCGGGCGCTGCGGGCCTTGGACTCGGCAAGTAATGCCCAGTTTAATTCTCCCGCTGCTTTCAATTTTTCAGCCGCTTCTTCCCAGGCATTAATGGCTTCCTCTCGTTTTCCAATGCTCTCCAGAGCAATACCCATGCAGAACCAGGCATAACCCGGAGTATCGTAGCCTGGGGATTCCAGGGCCTTTTGATAACATTGAATGGCCTGGTCATAGTCCTTCTTGTCCGCGTAGGCATTGCCCATGTTGAACCAGGCATAACCCGGAGTATCGTAGCCTGGGGAATCCAGGGCCTTTTGATAGAATTGAATGGCCTGGTCAAAGTCCTTCTTTTCAAAATAGGCATTGCCCATGTTGAACCAGGCATAACCCGGAGTATCGAAGCCTGGGGAATCCAGGGCCTTTTGATAGCATTGAATGGCCCGGTCGTAATTTTTATTTTCATAGGCAATTGAGCCCTCAATATGCCAAGCCAGAGCAGACAAAGAAATAGAGGGATCTTGTAAAGCTTGTTCTAACATTAATTCAGCCGCGCTGTATTTCTTATCAAGCTCCAAAATACTGGCGCGAGCGATCTTTGCTTCCGCTGCAAAACTATTTTTCTTAGCCAGTGTCTCGGCCTTGGCAAACAATTGTCTGGCCTCATCTGTCTTTTTCTTGGAAAATACAAGCTTTCGGCCTTCCCAGAAAAGGCGTTTAAACTCTTTCAGTGCTTGTTCTTTCTCGGTCATGGCATCTTCTCCTGTCAACAGCTTATAAAAAATTCTGTTTGTGTTATACGCGACCGTTCTTCGGTCGCGGATTTTTCGATCAGAAGGAAACTCCCAGGGAGGTAAACAAAGTCCCGCCCAATCCCTCGCCCTGCACGTCATCCGCATAGCCCAGGCGCCAGATCATGTCCGAACCCAGGCCATAGCCGAGGCGCAGGCGGAAATCTATCTCGGCGCCGGCGCCCAGGTTGAGCTCTTCGGAATTAAAACCCTTGGGGTTGTCCAGCCGATCGCTGAGGATTCCGCCCCAGGCCATCCCGGCGTCGCTGAACAAGGTGAGGTGAGCGCCATAATAATAAAGAGGGACCAGGCCCCAGCCGTGCTCGGCCCAGGTCAGGGGCAGCCGGTATTCCAGGTAGGCCGCGGCGGCTTCTTCGCCCCAGAAATCGTCAAAGCCAAAGCCGCGCAAAGAGAAGAAACGCGTGCCCGGCTCGGGGATGAGCAGGTCGCCGTAGCCGCCGCCCATGCGGAAGGTGGGGACCACCCGGTCATCGCCCCAGGCCTTGCCGTAATGGACCCGCCAGGCCAGGACGTGGTGGAGGAGCTTGGGAATCGGCACGTACTCGCGGTAATCCACCGTCACCACCTCGCGGTCCAGGTCCCCGCCCAGGGCCCGGCGGTAAAACTCATAACCCACGGCCAAGGACCGGCCCGACTCCACCCCGAGGTTGCGCACCGTGGCGCCGCGCCGACCGGTGGAGCCGATCGTGGAATAAACCAGGCCGGCTTCCACCCCGACCAACTTCGCGTTCCGGGGCCGCAGCTCCAAGGCTTCGGTCACTTCCTCCGGGATTTGGCTCAGCGGGTCGCGCTGCTCCCAGTGGTAAAACATCCCGGCCCGCAGCGCCTGGCTCAAAATCCGGGGCGTGCCGGAAAAGCCGGCGCTCGCGATCTGCTCCATCTCGTAATAATCCCGCTCCGCCACTTCCAGGTGCTCCGGCCCGATGCCGCCGGTCCCCGTCGGCGTGGGCGCGAACAGGATGTCGTGGTAATAGACCGGGAACCGGTAATAGGAAGCGGTGAACTCGGCCCACACCCGGTCGTAACTATAAGCCGCCTGGGCGCCGGAATAGGCGCCCGGAAGCACGTAGAAATAATCCAGAAGATAGGTGTGCTGGTTGAGCGCGTCGGCGCCCATCGTTTCAGCCGAGATGAAGCTGAAGTCGTAATACAGCCCGTAGCTCAGCAGCCAGAAGCGCGGGAGCAGGGTTTTAAAGGGACGGTAACGGTGGTCCTTCCACTCGGCCGGCGCGGAGCCTTGGAGCGGCTCACTGGCCGAAACCTCCATTGGCGCTTCTTCCCAGGGCAGCGGCTTCCAACTCGCCGGGTCAAAGCCCAGCCGGTGCAGGTCATAGCCGGCCGAGGAATAGGCGACGAAGACCAGGCTCGCGCCATCGGGCGAGACCTCGGGCTGGAACGCCCCGCCCGCCACGTTGGTGACGCGGTAGAGCATATTCGCTTCGGTATCAAAAGCATGAAGGTTGTAGATGCCGGTGCGGGCCGAGGTAAAGAGCAGGTAGCGGCCGTCCGGCGACCAGCAGGGGTCCCGGTCCGAACCCGGGTCCGAGGTCACGCGCAGGATCAGGTTGCCTTCCCGGTCCAGGATCACGATGTCACGGTTGCCGGCCCGGACGACTGAGGCCGCGATCCTTTGGCTATCGGGCGAAAAGCGGGGCGTGGCCCAGCGCACGCCCGGCTCAGCCGGAACCAGCGGCTTGAGCCCGGCGCCGTCGGGCGAGAGCACGACCAGCTCGGTGCGGTCCATCTGCTGGACGACTCCGGCCAGCAAAGAGCCGTCCGGCGAGGCGTCCACCTGGGAAAGCCGGGCCTGGCGCGTCAGCCGCTCGGGCTTCACCCGGAAAGAGTGTTTCTTCTCCTTCTGGATCCGGTAAGCGAAGAGGTCGTAATAGCGGAAGAAGTTCTCGGCCAGCGCGCTGTTGGGGTTGGTCGTGCGGGAAATATAAACCGTCTTGCCGTCCGGCGACCAGGATAAAGTGTAAGCGTTCCGGCCCGGAATCAGTAGCACCGGTTTCAAACCGGTGCCCCTAGGTTTGAAACCGGTGGCACTACTCGCTGTCATATTCAGAGCTTGAATCGCGGGGTAATGGTCGGCGTCGCGGGTGGAAAAGGCCAGCCAGCGGCCGTCCGGCGAGAAGCGCGGGCCCATGGTCACGTAGCCGGTGAAGGTGAGCGGCTCGGAGGCCGTGATCCCTTCGCCGGCCAGGGCCTGGTATTGGGCTTCGTATTTCTTTTGCAGGGACTGGCGCCACTCGTTCCAGAGCAGGGTAAATTCTTTCTGAAAAATTTCGATGGCGGTGGAATTGAGCCCGTAGGGCATGCCCCGGCTGTAAGCATGGTTGAACTGGGCCAGCTTGTCCTCCCCGTAGGTCCTGGCCAGGTAATCCACAAAGGCGCCGCCGAAAAGATAAGGGGTCTGGCCCCAGGGCCAGTCCGGCGATTCGCCGCCCAGTTTGTCGAACGTGGGGATCTTGAGGTCCAGGGTGGCACAGCGCAACACCATCTCGGTCAGAGGCGCGCCGATGCGGCCCTCGCCGGTGAAGCGCGTCTCGCCGTAGGTGGCCAGCCCTTCCAGATACCAGGTCGGCGAGAAAAACCCATAGGAGACAATGCTTCCGAAAAAGTAGCGGAGATACTTGGGAATCCCGTCCACCGTGTCGAGGTGGAGAATGTGGGTGTATTCGTGAAACAAGGTCAGGCGCAGCCAGTCGTCCGACGAGTCAAAATCCATGGTGGCCGGCGGCGGCACCAGGAAGATCTTCATCTCCCGAAAAGGCACGGTGGTGCTCCAGGCATTGAAATCGTCCCGGTTGGCGACCAGCACCACCTGGGTCTTGCCCCGGGGAGTCCATTTCATGAAGGGAGTCAGCTCGGTATAAATCTCCTCCCCGAGCTCGGCCACGCGCCGGGCCATCAACTCCTCTTCCTGGTGAAAGTGGACGCTGAAATGCGGGGTCTCCAGCGTGCGCCAGTGATAGCCGGGAAGCGCCTCGCTTCTTGCCGTGGCCCCGGCCAAATCGGGCAGGAAATTGACGCTGATAAAAAAGAATAGCACCCCGATCTGAACTCGCGCCGATGCGGCCATAAGGATTCCTCCCAGCGCTTACATACCAGAATTTTCCCGCCTTGACAATCCGGGACGGCTGGGATAAGACTTGAGCGCCATGACCGCTCCGGCCGACCTCTGTCTGCAACAGGTGAAAATTTTTCGCCGGGGAAGCTGGCAGGAAGTGGACCTGTCCCTCGACCAGGGGAAAATCGCTTCGGTCCGGCCATCGGGCGGGAAAGGGAGCGACGCGCGGCAAAGTCTGGACCTGGCCGGCCGGATGGTCTCGCCCGGCTGGGTGGATCTGCACACGCACCTCCTGCCCCTGCGCTGGGGCGGGATCGGCACCTGGCCGGAAAAGATCGGGCTGCGGACCGGGGTCACGGCCCTGCTCGACGTTGGCACCACCGGCGCCAAGAATTTCCCGCTCTTCTACGACAAGGTCATCCGGCACTCGCCGACCCCGATTTACGCGCTGCTCAACATCAAGGCCCACGGCATCCGGCCGACCCAATTGGGCCGCGAGACCCAGCCCGATGACGACCTCCCGGCCATGGCTGAAGCGGTCAAGCGCTATCCCGACCGGATCAAGGGCGTCAAAATAACCGCCAGCCAGGAGCACATGCTCGTCTCCGACCCGCTCTATTACATGCGCAAGGCCCGGGAGGCCGCGGACCACCTGGGCCTGCCCCTCATGGTCCACTTCGGCCGCACCCCGCCCGAGCTCGCGGAGCTCTTGCCCCTGATGAAACCGGGCGACCTCCTCACCCACACTTTCCGCAACGGCGCTCATACTATTTTGAATAAAGAGGGCCGGGTCCGGGAAGACGTGCTCGCGGCCCGGGCCCGGGGCGTGCGCTTCGACGTCGGCCACGGGGTGGGGAGCTTTTCCTTCGTCGTGGCCGAGCAGGCGCTGGCCCAGGGCTTTGACCGCTTCACCATCTCTTCGGACCTCTACCTCCTGAGCCGGCCCTTCCGCGCCCATGACTTCGCCCACGTGCTCAGCAAGTTCCTGGTCCTGGGCCTGAAGCTGGAAGAGGTGATGGAACGGGCGAGCGCCTGGCCGGCCGAGTGGCTCGGGCTCCCGCGCTCGCTGGAGCCGGGCGCGCCCGCCGCGCTCACCGTCTTCCGGAAGGAGCCGGGCCGGTTCCGGTTCCGGGATTGCTGGAACCAGCTCCGGATCGGAAGCGAGCGGATTGTCCCTGAACTCTCCATCCTGGATGGCACGATCACTACCTGTTCTTGAGGCGATTTGCTCTCGCTTGACTTTGTCTGACGGGCAGGAAATAATGAGGCCGCGATTGAGGTAGCCTCTGATGGCGAGGGTGCCGTAATCACTCCTGCCCAGTAGAACGGCAGATCGTCCGCTTTCCCGGCTCGAGCCGGAAAAGCGCCGAAAGCTTAGAGACTATCTCAAAAGTCATTTGCTTTTGGATTTTCGGGCGGGTATCCAAACCCGCCCTACGAAAAGTCAACCCGTTTCGTAGCGCGCGATTGGATTCGCGCGCGAGGTTCTTCAGTTTTGAGATAGTCTCTTAATCAAGTCTGAATCATGAAACCGATTCATCCTCGAAGAGAAGCGGCTCGCTTAAAAGCCCTGGCCCGCTATCAAGTCCTGAATCGCCCTTTCCAGTCCGCTTTGGATAATATCACACTGCTCGCCGCGGACCTTTGCCATACTCCGGTCGCGATGGTTTCTTTCGTGGACCGGGATCGGGTGCGGCTGATCTCCCGCAAAGGACTGGCGGCAAAAAGCATCGCGCGAAAAGGTTCGTATTGCGATCATGCGATCCGGCGCAAAGACCTCCTGGTGGTGCGCGATGGCTGGTCTGATTCAAGGTTTGCTGAATGCGCCTGGCTCAAGTCGAAAAAGCCGCTGCGGTTCTACGCCGGCGTGCCCCTGCTCACCCGCCAAGGCCATGCCCTGGGCGCGCTGGCGATCCTCGACCGCAAGCCGCGAAAGTTGAGCGGGAAGGAAAAGATCGGTTTGCAGGCGTTGGCCCGGCAAGCGCTCGAGCTCCTGGAAAGCCAGCGCCGGATCGCGGAGCTCCAAGAATCCGCCCGCAAGCTCCGCCAAAAGCTCCCCGCGCGCCAGCTGGCGGAAAAAGAACTGGAAAAATCGCGGCGCCTGCTTCAGACCATTTACGATGCTCTCCCAGACGGGATCTGTTTGGCGGACATGAATTTTAAGATCCGTTCCTGCAACCAGGCCGT